>ENA-OUOG01000108-OUOG01000108.1-marine-metagenome-genome-assembly--contig:-NODE-108-length-98451-cov-5.846037_pt1 | contig 98451 bp, 59 predicted proteins | sample MGYA00248635_ERZ508505 | MGnify/ENA primary metagenome ERZ508505 (study PRJEB26176, sample SAMN06267871) | marine metagenome | isolation source: Saanich Inlet, British Columbia, Canada | place: Pacific... | reverse complement strand
CGACGCGTTCGTCACACGGAAGGTGTTAAAAAAAATGCGTTCAAGGCTGGCGGGGGACGTCTCCGTGGGCGCGGTCAAGGTGCGCATAGAGGGGGGGCACGGCACGGTCACCGTGGAGGACTTCACGCTGGGCAACCCTCCGACGGCGGAGTTCTCGTCGCCGTTCCTGGTTGCCATGAAAAAAGTGCACGTCAAGCTCAACCCGCTGAGCATTTTGGGCGTGCGCGGCCGAGGTAACTTCGTGGTCGGGTACCTGTGCGGCGAGGTGGACGTCATGAGCGTCACTGGCGCCACCGTGTACGTGGACGAGGTGCCCGACCCCGCCGCCGGCGCGCTGTCGACGAAGAAGATTCGCAACTTCCAGAACCTCAAGCGGCAGAGCGCGGCGGAGGCGGCGAAGGAACGCGCGGCGGAGGAGGCGGCGCTGCTTTTGCTGCAGGAGGAGAAGCGCATCGCGGAGGAGGCGGCGAAAAACCTCAAGGCGAAAGACCCGGAAGGCGAGGTGTCTCTGTTCAGTACCATCGGCGACACCTTCAGCGGCGCGAGCGCGGAGATTGAGAGACAGCTCGCCGAGGTGAACAAGCAGGCGGCGAGCCTGGGGAGCTCGGTGGCGGGCGGGATCCAAGCCGCGGGCGCGGACGTCACGAACAGGCTCAACGCGCTCATCACTCTGCTCGAGCGCGTGAACCAGAAGCCCCCGGAGGAGACGGAGGAGGAGAAACGGAAGCGACGCAAGCTCGTCCTGGAGCTGCGACGCCTCGAATTCGTGGACTGGAACATCCACATCCTCGCCGTCAACGCCAAACCGTTCAAGTTCAAGTCGTGGGAGTTGAAGGCGTTCAAGGGCACGATCGGCGCGCTCGCGCGCGAGTGCGCCTCCGGGCTGCTCAACGAGATCATCCTAGACTTCCAGAACGAGATCCTCGAGAACCTCACCAAGGACATCAAGAGCGTGGGCGACGGGCTCCTCAACGTGGGGGGGACCGTCGTCGGCGGCGGCGCCTACGTGGTGGGTGGCATCGCCAGCGGCGCCGGCGCCATAGGCCAGGGACTCGTGGACACCGGCGGCGCCATAGGCAAGGGCCTCTCGGACACCGGCGGCGCCATAGGCAAGGGCCTCTCGGACACCGGCGAGGTCATCGGCAAGGGCCTCTCGGACACCGGCGAGGTCATCGGCAAGGGCCTCACCGACACCACGCAGGCGGTGACTGGCTTTTTCGGCTTCTCCTCCGGCGGCTCGGCGTCGACGACGACGGAGACGACGGAGACGACGCAGACGACGACGACTTCCGCGATTGAGATCACGGAGACGACGACGTCCGTGTCCTCGGCGACGGTGGCGGTGGCGGCCGTTTCCGCGACGGCCGCGGCGGCAGCGGCGGCGGAGGCGCGCGCCGCCGGGGACCGCGAGCGGAACCTGGCGGCTTTGAAGGAGAAGGAGGAGCGCGCCGCCGCGAGACGCCGCGAGAAGGAAGCGGCGGCGAAGAAAAAAGAAGAGGAGGCTGCGGCGCGTGCCGTCGCGAAGGCGGAGGCGGCGCTCGCCCGCGAGCAGGAGAAGAAACGGCTGGCCGAGGAGAAGGCTGCCGCGCGCGCGAAGGCGAAGCTCGCGGAGGAGGAGCGCATCGCCGCCGCCGCCATCGCGCGCGCGGAAGCCAAAGCCGAGGCGGCGGCGGCGGCGGCGAAAGCCGCCGCCGAGGCGCGCGCGCGAAAAGAGGCTGAGTCGGCGGCGAAGGCGGCTGCGGCGGAGGCGGCTGCGGCGGAGGCGGCGGCGGCGGCGATCGCCGACGCCGAGGCTGCGCGTGAAGCCGCGGAGAAGGAGCAGGCTGAGAAGAAGCAGTCGGAGACGTTGCGCGACGTGGACCTCGCGAAAAAAATTGCCGACGCGGAAGCCGCCATCGCCGCGCAGAGGGCGGCGCGCGCGGCGGCGGAGTCGGTGGAGGCGCGTAAGCGCCGGAACGCCGCGGAGGCGAAGCAGCGCGCGGCGTTGGCGCGCGCGGCCGTCTCCGAGGCGGGCTCGGGTTCGGAAGAACAGAGTGAGTGGTCCGAGTCCGGCTCTTCGTACGGCGGCTCTTCGTACGGCGGGTCCGGGTCGTCGCGCGGGTCGTCTCGCGCGTCGTCCCCGTCGCGCTCGGGGTCGCCGTCGCGATCGTCGCCGTCGTCCTCCGATTCTCGCGCGAAGAAAAATATCGAGCCGTATCTGATCCGCGTCAAGTACCTCTCCGGCGTGTTCGACATCGTGGACATGGATAAGCGCGGCGTGATCAAGCTCAAGACGTTCTTAAAAGCGGTGAAGCGCGTGCCGAAGATCGACGCGTTGCTGAAAAAAGGGCGCAACAAAGATGGGCGGTTCGCCGGCGACGCCGCCGAGGCGCGGCGCGCGTTTGTCTTCGCCGCGCTCGAGCGCGACAGAAAACGCGAAGTGACCAAGGAGCAGTTTATCAGGTACTTCGTCTGGGAAATCGCCCGGAGTGACGTGTGACGATGTCGTAGCTACTACCGCTATGGGCGCCTCGTGCCGCGGCAACACGCGGCGCGTGGGATCCCACGAGGAAAACGCACATGCGTGTTGTATTAATATCATAGTCTACGCTGTAGTTGTGTACGAAGGTACTACGGAGCGAAACGTCGGCATCGCCGCGGCGCCGAAAAACGTATTCTACCAAACGCTCGCGCGGGAGTTACGCCGGTTTCTTCTTTGGGATGACGCCGCGCATGGCGAGGAGCTCTTCGGACGCGACGCGCACGATGGCGTCGAAGTCCACCTTGGCGTGCTTCTCCCAGAGGTGCCCGGCCTTGTCCTTGCGGCGCCACTCCGCCGCGGGGTACGCGGGCGAGCCCAGCCCGTGCAGAACGCGCGCCACCGCGCGCGCGGACATGCACCCGGCGCCGCCCGCCTTTCCGCCGCTGCGGTGCGTCAGAAGCTCGCGCACGTCCGCGGCGAGGCCGCGCGGCGGCTCGGCGGCGATGACGCCCGCGAGGTCCACGGTACGGTTGAACGATTCTGCTCCCGAAACAGCACGTTCACCTCGCAGGTACGCCTCGAGCGTCTCGCGCAGCGACGCGCTCTGCGCGTCGTCGTCCTCGGCGTTCGCCGCGCGCTCCAGCGCGGAATACACCGTGTCCAGCTTGCGCACCGCCGAGCGCTCCACCGCGGCGAGGTGATTGGTGAGCGCCGACGCCAGAGGCCTCAGATCCGACGGCGGCGCGCGCAAAATCTCGTATCCGACCGCGCGGTCGCTCAGGCGGTACGCCGCGTCGCCGTTACAGCTCAGCGCCTGGAGCTGTGCGCCCACCTCCTCCAGCCCGGAGCGCATGCGCCGCGCCGCCGCCGCCACCGAGAAGCGGTACGCGCCGGCGCGCGGCTTGGCGCCCGACGCCAAAACGGCGGCGACGAGCGGACATTTTTTCGCCAGCGCGTCTGGAGACGCGCCGTGGAACGAAATCTCACACGTCGCGCGCATGTCCGGCAAAACGCGAACCAGACCGTCCCCGCTCTCAAGTCCCCGCGCGCTCAAGTCGTCGTCGTCTTTGAAGTCGTCGTTTCGCGTCGGGCACTTTCTCGCGCAGGAGGTATCCTCGACGCGAGCGGTCGCGTCGCCGTTCGCCTTCTCGGACGTCGCCTCCGCGCACCTCCGCTCGACGTCGCGCGCGTCCCACAGTTCCAGGCACGAAAGCACCGTCTCGATGACCTCGCCGCGCATGTCCATCTCGCGCTCGAGCTGCTGCACGATCAGAGCGCCCACCGCCGGTGGCACTTCGGCGTTCTGTTTCCCTTCGAGCGTTTTTTCTTCGTTCGCGTCCCCGTCCTCGGCGCGGGACGGACCCGGCGATCCCGTTCGGCCGGCCTCGTGTGCGGGCCCGCCTTTTCCCGGCGCGGCGTCCGCGGCGAACGCGCGCCTCGCCTCGCTGTCCTTCCCGAGGAACACCGTGTTCAGGAGCTTGTGCACGGCGGCTCGGTCGACGCCGTCCGAGAAGGACAACGAGCGCAGCCGCGTGAAGTCTTCGGCGTCGATGAACGAGATGCATCGCGCCGGTAACCCGTCGCGGCCGGCGCGGCCGGCTTGCTGGATATACGCCTCCGGCGATCGCGGCAAGGAGTAGTTGATCACCGCTCTTACGTCGTGTTTATCGAGGCCCATGCCGAACGCCACGGTCGCGACCACCACGCGCACGGAACCGGCGAAGAACTGCGCCTGTGTCCGTTGGCGGTCCTTCGGTTCCTGGCCGGCGTGGTACGCCTTGGCGTTCACACCGTTGGTCGCCAGGTACGCCGCCACGGTCTCCGCCTGGTTCTGGAACGCCACGTACACGATCACCGACCCGACGCCGCGCATGGGCTCGCGCTGCAGCAGGTGCTTCAGCGTCGCGTCGCGCGCGCTGGCGGGCACGCGCATCGCGCTGAGGCTCAGGTTAAAACGGATGGCGTCGTCGCGGAAGGCGCCCTCCGTCGGAATGTCCAGCGTCGCGCACAGAGACGCCTCCGTGCGCGCCGTCGCCGTCGCGGTGAGCGCCAGCACGGGCCCTCGAAGGCGCAGCCTCGAACGCAAGATGCGGCCGAGCCGGTGATACGCCGGCCGGAAATTGTGTGACCACTCGCTGACGCAGTGCGCCTCGTCCACGACCGCCAGCGAGACGCCGCCCGGGACGAACCGCAGGTCGTTCAGGAAGCGCTCGCTCAGCAGGCGCTCCGGGGAGACGAAGAGCACCTTAAGTTTCCCCGCGCGCATCTCGTCGAGCACGGCGAAGAGGTGCGCCTGGGACTGGTCCGAGCGCAGCGCCGCGCCGGGCAACGCGGGAGGCAAACCCCGGAGCTGGTCCGCCATCAGCGCGAGCAGCGGCGAGACGACCAAAGTCAGACCCGGGAACAGCAACGCCGGGAGCTGGTACGTCAATGACTTCCCCGCGCCCGTGGGGAGAAGCGCCAGCGTCGACCCGCCCCGCACAACGCGTCTGATCACCTCCAGCTGGCCGGGCCGGAACGCCTCGTGGCCGAACGCGCGGCGCAGGATGTCAGTCAGAGCCTCGTCCGTCGGGTCGAGCAACGCGGAGGCGCACGCCGCGGCGAGCGCGGGACCGGGTTTCTCGAGTTTCTCGCGAGCCTCCAGGGCGGCGGCGGCGGCCGCCGCCGCGCCCGGGCGGGCCGCCGCCGCGAGCGCGGCGTCTTCCGCGGCTTCACGCAGAGCCCTGGCTTTCTCCTCCGCCGGCGTCTCCTGCGCCTTCTTCCTGTCCGCCCAGTCTCCCCCGCTCCACACGGATTGCGTCTCGCCGGGCTGAGGCGCCTGTTTCCGCCGGCCGACGGGTTTGTTCCACGATTGCGCGCCACCGCCGTACCTGTTGCTGGCGCCCGAGCTCTTCTTCACGCCGCCCTTCACGCCGTGGCTCTTCCACGTCTTCTTCATGTTCAACTTCACGAAGTTCCCCTTGGACGTCTTGGAAGCCGCGCGTTTCTTCGCGGGCGCGGGGACGCGGTCGGGCGCCTCGTCGCCCGCCGCGCGCCAGTCGGCAGCCTCCGCCGGTTTCGCTCTCCCGCCGGAAGGTTTTTCTTTGCGTTTCTTCGCCTCAGAGGCGGCGGCGGCGACAGCCGCGTTACGCGCCTCGGCGCGTTCACGTCCGGTCGTGGGACGCGAAGTTTCGGTCGCCGCCGCGGTTTTCCTCGGTCTCGGTTTCCTCGCCGCGGCGGGTCGCTTCTCGGCGGCGCTCCCTCGTTTCCGCTTGCGCGCGTTCGTCGTCGCGATGGCGAAATCGTCATCCTCGCCCTCGACGTAATCCGCGTCGTCCTCGCTGCCGCCGTCTCCGCGTCTCGATACGTCGCGTCGAAAAGTACCGATCACCTCCGCCTCGGCGTTTTGACGGTCGCGGGTTCGAGCCGCCGCGGCGTCGCGGCGCCGCGCCGCCGCCGCCGCCGCGCGCGCCTCCGCGGCATCGTAATCCTCCTCCTCCGCCTCCATCGCCGCCAGCATCTCGTCTTCGTCCGGTTGGACGTCCCGTCGAGCCTCACCAGACAAAGAAGTCTTCTGGGCTCCCGCCGAACGAAGAATCGGATTCGTCTCGGGTTCCCGAGAAGCCGTCGGTTTTCGCGCGGCGGCGGCGGCGGCGCTCGCCGCCCCGGCGGCGCTCGGCTCCGGCGGCTTCGCGGCGGCGGCGGCGCCTCCGCGCCGCCGCTCGGGTTCCTGCACCAGGAAGTCGGAGAGCGTCATCGCGGGTGCCTTGTCTCCGATATCCAGCACGCCGTCATCCAGAACCCCGCGCGCGTCGCACAGGAGCGGCTCGAACGAGTCGGGTCGCTTCGCCTCGGCCAGGCGCGCGAAACCGCCGGCGCCGCCGGCGCGTTTCTCCAGCCCGTCACCGCCGAACCCACCCGCGAGCCGCCCGAATTTGTTCGCCGGCTTCGCTCGAACCGCGCTCTTCTTCGTGACGCGCGGGGGAAGCGTCTGCTTGGCGTCGTCGGCGGCGGCGAGCGCTTTCGCGTCCGGGAACAGCGCGCGGAGCGCTTTCGGGGATCTCCGCGGCGACCGTCGCGGTTGCGGGAGGGATCTCGGGTTGGCCATCGGGGACTTCGAAGGGGACTTCGCCGCACGCATGGGCTGGACGCGCGTGGGCGCCTTCACGGGTGTCGCGTCCACCACGTCTTCCTCGTCGTCGCTGCTGTCTGCGGCGACGGGGAGGCGAGATGCCACGGGGACGCGGGCGGGCGCCGCGGAGGGCTTGCGCGCGAGATCCCTGCGCGGGGACGCAACGCCTCCCCGAGCGTCGACGAGCGGTCGACCGCTGGGTTGCGCCGCGCTCGGATCGGGTTTCGCCGGGCCCGCGCGTGCGTTTCCCACGTTCTCCTTCTCGAGCTTCGACTTGAGCGAGCGATACAGCCCGTACATCTCCTTCACCCCGGGCGCAGCAGCCGCGTCGTCCTTGTTCGGCTGTCGTCCGTGCGCGCGGAGGAAATCCGTCTCCCACGCCTTGAGGTCGCGACGCGTCTTGGCCATCCGCGCGACGAGATCGCCGTCGCTCGATCCCGCCTCGCCCAACCGCGCGCCCGCGCGCGAAACCCCGACATCCCCGCCGCGCGCCTCCATCGCGGCCGTCTCTCGCCGCGCCTCACGCTGTGACGCTCGGGACGCGCGAGGCTTCCGAGATTTGTCAACTTGTAGGCACCCTTTTGACATTTCAAACGCCGCTTCCCGCCACGACTGGCGCGTGACTGGCGCCAGTCTGCGACTCGTCGATCCGTCCGAGGCGCGACAGCTGGGTGGAGATGTTTCGAAACGCGGCGCCGAGCGCCTCGCCCGCCATTCTCGGGCGCGGCGCGGCGCTCCCTCGACACCCGCCTCGGCGGTCGCGTGCGTGACGCGAGCCGTCGGAGTCGTGGTCGTGGTCGTGACGAGCTCGCGCGACGCGACGACGGACGCGCTCGCGCCGAGACTGGAAAACCTCTCGTCGCCGTCGCCGCGCGTTCGCGATGAAGTTCCGCGCGACGTTCAGCAGCGTAGGCGTGCAGTGGCTGGAGCGGTTCGTGCCCGTGTTCGACAAGCTGGGCAAGGAGCTTTCCGTGCTGCTCACGCCCAACACGCTGCACCTGGTGCAGGACGCGGTGGCGAGCGGCGGGCTCGAGCTCCACGCGGATCTGCTCAAGGATGAGGTGTTCGACGAGTACAAGATCGCATCCAACAACGCGGACAAGATCGCGTTCGCGCTCGAGCCCGCGACGCTGCACCGCGTGTTGCGCGGTCTGATCGGCTCGGAGGCGACGCACGTCGAGGTGAAGCTCATCAAACGCACGGTCGCGCCGGGAAAAGCGTCGCCGTTCCTCAACTTTACAAGCAAAGGCGTCGTGGACATAACGCAGGACGTGCCGTTAGCCGGCCCCCTGACCAAACGCGAGGTGGCGCGGTTGGAGACGCTGGTTCAGGCGAACGTCAAAGACGTGCCGTACTGGTTGAACCTGGACAGAAGCGCCACGGAAAGCACCGCGATGACGGTCGAGAGGCTCAAAGCCGTGGGGACGGTCGTCGAGCTCGCCACCACGCGCGCGGGAGCCCTGCACCTCGTCGCGGCGTCCGCCGGCGCCGGCGGCGCCGTCATCGGCGCCGAGCTTCGGAACCTCGCCGTGCTCCCCGCGGAGGAGGAGCGGGCGCCCAGAGACGGTTCTCGCGGCGACCGCGACCTAGATGCGGACGACCCGTTCGAGGAGGACGCCACCACGGGCGCGGCGGAGCGGCTGCAGAGGGCGAAATCCTCGGGGGCGGCGTCGGCGGTGCGCGTGGACACGCGTCAGCTGTGGAAGAGCCTCGCCGGGACAAACGCCAACTCGAGCGACTGTCTGTTCGGGGTGGCGAGGAACAAATCGCACGTCGAGCTGGTGTATCGGTTCGACAGGCAGGCCGTGCACGGGAACGACGCTGTGGGGCTGATGGTGCGCGTGCCGGTGGAGGAGGAGGACGAGTTGGAATTCGAAGACGCGTAGAGCGCCGCGGGCGAAAAACGACGCGAGTAGTCTAGAAATAGAGCGAGTCTTTTTTTTTTGGTCTTTCAACCCCGGGAACACGACACACTTTCGACACACTGGAGAGCGTCCGATATCAAAGATACGAACACGCGCTCTCTCACTTGACGTTCCCGGGTCCCATCATCCTCGCCTCGTACGATTCCAAGTCGTCCTCCGCGACCGGCGCTTTGAGGGCGTCGTCGGCTTTCTTCTCCGCCGGCTTCGACGCGATCGGCGGCGCCTTCGCGTCAATCGCGTCCTCCGCCGCGGCGTCGTCCTCCGCCGCGGCGCGCTTCGACTTGGACGCCGAATTCGGCGCCGGATTCGCCTTCGCGCTCGCCTTCGCGCTCGCCTTCGCGCTCGCCTTCTTCTTGGCGTCCGAAGCGGTCTTCGCCGCGTCCACAGCCGCGCGCGCAGCCTTGGCGTCCGCGATGATGCGCGCCACCGAGTCCTGGGTCGACTCCGCCGCAGTCTTCGCCGCGTCCGCCGCGCCGCTCGCCGCCGCCGCGCCTGGGTTCGCCTTGAGCTGCTCCTGGATGTTGAACAGCGTAGACATGATGTTCTTCATGCCCTCCTTCAGGCCGGAGACGTCCTTCTCCACCGCGGACACGCGTTCCTCCGCGCCCGCGGGAAGAGGCTCGGCGTCGACCGCGGGCTGCTCGCCCTCGGGCGGCTCGCCCTCCGCCGAGGCGGCGGACGCGTCGCCCGCCGTCGCCGCCTCCCCGGCGTCCTCCCCCGCGCCCTCCGTTCGTGTCTCAGCCTCCTCCTTCGCCTCCGCCTTCCCGCCGGCGTCGGCGTCGGCGGTGTCCCCCTCGCCTCCGCCCGCGGCGGCTTCCTCGGCGGCCATCTTCGCCGCCACCGCCGCCGCGGCGTCTTGCACCTTGTCCTCAAACGCCTCATCCGCGCTCTTGGTGGCGTCGGCGGAGCGCGCCATGGCGTCCACCGCCTTGGCGCAGGCGCGCTCGTCGCCGTCTTCGGGGACGTCCAGGAAGGCGTCCGACGCGGCGACGTACACCTCCGACTTGGCCGCCGCGCGCATGCGCCGCGACTGCGCCGCGATCGAGTCCGCGGCGCTGCACGCGGTGGTGACGTGCGTCTCCGCCTCCGCCAGCATAAACTGGTCCATCGCGGCGAGTTCCCAGTCCTGCAGCATGTCGTAGCCGGTGACGTTCTGGTACGTCACGCAGCCCATCTCGTGCAGCTTCGCGTGCGTCTTCGAAGCCTTAGACATGGGACCGGTGGCGACGTACACGGGGGGACCCATGCCCGCCTTGGCCTCTTTGCACGCGTCGCGAAACGCCTTGTACGCGTCGCCGGCGTCTTTCGAGTTTCGGTTTTCGCCGCTCATGTGCGCGGCGCGGAACCCCTTGTCGTTGTCCTTGCCGAAGAGGCTCTTCTGCGCGATCTTGATAACCTCCGTGACGTGCGGGGACGGGCGGAAGTCCACCTGCGCGTCCTTCGAAGTGCACACGTCGAAGGTTTGCGAGCCGAGGCACGTCCACCACTCGCGCGTCTTGAGCTCGCGGATCACGTCGTCGTACGAGGTGATGACGGAATCCTTCGCGGAGACGATGGAGCCGCCCGGGTACGCGTACGCGGCGCCGTCCTCGCCGTGCTCATCGCGCGCGGTGATGCACAGGTCCGGCCCGCCAGCGTCCTCGATGCGTTGCCAGTCGCCCTTAGTCATCGACCGCCACCCCTGCCCCTCGTTGGCGACGAGATCGTCCAGGCGGACCGTCTCCTCGAAGTGGTCGGAGGTGTACTCGCCCACGGCCAGCTGCATGTCCGCGTCCTCCGCCATCTTGCGGTAGCACTGCAGATGCTTCAGCTGGTCCGCCAGAGGCGCCTGGTCCAGCATCGCGTACAGCGTCGGGCGGCCGGAGCCGTCGTCCATCCCGAGGGAAGACAGCGCGAAAGGGGCGCGCACGTGCCCCACCAGCGCCAGGCCGGCGACCGCGCCGACTCCCGCGAGGACCGCCACGCGGCTCTTCTGCGCCGCGCGCGAGGAGCGGGCATCGTCGCGACCCTCTCCGTGGAGGAGGGGTGTGCGCGCCTCGGCGTCGCGCGAGGCCATCGTCAACGGCGTGCAACCGCGCGATGAGGAATGCGTTTGCGCAACACCCAAGTTGTGGCTTTTTTTGTTGGCTTTTTTTCGGTTACACGGACCTCAAAAGCACAAGCAAATAGTCTGAGAAAATGTCATACGCAACCGGGAAAACGACTCGAGAACCGGGGTTTGATTGATGCTCGATATTCCAGGTTCGATCTGCGGCGAAAATCGGCACGCGTCGCCAACACGCCAAGTGGCAGGAGCCATCATCCACTTCCGACCAATCGCTCCCGCGCGCGCACGCGCGCTCGACTCCCCGCCTCGGAAAGATGGGTCTCCGCACGTGGCTGAACGTCATCGACGACGTGATGCTGCAGAGGTGGCACACGCGGCACCTGCCCTCCGACCCCAAGGACGTGTGCGGCCCCGACGTCGAGGGCAAGACCTTCATCGTGACCGGTCCCACGAGCGGCATCGGCACGACCACCGCGGAGACGTTGGCGCGGCTGGGCGCGCGCGTCATCCTGGCGTGCCGCACGGTGAAGCGCGGCCAGGCGCTGGTGGAGCAGTGGACGCGCGACTCCGAGCCCGGCGCGCCGCCGCTGGACTGCGAGGTGATGCACCTGGACCTCGACTCCCTGGCGTCGGTCCGCGCGTTCGCCGACGCGTTCCTCGCGACGGGTCGCCCGCTGCACTGCTTGCTGAACAACGCGGGCGTCTTCGACATGTCCGGCGCGTACAAGAAAACCGAGGACGGGCACGAGCAGCACTACGGAACGAACTACCTGGCGCCCGCGTTGCTGTCGCTCGCGCTCATGCCCGCGCTGAGAAAAGCCGGGGAGGAGGATCCCGCGGCGCCGGCGCGCGTCGTCTTTGTGTGCAGCAAACTGCACGAGTTTTGCGACGGGCTCGCGTTGGAGGACCTCGCGTTCGACCGCCGCAGGTACGGCGCGCGCGCGGCGTACGCGCAGAGCAAACTCGCGGAGCTTTTGTTCGCCCGAGCGCTCGAGAAGCGATTGCGCGGGATCGGGGTTTCATCGGTCGGAACAGACGCGAGCGACCAAAGCTCCGCCGCCGGGGACGACGGAACGAAGAAACCAAAACGAACGACAAACGCTCGGTGTCTCGTCGTGCACCCGGGAAACATCGTCACCGGCGTGGTGCGCACGCTGCCTCGGTTCGTGCAGGCGGCGTACCGGATCATCATGGGCTCGATTCTGCTCACCCCCAAAGAAGGCGCGCGCGCGTCTCTGTTCGCGGCGACAAACGCGGAGGCGCTGCGAGAAAAAACGCTGGCGCCGTACTTCCCCAGCGAGTGCGAAGCGCGCGCGCCGTCGCCAAACGCGCTCGACGACGAAGCCGCCGAGGCGCTCTGGTCTTCAACGCTCGCGACGTTCGGGATGGAGGCGTTCGAGGCGTAACTTTCACAGAACTTGTAAAGAATGCGAGTGTGTTTGGTCGCTTACCTTATGTGTCGCTTATATGTCAATAGAGCTCCTTTCGCGTCGTGAAGAGAAAAGCGCTTTCGTCAAACGCGCGCGACTACACCGCCATCTTCATCTCGATCTTGGGGTGCGGGTCGTACCCGGTGATGGTGAAGTCCGAGAACTCGAAGGCGTCGATGTCCATCTTCTCGGGGTTGATGGTGAGCGTGGGGAACGGCCTCGGCTCCACCTCGAGCTGGCGCATCAGCGGCTCGACGTGGTTGCTGTACACGTGCGTGTCGCCGCAGCAGTGCACGAAGTCGCCGGGCTTCAACCCGCACACCTGCGCGATCATGCAGGTGAGCAGCGAGTACGACGCGATGTTGAAGGGCACGCCGAGCCCCATGTCGCAGCTCCGCTGGTACATCTGGCACGACAGCTCACCGTTGGCGACGTAGAACTGGCAGAACATGTGGCACGGCGGGAGCGCCATCTCCTTCAGCGCCGCCGGGTTCCACGCGGTGAGCAGGATGCGGCGATCGTTGGGGTTGTTCTTGATCTTGTCAATCACCTCCGCCAGCTGGTCCACGCCCTGCCCCGAGTAGTCGGCGTGCATGTCCTCGTACTTCGCGCCGAAGTGGCGCCACTGGAACCCGTACACCGGGCCGAGGTCGCCCACCTCCCTGTGCCCCAGACCCACGGAGTCCAGGTACTCGCGCGAGCCGTTGCCGTCCCAGATCTTGATGTCCTTCTCGCGCAGCTCGGCGGCGTTGGTGCGCCCGCCCACGAACCACAGGAGCTCCTCGGCGACGCCGCGCCAAAACACGCGCTTGGTGGTGAGCAAGGGGAAGTTTCTTCGTAAGTCGAAGCGCATCTGCTTCCCGAACTTGCTGATCGTGCCGGTGCCGGTGCGGTCGCCCTTCACGTTGCCCTCTTCGATGATCTCGCGGATCAAATCGAGGTACTGCGCCTCGGCGTGCACCACGCCCGCGGCGCGCGCCGCCGCCGGCACCGTCGCCGACCCGATCTGCCGCGCCTTCCCGGTCTCCGGGTCCGCGGCGAAGTAGGTGAGGAACTGGATCGTCGCGCCGTCTTTTTCGCGGACCACAGGCGCGGCGGCGTACAGCTTGAACCGCGCGGGGTCCAGCTTGGGCAGAAACGCGTCGCACTTGAACGCGTCAGGCGCGGACGCGGGGGGGGTCACCTCGGTGAGATGCACGGCGGAGCACCGAGGCGACGCCAGCGCCTCGGCGTACACCTGCGCGCCGCCGATCACGAAGACGCGCTCGACGTTGACCTGGTGCTCCTCGGAGGCGAGCGTCTCGAGCGCGTCGTCGAGGCTCTCGCGCAGAAGCACGCCCTCGGGAAGCACCTCTACCGTTTTGCCGTTCTCGGGCGCGGCGTTCTCGTTGGTGGCCTCGCGCATGGCGCCAGACTTGGACAAAACCACGTTGAGCCTGCCGGGCAGGGGGCGGAACTTGGCGGGGATGGACTCCCAGGTCTTCCTGCCCATCACCACGGCGTTGCGCAGGCCGGGCTCGTCCGTCTGCGCGGTGAGAGACTTGAAGTACGCCATGTCCTTGGGGAGTCGCCAGGGGAGCTGGCCGTCGAGGCCGATGCCCATCTCGTCCTTGGTCGCGGCGACCACGACCTGAAAGTCGCGCGCGGTGGAAGCCATGGCGACGGTCGAGGGGTGTCTCGAAGAGGCTGAGGAGGCGAAGGCGCGGGGCGCGTTCGAGGCGGCGCGAGGAACTCGCGGGGAAACGACGCGCGTGAGCGTGCGCGGGAGCGACGGTGCGGCGACCGACCAGCTGCGGCGGACGGTGAGCGCGACCGCACGAAGACCACGAGCGATCGTGGGCGTGTGCCAACAAGCGGTGCCTACCGCTTGTGTTCGGTTCGAGCCGCCTTCGAGTGAACGAACGGCGAGCTGCGAGGCGCGCGAGGCGTTCGCGTGGGTGAGACGCGAGCGGGAGGAACGACGTCCGCGAGAACGGCGGAACGACGACGCGTGGTGTGGCCGCGCGCGTTGGAGTGAGGCTTCCGGGGCGACCAGTTTTCAAAAAACAAGTGGCGCGTTTTTGAACTTCTCGTCGTGTTTCGCCGGGGACGATCGATTCCTGGAAAACAGCCGGCACTGATTCGATCCGCCATTACCCTACTCGCGCGCGACGGGCATGTCGTTGAAACCGGCGCCCGCCTCGCTCCGGGACCTCCCCCGCGCGCCTCCGGGCGCGCTGCCTCCCGCGCCCGGGGGCTACGGGGGCGGTCTCCCCCCCGCTCCCGGTCGAGGGGGCTACGCGCCTCCTCCCGGGGGCGGGTACGGGGGCGGCGCGCCACGCCCGACGACGCATCTGCCGCCTCGCGGCGGCATTGGAGGCGGCGGGGGCCCGCAGCACCCGACGGGTTTACCCCCCAATCTGCTGGCCCTGTTCGAGCCCCGGCCGCCGCTGGAGTACATGCCCCCCCCCGCGCGGCCGAAGAAGACCCTGGCGTTGACGGGCATCGCCGCGCTCGTCGGCGAGTTCGAGGATCCGAAACGCAGCGAAGAAAACGACGAGACCTCCGCGGCCGCCGCCGAGACCTCCGCGCGCGTCCCGGTGGGCTTGGAGACCCGGGACGCGCGTTCGCGACGCATCGCGCGCGAGAAGAAGGCGAGACACGCTGATAAGTTACAGAGACAGCTCGAGACGTACGACCCCAAGCGCGACACGAACGCCGGGGACACCGATCCGTACAAAACTTTATTCGTGGGGCGATTGTCGTACGACGCGGACGAAGAGACGCTGCGACGCGAGTTTGAGACGTTCGGCGACGTGCGGACGGTGACGATTCCCAAACGAAGATTCGTCGACGCGACCGACGGCGAACGCGAACGACGCCACTGCGGGTACGCGTTCGTGGAGTTTACACGCGAGGACGACATGAAAGCCGCGTACCGCGGCGCCAACGGTCGGACCATAGAGGGAAGACGCGTCGTCGTCGACGCCGAAAGAGCGCGCGCCGTGCCGGATTGGCGCCCGCGGCGACTGGGGGGGGGCGTCGGCCGGGGAAGGCTGGAGAAGCCCAAGAAGGGGAAGAAGGGCGCGTCCGCGTCTGTTGTAGAAAACGGCGGGTATCGCGGCGGGCGCGATGCCGCGCGCGACGACGAGCGGCCGCGACACGGGGGGGGCTCTCGAGCGCCGTACGCGGGCGCCGGCGATCGCGATCGCGGGTTTCGCGGCGATCGCGATCGCGACCGCGACCGCGGCGCGCGCGATGACCGGCGCGGTCGGTCCGACCGCGGAGGCTACGGCGACGACGGCGAGCGTTTCGGGTACGCGCGGGGTGGGTCGGGCCGACACGGCGGGTACGGCCGGGACTACGACCACCGGGGCGGGTACGAGCGGGACTACGACCGCCGGAGGGACCGCGGAGAGGACGCGGAGTGGCGTCGGGACCGCGGCGGGGACCGGGGCTACGAGCGGGGCTACGGCGGGGAACGCGACGGCGGCGGCCAAAAGCGTTTTGACGGGTACAAGCGCGACCGGTCGCCCGACGACCGCCGCGGGGGCTACGACTACGACGACCGCGGGAAACGCGCGCGCGACGACGGGTACGGCGCGCCGCCGCCGCCGCCGGCCGCGCCGGACTCGCCGGAAGAGGGGGAGCTGTGAGGCGGCGTTTTGAGCGCTTTTTTTTCGACGACGGAACGAAATACGCGTAAAACCGACATTAGTCTACGTTCGTCCGCGCGACGCTTCACGTGATGACCTCCGCCACCGGGTTCACCATCATCATGACCATCGGGAAGAGCATCTCCACCGGGCCGATCAGGCTGACCAGCGCGGAGACGGACGCCGCACCCGGGATGCCGACCGCGCAGAGGATGGCGCAGATGGCGGCGATGGCTTTCGGGTTTTTCTTCAGGTACTGCATCTGCGGGTGCGCCATGAACTCCTTCAGCGACGGCTCCGCGGAGTCCATCGCCGCCTTGAGCTTGGGCCTGATCTCCTCGCGCTTCGCCGCGACGTACGCCTTGGCGCTCTCCTGCGATGCCGAGGGGAGGCGGGGAAGAAGACGTCAGGGGGGGTCGGAGACGACGCGAAGCACGCCGTGCCGAGTCGGGTGACGTCCGCGGGTGTTCGCGCGGGGAGAGGAATGGTGTCGCGCGCGGCGCGCGTCAGCGGGGAGACGCACCGCCTCTTTCCTCGCTTTCTCCATGGCCACCTCCGAAGCTGCGCTGGCCTTCGCAGCGACGGCGTCAGCCGCAGCCTTGGCTTTCTCCTTCAGCGCGTTCATCGCGTGCGGTGCGCGTGAAGGTGAGTGATGGGGGACGCAGCGCCAGAGGAGCGAGGACGGCAATATGCGGAGAGCTGACTTGGCACACCTGAATCGGGTGACGGGTTCGTCGCGCTTTTGAAACCGAGCGATGAAACCCGATTTTCAAAAAATTCGATAGGGCGCCTAGGTTTACCGTTGATAGGGAAGCCTTCGGAGGCGTCTAGCGTCAATCGTAATCACAACCGCTCGCGCTCGATCGTTCGCGTCCCACTCGACCATGGCTGATATGGCTAAGCTCGCGCCCGCCTTCGCGAAGCTCGCGGAGGCTGCGCAGGAGATCTCCGACATCTTCGCCGGGGGGGGAGTCCTGGGGAAGCGCGCCGGGGAATTCGACGAGAACGGCAAGAAGAAGAAGAAGGAGAAGCGCGCGCCTCGCGCGCCCACTGCTTTCAACCTGTTCATGAAGAAGGCGGTCGCCGAGGTCAAGGCGGACCAGCAGAGCCGCCAGGTCCCCCCCGAGGAGGAGATGAACCCCAAGGAGATCTTCGCCCACTGCGCCGCGAAGTGGAAGAACGCGCCCGAGAACCCCAAGAGCGGCATGGGAAGCCTCGACGCGGGGAAGAAGGCGAAGAAGTCGAAGAAGTGAGCGTGCGGATGTGAGACGCCTTCGGAGAGAGAGAGGGGAGGTTGGTGACGCGCGAACTGCGTTCGAAAGCCGGCCACGCGGACTTCGAACGCGTGGCGATCGACGGGCGAGGTTTCGGCGATCGAGCGAACGCGCACGGTAGGGGAGAGGGGCGGTAATCGCCTGCGAAAACGACGCTTTTTCAAACAGATTCACGAGTCATCGCGACATCTACTCCCAAGGCGGCATGCCTGATCGGTGAAAACGTCCAGCGACCGCCCGAGCGCGAGCCTCTCCGCGCGACTGAGCGCGCCTCGCTCTCGGCGCGACCCGCGCGCGATTCGCAGGACGGCATCGGCGCGCGCCCCCGCGCGGAGACGCCGCTCTCGTCCCGGCGAGACGCCGAGCCGCGGTCTTCCGCGACCCGGCCTCGCGTCTTTGAAAGGAAAAATAAAACCCCAATCAAGCGCATCCGATAGGGTTGAGTTGACCCCAGCCTATCCGCTGGTTCAGCGCTGAGAGGTCGGTCGAGCCTCCGCGGCGCGCTCATTCCGAAGAAATCCCACGACGCGTGCTTTCGAGAGACTCGTTTTTCGTCGCGTTCGCTCCCGCGAAGCCACTCCCGCCGCGCGCATCGGACGGGAGTCGCGCGCGATGAGCGAGCGCAAATCGACGCGTGTCAAGACTGTGGCGAAGGCGCTCAAGCGCGTGGATGAGGACACGCGACGTCAGGTGCGACGCGACGCGGGTTCGCGCCCCGCCCCGGATGCCCACTTTTTCTCCCGCCTGGCGCGCCATCGCTGACCGCAGCCCCCACCTCACTCCTCGACCGAAACAGGTGGCCGCCGCGCGTCTCGACGCGCTCGAGAACGACAACGCGGACGCGGAGGCTGGGGGAAGCGATGACAGCGAGTACGAAATAGAGGAGGGCGAAGGTGCGAACGACGAACGCGTCGCGATCGAGCGGGCGTCATGACCCCATCCCTAAAAACGCGAAGAAATGCCTCTCCAACTGTACTGTTTCTGTTCCTCTCGTCAAGCTCGACGCCGTCGTTCAAGGGAACGCTTTCGTCGCGTCCGACGCGAATAAAAGACTCAAAGCTCTCTGACCACACACCGCTCTATTTCGCTTCGACACGCACGCGACAACTCACGCAGGCGTCGGGAAGGTTCTGAAACGGAAAAAAGGCAAGGCTGTCCGGACCACGCGCGGCGCGAAGCAAAGCAAAAAGGGCGCAAAGAGTTTCGCCGGCGTCCTGGACGAGGCGATGCTCGATCGCGTGCCTCCGGAGGTGCCGACGTACGCGTCGGCGGCGGCTGCCCCCCCCCGCGCGGCCGCGCCGAGGAAGTTCTGCTCGGTGTGCGGGTTCCAGGCGTGCTACAACTGCGCGCGGTGCGGCATGCGGTTCTGCAGCAGGAAGTGCAACGCCGTGCACACCGAGACGCGATGTCTGAAGTTCACGGCGTGACGGGGTCGGGGAGAGCAATACTGTACGAACCTCTGCTTTTGTGAAGTGTTTTCGACTTTCGTGTTTTTCGACGACCGAAAAAAAAAAAAGTTCCGTCGCGTCGCGCGGCCGTTTTCAACCATCCGCCCGAACGAAGAGACGTGCCGCCACCGCGCGAGGCGCGCGTTCGCGCGTGTTCGTCCGCCACACCTCGTCGCGAGAGCTCCGCGCGCGCGACGCCAGACGCGGCGGCGATGCAGTGCCTCTCGAGCCCCAACATGGTACGCGCGCCTGTGAACCGACTCGAGCGCTCGCGAATCTCGCCCCGAAAACGTCCCCTCACCGACTCCCCGCCTCCCGTCCCGACGCCCCGCGAACGACCTGTCGTCCCTCCGCGCCTCCACCGCGGCGCTCCGCGACGACCTATACGTCGCAGGTGGGTCTTCCCGACGACGAGCTGCATCGCCGGATCAGGACGCACAGGGGCGTGTACGGTCGTTACCGGGACGTCGTCCCGAACGAGCGCGCGCTGTACCATCTCGTCCCCGCGCGGTGGTTCAACGCGCAGCTCCCCATCGGCGCCGGCCGAGACGGGTACGTGACCGAGGATTTCCACGTGCTCGGCGGCATCGAGACGTTCCGCGACCTGGACAAGCTCCTCGCGCACGCCAACGAGCAGCTCGCGGAACAACGCGGGTACTTCTACGTCCTCCAGCTGGACTTCGACCCTCCCGACGCGACGCGCGACGCGCGAAGAAAACGCAGAGAAGCGACGGAGGGTGACGAAACCGAAACCGAAACCGAAACGTCGTCGCGCGACGTAGTCGTCGACGACTCGGACTCGGCCATTTCCGGAAGCGTTCCGTCCTCCGAACGTTCGTTCGCGATGGTGCGCGAAGCGTACGCGGATTTCATCGACGAGGTTCCGAACGAGAAGACGGGGGTGGTGCTCGTGCGCGCCGCGGTGGACGTGGACTGCGTACAACGCGTGTACGTCGCGTCGCGCGCCGCGGAGGCGTCGACGTTTGGGGCGTTCACGAACGTCAAGCCGCCGTGACGCGACTGATGGTCGTCTTTAAAAACGGCTTTTGTCGTTCGACTAAGGCCCTCTCTACTACGCTACCGAACCGTCGATGTTCGCCGCAGACGCGCGACGACGCCCGTGACGAGCCGAACGAGCAGGGCGTTCCGAACCGATCCGTCCGCGACGTACGATTCTTTTTTTGTCGAGACGAGCGTCAAAACAGCTCCGCCACGCAACAGCGCACGCCTCCGCCTCCGATTTCCTCGAGCGCGGGTATCGCCGCGACGTGCACGGCGTCCCACGCGTTTTCGATCTGTGCCATCTGCGCGTCCGAGAAGCTCTCGCGCGCGCGCCGAGACATCAGCAGACACTTCTTCCCGTCCCGCCCTAAAAGTTCGAGCACGTTCCCGCACATCGCGCCCATCTGTTTAAAGTCTATGTCGATGACTTCGTCGCGGCCCGTCTGTTTAAGCGAACGCGCGATTAACTCGTACGTCTCCTGCGACACGCTCGGACGGCACACCACCGCACCGCGTGTCCCGACGCTCATCATCACGTTCGTGTGGTAAATCGGTCGTTCGTGTTCGTCGAACGCGGCGAAAGTAATCAGCCGGTACCCGTGCTTAGACGCCCACGCTTCCGCGAGGTTCTCGTCGCAGCGCTCGGAGACACACGCGTACGCGACTTGGTGTATCCGGTCCAACACCAACGCGCCCGTGCCCTCCAGGAACCGCGGCCCCTCCACGTTTGTCTCCTCGTGCGTCATGTCGATCAGCCGTTCGTTTCGTTCGTTTTCGTTTTGTTTCGTGTGTGTGAGTCCGTATCGGTCTTTGAGCCACTTCACCAAGTCGTCGCGCCGCTCGGCGCGCCTGTTCGGGTGCCGCATGGGGTACAGCGTGACTCTTCCTTGTCGGTCCGTGGAGAACCAGTTGTTCGGGAACACCGCGTCGGGCGTGCCGTGCTCGCGTTTGTGGTCGAACACGTGCACGACCGCGCCGATCTCCTCGCGAAGCACGCGGACGAGAAAGGCGTGCTCCGCGACGACGCGCGCGGTCAGAAGAGACGCGTACTTGTCGTCCGGTTCCCCGGCCGATGCGGGCGCGCCCGTCGCGTCGGCGGTCGTGGACATGAAGTGGTTATCGCTCGTGGCCTGCGCGTTGGACTCGAACGCCGTCGGCGAGATCATAAACACCTCGTTGGTGGATTGCGCGCGGGGAGGGGACGCCATCGTCGCGGCCGCGCCGCGGGTGGGAGTCGCGCGCGGTGGCGTCTGGGGAACTTTTTTTTTTTCGCGGGGAGCCGACTTTCCGCCGGTCGGTTCCAAAAAGCGCGACACGCCAAGTGGCATCGCCCCTTTCTCGCCAAAAGAACGTCCGCGTTGGATTCGGGGTGCCGATGCCGAAAAAACGTTGCCGACGACGCGCAGCCTAAATGCCCACTGAACTTCCGGCGTAGATTTTTGGCACCCAATCCAGACTGGCATCGACCGTTTAATGACCCGTGCGTTATGTCGAGGCATGGACGCGTTTCGCGAGCGCGGCAAAGTCGACCGCGCGCGCCCATCCGCGGACGCCGCACGCACACGCACGAACGCGCTTCGCGCTCAGAGGTACGGTTACGCCGTTTCCGCGTCGTCGCGTCTCCCCGCATTGCGCGAGCGTCGGCGTTTCCCGACCGCGCGGCGACGCGTCGAGTCGTGTCGAGTCAGCACCGTGCGTCGCGAAACGATGCGAAACAAGATGAACCGGCAGGAAGCACCGCGGCCCCCCCGTTTGACTCCGCTGACCCTCCGTCGTTCGCCCTCCACGCGCAGGTCCGCTCGTCTGCTTCGCCGCTCTCAGGTCCACTCGCCGTCCTCTCCCGCGATGTTCGCCGCCGCCGGCGCGCTGTCGGGCACGCCTCTGGCGCCCCGTCCCGCGTGCCGAGGCGCTCTCGGACGAAACGACCGCGCGCCGCGCGTTCCCTCGAAGACCGCGCGCCCCCTCGTCCGGCCGCTCAAGGCCGTGGAGGAGCCCCGGCGCTCGGAGACGAGCGCGGAGGACGTCCCCGCGGACCTGGAGACCGTGTGCGCGGACCCGGTGTGCTCGACGCGCCTGGTGGTCAATGGCCAGGATCTCCCCGCGTTCGAGGATGTCTCCACCGCGCACTTCCGCATCCGCAACGGCGTCGTGCGCACGCCCCTGGTGCGCAGCCGCCAGCTCAGCGCGGTGACGGAGATGAACATCTTCCTCAAGCACGAGTGGCAGCAGGCAACGGGCTCGTTCAAGGAGCGCGGCGCGCGCAACTCGCTGCTCGCGCTGACGGATGAACAGAGAAAAAAGGGCGTCGTCGCCGCCAGCGCCGGGAACCACGCGCTCGCGCTGGCGTACCACGGCGCCGAGCTGGGCATCCCCGTCACCGTCTTGATGCCCTCCATCGCGCCTCTGACGAAGATCACGAAGTGCCGCGCGCTGGGCGCGAACGTGATCCTGGAGGGCGACAGCATCGCGGACGCCGCGCTCGCCGCGCAGGCGTACGTGCGCGACGAGGGCATGAAGTACATCAACGGATTCGACGACTTCAACATCATCGCCGGCGCCGGATCCGTGGGTTTAGAGATTCTGGAGGATGCGGAGAACATCGACGCCATCGTCGTGCCCGTGGGCGGCGGCGGGCTCATCGCCGGCGTCGCGCTCGCGGTCAAGACCATCAACCCGAACGTGCAGATCATAGGCGTCGAGCCCAGCCGCTGCGCGTCCATGGCGGCGGCGATGGAAGCCGGGGAGGTGGTCAAAGTCACGATGCCCGGCCCGACGCTCGCCGACGGCCTCGCCGTCCCGGCGGTCGGCCCGAGGTCCTTCGAGGTGCTGCGCACGCGCGTGGACAAGCTGGTGACGGTGTCCGAGAAAGACATATCCGTCGCGCTCCTGCGCCTGGTCGAGCTCGAGAAGCTCATCCAGGAGGGCGCCGGCGCCGCCGGCATCGCCGCGGTGCTCGCCGGGAAGCTGCCCGAGCTCAAGGGCAAGAACGTCGCCGTGCTTTTGTGCGGCGGGAACATCGACACGTCCACGCTCGGCAACGTTCTCGAGCGCGGGCTCGTGAACGACGAGCGGTTGATTCGGTTCTCTTGCGTCGTGCCCGACCGCCCGGGAGGCATCGCCGGCCTCTGCGCCACCATCGCCTTCGTCGGCGCGTCCATCAAGCAGATCAACCACGAGCGCGCGTGGCTGCAGGACGACTCGCACTCCGTGCAGGTCACGGTGACGTGCGAGCTCACGGGACCGCAGATGGCCGACCACCTGTACGAGGCGCTCGCGGAGAAGTACCCGGTGGACTTCACCAGGCCCAAGGGCAATTTGAGCGGCGAGCGCGCGGCCGCGCTGAACAGGAACGGGCAGAGCCCCGCGGCGCCGCCCGCGCCCGCCGCGACGGCGAAGGCTGGTCAGTTGCCCGCGCCGGTGCTGTATGACTACGACACCATCGTGAACAACGTCAAGCCCTCGCGCGCGCTCGTGGAGGCGGTGGAGGACGCGTTCGCGCAGCTCGCCAACGGCAAGGTGGACGTGCCGATGCCCATGCACATCGGCGTCGCCGAGACCGCCGCCGCCGGACCGGGCGATTGCCACATCAAGGGCGGGTACATCGAGGGCGCGCCGACGTGGACGGTGAAGCTGGCGAACGTGAGCTTCTACAAGAACGTGGAGAAGGGTCTCCCCGCGGGGTCGGGCGTGTTCGTGGTGTGCGACGCCGCGAACGGCGGGCCGAAGGCGATCCTGCACGAGAACCGGTACCTGACGGACCTGCGCACGGGCGCGGCGGGCGCGGTGGCTGTGAAGCACCTCGCCGTCAAGGGCGCCAAGAGCGTGGCGTTCATCGGCACGGGTGTCATCGCCGAATCCATGGCGCGCTCGACCGCGACGGTGTTCGGGTTCGAGGAGGCGTTCGCGTACAGCCGCGACGTCTCCAAGGCGCAGACCTTCTGCGACAAGATGTCCGAGGAGCTCGGGTACCCGTTCGCGGCGTGCGGCTCGGCGGAGGATGCCGTGCGCGCGGCGGACGTGGTGTTCACGCAGACCCCCGGCGGCGAGTGGGTGCTCGAGGAGTCGTGGCTCAGGCCGCACGCCCTCATCGTCTGCAGCGGCAGCGACCAGCCCACGAAGAACGAGATCCCGCCCAACGTGCTCAAGAAGGCGAAGGTGGTGACGGACATCACCGCGCAGTGCGCGCGCGTGGGCGAGGTGCGCAGCGCCATCGCCGCCGGCGTGATGACCGCCGACGACGTGCACGCCGAGCTCGGGCAGATCGTCTCCGGGAAGGTCAAGGGCAGGAAGGGCAAGGAGCTCATCGTGTGCGACTTGACCGGCACCGGCGCGCAGGACGCCGCCATCGGGTCGTACGTCATGGACGTGCTGGACTGAAGCACGCGCATCTGAAGGAGGGCGCGGAGTGATACCGCGCGCGACAACGCGGCGTCTCCCAGCTCTCGCTTTTTTTAGTCAGCCGCTCGCCACGCTCATGTGTATGATGAAAGTAAAAAAGATGAGACGGATTCGTCCTTTCGCGCGTTCACTCCGGGTAGCGCCCGCCGAGAGTCCGCGCGCCGCCGCGCGCGCTTCCTTACGGTTCGTGCGTTCTCCCTCTCGTCGCGCGTCTCGCGACGTGACGTCTCTCCCCCCGTCTCGCGCGCCTTCGCGTCGGTCTTCGACGCGCGATTTTTCTCGTTTCGTCCGAGCCTCGGGACGTGATGTTTGCAAAGTAAAAGGTCCGAGTGCGGGAGGAGGCGTTTCGGGTCAGGCGCGCGCATCGTTGACCGGGACGAGCGTCGCGCTAGGCGCGGCGCCCGTTATCCCGACCCGCCCCGTTCCCCTGGGCGCGCGGTCGCGCAAAGGCGGGCGACAGACGAACAATTTACCATTCGCGGGTACCGAAAGCGCGCGCCCCGGCGCGAGATTTCGCCGGGGTGCAGATGGTGCCCGCGTCGATCCACCGCGTCGCGAGCGACGTCCGTCCCGACGGACGGCGACCCGCGTGCCACTCGATGCACATATGTCACCTCCTCCCGCGTGACGCGAAACCGCACGACTGATCCCGAGGCAGAACCCCGACGCGCGTCCCTCGATCGACCCGACGCCCACCGAACGAAACGCGCATCGACGAAAAAAATAGTCACTCACCGCCGCGCGTCGCGCCGACTGATTTGTTTCCACCGGCTCGTTCGCAGGGAGCCCGCGGCGGCGTACCGACATCTCCGGGCACGTTTCGGAAGAAATATAATCGCTTCGCGCGAACGAAGGAAGAGACGCGCGTATACATCGACCGAAAAGAAACGTTCGAAGCGAGTCCCTCCGACGCGTCCGAACCGCGATGGCGTTTCGCGACGAAAAGAAACAGACTCTGCCGAGAGACGAAGAAGAGACGAGAAGCGCGTTAAACTCCGCTCCGCTCTCCGAACGGGAGAAGCGCGGGAGCGTCGCGAACGAGCTTTACGGTCCCTCGGCGTTAGATAACCCCCCCCCGTTCGAGCCCGCGCTCGCCGGACAGAAAACTGCGCCGTGGCACGCGTACGGCGACGTCGCGAAATGGGAGCCGGAGTTCAGAGCGCTCGCCTCCGCGCTCGACCGCGGGCGCGCTTTGGGCGAGTGGAACCTCGCCTTCGCGCACCTCCGCGCCGGCGCGCGGCGCGCGCTCGCGTGTTGCCGCGCCGAGCAGTACGCGCACTTCGCCGAGCTTCTCGAGCAGTTGGCCGCCGACGAGCCCAACCCGAGCGTAACCCTCACCCGAGCCGAGCCGCACTCGAGCGACGCGCCCGGTGTCGGCGGTGTTTCGTCGGATGACACGCGCGCGTTGCGTCTCTCGACGCTGCGCGAGAAGCTGGCGACGTCGGAGACGGACCACGCCGCGCGCATCCTGCGCGTCACGTTCGGGCGAAGGGCCGTCGCGGAGAAGCAGCTTCGAAGCGGCTTACGCGATCGACGCTTCTCTCTCGAAGCGAGTTCCGCGAACGCGAACGATGACGAGTTAAGCGAAGACGTTTTTTCGTCTTCCCTCACAGGCGAGATCCACGGCGAGAGCGACATGGCGGACCCGCCGACGCTCGCGGAGATGCTCGCGGCGACCCGCGTTTTGCGCGGCATTTGGGTCCACGCGCCGGCGAGCTGCGCCGCCGCCGGCGCCGCCGGCGCCGCCGACGCGCTGACCCGCGCGCTCGAACCCGCGGGCGCGCCGCCTCCGCCCCCGCGGGACAGCCCCTCGGACCTCCTGCAGCGCGCGCTCGAGCAGTGGCGCCTCGACCAAGGCTTGGAAGCGGACGACGAAAAGAGGAGCGGCCGAGGCTCGCGTCCCTCCGACGATATCGCGGATACCGCCTTTGTTTCGTCTTCATCCCCTCCCCCTCTGAAAGTCGCGTTCCCGGAGGGGAAGGGCGAGGACGGCTCGACCAATGCCTCTCTGGTGTCCATCGGGTGGGACGTGGAGGATCCCGAAGCCGTTTTCGGCCAGCCCTCGCTTGATGTCGTGCGATGCGAGATCCTGGAGGCGCTTTTGTCGCTCATGGCGCGCGACGAGCCTTCACAAAGCGCGTTTGTGAAACGCGGGGGCGTGCGCGTCGTGGCGGGGTACCTGGTTCCGTGGCTCGCCGAGGAGCGCGACGAGGCGCCGGGGGAGCTCGTGCAGCGGTGCATCGTGTTCCTGGGCGTGCTCATCCGGCACGTCCTGCCGACGACCGGCACCGACGCCGACGCGGAGAGCGGTCAAGGCCTCGCCGCGCGCGCGGAGGCGACGCTGGAGGCGACCATCGGCGCCGAGACGACGGCGGAGATCTTGGAGGCGGCGGCGCATCTGCACGACGTCGGAGACGAGGGCGAAAACGAAAACGAAAACGACGCCGACGCTTCGGGAGACGACGCGTCCGAGTCGGCGTCGCCGTACGGCGTCTCGCCGCGCCGACCGTCGTCGCGAGAGGCGGCGCGGTTTAGGGTTTAACGCGCGCGCGTTCGGGCCCGCGAGAACGACAAAAAGCGAAGCGCACGTCTCGCGCGCGTCCTGGCGGCGGTTTTTTTTTTTTTCGGGAGACTAATAACCTTTTACACTGCCTCTACACTAGCCTCGCCTCGCCTAGGCTTTCCCTTGCCCCCCGTCGCCGCTTTCGTCGACGCTCCCCATTTGATCGGCCAGCCCCCCCGGCATCTTGAGGTTCTTGCGCATGCGCGAGGTCCACAGCGTGTCCCCCAGGCCGGCTTCCGCGCGCGTCAGGCTCTCCTCGCGCCGCTTGGCTTTTTCCCAAATCACCAGCAGGCTCTCGGCGCGGTTCTTGAGCTCCTGGCGCCACAGCAGCGAGCCGGAGACGATCACGAGGACATCGGTCAGGATCTGCAGAGGCGCCTCATCGTTGAACGCGGGCCACCGCTCGACGCCGAGCTGGATCACGTTCACCATCTGCGCCGCCGCCGCCATGGACGCGGCGACGTAAGAGCCCAGTCTCCACTTGCGAAGCGGCTTGGACTTGCGCTCCGCCAGGATGATCGCCTCGGGAACGCCCTCCGCGCCCACCACGTTCTCGCCCGGCTTCGAGTCCGCCAGCGGGATCTTACGAAGAGCCGCGAGCTCGGAGCCGCGGAGCACGCCGATGTCCTCGCCGCTGCTGCCCGGCTCGGAGCTGGACATGGAAGACGCCGCCTCCGCGGCGACCGTCTCCGCGTCCGGAACGGTTGAGCGCTCCAAATCTCTCTCGCGCCTCGGGCTGTCGACGTCCACCTCGATCATGCCCCCAGCCCCCACGCGCACGTCGTACGTCGGGAGAGGCTCGGGGGTTCCCTCCAGGGGCTTGCCCACCAGCGGCAGCGTCGGTAGGCCGGGACACCACTCCCCCTCCGGCGTGCCCGTGCGCAGGTCGAACGCGCTGCCGTGCGCGGGGCACACGATGCACCCGTCGTCTCGCAGGTCCGCGCTCAAAAGCGCCGTCTTGCCCTGCATGCTGAGCCCGAGGTGCGGGCACTTGTTGGACACCGCGTAGAGGTCGTCCATGAACTCCTGAATCAGGATCTTCCCCCCGCCGAGCTCCACGACCGCGCGCCCGCCCTTCTCCTTGAGATCGGGAAGCGTCACCCCCGAGGGGACGAACGCGGCGTCCACGCGGACGACGCGCGCGCTGCGCCCCGTTCCCCGGGCGTGGCATCGGCGAAAACCTCGCGTCGCGACGCGCGCGCGTCGCGGCGCGACGGCGGCGGGGGAGGACAGACGCCCGACCGGGTACGCGAAGCGCATCTCCGCGTGCGACATCAGGGCCGAAACGAGGCACGTGTCGTCCACTCGACACTCCGCTCGCGTGCCCTCCACGCGCGCCGTGTTCTCTCGTCGCGGGGATAACAAAAAGCGAAACAGAGCGCGACGTCGATGACGTCGATCGCGTGAGTTCTGAACGCCCTCCGCGCGCAGGCACGTGACTGCGTTTCGGGTTTTCCGAGAATCGACAGTGCGAGAAAACGGCTGAGAATCTGACACTTTTGCGCGACGCGCGAATGAGCGCGAACCGAAAGACGAGCGAGCGGCGAACGTTCGCGTCGTCCACTAGCTAGAGAGAAATAGGGCACCATGGCACACGTCAAAGTCGATCGGCCGCGACGCTGAACAGCCTCCGCGACGTCGCGCGGCGCCTCGCGCGTCGCCGTCTCGCCGTTTCCGCATCCGCGTCTTCGTCCCCGCCCCTCCCGTTTTCGCCCCCCGCATTTTTTACGTTTTCCTCCTCCGCGTTCTTCGGCATCTTCACCTCCCCCTCCTTCCACAGCGCCAGCGCCTCCGCGCCGGCGCCGTTGCCGGCCCACACCTCGCCGTGGCTCTCTCGCCCCTCGGCGCCGCGAATCTTGCACGCCCCCTCCTCCGTCGCGCAGCACGGCGGCGCGACGCCGTAGTAAAAGTCGTTCCCGTAATCCTCGCCGTTCCCGCGTCTCTGCCTGGAGTACGCTAAGAGCAGCGCGCGCTCGAACCCGCCGTCCAGCAAGTCATCGACGCGTTGCTTCAACGCAGAGGCGTGCTTCCGGTGCGCCATGCCGTAGTGCTCGAACACCTCTTTGTCTTCCATCGCCGCGACGCGGCGCAGGAAAGGCTCGACGCCCGGGGGGAGGCCGGTGCCCACGAAACGTCCCGGCGCGTGGCAGCGGTAGTCCACCCACACCTCAGGCGCGCTCGTCTCGCTGGGCGTGCCCGGGCAGTTCTTGGCTTTGCCTCCGGGCAAGTTCCCGCAGCACACGGCGTTGTACCCGATGCGGTACACCTCGAACTTCTGCCCCCCGGGGAGCAACATGGAGTTGATCGGGCCGAACGAGCCCTCGTTGTCCAGGACCACGACTCTTCCCTCCTCGGAGACGAACACGTTCTGCCCGTGCCTGTCCTGCTCGCTGAACAGCAGGTCGAACACCGCGCACCGCACGATGTCCTCGTGGCGAATGCGTTTCGCCAGGTCTAGCACGCGCGTAGACGCGCCCTCGGAAAAAAAAGCCTCCACCGCGACGCCGGGCGCGGGTTCGTAAAACTGCGCCTTGACGTTTTCGATTTTCGCGCCCGCGCTTGGGTCGGGCTCGCCGGCGTCGGGCCCATCCCCGTACCCCCCCACGGGCAGGAACGCGCGGATCTCCTCCGTCCACGAGCGCGGCGTCGCGAGGGACAAGTTCGCATCGAGCGCCATCGCATCGAGCGCGTTGAGGAACTTGAAGTTGCACTCGGACCAGCCGAACACGCCGCCGCGCTCGCCGCAAGAAAGCCTCTCTGTCTCGGGCAGATGATCGCCATCCTTGTCGCACGTCTCCGGAATAGGGTGGTTCCGCGGGGTCTGCCTGTACCCGCCCTTCAGGCCGCACCACGTCTTGACGAACACCTCGCCTTTGTCCGCGGTGACCCCCTTCATGACGGCGGCGCCCGACGCGCCCGTGAACACCTTCACGTCCTTGCCCAGCATGGGCGTCGACGACTTCAGCCGGCGCAGGATCACCGAACACCCCAGGCACTTCGTGCAGTGCACCTTGCCGTCCGCGCCCGGGGGCGGCTTGGGGGGGGGGACGCCGCCCGGGACCGCGTCGAGCACGCACTGATCGCACGTGTCGCAGGTCTCCCACGTGCCCAGCCCGGGCTCGTCCATGGTCCAGCTCGGGTTCAACGCGGCCGCTTCCGGATGCATCTGAGCCGAGGATGCCGCGGCCCCGGCGAAGGGCACGAGCGCGGCCAAACACGCGACCTGCGCCGAGAGCCACAGGAGCCGAGACACACGCGACGGCGTCGCCATCGCGCGGCACACCCTGGGTCGGCCTCGCTCGGGCATCCGTGCCGGCCGCGAACGCCAGACCGAGGCGCTCGCGCGCGCGACGGAGTGACACCCGCGAGATCGCGCGGCTCGATTGCGCTGGCCGATCGTGACTCGTGACAGACATGCTGAGTGGTCAGTGCCGAACAGCCGAAGTCTGAGAAGAAGTCTCAAAAGCGTTTCTTTTTCTTCGCGGCGGAGACGCTCAGAAAGTATATTGTCACGGCTCGGCGCGCGCCTCGCTTCCTCGCGATTCGTCCGCACTCGCCCTGAGCCCCCGCAGGACCTTCCCGATCTCCTCGAACCCCGGTCGGTCTCGCGGGTCCTCCGCCCAGCACCGCTCCAGCAGCGCTCGCGTCGTCTCCTCGGCGCTCGCCGAATGACGAAAACCGTCCTCCGCCTCGGCTCCTCCGCCTTCGTCTCGAAAGACTCGCGGCGGAAACGGCAGGCGTTTCCCCTCAACCGCCACCGCGAACACGATCTGTATGGGGTCTCGTAGCCACCCCCAGGGTGTCTTCCCGGTCAGACACTCCCAGAGCACCACTCCGAAGCTGTACGCGTCCGAGGCTTGGTCCGCGAACGGCGCGTCTCGAAACAGCTCGGGCGCCATCCACGCCGGCGTCCCCGCCGCGCCGCCGCCGGTGATCACGCCGGTGGTTCCGTTCGTGGCGAGAAACGCATTCGCGTCAGCGGCGGCGTCGAGAGTGCGCGACTTGGCGATGCCGAAGTCCGCCACCTTGGCGCGCAGTCTCCGTCCGGTTAATTCGCAATCATAGGGTTCATTCGTCGGAAAGTGAAAACGGTCCGGGAACACCAGAAGCACGTTCTGAGACTTGAGGTCCCGGTGCGTCACGCCGCGCGCGGCGAGGTACGCCATCGCGCGCGCGACGTCGAAACACACGTCCAGCGCGCTCGAGACACTCGGAAGCGTTTTTGTAAGCGTCGCGGGACGCGTCTCGGAAGCGTCTCCCGAGGGTGGGCCCGCGTCGCCGCGCCGCGCGCCGGGGCCGTGCAGGTACGCGTGCAGACTCCCGCCCTCCACGAGCTCCTCCACGATGCACAGGTCGGGCGGCGTCAGGCACGCGCCGAGCAGGCGCACCACGCACGGGTGTCTCAGGCGGGAAAGCACGGCGACTTCGCGCTTGAACGCGCGGAGCGCGCCGCGCGAAGGCCGCGTGCCGAGACGCGCCGCTCGAAGCGTCTTCACGGCGACGCGCGTCGACGTCCACGGACGCTTCTTCCCGTCTGCGTCGGGAAGGCCATCCTCCGCGTCGTCGGACGCGTCGGCGGCGTCGGCGGCGTCGGCGGCGTCGTCGCGGTCGACTTCCGACTCTCGGCCTGACGGCGATTTCCGCCTCCACACGCCTCGGCGCACGACGCCGTACGCGCCCCGGCCGAGCACGTCCCCGAGCTCGATCTCGCTCAGCGCGACGACGACCAGCGCGTCGGCGCCGTCCGCGGCGTCCAAACCCGAATCGTTTGAATCGCGGAATCGTCGGCCATCTTCGAATTCGTCCAACGACGCGTCCTCGCGCGAAGACGCGGCGGACGGGTCGTACCTCCGCGCGCTTCGAGACGCGCGGGCAGGCTCGCGTCCGTCTCGTCCGACACCGTTACCGTTACCGCTCGATCGCACGACGATCCCGTCGAGGTCCGCCGCCGGCGCGGACGCCACCTGCCCGGGGAGAAACGCCGTCGTCTTTCTCCTCGCGGAAAAAAACGCACCTTTTTCTTTAAAACGTCTCGCGACGGCGCGCGCTACGTGCGCCAGCAAGGCGAGGACTATTCCGCTCGCGACGACGACGAGCGCGGCGGAGACGACCGATGAGGCGTTTCTTCCGAAGACAGAGACGCTCTGTTTGGACGACTGAGACGACGCGTCTGATGCGTCGAGGGACGTTTTTGTTTCGCCGCAGCAGAACCGGAAAAACGAGACGGCGTCTTTCGGACACGAAGCGAAAGACACTCCCGTCTGGGGTTCGTTCGCGTCGACGTCGTCGTGGACGTCGTCGTCGTGACCTGACGCGAACGAATTTCGTTCGTCGGGTTCCTCCAGCTCGACGCGAGTCGGTGACTGAATGGCCACGCACCTCGCGCCGTTCAGGTGGACGCGCGCGACGGACCGGGGCGCGGTGGAAACGCCGGACGCGACGCCTTTGAACGCGAAGCTTCTCCGCCCGGCGGGCGGCACGGCGCCCCCCTCGCCGAGCGCGTTGACGAGCCTCGCGGGCTGGCCTCCGGGGCCTCCGGGGGAGACGAGCACGGCGACGTCCGTGGCGAACGCGGCGTCGCGCGCGACGCCTTCACCCTCGGCGAACGCCCACGTGGCTTGCCACGCGCGCAGGGACGCGGCTTCGTTGTTCACCACCGTCAACGACGCGTTGAACGAAAACGCAGACGAGTCCCCGGCCTCGAGGTGGCTCCCCTCCGCCGCGTACTCCACCTCGAGCGCGCACCTCGCGGCGCAGTCGGCCGCCTCGCGCGCGCACCATCCCCCGGGCGCGCCGCTCGGCGAGCACACCCGCGCGTCCTCCGCCATGGCGGTGCGCCGGGAACCGCCGGCCTCGACGTCCCGCGGTCGCCTCGAACGGAACGGCAGGTGCTCGGACGACTTCGGGTGCTTGATGATCGGATCGATCGGAGCGGCTTGACCCATGTCCCGTTGAAGCATCGGAAAATTTCTCTCAGCGCCGAATCGATCGGGCGAACCTTTTTCAAACCGTTGAGGACGTTGAGAAACGTCCTCCAATCCTCCGCCCGCGCTCGCGGCGCACAACCCAGTCGCGCGGCGCTCGTGACACCGCCCGTTCGCGATGGTGCAGGTGTACGTGGAGCCCATCGCCAGGCGGCACTACGCCCCGCTGGTCTCGCCGGCCGGGCTGTACAGGCCGCTCTGCGTCGGTGCGTCCCAGACGCCGTTCAAAACGAAGCTGACACCACCGAGAGACGCGCGCATCGACGGTTCTCGCGCGCGTCGACGCGAGTCCTGTCGCCCACACGGTCGAGTTCCTCCGTCTGACCGCTCACCCCCATCCCGCCTCCCCACCGCCGCCAATTCGCAGTCCTGTCCCTGATCGTCGCGTTCGTCATCGCGCTCACGACCGGCAACATGTGGGTCAAGACCACGACGTTCGTGGCGCAGCCCTCGGTTCGGTTCAAGTACGACATGCTGATGGTGTTTGAGGGCGCTCGCCCCGGCGCCGAGAAGGTGTGGTCCACGTTCGAGAGCGTGAACGCGCTGATGGCGGGCTCGCGCGCCGCCGTGGACGTGCAGGCGAGCGAGCAGGACCTGAACATGGACGGCAAGATGGACGTGATCGACATCAAGGCCACGGCGCGGGGGTTGGGAGACGTGCACGGCGTCAAGGCTTTGATGGCTTTTGATTACGCCATCGACGGCCGCGTGGATTTGGCGCTGAACGGCCTCGCCGTCGCGCAGCACGTCTCGCCGCTGCCTGGCAGCGGCTTCTACGTGGACGGGTACCTGCGGCTGCAGCAGAGGGACGCCATACAGGCGGGCACCACGCGCGTAGTGTACAACCACTCCGTGTTCCCTTTCGCCGAGCACGGCGAGATGAAGGGCGACTCAAGAGAAGCCGCGTCGTTGCGCTTACCTATAATCCTCAACGCGTACAACTTCAGGAACGAGACGACGTTCTTTGACGCGCAGACCCCAGTGTGGGAGTCCAGCCAAGCGTCGGAGTTCGTGTTCCACGCGCGCGTGCGCATTCCCACCTCGCAGCAGGTGCTGTATCGGCCCGGATTCCTCGAGCTGTGCAAATTCGCGTGGGTACAGATCCTCGCCGTGTACGTCATCTTCTGGTGGCTCTTCTCCAAGTTCGAGTACGTGGTGTTCCACCACAGGCTCGTCACCACGCGCGTCGTCAGCGACGTGCAGCCCAAGAGCCACAGGTTCTGAGGGTATTGAGACGGAGGAGCGGAAAAGGAGACAGAAAAAGGGCGTGCGGCGTGTAGTATTTACCGTTTTGTGCATACACTACTACGATGTGACAACTCGCGACTGACGCCTTCAGGCGAGAATACAGATTCGCGTTCCAGACGCGTTACGACGCCGACGCGCCGCGCGCACGTTTGCCTCACGCCCGAGGCGTGTCTCGAGCGCCGCGACGCGCGGGCCGGCGATACCGCGCGAAAGAAAACGATTCGCCGATCACGAGAACGCCTGCTTCGCGCCGAAGATGACGAGGCCCCAGCCGCCGAGGATGGTGAACACGACGTGCTCCTCCTTCCAGTTCGCGGGGTTGCCGGGATCGAGCCAAGGGTACGCCACCTTGGGCGGGGCGTTGGGGTCGGCTGCGAGAAACGGTCGTCGACGGGTGAGGGAGGGTCAGCGCCAGGGTTCATCGAGACGCGTAGAGTTGGACGCAGAGCGCGCGTTCACGAGCGGACGCGCGAGCGTGCGTCCCCTCGGGCGCCATCCTCGTGCGACGGGTAGGGTAGAAAAATATCCCACTGGGGCGCAGTCAGAGGGATTTGGCGCGCGCGGGTGGGAACGCACAGGCCATGCCACGGGTGGCCTGGGTCACGGGGCCCTTGGGCACCGCGTTGAGGCGGCGGGCCAGGGGGGCGGCGGCGCGAAGAACTCCGGACATCTTCGTGTGGTTGCGCGCACGGAAGTGGCGAGCGAAAGCGGCGATCGGAAAGTTGGCGACACTGTGTCTCGAGACGTCGAGGCCGTCGACCGGATTCGGCCAACGAGTCGGTGCGCGTCCACGCGAACAAACCGCTCTCGAAGCGTCGGGCCCAATTCCGCTCGCGCACCCACCAGCGGCGTGATCATGCTCGCCACATCGCGCGTCGCCCTCGGCGCGCGCACCGCTACCACCACCAGGTGCGTCTCGCCCGGTCGCCCGCGTCCTCGCGCGCGACTCGCGCGGCGCACGGTCCCTTTCGCGTCCTCTCCATTCTTCGCAACCGCGATTCTGACGGAAATTGTTCGCGTTCCCTCCCCGACACCACACAGCGGCGATGCCCTGACCGCCAGAGGCAGCGCCCAGGTCCGCGGCGCGCGCCTCGCGCCTCGCGCGGCGCCTCGCGCGCGCCGCGTCTCCGTCGCCGCGCGCGCTAACCTCAACACGCACACCGTGGCGAGCGGCGAAAACCTGTGGGCCATCTCCGTGGCGCGTGGCGTGACGCTGCAGGAGCTCAAGGCGGCCAACGCCAAGGCGCTGGGCCGCAGCGACACCATCTATCCCGGGCAGCAGCTCATCGTGCCTCCCGGCGGCAAGCGGTTAGCCTCCGTGCCTTCCGGGTACAAACCCAGCGCGGGTACCGGCGTGGGCGCGTACAAATCCGCCTCCGCCGGCGCGCTCCGCTCCTCCGTCAACCCCGCCAACCTCGCCAAGAAGCAGGGCCTCGGCCTCGTCACCGCCGGCGCTTTTTTCATCGCGCTCGCCGCCGGCATCTGGATGTTCAAGGAGGAGGAGCCGGGTCCGGGCGCGTACGGCGCCGGGGCGTACGACCAGCGGGACGCGTACGGCGGCCAGAACGGCTACGACCAGGGCGGCTACGACCAGCAGGGCGGCTACGCGAACGGCAACAACGGCGGGTACTACGACCAGTACAACAGGGGCGACTGGAACGCTCCGTCGTACGGCAACGGCAACAACGTCAACGACGGACGGACCCCGCCGCGCGGCGGGGACTACTCCGGGCCGCCGCAGTGGGGCGAGGACCAGCGGTACGACCAGCGGTACTGAGTGTGTTTTCGCGTTTGTGAGCGAGGGCGCTCTTTCGAGAAGAGAAGAGAAGATCGCGGAAGCGCGCGGCGCGACGGTTTCGGCGCGCCGCTTTTGTACGTAACGTAACTTGACGAACGACGACGAGAGCTTTTTGTTCGCGCGACGATTCGTTTCCAATTCGACGGGCGCGTGTTCTCTAGAGCTCCTACTTCGGCGGCGGCGGCGGCGGCGGCATGCCTGGCGGCGGCGCGCCCATGCCCATGGGCGCCATGCCCGCCGGGAACGCCCCCATCGGCGCCGCCCCCATCGGCGCCGCTCCCATGGCGCCCATCGGCGGCGGAGGCACCATCTGCATGCCCATCGGCGGCGGGGGCACGCCCATCGGCGGGGGCATCATGCCCATCGGCGCCATTCCCATCGGCGGCGGAGGCATGCCGTACATACCGGGGGGAGGCATCCCCATCATCCCGGGAGGAGGAGGAGGCATACCGGGAGGCGCTCCCATCCCGGGGGGAGGCATCCCCATCATCCCCGGCGGCGGCGCCGGTCCCGGCGGCGGCGCGCCCGGCCCGCCCGGGATCGCCGCCGCCGCCTGCCCCGGCCCCGCGGCGAACATGGTGTGCGGCCTTTTCTGCGCGGTGGCGGACCTGCGCTCGACGTTCGCTGCGAGCATGCGCTCGGCGGGCGTGCCGTGCCGCTCGCCCTTGGTGTCCTTCTTGAAGGCGTACATCACGCTCACCGCGCGGTTGCAGAGGAACTGCCCGTTCATCGCCTCGATCGCCGCATCCGACGCCTCGAACGAGTCGTAGGAGACGAACCCGAACCCTCTGCTCGCGCCCGTCTCGGGGTCGCGCGCGATCTTCGGGGTCTGCGTCACCACCCCGAACGCGCTGAAGGTGTCGTACAGCAGCTTCTCGTCCAGCTCGGGGTCCAGGTTGCCGACAAAAAGGTTGGCGCCGACGTCGTCGTTTTTTCGCTCCGCCGAGCTCGCCTTGTTCACGCGCATGGGCTTGCCGTGCAGCTTGATCATGTTCAGCACGCGAACGGCGTAGTCCGCGTCGTCCTCGCCTTGGTACTCCACGAACGCGTAGGACTGGTGCTCGTTCGTCACGCGGTCCTTGGGGACGTACACGTTCGCCACCGGCCCGGCCTGCACGAAAATCTCCCACAGCATCTCCTCGGTGACCTGCGCGAGGGTGGATCGAAGAGGAGCGGGAAACACGGGAGGGAACGACGCGGGTCAGCGACAGCGCTCTGCGATCTCCGAAGCGCGCCGCTCGAACGGAGGAACACGAGCGCGCGCGAGGTTCGTCCGGGGGCGCTCGCGACGATGGGTCACGCGGAGCCCCGCGGAACGATCGTTCGCTCGGATTTCGGATTTCGGTGAGGGTTTGTTGCCGCTCCTCGCGCGCACCTGCAAGTCGAGGTTGCCCACGTACACGGTGGCATCCTGGTTGCGGTCGGCCGCCTGCTGGCCCAACAGGTTCGACCCGGCACCGGCGGTGATGCGCCCACCGGCGATTCCCGCGGCCGCCATCGTCGCCTGCGCACGCCTGCGAGGGAATGAGGGCGCGAAGGCCTCGCTCGAATGTTTCCACCGTGCGTGCCTTCGTCCGCTCAATATGCTGGTATCGGGCACGCCAGAAGCGAGCGGCGGCGGCACTTTTTCGCAGCCGCCGCCTCCGTTCGTCTCACACGCGACCGCGCGTACCCCGCGCGCTCACCGACGAGGTCCCGCGCACGCGGCCGCGTCATCGTCTTTCGTGCGACCCAGTCCGCGGCCCACGCTCGACCGAACGCCCGGCGCGGCGCGCGCGAGCCCGGCGCGTCATGAGGCCTCTCGAGGAGTCCGAGATTCAGCAGGTGTTCGAGAAGCTCTTCAAGTTCGTGGGGAAGAACCTGAAGAACATCGTAGACAGAGCGGACCAACCGCACTGCTTCCGGTTGCACAAGAAGGTACGTCGCGCGCGCGTCCGACCCCCTCGACCCGCTCGAGACGCGCGTCTCGCGCGAAGCGTCCGAACGAGGCGGCGTGGAAGAAAACCCGCACCCAATCGCTGAATCGGAAACTGGGGAGCGAACGTTTTTCTTTCGCGCGCGCGCATCGCGGTTTCTTCCCCGCCCGCGCCTTCTTCGCCACCCCGCCATCTCGACGCCCGACCCGAGCCCGCGCGTCTCAGACAGCAGTGATGAGGAAATATCCGCGCTTCCGAACGGCTTCGGTCGATGAGGCACACACGATATTATGGTTGAATTTCTTCGGCTGAGCCGTCAACAAACAGAGACGCGACGTTTTCCGAGGTTTTTTTCGGTCACGGCGGTTCCGCGTTCGACGTCTTCGACGACGTCTTTTTCAGTTTTCGGGGTTTCCGTCCGTCGCCGACGCCGAGAAAGCGCTTTTTGGGAAAAACGCGTTTGTCGACGGCGCGTCGTCCCGCGCGCGCGAACGCTCGAACGAACGTTCGTTGACCCTCTCTCTCTCCGCCGTGTCTCGGACGCGAACAAAAAAAAAACAGCGCGTGTATTACGTCCGCGAGGATATCATGAAACGGGCGACGAGCGTCGCGCGCGACCAGCTGGTTTCCCTCGGCGTGTGCGTCGGGAAGTTCACGCACTCGGACAAGTTCAGGCTCACCATCGGCGCGCTGGAGCTCCTCGCCGCGCACGCGAAACATAAGGTAAGTTACGCCGCCGCGTTTGGAGAAACGTACCGTTTCGCCGCCAAACAGCGCTTTTTTTTTCGACGAAGGAGGTTTTTTTTTTTTTCTCGCGCCGCGCCGCGTCGGTCGCCCGGTGATGCGTCGCATTTCAGTCTTCAACCTGAACCTCTGTGACGAGAAACGTCTCATTCCACGCGCTCTTGAGGGCCGACGCGACGCGACGCGCGTAGCGATGGACGCGTCACTTCTCTCCGCGGCAAAATCGTATCGCGTTTTGTTTTTTTCCCGTCTGGCAAAGGCGCGCGGTTTCTTTTCGGTTTCTTCTCCGTCTCGGTCTACGTCTCGGTTTCCATCTCTCTGACGCTCGCGCGAACTCCCTCGTGGACGCAGATGTGGGTCAAGCCCACGAGCGAGATGTCTTTCCTGTACGGCAACCACCTTTTGAAATCCGGCCTGGGGCGCATCACCGAGAACACGCCCGCGAACCAGGGCGTGGTGGTGTTCTCCATGTCCGACGTGCCTCTCGGCTTCGGCGTCGCCGCCAAGAGCACGCAGGATTGCCGCAAGCTCGACGCGTCGTCCATCGTGGCGTTCCACCAGGCGGACGTCGGCGAGTACCTGCGCGCGGAGGACGACATGGTGCAGGGGAAGAAAGAGTAGTTGTTATTTCACACAGAGGCAATCGCACATCGAAGCCGTTAAAGCGGCGGTAGTGAGCTTCACGCGCGCGGCGAGCGTCACACAGTCGCGGTATCGCGTTTCCCTTCTGTGCTTCTCCGGCTGCATTACAGCATGTCAGTATGCCTATGCTCCGCGGAAAACTATGTCCCGCCAACAGATGACCGACTCCCTCGGTCGCGCGATCGAGGCACTCGAGGCGCGCGCGGGTGGGCGTTCGCTGGGTTCCACGAGACGCGGTCGCGCGTTCGTCGACGAACGCGCGGTCGTTCTCACGCGACATGACGTCCTTGCTGTGCCTGCCCGTGGTGGTGTGCAACCTCGGCGTCGAGATGCTGTACGTGCTCGAGCAGAGGCTCAGGGCGCAGAGCGTGTCCGATGCCAAGGCGGTGAAGGTTCTGCACGACGTGACCCGCGCCATGTTCGCCCCAGAGTTCGTGAACGAGCTGTTCACGCCCCAGCCGACGTACTCGCAGGCCGCGACGAGGCAGATATTCGACAAGCTCGCGCACACGTCCATCATGCGCCTGAGCGAGAGCTCCATGGACAAGCTGTACGACCTGATGACGATGGGATTCAAGTTTCAGCTCGCGACGTGCGAAAAGCCGGAGGACATCTTGAACGTCACGCTGCTGCACTTGGCCACGCTCAAGAGCTACCTGACCGAGGAATCCGTCGTGGACGCGGTGGACGCGGTGGACGCGGAGCTGCGCGCGACGTACGGCGCGTTCGCGAAGCACGAGTGGCTCGCGATGCGCCGCGAGCTGTTTCGGTTCCTGGGAAACAAACGCGTCAAGGTGTCGCTGCTGTTGCACGAAAAGCTGCAGCTGGAGGACGGACGCATGCGTCTGCCCGTCTCCGCGCCGGACACGCGCAGCCGGTCCGTGCTCGGGCCGGTCGGCACGACGCGCAGGCACGACATCGCGGGCTCGGAGCAGAAGCGGACCTTCTTCTCGGCGGTTTCCTTTGACGACGCAAACGCCGGCGCGAACAAAAAGTTCGCGGGCGCGCCAAAGCCCGAGATCGAACCGGGCGGGAACATGTACTCGCACGACCGCCAGGCCCCCGACCCGCCCGCGCCCATCCAGACGCTGGAGGCGTCTGAACTGGACGGCACGTCCTCTCGAGCCGCCGCCGCGCGGGACGCGTACGGGAACGTCCGCCGTTCGAACGCCGAGCTCCTGGGCGCGGCGGACCGAATGGCGGCGGCGGCGGGGCGCGAATCGCGGAGCGGCATCGCGGAAATGAACGCGCTCGCCGGATTGATCCGCGCGCCGATGAAAACGAGGGGCGGCGCGTCCGCGGGCCCGAGCGAAGAGGACACGTTCAAGCTGAACTTGTTCGGGGATCTCGCGGGCGGGGGCGCGAGCGACGGCGGCGGCGGCGGCGGCGGCGTCGTCGACGCGAGCGTTTTGGAGTTTGGCGGCGACGCGGGGACCGGGAACAAAGCCTCCGGTTTGACGGACGTGATGAAGAGTTTCGGGGTTGAAAAATCTCCCGCCGGGGCGTCGAAGAAAGCCGCGTTCGACGACGACGCGTCCGGGTCCGAGTCCGAGGACGATCTCCTCGCCTTGATGGACGGCGCGTGACCACGCGGCGACGCGCTTCTATCCTCGAGAAGGTAGCTAGCTAGACTTTGATACAGTCTTTCGACGTTCAAGAAAACGCGAGTAGCGCGCGTCCCGAAAAAAAGGGAGTACTACCGTACGACACGACGTCTCGCGCTCAACAGCTCATGTCCGGGATCGGCGCGACGCACGCCGAGCCGGTGTCTTCGAACTCGAACGTCTCGACTTTTCCGGCGCCGGGTCGATCGATGCCGAGAAAACGACGACGCGCCGTTAACACGTTCGGGTGCTCGCCGAACGGCGCTAAGGATCTCGCGTCGTCCGTCCCGAACACCGCTTCTTTGGCGTCGGCGTCGCCGTACAATTCGCCGCGCAGAAACGCGGTCATCCACCCGAAGAAGTAGTGCGGCCCGAGGTTGTGCCCGCCTCCGCGGACGACTCCCAAAATTTTTTCGCCCGTCGCGGAATCGAACACGCGCGCCATGCCGTCGCGCCAGCGCGTGACGACGGCGTCGTCGTCGCTGCCCAGCAGCAACAGAGGCGTCGCGAACGCGCCGCCGCGACCCTCGTTCCAGCCCTGCAGGCTCACCGCGGCGCGCACGCTTTTCGCGACGCACGCGGCGTCGTCGCACGACTCGGGGTTTATTGGTGTTATCGATTCCGGAGTCGAGGAATCAGAAACCGCCGCGAGACTGGCGAGCCCGCGGACGACGCGCCCGCCGCCCAGGCTGTACCCCGCGATCCCGAGCGCGCTCGTGCGCAGACGCGGGGAGAGGCTCGCTTTTCGGTCCACCGCGAACCGCAGCGTCTCGAACAACGCGCGCTCGTCCCCGGGGTAGGGCTCGGGGAACACCTCGGGACACAGCGCGACGAACCCCCACGACGCGAGGTGGAACAGGGTCTCGCGGTTGTCCACGTGCGTGCACGGGTTGTGCGCGCCCACGCCCCACGCGACGACCGGGAACGTGGCGTCGGACGCGTCGGGCAGCTCGTGGTCGAACGGGAACGCCGCCACGACGCGCGTGAAGCCGTAAACCGCCACGTCGCGCAGGGACAGGTCGAACCCGCGCGAGGTGACCGCGGGCGCGTGCGGCCCGGGCGCGCCGTACGCGCCGGCGTACGCGGGGTGGAACGTGGCGGTCGTGCGGAAGGGCACGGAGACGGGGTCGGGAGAGCCGGGCGCGGTCTCGCCCCCGGGCGGCAGGCGAGCCGCACGCGGAGCGGCGTCCGAGGCTCGAGGCTGGACGACCCGCGCGGCGGAACGCGAGGCGCGAGCGGAGGACGGCGCGCCGTCGCGCGGCGCGGCGACGGCGCCGGAGACGAGCGCGAGGAGCACGACGCACGCGCCGCGAGCGCTCGGGGGTGCCATGTCCCGCGGTGCGCGCGGGAAACGTGTGACGACGGGAAGGAACGTCCGACGAGGGACGGGAAGAAAAGTTCGCGACGAGGTTCGTCATTTTCCGTTCGACGCGCCGAGGAAGCGCAATGCCGACAATCATAAAAAAAACGTCACTCTCTCCGCGAGCCTCGAGACGCCGGCGGCCGCCGGGGTATGCGCGGTAACGTCCGCTCTCGCGACGGGTACCGCCCGCGCTCGTCCCGCTCGCCTTCTCGATGCGCGTCCGCGGAACCGCAGTCTAAAAAAAGGTCGCCGAGCGCGACGAGGACGTCGCGCGTCGCGCGGAGCGCCTCCTCCTCCGCGCCGCGCGCGCGCGTCCACGCGACGCGAGGACGCGACGACGAAAAATGGAAAACTGGATCCAAAATCTCACCCGTCTCTCCTCGGGGTCCGCGCGCGTTCGTTCGTTCCAGGACACCCCGGAACGCGTCCAGCGCGGCGAGGCGCGCGTCGCGCTCTCGGTTCAAGCGCTCGCCGGCGACCACGACGCGCCGCGCGAGCGTCGCGCGCAGCGGCGCTAATGGCGCGTCGTTTTTCTTTTCATCCGCGGATTTCTCCGCGGATTCGCGCCGCGTCCGCGCCAAACGCGCCGCCGCGCTCAGCGCGGCGCCGAGCCAGTGCGCGGCGGGGCGGCCGCGCGGGGTCTCCCACCGCAGAGCCGACAGAGCGCGTCGCCAAGAAGAAGAGGCGTCAAGACCTTCTCGGTTCTGAGTGTCGATCGGATCCTCGCTTTCGCTTTCGCTTTCGTTCTTTAAGCGCTTTCTTCGGTCGCGAACGTCGTTAAAGTCTTCGTTCGGGTCCGGTTCTCGCCGCCGCTCTCCCGCCTCGGCGTTTTCCGCGGCGAGCAGCCACCACGCGGCGAGCGCGCGGCGCGCCGAGAAGAGACGCCGCGCCTCGAGCTTCGCGACCGCGCGGTTTCGTTCAGACAAGACACGAACGCGCCATGTCGAGAAACACGCTCGAAGCGGTTTACGAACGCGGTGACGCTCGAGTATCGTCGCGCGTCGCCGCGATTCCCGCCGGCTCAAGCGCGCCCAGGAAGAGAAACAATCCGCGGCGCGCGCCGCGAAGAGTCGCGCGCGCCGACGCGCCGTCCCGACGTCTCGCGCGTCCCCTTTCCGTTTCGGTCTCGGTCGCGATTCCGTCTTTCTGTCGCCCGCGCGACCCTCGAGGACGCGCGTCCATACATCCAGAATCGCGGACTGGTCACCTCCGTAGCGTCTCCCGAACGCGCGCTCCAGGAACAGTAACGGCCGCGTCGCCTCGAGCGCCTCCGAAGCCGCCAGCCGCGCCAGGCACGTTCGCGCCGACCGCGCCGCCGCCGCGCGCGCGGCGCGCGAACGCAGGGCGGCGTGAGCCTCCGCGCGCGCGCGCCACGCGCAGAACGATTTTCGGAGATTCTTCGAACGACACGCCAGTATGCCTTTCACGCGTCGTTCGGTGTTGGAAACGACGAACAACCGCCACAGAGATATCGCGCGTCGCGTCAAAAACAAACGCGCGCGTCTCCGAAACGCGTCGACGCGTTTACCATCCGCCGCCGCGGCGTCCTTCGCCGCGGCGCGCCAGAGACGCGCGGCTTTGTCGCGGCGCCTTTTCGCGCACCACGCCGACGCTCTCGCGAGCGCCCGAAACGCATCACGCGTCTCGGCAAGCTTCCGTGCCCACTGCTCGCGTTCCACCGCCTCTCTTCGCGAAGCGGTCTCCGCCGAGACGACGCGCCACGTCGCAAAAGCCTCTGTAAGCGTCGCGTTCAAACGCCGTCGGCGGTACGCGAGGGCGATCTCGACGCGCGTTTGGCGTCTGTGCTCTTTTTGTCGCGCCTCGGCGATCATCGATAAACGTTTGGCGTCTGTGTTCAATTTCCGCCAGAAGCGAAACGCGAACGCGCCTGTGCCGGCGAGAAACGAAAGGCGACAGCGCACGTCGCCGAACGCGAGCGCGGCGTTTACTGCGCGTTCCGCGCGGAACGTTTTCTTTTTTAACGAAACGTTGGCGTCGTTTACGTTCGCCGCGACGGCTCTTAACTCCGCCGCCGACGTTTTTGCTCGTGCGAGACGCCACTGCTCGAACGCGCGTCGCCTTATCGCTCGCGTTTGAGCTGTTCTTACGTTGGCGTCGCGCATTTTCGTCTCGCGCGAGAAACGACGGAGTGACGAGTCCAGTCGCGCGTTTGTCGCGCGCGTCTCCTCCTCGGCGGCTTCGGCTCGGCTCGCCTCGCGCTCGGCGCGCGCCTCCGCCGCCCGCGACGCGGCGCGCGCCTCGCGCACGACGCCCTCGGCGCGCGCCTCGGTGTCGCGCACCACGTCTCTGGCGGCATTCCTCGCGCGCTCGAGCTCATCGCGCTTCCACGCGTCCAGAGCGGCTCTGTGCTGCGCGTCCAGCGCGCGCAGACGCGTCTCGTGCGACGCGCGGACGTAACTCAGCTTGGTCTCCGCGCGTCTCCGCTCGTCTCGGCGCGCGCGTCTCGCCTCCGCGGTCGCCTCGTCCAGGCGCGCGAGCATCCACGCCGTCGCGGCGCCGACGTCGGAGCGCGGGGCATCCGCGTCGTCCGCGGCGGCGCGCGCGCCTCCGGCGGCGCGCGAACGCGCGAACCACGCGCGCGCCCCGACCTCGGGAAACGACCCATCGTCCGTCTCGCCGTCGTCGCCCGAACAGTCCCCGCACGTGTCCAGCAGATCGCGCACGGCGTCCGCGAAACGAGCGCGCGGGGTCGAGCGGGCGACGTCGCGCGGAACCGAACGCGGCGCGGCTTCCTCGCGCGTCGCGTCGCGCCCGGAACGCGCGGCGTCCATCTCCGCGGGGTCCGCGCCTCCCGGTCCCCACCCCCCTTCGCGGTCCCATTTATGGGATGAAACGAGACTCGAGTCGTCGCGAAAAAGAAACGCTCCGCGCAGTCGCGCTGCGCCCATCGCAAGGAAGCACCAGAAAAAGGGATTTTCATGGAATTTCTCGAGCCTGTCTGAATTTCCGAACTGCCTTTGAGTCGTGACTCGAGCGCTGTCCCAATAAAAACGATGGCGAAAAATACAACTGAAAAAAAAGATCGCGCGTAGCGACGCTTCCCGGAAACGGCAGTCGCCAGTCGCCAAAACGACCTTTCGCGCGCTGCTCGTATTTCTCGAGATCGCGCGCAGAGGCCAAAATCTACGCGTTCGCGTATGCGTTTTTAGTCTGAAAAAGAAGATTCGACGCTGAAGTGAGCTGGCACGTAGGCAGGCAATTTAATAACCGTCTGCCTCGTCGGCACCGCGTCGCGAATGGCGAGGCGATAGCGAGCTCGACGAGGCTCGGCATCCGCGCTCTCGCGGCGCAACGACGGCGGCTCCGCCCACCGAACTTCGCTGAAGACGGGGCGGAGTACGAGTGGCGTTTGGGCGCGGCGTGCACGCATCGCGGGGAGCGTCGCGCGCGGAGCGGGAGGACGCGTTTTCGCGCGCGGCGACGCGCTTTTGCGCACGCGCGCACGCGTGGCGTGAATTTCCCGCGTCCACCATGACGCCGGCTTTGCCTCGCGCGTCGAAGGAGCAGGTGGCGACGCGGGTGCTCGAGCGGCTGAAGGACACGTGGCCCGAGCTGGAGGATGTCGCGCTGGAGACCGCCGTGAAAGCGCACCTGCTGCGCCTCCCTCGGCGGTACGCGATGGACATTCACAACCTGGAAGATCTCCGCACGCACATGAATTTGTTGCAAGCCGCGCAGAGCAGCAATGGGTCGGTACTCTGCGATACGCGCGGGATCCGACTCTCCTCTTCCGCGCTCGGGGACGTTTCCAACTCCTCCCTGCACGAAATGGACACGGGCCCCTCCTCCCCGCACGGTGGCAAGCGCCTGCGCGCGCCCACCTTCGGCAGCAGCTTCAACCTCCAGACGATGGATGAGCACGCCAACGGGGGCGCGAATAACGTGGCGCCGACGCCGGTGTACGAGATCTCGGTTTCCGGGCGCAACCGCCCGCGCATGCTGAGCCGCGTCAGCACCGCGCTCTTCGACGTGGGGCTTAACATCAGCGAGGCGCACGTGTTCTGCACGGAGGACGGGTTCGCGCTCGACGTCTTCGTCGTGCAGGGCTGGAACGCGGACGACGCCGCCAACTTGAACACGATGATGCTGGCGCGATTGGCGCAGGTGAACTGGGACGACGCCGGCCAGCCCGGGTCGGGCGGGAGCGGCGAGAGCCCCGCGCCCGCGCTCCCCGCCCCCTCGGACGCGTCCGAGTGGGAGATCTCCGAGGCGCAGCTCAACTTCCACGACAAAATCGCCAGCGGCGCGTTCGGCGTGCTCTACCGCGGGCACTACTGCGGGCAGGAGGTGGCCATCAAGGTTTTGAAAACCGGCGAGAAGGCGTCGCAAGAGGAGGTGCATCGGGAATTCGCGCAGGAGCTGAGCATTTTGCGGAAAGTGCGGCACAAGAACATCGTGCAGCTCATCGGTGCTATGACGAAACCGCCTCGGCTGTGCCTCGTGACGGAGTTCATGAAGGGGGGGAGCGCGCTGCAGTTTCTGCACAAGCACGCGCCGTTGAAGTTGCCGCAGCTCCTGCGGTTAGCGCTCGGCGTCGCGCTCGGGATGGATTACCTGCACAAAGTGAACGTGGTGCACCGCGACTTGAAGACCGCGAACTTGCTGATGGACGAGAACGAGGTGGTGAAGGTTGCTGATTTCGGCGTCGCGAGGGTGAAGAGCACGGACGGGTCGCACATGACGGCGGAGACGGGAACGTACCGCTGGATGGCGCCCGAGGTGATCGCGCACCAGCACTACAATCACAAGTGCGACGTCTTTTCGTACGGCATTTTGCTCTGGGAGTTAGTCAGCGGAGGGGACATCCCGTACTCGGGGTACACGCCTTTACAGGCGGCGGTGGGTGTGGTGCAGAGGGGTTTAAGGCCGACCGTGCCCGCCACGTGTCACCCGGTGGTGGCGCAGACGATGCAGTACTGCTGGCAACCCGATCCCAACGCTCGGCCGGAGTTTGAGCAGGTTGTCGAGCTGCTGCGGCACACCGAGTCGCCCGCGGACGCCGCCGAGACGAAGGGGTTTTTCTCGCGGCTGCGGAACATCAGCCGCTCGAGCTCGGCGAAGGCGGGGTAGAGAAGGGCGTTTAGGGGTTCGGGACCGCCTCCGTCGAAAAGCGCGTTTTAGGGGGGCGCGGATGACGAACCGTCGGAGGAGGAAAAGCGCCGCTGGGCGAATGGGACGCGCCCAGCGCGTTTTCGTCGGCGGCGGAAGACGCGAGACGTCGGAGGCGCCATTGATCGCTTTTGCTTTTAGGGGAAGAAGAGACGTGTGGGTGTTTGAGATCGGGTCGCGCGCGCGAGTGTATCAGCTCGCGGCGCGCCCCGGAGCGCGGCGTCATGACCTCCACTGTATTACGAGGTGACCACGTACGCGAACGCGCGCGTCGCTCGTCTCGTCTCGAGCGCGGCGAAACAAACCCTTCGGCGCACCTGTCACGCGCGCCGACTTTGACTTGTCGCGATTCGGCACCGTCGCGTCACGCGGACCGAACGGCTCCAGTTGTCTTCTCGTATCGTTTCCGGATGGATAAAAACTGCGTCCCGACGATGACGAACCTCGCGTGGAGGAACGCGACGCGCCTCCGCCGCCCACTTCCCGACGCGCCGTCCTACGCGCCTCGCACGACACACAGCGCCGTCGTCGCCTAGTGTTCCCCCCCGCGCCGAGCTCACGACCCGAACGCTCTCCCGGTCGTTCCGATGAGCGCCACGACGACGATGACGTGCCCCACGTCGACGGTGGCTCGAGCGGGGCCGGTCCCCGCGCGTCTCGCGCAGGCTGCCGCGCGCGGTCCGGTCGCGGCCCGCCGCGTCTCCACGGTGGCGCGCGCGGACGCATCCGGCGAGACGCGTAACTCCGAGAGCGGCATCTTCATGCGTCAGATCACCGAGGCGGAGCGCGAGGAGGAGGTGAAGTACCTCGCCGGGATGCTGAAGTTGTGGCTGGACGACGAGTGGTCCATTCAGGAACCGCACGCCGCGCTCGGTCTGCAGGCTGCGGAGAAGTGCGTCGCCATGCGCCTCGACGGGTGCGAGGAGATGGGCTCGCTGGTGATGGGCATCGCGCAGGACCTGCTTTCGTTCGACTTCTCGGACACGTTCGTGAACTCGTTCGAGGTTGCGAACAAGACGAGCGAGATCCTGATGATGAGGGAGGGGTACGAGGTGTGCTGCCTGAGCAAGGAGGATGAGACCAGGCAGGCGCGGTACGAAGAGATGGTCGCCAACGGACAGACGCCGTGAACGTTTCGGGGGACAAGGGTTCGGGGAGAGGAGAGAGAGCGGAGCGGCGCGGCGCGCGCCGATGTAAACAGAAACAACCTGTCACTCACCGATCGACTGCGGCGCGCCGCGCGCTAACCGCTTCGCGCGTTTTGAAAGATTGAAACACGTTGTTTGCGCGGTTTTTGAAACTCGCGCGATGCCTCTAGGAGACGCAGCACTTCGTCGCGCGCGTTCGCGGACGTCGCACCCTTCACTCCCCCCCGCGTCACGATGGCCGAGCTCGCGGGCCCGAAGATCGGCGATGCGCGCTCGTTGTGGAACTTCACCCCCTCTCCCGGCTGGACCAAGGAGGAGGTGGGCGTGCTTCGCCTGTGCTTGATGAAGTTCGGCGTGGGCATGTGGGTGCAGATCGTGGAAGCGGGCGTGTTGCCCGGCAAGCAGATCCAGCAGCTGAACGGCCAGACCCAGCGTTTCCTCGGCCAGCAGTCCCTCGCGGAGTACACCAGGCTCAAGGTGGACGTGGACGCGATCCGCGCGGACAACCTCGCGAAGCAGGGCCCCGAGATTTACCGCAAAAACGGCCTCATCACCAACCAGGGCGGTAAGCTCAAACCCGACGCGCTGCGCGCGCTGCGCGAGGCGAACGAGGCCAAGTACGGCCTGACGGACGAGCAGGTGGAGGCGATCGTGCTCCCCGACCCGCCCAAGACCACCAACCTCGGCGCGGACGCGTACATGGGCAAGAACCACAACAAGGGTGGCATCGCCGGGCGCCGCGCGCTCAAGCGAAGCCGCGTCGACGACGTCATGACTGTCGACGTCGACGCGCTCTCGCGACCCAACAAACTTCTGCTGCTCGCGGCGCTGCGCGCGCGACTGGTTGTGCTCGCGTCGTCGGACGCGAAGAAAACGCCCACGAAGAAGGTGCTCGAGGAGAAGAAGCCGGCGGGCGGAGGCGTCGAAAAGAACCGTACTGAGAAGAAGAAGCCGACGAGCGCGACGAAGAAACGCCGAACAAGCGGCGAAAACGCGGCGCCGGCGTCTTCGTCCGCGGTGAAGGATCTCGTCGGCATGGGCTTTCCCGCGAAGAAGGCTCGCGACGCCATCGAGGCCACCGGGGGAGACGTGCAGGACTGCGTCAACTGGCTCGTGGCCAACATGTGATGTGAGCGAAGAACCGCGACGCGACGCCGATTATTCTCGTTTCATCATCATCAGTCAAACTACAAAAAATACTTTTTCAAAGACCGAACCTGTCCGGTTTCCGCGTGCCCTTCCCGAAGGATCCGCTCTTCGCGCCGGTGGCCATCTCCGCGTTCGTGGGCTTTTCGGGCTCGATCCATTTGTTCGTCTTGCAGTCGAAGTACCTCTTGGTCTTCGGGTCGTAGTACGTCTGGCTCGCCACGTCGTAGTACAAACCGGACGTCGCGTCGTATTGCCATCCGGTGACGGCTTTGCCGGCGGCGGCGGTGGCCATCTCGCGCGCCGCCGACGCCAGCGACGTGGACCCCGCTAGACGATTGGACGCCACAGCCTCGGCGGTTCGGCGCGTGCGCTCGGCTTTCTCCGCACGGACGCGCTCCGCTTCCTCACGCGCTTCCTTCTCGGCCGCGTCGCGAGCCTCCTGTTCCTCGACCGTCAGAGACGTCGTCTTCGCCTCGCGCGCCGCGGCGTCGGTCCGCGTCCCGCCCTCATCCTCGCCCTCGTCCCCGGGCGCTTCCCTGATGCCGCCGACGTTGTGGTACGTGGTGTCCCACACCTTGACGCCGCACATCGAGCACTGGCCTTGCGCGTACGCGCACTTCTGGCAGAATATGCCCTCCTGGTGCAAAGAGAGCTTGCATATCCGGCACTTACCCCCGGCGCCTCCCGCGCCGTACGGCGTCCACTTGCCGGTCTTGCCCTTCGCCGTGAGCGCTTTATTCTCGTTGATGCGTCGGCCTCCGCTCTCCACGGTGTTGCGCGACCCATCCTTCCACATCTCCTGGTGGATCCCGCGCGACAGCTTCTTCTCGCATTTGGAGCACACCATCGCGCGCCCTCAACGCGCGCGCGACCCGCGAGACCGGCGCGGTGCGTTCTGAAGGACGAGGCTCACGAAAATCTTTTCGGGAGAACCCACGAAGGCACGAAGCGAAAAAACGTCACTCTCCGGCATCATTCGTTGTTATTTCCGCGGGCCCGCGCGCAGATCATGGCGCACGCGCTGAGCGTCCGCGGCTTTCTCGCCGGGAGCGGCGCGGTCACGCCCCGGACGAGCCGACCCCGACGCGCGCGTCCCCCCCACCGCCGAGCGACGGTCACGCGCGCCGCGGACGATGGTTCGTCGAACGGGCTGGGGCTGCTGACGTTTCTGGGCCCGGTGGTCCCGCAGGGCGCGCTCGTGACCCCCGTGAAGGCGGCGTGGAAGACGGCGTGGCAGACCATGGTCACGGAGCTCGCGCCGCAGAGCCGCGACGGCGAGTACCGCCGGCCGAAGTACGCGTTCGACGGGAAGGTGGAGAACGACGCGAACGCGAGATTCCCCGTCGCCGCGGGGGGGAGGTACGCCGTGTACGTCGGAAACGCGTGCCCGTGGTGCCACCGCGTGACGCTCACGATCGCGCTCCGCGGGCTCGGCGACCACGTGCGGGTCGTGCCGATGACGGACGATGCCGAGCGCGCGAGCCGCGGAGGCTGGGTCTTCGAGTCTTCTTCGCCCGATCCCGTGTTCGGCGCGCGCGATCTGAGAGAGGTGTACGATTTCGTCGCGGGGGGCGCCTACCGCGGGCGGTGCACGGCGCCTCTGTTGGTGGACACGCACAAGAAACGCGCGGTGAGCAACGAGAGCGCGGACATCGCGCGCATGCTCAACGACACAGAGTGGCCTCTTTTGTCTTCTGCTGTTCTTTCGGACGCGAACGAGAAGAGCGTGCAGCTTCGCCCGTCTTACCTCGCGGCGACCATCGACGAGACGAACGATTTCGTGTATTCAAAGTTGAACAACGCTGTGTACCGCTGCGGGTTCGCCACGACGCAGGCGGCGCACAATCGCGCGGCGTTGGACGTCATCGATGCGCTTGATGTTTTGGACGATCGTTTGTCAAAATCGCGTTTTCTGTGCGGCGACCGCGTCACGGAGAGCGACTTAAGGCTGTTCCCGACGATCGCGCGCTTCGACGCGGCGTACGCGTCTTTGTTCAAGTGCTCGTCGCGGCGCGTGGGCGATCTGCGAAACCTCGAGGCTTGGATGCGGGACTTCTACCTGCTCCCCGGCGTGAGTGACACGGTGGACGTGGACGGGTACCGGACGAGCTACTTCGGGCAGCTGTTCCCCCTGAACCCGGGGGGGATTGTGCCCATCGGCCCGACCGCGCGCGATCTCGGACTCGGCGTCGACCCCGGCCGCGGCTCGCGCGCGCGAGAAGACGCGTTCCACTTCAAGGCGTAAAATAGTCTACTTTCGTACTTGTGATAAAAACACGTACGGTAAAAAGCACTCCATCACCGTCACTCTTCGGGTCTCCTGAACCTGCACACGCAGTCGTACAGCGTTCCCCGCAGGCACTGCGCCACCTCCGGGTGCTTGACCATCCCCAGGTTGAGCGCGTCGCACGTAAAGCGCGCGCGCAAATTCGTCTCCACGGCGCGGCCCATGCCTTCCAAGACGATCAAATCGGCGCCGCGCGCGGCGTCGACGAGTTCCCACGAGACTCGTGTGAGATCGATCACCGGCAGATCCGACCCGCTCGAGACGACTTTGAGTTTTTTCGAATCGAGCGCCTCGAGAAACACGCGGCTTTGGGTCCCATCTACCTCGGCGGCCGCGACGCGGGGAAGCAGATCAATCAACTCGCGCGCGGTGACGTCGTTTATGCTCGGCGTCTCATTCGCCGCCAAGACCACCTCGGCGCCGCCGCGCAGGAGCTCGCGGCACAGCGGGAGCATACCCAGCACGACGTCCGCGCCCGCGTTATCGACGAACAAAACACACTTTTTCCAGGGCGAAGGGATTCTTCGAACGACTCTTTCGGAAACGTCTTCGGAGACGTCTCCGAAGGCGCCTTCGTCAAGAGCTCCGACGGGAGACGACGTCCAGGCGTCTCGGAACGCGTCCGCGTCGTCGACGCACCACGGCCGACGCCGCAAGCCGGCGCGCGTCGCGTCGAATCCGCCGTTGCCGTCCGCGTGGAGCGCCGCGGAGGCGGCTGCGCCCAGGTCGAAGACGTTCCCGGCGAACACGCCTCTGACCAGCGCCTCGATTCGAGCGCCCGGGTCGCCGATGGCGTCGAGCTCGCGCAGCACGCCGGGAAGCGTCGCGAGCGCCTTTTCGTTCTCCTCCGTCTTGACGTCCAGGAAGCAGTCGTCGAACCCCAGCTCGCGAAGCGCGCGGTCGCGCAGGCGGCACAGCTTCAGGACCGTGGGCGCGCCCTCGAACAGCGAGGCGTGGTCGCCCGACGCGACGCGGTCCAGGTCGGCGCCGAAGGAGGCGGCGAACTTAGACGCGAGCGCCGCCGCGTCCGCCACGCGCGGATCGCTCGCGGCGCGTCGCGAGAACTCCGGGATGGACGCGCGGAACACCTCGATCCACCTCTCCTTGCCCACGCGCGTTGTGGGGTCCGCGTCCGCGGGCGGGTCGTAGTCGAACGTCGTCGCCCGGTACCCCTCCAACACGAGCTGCGGCAACGCCGCGAACGCGTCCGCCATGCTCGAGCGGGACCGCGCGGGCGTGTATGATGACGACGACGTCCAAAACATGACAGAGGTGAGTGTATTTTCGTCAGCAGGCTTTCAATGCGAGCAGTCAGACGAGGGACACGTGCTTCCGTGATTCCGCTAACAAACAAGTCACAATCGTCGCGTCGCGTCGCGTCTCGCTTAGTCCAGCCCCAGGTCGTCGAGCAGCCCCTTGTTGTGCTTGCTCCACTCCGTCTCCGCGTCCAGCTCCGAGCTCTCCTGCGTCTTGGCGTTTAAACTTCCGTCCAAATTTCCACCGACATCGATCCGACCGGGACCGGGACCCGCGGGAGGTTCGAGCGGGTCGTCGCCGCCGCCGTCGAAAAACGACCCGACGAACGAACCGCCGGCGCTTCGTGGGGCGCCCGTCGCGCCCCCCGGCGGCGGCGCGGGCGCGCCCCACATGTTGTACCCCAGCGCCCCCCCCGACAGAAGGTTCAGCCCTAACGAGTTCCCCCCCCCGAACGCGTTCGCGGCGCCGCCGAGGCCGAGGCGGTTAGACGGCGGCGCGAACGCGGGAACCGCGGGCGCCGGCGGCGAGGGCATCCACCCGCCGCCGACGCCGCCCGAAACCGTTCCCGAACCCAAACGATTCTCGAACGCGTTCGGGCGCGACGCTAAAGCCGAACCTAAAGCCGAACCCGCCGCGGCGGTTCCCGGTTCGAAACCAAGAGGGCTTTGATTCGCATTCGCCGTGTGAATCTCGCGTCTCAACTCGACGAGGCTCGAGTTGAGACTCGCGTCGTCTCCCGCCTCGCGCCTCGGTTGGTTCGAGGGCGGCGGCTCCCGAGGCGGCAGAGGGGGCGCGAGCCACCCGCCGTCCGCCGTGCGCCGCGGCGGCGCCGGCCGAGCGAAAGAAGCGCTTCTTTCGACGAAGGCGCCGCGAGCGCCGGAAGCGGCGAGGCTCGGCGGACGCGCCGAGCCGTCCGAGACGCGCGAAGCCTCCGCGCCTCCCGAAAACGGCGGCGGCGCCGGCGGCGCGCGCGGCGCGTCTCCTCGCGAGACGAGCGCGGACGGCGCCGTCCCGTTCCCCGGCGACGAGGACGTCGACGCGTTCATCGCGCTTTTGCTCGGCGTCGGAGATCCGGCGATCGTCGAGGCGAACGGCGCGCGCGGCGGCAAAGACGGCGAAGGCGCCGCGCGCGCGCGAGAAACGGAGGCAGCGAAGAGCGAGGAAGCCTCTCGCGGAGAAGAAGCGCTCTTCTTCTCCGCCGGCGGCGCCGAGGACCCCGACGCGTTCGTTCGCGCGTCGAACGCGGGCGACCCAGGCGCGCTCCCGTCGGCGCTGGAAGCCGACCCCGCGGTCGGGCTCTTGGGCTTCGGGATGGAGGAGAGCGTCAGCGTGGGCGGCTTGATCTCCTTGGCGTGCCTCCTGCCCGCCTTCGGGGAGGGCACGGGCGACTGCGGGGGCGACGCCTCGGGCCGCGCGCCCTGCGAGCCGAGAAGCGCCGACTCGCGCCGCGCCGCCGTCGCCGTCGCCGTCGCCGTCGCCGTCGCCGCCGCGCCGCGCGAGTCCGCCGGCGGCGACAGCGGCGGCGACGGCGGCGTCGACGACGGCGACGCCTCCGAGTCCCCGCCGGAGGCCCCCTTCGGGCCGCGCGCGCGCGCGGGGTGCATCACCGAGTCCGGGGACGGCGAGGCGCTCTCCGCGCGATCCCCCGAAAGAGGCGAGCCCAAAGGCTGCGCGTCCCCGGTACGCAGCGCCGAGAGCGAAAGCGGCGCGGCGCCGTTTTTTTTCGCGTCGCCGTCGCCCTCGAGCGCCTTCTCCCGCCGGCGCTGCGCGAGCGTCCGCTTCTCCTTCTCCCGCGAACGCTCCTCTCGTCCCTTGTCGTCTCTCGGGTTCTTCTCTTTCTCTTTCGCGTACGCTTTCTCGTCGCGAACGAAAACGAAATAACGCTTCGCGCCGAACGCGACGACGCCCAGCGCGACGGTCGTGCCCAACGCGCGGCTCCAGAAACCGAGCGAGAGAAACAGAAAAGAGAAGAACCCGAACGCGCGGCGTCTCTCCAGCTCTCCCGCGGCGTACGCGCCTCCGGCGACGCGCGCGCTCGCCGAGAGCTGCACGACCAGCCGGGCGCTCTCGCCGTCCGCCGACTTGACGTCCATGGCGAGCTGCGTCCACGTGTTTGGCGCGTTGACGCTTTTCCGCGCGTGCTCGGGGTGGCACACCACGGTGAGGCGCTTCGAGGCGCCCGGCGGGAGCTCGAAGGCGCCGCAGGGGGACACCGTGTACCCCCCCACCGAGCCGTCGCCGCCGCACTCGACGGCGCCGATCCAGGGCTTGCCGACGCGCGCGACGGCGGAGCCGTCGTTCACGACCCAAATCGCTCTCGTTAAAACATCCACCGACGACGCGCCGTCGCCGTCGCCGTCGCCGGCGCCGGCGCCGACGACGCGCGGCAGCCGGAACGCGACGTCCGTCACCGCGGGCGGCGACGCGAGGCGCTTCTTTCTCGACGGCGCTCTCGACGAAGACTCGAGAAGCCCCTGTAAGTAGCTCTCGCGTTCCTTGACGATGTTTCCGAACTGCTTCTTCGTGCGCTTCGTCTTGGAGACGCTCACCTTGACGGCGTCGCCGTCGCCGCGCAACGTCGCGCACTCCAGCGTCGTGAAGTTGTTGCGCACGCAGAGGTGCGCGGCGTACGGCCGAACCTCCCGCGGCGCAAACACCAGCGCGCCGAGGTCGATTTTCGAGTACGGAGACAGGCAGGTCCAGTCCGAGCGGCCCGACTGAAAGCCGCCGCCGGCTTTCACGCCGCGGCGCGCCGACGCCAGCTCGCCCCCTTCCAAGAAAAAGCCGCTGTGCGCGGGGTACTCGCCCAGGAAGTGCGCCTCCGCCGCCTCGAGGATGTCGTCCAGCGCGCCGCTGCCGCCGGCGACGCGCACGTCGCGCCCGCGCGTAGTCGTCGCCGCGGGGACCATCGGTAATACTCGCACGCACAGAGACTGGTCCGCGAAGGGGTTGATGAACACCACGCGACGCCGGCGCGTCTTCGCGCCAACCTGCGCCGAACCGAAATCCACCACGCGCGCGCTCCGTGCCGTGCGCGCTTTTTCTGGCGAGTTTGACTTTGACGCTTCCGACACGCCCGACGCCGGAGTCGTCGCCGCGGGGACGTTCGCGGGACCCGTCCCCGTCCCACTCCGGGACTCCCTCCCAGAAGTCTCGGAAAGGTCGAGGTCGGGACCCGAAGGCGATCCGAAGACGGGAGATTTTTTCGCGTCGTCTCCGGCGCCGTCCTCGTCCTCGTCCTCGTCCTCGTCGTCCACGAACGCCTCGATGTCGAGCTTCGCGAACTCGTCGTCGTCGTCCCCCGAGAAGAGCAGCATCTTGGGCCGGATCAGCTTCGTGCGCACGCGCACGCGCACCTCGTCCACGGCGTCCGTGCGCACGGTCAGGATGGACTCCACGGTGGCGCTCGAGGCGGCGTGCGGGTCATCGCCGCCGGCGACGCGCGCCCACGCGTCGCGCGCGCGCGTGATCTCCTCGACGTCCGCCGAGGAAAGCGCGGGCGCGGCGGGCACGGCGCGCGCGCCGTCCGGATGCCTTTTTTGTGGAGCGAATCGCCGCGCGGAATCCGCGCCGAATCCAAAAAAGGAAGCCGCAAAGCCGCGAACCGTCTCCACAGAGCGTCTCCAAAAGCCTCTCTTCGCGCCGTCTCGCGCGGCTGATCCCGTCTCTCGAGGAGAGAGTTGGGAAGACGCTTGTGCAGGAAGACGCTTGTCCTTCGTCGCGCCCGCCCGCTTGTTGCGCGCCAAGCCGGTGTACGCGCGGTCGGCGTCCATGGCGGCGGGGTCGAACACCACCTCGCCCACGACGACGCGCTTCCCCGGCTTGAGCTTTTTTTCGGAAAGCTCCAGACGAACCGCCGGGTCGGAGGAGGCGAACCCGAAGACGGTCACCGCCTCCGCGAACGAGCTCTGCAGCGTCAGCGACGCGCGCGTGCTGCGCCCCGGGAACGCCGCGGGGACCTCCAGCGTAGCGAGCGCCTCTGTGACATCTCCGCCGGCGACTTTTTTGACGACTCTCGCGCGCCCGTTTCCGTCCGCCGCAACCGCCACCTCGCCTCGCAGCGCGCGGAGCACGACGGGCGCCACTAGGACTCTGCCGTTATCCAGCGTGAACGAGAGCATGCCGCCCATGCGCGCCATCTCCTCCTCCTCGGGCGCAGCCAGCACGTCGATCGTCGCGACGTGGTCGGGGGGAATGACAACCGCCGACGAGACTAACTTTTTCGCGTCGAGGACGTCGTCGAGGATGTCGCCCGCGTCGGCGCCGTTCGCGCTCGTCTCGGAGAGAAGTTCGCGCCTCGCGAAGCTCTGCACGCACGCCGCCATCTTCCCGCGCTCGGTCAGGCACCCCTCCGGCGGCGGGTCCGGGCGGAACGGCGGTGTGTTTCGCGTCGCGAACTCCGACTGGAGCGCGGAGACGGAGGAGGGCGCGATGGGCGCGCTGAGCGGCGCCGCCGAAACCTCGACGCGCGTCACTCGCGCGGCGCGCACCGTACTGGTCACGGACTCGATCGCGACCGCCACCGGGTTGGGGTTGCGCACGGCGACCCGCCGAACTTTCGTGTCGCCCACGCGCGTCACACCGAAGTCGATCACGCCCATGATGGACAAACCCTCTTTTTCGCGGTACTTCCCGTCGGAAACCGCGCAGGGCACGGCGATTTCCGCGAGCGACAGTTCGGAACTGTTCGCTCCCGTCGCGCGCTCGTCGGTGAGCTCACCGGCTTCCGGAGAAGGTCTCGCGGGGGTCACCGTGGAGTACGCGCTTGAGGCTGCCGCTGCGGCGGCGGCGGCGCGCGTCGCCGCCTGCGCGGCGTCGAAGCACGCGAGCTGCCCGTGGTACACGCGGAGCGGCACTTGGAGCGTGGTGAGGTTCGTGTCGAGTTCCAGGCGCGCGTCGAAGAGCGCCGCGACGGCGCGAGGCTCGTACTCAATCTCCAGCGACCGCACCGCCTCGCCCGGACGCACCACCTGCGTCGCGTCGAACGATGACGAGACGACGCGAAGGCAACACGCGGCGTCTTTCTTTTCTTTTTCTTTTTCTTTCGTCGAAGAGACTTCCTCGCCACCCGAAAGGTCCGAAAAGGCTTCGTCGACGACGACGCGCGCGCCAAAGACGGCGAGCGGGACCGGGAAACCGTTGGTCACGGAAAACGTCTTGCGCTGCTTTTGGAACGGCGCGCGGCCGACGTCGGGAGACGCGAAGCTCGCTTCGTCCACGTCAAACTCGAGCTTGCCGTGCACGACGCGCGCGCGGTACGAAACCTCTAAAGGGGGATCGCCCGAGTCCGTGTGCACCAACAGTAAACCGGTGCGGAACCCTTCCAGCTTTCCGCTGTACGTCAGCGCGATCGCGTCTCGCGCGTTGGTAAACGCCGGTAAAACGCCGTCGGCGAAGCCGTTCTCCAGCCTCGCTCTCAACGACGGGTCGTTAGGCCGAGTTTCGATCTGCGTCACCTTCGTCGAACGTGAAGCGCCGTTGAACAGCGAGAGTGTCGCGCGCAGCCGGTCCGAGCGGCGCGCGGCGACGCCGAAATCGAGACGGCTGGGAGACACCGTCACGCCCGACGCGCACGTCGCGCTAATCGGAATACGCGCGTTGACGGTTTTCGTCGCCAACTCCTTCTGTTGCCTCGCGACGTCGAACGACGCGGCGGTCCTCTCGCCGTACGCCCCCGTCGGCATCACTAAACGCTCGCTCTCCACCTCGTAGCGCATGGTGAGTCGTACGCTCCCCTCGAACATACCGACGCGGTTGATCGCCAGCCGCGCTAAAAGCACCGTCTTGGTCTCGCCGGGTCGAACGACCCACGCGTCGTCCGAGCGTCGCGGCAGAGGCGGGAGCCTTCCGACTTTAGCGCGGTACCGCTTGTCCTCCTCCTCGAGCTTCTGGTTGGCGAACGCCACCGCCACGCGCGCGTCGTCCGACCACGACGCGTCGAACGTCTCGTCGTCGTCCGAGAAAAGCACGCCGCTGGTGTCTATGGTGGGCACGAACAACGTCGACGCGTTCAGAAGCTCGCCGCGCAGACCCTCCAGCTCGTCGTACCGAGAGCCCCCGCCTCCGACTCGAGAGCCGGAAAGAGAAGCGGAAAGTCGAGAAGCGCGCCTCTCACGTACTCGGCGTCCGGAAGACGTCTTCGAGACGTCTCTCCGTCTCGGATCGGATTCGCCGGAAGGCTGCGCGCCGGTTGATTCGTCGCGCTTGAAAAAAACGTCGTCTCGCTCTTCCCCCGCGCTCGGCGCCGCGGCGAGCTGCACGAACTGGTCGGAGGATACAGCCTCGACGACGCGCAGATTCGTGTCGTGCGGGTTGTGCACCTCCAGCGCGAAGACGTGCGGGAACCGGGGCGGGACTTTGACGTGCGACAGGGGCTGAAGGCCGTACGGAGACTCGACGGCGCCGCCGCGCGCTTTAATCAGGAAACTGCCCTTGTCCGTGATCACCATCAGCGTGCCTTCGTTTTTGCCCGCGCCGCGCGGCGCGAACGTCACCGCGAACTTCGTGCTCCCGCCCGGCTCCACGACGTCCGGTTCGTTCGCGATCGCCTTGGGCTGGAACGATTGGAGGTCCGTGGTGACTGATAAAACGGACAGCGTCTCGCGCGCGTCCGTGTTGAACACGGTGACGACGACGTCGCGCGTCTCGCACGACGCCGTCTCTTCGAACCTCAACTCCAAAGGATGAATGGAAACCCCGGGGGTCCAGTCCGGTCCGGGCTCGATCGGCGCGTCACCCGACGCCTCTTTCTGTTTCTGTTTCTGCTCGTTTAACAGACGCTCGATCTCGTCCGCGTCGCCGCCGAGCTGGTTATCGTGCACTTTGCGCCACAGCTCGCGATCGCCAGACGCGGGCTCCGTCGTTTTCTGTTCGGGATCGTCGTTATTTTTCGAGAAAGCGGTTTTTTCGGAGGATGGGAAAGGGGAGGAGGACGGGAACGAGGGCGACGGGGGGGGACGGCGTCAGCGTCGGGAGCGGCGGTCGGCGAGCGCGCGATGGCGCCGGACGCGGCGGATCGCGGCTTCCGCGCTCGAGCGGGCTCGGCGGGAAGAGAGGAAGGGAACGTCTCGTGGGGCTTGCGAGAATTTGTCGGTCGTCCGCGCGAGGCGCACCTTGAGCGCCGCCCTGACCACGTCCACGGACAGCGGCGCCGGCTCGGGTTCCTGCGAATCGGACGGAAGGGAACGCGTCAGTCTCCGATCTCCGCGCTCGCGCTCGGGAAAGGCGACGCACGCGCGCGTGAGCCGCTCGCGGGTGCGTGGAGGTGCGCGGAGGTGCCGCCACAGCGCGCGGTTTCGGCGGAGCGCGGGCGGGAAGGGCAATGTCCACGCATGCGGGAGCGTACCGTCGTCGCGCCCGCGGTGTGGACCTTCGGCATCGCCAAGCACACGAGCATCAGCGTCAGCCACGCCATGCCTCTGGTCCGTGACCTCATCACGGCCATCCCCTCTGCACAGGGCTCCCCGTGGCCTCACCACGCGCGCACCCTTCTCTGGCCTCCCGACGATTCCGGGAGACGCGAAGAGCTCATAAACATCGACACTCTGGGAAATCTTGGACGCGGCGACCCGGCCAGTCACGTGCTGCCGTTTCTCCGAGACGGTTCTCGTCGTCGCACACCGAAGCCGGGACGCACACGTCCGCGCGCGAGGCTCGCGCGATGGCGGCGCTCGCGCTCGCCGCCCCCGTCGTCGCGCGCGCGGGGAGACGCGGAGAGACGAAACGGCAAACGCGGCGCACCCCCGGCGCGTCTCGCGGCGCGATCCGAGGCGCGCGACAAACGCCAGCGAGGATCGTTTCCGAGCGCGAGCGCGATGCCGTCGCGCGCGACATCTCGTCGGACCGCTCGATCGACCCGGCATCACCCGCGAACGGACGGACGCGCGCGCTCGCGCTCGGCGCGGCGACCCTGGCGTGCCTCGCGGCCGCGGACCCCGCGGCCGCCAAGGAGGTCGTGCTTCAGGTCCCCGAGCTGGAGTTCCCATCCTTCGACCTTCTTCAGGTGCCCTCCTTCCCCGACCTCGGAAGTCTCGACATCGATCCCGTCGCGTTTGCGAGGTTCACGCTCTCCAACCCGCCGGCCGCCGTCGCGGCCTCGGTCGCCGCGTACGTCGTCATACCGCGCGCGGCGAAGGTGCTCACCAAGTACGTCCTCATCCCGGCGGTGGTGCTCGCCGTGCTGGCGGCGGTCGCCGAGGACCCCGCCGGCGCCGGCGCCGCCGCGTCGGCGGCGGCGCGCGAGGCGGCGGCGCACCCCACCGAAACCTCCGCCGTGATCTTGGCGCTTGCGTTTTTGGCGCTCAGCCCATACATCCTGCTGGCGGCGCTGCTCGCGCTGATTCTCTCCGGCGCGCAAGTGCTTCCCGAGAAGCTCTCCTCTTCGAAGCTCGTGCCTACGCCCGTGCGCGTCGCGAACGAGCGCGTGAAGAGCGCGCAGAAGGCGGCGGAGCCGGGCGTGCGCGCGGCGCGGGGCGCCGTCGACGGCGCGCGCGACGCGGCGGCGAAGCGAAAGGCGCAGGCGGAGCAGGCGGAGCGCGCGGCACAGGAGGCGGCGCGCAAGGCGCAGGCGGAGCAGGCTGAGCGCGCGGCGCAGGAGGCGGCGCGTCTGCGCGCGCGCGAGGAGGAGACGCGGCGCCGCGCCGAGCAGGCGGCCAGCGCGATCGAGGAGGCGGAGGAGGCGGCGCGCGCGGCGGCGGCGGCGGCGGCGGCGGCGGCGGCGGAGACGGCGAACTCCGCGGCGTCCACGACGCGGTGCGCTTCGCGCGAAACGGCGGCGTTACGCGCGCAGTGCGTGGACGAGCAGAGGGCGGCGAGAAAGCAAGCGGATGCGGAACGCACGCGGGAGAGGAAGGCGCAGGCGGACCGGCTACGGGCGGAGTCGGCGCGACGCGCGGGCGCCATCCCGTCGCTTCCGGGACGACCCTAGGAGAAAAGTTTTGGAGGTTCCACGATGATGCATGCGTCTATCTATTCTATTCTAATCTCTCCCTAAGAGCCTACCTACTGTGACCATGTCTACTCGCCGGGGTTTTGCGCCCCTTCGGGACCGACAGGCGTCGGCGGAGGCACCCCCAGCTCGGCGAGCCGCTCCAAGGCGGCGTCGCGCTCCCTCGTCGCCTCCACCAAAGTCGCCGCGAGCGCGACTTTTTTCCGTCCCAGTTGCTGGTGCATTTCGAGAAGTCCCCTGAGCTCCTGGAGGGTCTCCTCGAGGGCGACGCCCTCTTCCCCCTCGACGCCGCCCTGCGCGTCAATGTCGGCGAAGATGCTCGTCAAAGCCGCCCACACGTCTTCGCCTCCCGGCGAAGCCGCCGGGGCGGTCGCGGGGCGCGTCATCAGACTCTGAGCGAATTTCGCGTGTGAGAGTCGGTTTTAAAAAAACCGAAAAAAGCGCTCAACCCCGACCCGGGTAGGGTCCGGGCGCGTCAGAGCGGCCGCGCATGTCTAGCGGCGGTCTTTCCCTGTACCGCGAGGTGCTTCGATCCGTGCGTCTGCTCCCCGTGGAGACGCGCTCGTACTACCGGGTCGTCGCGCGCGAGAAGTTTGCGGCTCACCGCGAGGAGGAGGACGCCGAGCGCCTCGCGCTCATCATAGAGAGGAGCAAAGCCGACGTTCGTTGGATCCTGGAGAAGTACTCCAAGACCGACATCGCGGCTGGGCGGTGACCGGACCGTGAGGTTCGCGGTTCACTCGCCCGCGTCTCTTCCGCACGTCCGCGCTCGAGCCTCGGACGCGCTCGGGTCCGCGGCAGAGACGACGCGCGCGTCCCCCTTGCCGCCCGCGCGACGCGATGGAGGCGCTTTTGTCGCATTGCGTCCGCGCGAGCGGCGAGCAGATCGACCCGTCCCTGTCCCCCGCGCCGAGCGTGCTGTGCGAGGACGGGCGCGGGACTCTGTACGCGCTCGGCGCGGACGGGACCGTGCGCGCGTCTCCGGCGAGGCACGTTAACGCCGCCGCGCGGGGCGCCGTGGACCCGCGCGACGCCTCGACGCTCACCCCGAACGGCGGGGGCGATCGGTCCGGCCGAGCCGTCGAGACGTTCAGGCCCGACCCGCCCATCGACTTTGAACCGCGGACGCTGTGCGTGTCCCCTTCCGGCCGCTTCGCCGCGATCGGGGGCTTGCGGCACGACTCCTCCGGCTCGCTCGCCCCGCCGAGCAGCGCGCTCGCGGTGGTTTCCCTGCGGTCGCGCGCGGAATCCGAAGAGCGCGCCGAGAACGAGGCGTTCTCAGGAGATGACCCGGACGACCCGCGGTGCGCGCGCGTGTCGCTTCTGGAGGATGAGTTCAACTCGCACCACTCCGTGCGCGTGCTGCGCGCGCAGTGGCACCCCAACGGCGACGGGCATTTGGTGATTTTATTATCGGACGGGACGCTGCGGGTGTTCGACGCGGGCATTAACGTCGCGACGCACGAGTCGGCGTACCGCCTCGACCCCTGGGGCCGCGGCGATTTGTTTCAATCGCCGTCGCCGTATCCGCTGCGGCCGGAAATCGTGGACTTCGCGTTCGCGCCGCCGCACGGCTGGGGCGCGCTGGCGCTCATCCTGCTCGGCAGAGAGGGAGACGTGTACACGCTGTGTCCGTTCGCGCCCGCGGGGGTTCGATTCCCGCGGGTCACGCTCGAAGCGCTGGCGCGCCAAAAAGCGCGCGGCGACGCGCGCGCCGAGGCGTGGCTGGCGGCGGCGTTCCCGTCGCTCTTCGCCGGCCGCGGTCATTCTTCGGCGGCGCGGGCGACCCGCGCGTACGACGACGACGTCGACGGTCCTCCCTCGTACGACGACGAGCCCGGCGGACTCGGGTACGACGACGACAGCGACGACGACGGGAGGAACGAGTTTCTCGTCGGAGGCGTCCGCGACGACGACGACGGACACGACGTCGGCGGCGGCGCGACCATCGCCGCGAAACGGTGCGAGGGTATCTTTTTCGAGTCGGGATCGCGCGTCGCGCCCGCGCTCCGGGGACCGCTGCCGCTGGGCACGGACCCCGTGGAGGGCGACGACGATGCCGGTGGCGGTGCGCTCGGGCGGGGCGCCGTCGCGCGGTGCCTGGCGGTGGCGCCCTTCGCCGCGGGCGAGGGAGGGGGAGCGCTGCTGGCGGTGGCGCACCAGCGCGCGGGGCCGAGCGGGCCGAGCGGCGGCGGCGGCGGCGGCGGAGGCGTCTCGGCGACGCTGGACGTCTTGATCCTGCCTCAGGAGCCCTCCCCCGGGTGGGCGCGCGTCGAGACGCCTTTGCGTTCGCGCGCGACCGAAAGGACGCGACGCGGGCTTTCCGCTCGCGGCGACGCGTACGGGTATCTGGACGACGACGACGACGAAGACGACGACGCGGCGGCAATCGCCTTGACCCCTCCGGTGGACGACGACGACGAGGGCGCTTTGCCTCCTCTGCTCGCCATCGACCGCGTGCGGCTGGTGGCGACGCGCTCGGCGGATTGCGTGGCGGGAAGCGCCCCCCGGAGCCGCGCGGCGGCGGCGGCGAACGAGCTCGCGCCCTTCGTGTCCGCCGCCTTCGACCCGGGGTGCCGCGAGCGCGTCTTCTGCTGCGCGGGGGGCGCCGTGCACGCCGTGACGCTCACCTGGCTCGCGCAGGTGGAGGGCGCCGTGGACGAGGACGACGAGGACGACTTTTCTGAAGCGCGCGGCGGGTACGGAAAAAATGAAAACGGAAGCAGGCTGCCCCTGCCCGCGGTCGTCACGCTGCTCGACTCTTCCCACGCGCTGCTGGGCGTCGCGCCGGTGGGCGACCCGCTGGCGGAGGGGCTGGTTCTGGCGGTGGACGTCGCGGGGAACGCCGAGGCGCTGCACCCGGCGCCGCCGCTCCCGCCGGAGCGCGACGGCGACGACGACGACGACTCCGCCGAGACGCTCCGCCGGAGCCTCGCCGCCGCCGCGGAGGCGAGCGCAGAGCTGAGAGCTCTGTGTGAGGGCCCGGAGTTGTCTTCCAGCGGCGTGCCCGCGTTCGGCGGCTCGCAGCTCAAGCCGGGAACGCTGGAGGGCAACAGCGAACTGGCGCGCGCGGCGACGGCGCTCAAGGAGCGGCACTTGCGTTTCGCCCATCGCGTGCACGCGGCGTGCCGGCGCCACGGCCAAAGGCTGGGCGTCGAGGTGGCGCGCCAGAAGGCGGAGGCGCGCATGCTGCGCGAGGGGTTAACGTCCGTCCTGCAGCGCAGAGAGACACTGATGCGTCGTTTGGAGCGCGCCAAGGCGGCGCACGCCGACGCGCGCGAGCGGCTCAGAGCCCTGGCGGAGACGGAGCGTTCGTTCCCGCGGCCGGCGACGGCGGCGGAGAACGCGTTCCGCGTGACTCTTCGCGCCGCCGAGGACGACGCGCCTTTGCTCCGCGCGAAGCTGGACGAGCTCAAGCGGCGCATGGATGCGGTGATTGCGGAAACAGGTGACTCAGTTGACTTGAAAGCGTCCACCTCGACCGCCGCCGGTCGAGGTGGGGACGCGCGTCTCGCGAAGCCGGATCAAGCCGACGCCGCGGTGCGGGAGGAGCTCCGCGCGCAGGAAGCGGCGATTCGAAGAAACGCCGCGCGCGCGGAGGCGCTGGCGTCGCGGTGAATTTTCCAACACAAGAGTGTAATGTGAACGCGAGTTTTTACACGGGCTAACTACATAGCTACGGATAGAGGTAAAAAAGGACGGAACCGGCGAGCGCGGCGGCGGCGGTGGGGATGACGCGGGACGACGCCGAGGAGGCGCGGGCGGGTGAATTTTCCGACGCAGAGTCGACATCGTCGTCGTCATCGTCGGCATCCGTGGCGACGGCGTCATCGTCGTCATCGTCGTCGTCATCTTCGGCATCCGCCGCGACGGCGTTATCGTCGTCATCGTCGTCGTCATCGTCGGCATCCGCCGCGACGGTGTTATCATCATCGTCATCGTCATCGTCGGCATCCGCCGCGACGGTGTTATCGTCATCATCATCGGCATCGTCATCGTCGTCGGAGGCGGTGGCGGCGCACGTCGTGTCTCCCCCGTACGGGTCGTCGCCCGCGGTGCGCGTCGTACCCGCCGCGCACGCGACACACGCGCCGGCGGAGACGCTCTCGTTCGCGGCGCACGCCGCCGCCGCCGCGCGGGTCAGCGTGAGCTTGTGCCTCTTGAGCACGCCCTGCCCCTGCGCCGTTCCGACCGAAATCTCGACGGTGGCCACGTTCGTGAGGTCGGCCGGCGCTGTCCACGTGAGCGTCTCCGTGGAGCTCACGGACGAGGACTTGTACTGCAGGGACGTCCCCGTACACGTCTTCGCGGTGAAGCCGGAGATGGTCGACGGCGTGCCCGCGGTCGCGTGCACAAACGCGCCGCTCGACAGCCCGCTGAGCGTGACCGTCACGGAATCCCCGGGCCCGTACGTCGTGGACGACGCGGTCATGAGCGTCGTGTCGGTAGGAGCGGAGCCCATGATGGAGCTCTTGGTCATGATGTCCTCCCCCGACCTATCTCCAGTCCGGTCACACCCGACATAGTTGGGATGCGCACTCGCGAGGGCCAGCGCCCAGGCGAGCGCCAGCGCGACTATCCACGCGCGCGCGGCCATCTGTGGAGGACGTGGCACTTTCACGACCGCCTATAAAACCTGCTGCCGCGGGGAATATTCCTTCCTCTATTATGCATACAACGACGACGCCCTACGAAGGAAACAACGCCTTTAACGCCGCGTTCGCCGCGACGCCCTCCCTGTGCGCCCCCGGCGCGGGCGAAGAAAGCCGCTCGCCGCGCAGACGCAGACACTCCACGCACGCCTCCTCGGGGACGCAGCGTTTATGGAACGCGTGTCCGCACGGAAACGCGACGAAGGCTTTTTTTCGCGCCGCGTCGTCTTCGTCTTTTTCTTCGTCTCCCAAATCCGTCAAAGGCTTTTCGCGTATCGAACCCTTACGCTCTTCGGCGTCGTCGTCGTTTAGCCGCAGCGGCAACGCGCACCGCGGACACCGCGCTGTTTTAAACGCGACGCGCGCGCCCCAGTCGCCGCGTTCCTCCAGGAACGGCGCGATGTCCGCGTCGAAAACTCCGTTCGCGCCGGCGACGCGCCACCGGTGGCGCGTCGAAGGTTTCGTCTCGGTTTTCGTCCCTTTTTCGTCACCCGAAACGGACTCTCTCACAAAGGGAAGCGCGCGGAGCGCGGCGTCGTCCTCCGGGTCGCGCGCCAGCAAGCGCTCCGCCTTCAGCAGCGCGCGGAGCTGCGGGAACCGGCCGAGCGCGCGGGGCGGAGGGGACGCGAGGTGCGCCTCGAGCGGCGCCAGGGTCCGCGCCGCCGCTTTGCTTCGCGCGGCGCGAGCGACGCGCGCGTCGCTCAGACGCAGCGAAACCTCGGCGACGCATTCGGCGAGCGCCGCGCCTCCCGGCGAGGCGACTGGCTCGGAGGCGAGCGCCGCGAGCTTCTCGTCCCCCTCGATCGCTGAACGCAAACACGCGAGCGGGTCTGAAGCGTTTGAAGCGGTGGTACGCCCGGCCGACGTAATTTCCGTAGAATCGGACGGCGTCTCTGAGGCGGCGTCTCTGAGCGCGGCGCGCGACGCCGCGCCGCGCGCCTCGGCGCGACGAGCCAACAAAGCGCCGTCCTTCTCGCGCGACGGCGCGTCGGCGGCGAACGCTCGCGCGCGAGACGCCTCCTCCGCGGCGGAGACCACGTCTCTGAGCGCGCGGCGCATCGCGCGCACGGAGACTTCGCTGGATCCACCAGACGTGGGATTCCGATCCAGACCCAAAAGCGCGGGCGGCTTGGCGTCGTCCGAGTCTCGCGACGCAGACGACGCCAAGACGGGTGGCGACCCGGGCGAGAGCCGCTCGGCCTCGGCGAACCGCGCGTCGCGCGCCGCGAGCGCCGCCGCGGCGGCGGCGAAGGGATCCCGGTCCGCGTCGGGATCCCGATCCGCGGCGGCGGCGCCGCGGAGCCCGAGCTCCTCCTCCGCCGCCTCGAGGCGCGCCTCGGCGCGCGCGAGCGCGGCGTCGGCGTCGGCGACGGCGCGCGCCGCGGCGTCGACGAGCGTTTTGGACGCGGAGCCGCTCTCGAGCGTTTCGATATCGGTCGACACGAAACTCTCTTCGAAACTCTCGAGGCCTTCGAAACTGTCGTCCGGCTTTTCCTGGCCGTGAGACACGGCGTCGTCGTCGTCGCGCGCCGCGCGCCACCGCCGCAGAAGAGGCGCGAGTGGGCCGGCGTCCAGGCTGCGCCGCGCCACGGCGAGCGCCGCGCGCGCCGCCGCCGCGGCGTCGACGCGCCTTCGGCGCGCGCGGCGCCGCGACGCGCGCTTCCGCTCCGCCGGAGAAACCCCGAACGCTTTCTCTTCGCGTTCGTCGCGCGTTTCGGGCATCGTTCGAGTCTTCGAGACGACGGAGTCCGAACGATTACTCGTCTCGAGCGACGGAAAGAAAACGTCTTCGAACGAAGCCGTCTCGCGCGCCTCCGTGTCGTACGCGCTCCAGTGTAAAAACGGAACGTCGTCCGCGCCGGAGTCGCCCTCCGCCTCCGCCTCCGCCGTCAACTCGAGCGCGGCGAGCGCGGCGAGCGCGTCCGCGCGGTCCTCCTCGAGCCGCGCCGCGAACGAGGCGGTCTCCGCCGAACGCGCGCTCTCGAAGGCGGACTCGAAGTCGTCGCCGTCCGGCGAAAGAGAAAAACGCTCGCGTAACGCCCATTCCGTGGAGGATTCCTCAGGCGCGTTCGCGATGTCGTCGACGATCTTCGCGCGACGCCGTTCGGCGGTCCCCGCGAGCCGCTGAGCGCGCCGAAATGGCGCCTCCGCCTCCGCGTCCGGCGGCGGCGCGCCTTTTCGCTCATCTGGAAAAGTCTCGTCGCCGCCGTCGGGGGCGTTCCGGACGAACCCGCTGTGCGGGTTGTAGAAGAAGAACTTGGTCGACGCCGCCGCCGGAGGGTACGCCTCCGCCGTCGCGGAGGGGGAGGGGCCCGCCGCCGAGGAGGGCGCCTTCGCGGGCGCCGCGGCGGTCGCGACGAGCGCGGCGCGAGCGACCACGGCGCTCGACGACGGCGGCTCAGACGCCCTCGCTGGAACCGAAAAAGAATCCGGCGCGGGAACCGAACCTTCTCGCGCTTCTTCGCCGCCGGGAACCGCGCGGTTCTCGAAGCTCTTTTTTGCGCGCTCGAGGACCGCCGCGGACGTCTCCGGAAGGACACACGCGCGCGGCTTTTTGCGTCGCGGCGGCGGACGCGCGTCGGCGGGAACCGTATCTATGAACGCCTCGTACGCGTCGAGCGCGCTCTTCAACTCACAAAGCGCCTCCTCGAACGCTTCTTCGGACGAGGCGTCCGCCGGCTTCTCCCTCGAAGACGCCGCCGCCGCCGCCGTTGCCGAAGACAGCGCGCGCAGTTCCCCGCGCGCGTCCTCGAGCAAGCCCATCTCGACGACCCGCATCCGCGTCGCCGTCGCGAGCGCGCGCGCGAACGCGTCCGCGCCGCCGTCCAGAGACGCGGCGTCGGCGACGGCGCGCGCGAGCGCTTCGGGCGACGCGGGCGCCTCCAGGCACCAGACGGCGGACGCGGACGCCTCCGGCCGCTCCGCGAGCACGAACGCCTTGGCGCCGCTCGTGGCGACGTCGCGCGCGCCGAAGGCGATGTCGCGCGCGGCCGGGTCGCCGATAGGGAACAGGTCGAGCATCGCGCCCCCCGGGACGTCCAAAACGGCGAGCGCTCTGTCGCATTCCACCAGCGCGCACACGTCGCCCAACTTTCGAACGACGCCAAACTCAAACTTGCGCGGCTTGGTTTGCCTCGTCGGTTTGTCGCGCGTCTCGATCGCGCCCGGCGCGTTCGAGGGCGGCGGCACGGCGGGCCGGAGCGTCGCGGCGACGCGAGTCACCGGCGTCCTCCCGTCCTCGTCGAGCCACGTCTCGGCGACCCACAGCCTCCGACCCGGGCGCGCGGCGATGAGCCACTCGCCGGCGCCCTTTTTTCGGTCGGATCCCAATCCCGATCCCGATCCCGATCCGGCGAGTTCGAGGCTCACCGCCTCCGCGGCGCGCGCGTGGAAGCAGGCGCCGAACGGCCCGAGGCGCGGCTTGGCGCCGAGCCTCGGGCGTACCCCCGACGCGACGGCGAGCACGAACGCGGCGTCCGCGGTGCTCACCGCCACAACGTCGCCCGCGGCGTCGAACGACGCCTGCGCAATCGGGCTCCCCGTCTCGTACACGCTCGTCGACGCCGCGGTGGTCAAAAGCTCGGTCGGGGTCATGCAACGCGGCGGAGTTTGATTCGTTGCCGCGAACGAATTTAAATCGTCGTGTGACGATCGCGCGTCGGACGGTGAAGTGATGTCCGTGACGCACAGCGCGCCGCCGTCGTCGCCGCTCGCCAACCTTCGGCCGTCGGCGCTCCACTCCAGCCACGTCACTCTCTTGCCCGCGTGTCCGTGCGGGACCTGCACCACCACGCGTCCGGGGCTGCTGCGCGCGGAGACGACGCGCTGATGAACGCTATCCGCCTGCGCAGGCGTCGAGAACGCGAACGCCAGGACCTGCACGACGCCCGCCGCGTTGGCCACCGCGCACATCGAACCGCCGGGGTGCAGCTTCACGCGCGCGAGCGCGGGGGTGACGGTGACGTTGCGACGGGCCGCGCCGCGGTCGGGTCGCGCTCCGGTTTCGGGTTCGGGGTTGGGATCTTCCCGCGGCTCGATAGGGGGCGCGTCCGCCGGAGAGACCATCGTGAGGAACCGCAAGGCACCCTCAGCGTCGTCGCGCTCGGGATCGTCTGACGAAGAGTCTCGCCCAGAGTCGGCATCGCGCGCCGCGGCGTCCGAGGATGCATCCTCGGTCGCGTCCGCGGACGCGCGGCGCCGCGCGAACACGTACAGGCTGCCCGTGTTCGCGCCGAGCACGACGTGCGTCTCGTCGGCGTCCAGGCACAGGAAACGCACGCGCGGGCCGACCACGCTCGCCAGGTCCGACGTCTCCGCCACCGCGCGCCAGCGCGAGTGGGCGGCCACCATCGTTCTCGGCTCCGCGGCCCCCGCTCGCTCGTCACGCGTCCGGCGACCGAAGAGAGGCCGGACCGCGGCTCGGCTCGGCGGCGGCTCGCCTCAGCGATGCCCCCCTCTCTTCGCGCGCGGTCCTACCTCGAACTCATCGCCGCGGGGCCGCGTGCCCAGGCGACGTGGGGAATCACAATGGAGCAAACGCGCGTGGATTGGCGTTGTTATGGTCGACTGCGAGAAGTGCGATTTCGTCAGAGGTCTGTCTCTAGCTAGCAGCAGTGTTGACACGCTATGGCACGGCAGTCACAAAAAAACACCGTGTAAAACGAGCGACGCGGCGACGGAAGCGCGATGAGCGACGCGTCTCATTCCTTCGATGACAACGTCTCCGTACCACCCTCTCGCTAAGAAGCACACCCCCACGATCGATACCGTATATCGACGACACCAATCAACGGTACGACTTCTGGAAGCGCGCGCGGGCGCCGCGACCGCCGAACTTCTTGGGCTCCATGCGGCGGGGATCCGCGACGAGGAGCGTACGGTCGTACGTCAGGAGCGCATCCTTGAGCTCCTTCTTGGACTGCTCGTCCACGAACTTCTGGTAGTACGCCACGATCGCCTTGGAGATCGCCTGGCGCACCGCGTACATCTGGGACACGTGCCCGCCACCCTTGACGCGGATGCGCAGGTCCAGGTTCGCGAAGCGCTCGCGGCCGAGCAGAAGAACGGGTTCCATCGCCTTGAACTTGAGCGTCTCGGGCTGGATGAGCTCGATGGGCGCGCCTGCGCGTTCGGAAACGGTGACGGAGGAGCGCGTCGTGCGGAGAGGTCAGTCGCGCGTTCGGAAGATTCAGAGGCGGTGCGAAAGACGAAAGAGCGCGGCGCTCCGCGGCGCGCGCGCGGAAAAACGTCGAGCAGCGCTTCGCCCGCGAAAAAACCCGATGCCGACGTCGCGCGCGAGGCATCTTCCCGGGGTCCGGCGCGGCGCGGGACCGGTCGTCCGCGCGCGCGGACGCGTCGACACGACAGCCGTCCGCGACACGCGCGGCTCCGACGCGTGAAACCCCGTTCGACCCCCCGCTCGCGCGCCATCGCCGGCGTCGGTGAACCCTAAAAATCTTTCGCGCATCGTCTCCAGCATCGCGCGCGTTCGCGCGAGAGACACGCACCGTTGAAGCGAATGAGACCCTTGCCAGCCTTGCAGTGGACCACCGCGACGGCGGTCTTCTTGCGACCAAACGTTTGGACCTGGAGATGCGCGGGAAAGGGGGCGTCGTGGTCAGTCGATGGCCGCGTGCCGGACGCCGAGGGGGGACGGTAAAACGCGGGATGGCTTCCGCGTTTAGGGTTTGGCGCGTTCGTCGCGGAGAGCCGGCGGAAGAGACGCGTGCGACGCGTCCGCGACGCAGCGAGAGCACTCGATGGGTACGCACCGAGTTAGCGGCCATCTTGTCTAAGCGAGCGACGTTGAACGTGCGCAGGCGCTGCGTGAAGAGGGCGAGCCGAGCCGTCACCGCGGTGTTATAGGATCGGTTCGTTTCCATCGCCAGAAAAAACGAGAGCGACGGTCTGGTCGATACCATCGAAGCCTCAAAGTGTTTTCGCCGATTCGCCTTCCTTTTCCTTTTGACAAACACTCGCTCGCGCACCGCGACACTCACCTGAGGATGCCTTCGGCGGAGACCCACCCCCAGAGCAAGCCCGCGTTCGCGTCGTCGACCCCTCGCTCGCGGGATCCCGACACCGCCCCTTCGTCCTCGATATCCGTACCCCCCAAGCCCCGTCGCGAGCGCGCGTCGGAACAGGAGTCGGTGCCTCCGAAAACGCCAGCGGACGCGACCGATCCCGAGACGCCCTCGCGCAGGCGGTGCGTGGCGTGTGGCAACGTGTTCCACTTCAAGCTCTCGTACTGCACGTCCTGCTGCCGCCAAGTCACGGACGCGGCGTCGTGGGAGCCCGCGTCCGCGCCGACGCCCGGGGCGGTCGGCGAAACCGGCGAACCGTCGGACGCGTCGGACGCTTCGAGCTCGAGCGAGGACGACGCGTCCTCGACGTTTTCGGGAACCGCGGACGGCGACGGCGACTCGGGCTCGGAGAGCGATTCCGAGGACGACTCGGAGGAGGGCGCGAAACCGGCGCCGAGGGAACGGGAGCACCGAAGCGATCACCGAGGGGTGAACCGAGCGGTGACCGACGCGCTCTTCGGCGCGTGAGCGGACCGAGAACGACTACACGTCGACGAACGCTTCGAGAGCGCTTTTCTGTATCGTTTTTAATAAAGGCGGAGATAATCTCCGCCGCTCCCTCTCTTCGCGCCCCCGCGTCTTCAGTGTGTTCCTCCCTTGCTCAGTCCGTCTTCCCCGCGGGCGCCAAGGCCCGCTTCTTCTTCCCGCCCAGCGCCACCTTGGCGACCGAGCGCGCGATCATCAGCCCCCAGTACACGTTGAGCGCGAAGGGCACCGGCACGGTCGCCTTCGCGATGGCGGCTTGCCATCCCGGCACTTTGGCCCAGTCCGCGAACACGAACGCGCGCACGAGGTCAGGCATCACCACTATCCTTCCGCCGAAGAACGTGATGACGAATAAAAGCTGCACGACAAGCCCGATCTTGGTGTTGATCGTCCCTAAACTGAGCATGGCGCCGCGAAGCGCGAGCCACAGCGACGAGCACTCTGAGGCGACGAACCAGTTGACGAAGTGCACGAACGAGCCGTGCAGGATGGCGACGGGCCAGAACAGGATGGACAGCAGGTGGTGCCAGACGTACAGGTGGAACGTTAACAGCCCGTTCGCCTTCACGGACGCCTCGTACCCGACGAGCATGCTCCCTAAGTCGAACGCCATGTACCCGATCGCGAGCGCGCACGCCACGGACGCGTTGGGGTGCGCGACCGTGCCGACGGTCTCGAACGCGCCATCGCGAGTGAGCGCGGGGAGCCGTGTGAGCGCGGGCACGACCACGAGCGGCGCGACCAGCCCGTTGAGCGCCATGTTCGGCGCGAAGCGCAGGCTGTACCGCTTGGGCTCGGGCAAGGCGTCCTGCGGAGGTCATCGACGGCGGAGGGCATCGATGTCAGCGGGGATCCGAGAAAGACGTTCGGGATGCGGGGACGATCCTCTATGATGCACGCACCCACTTGGCCTTGCCGATGACCTTCGGGGCCGCGGCGCCCCACGCCAGGCGGAGAAGGACGTGCCCGACGACGCTGGCCACGAACCACGTCGCGAAGCTCGCGAGATCGGTCTGGGAGACCATGGCGACAGGAGGACTGACGCGCGATTCAAAGTGAGGGCAAAACCACATCGTCCACCCACTTTTCCACGTCAGACACCCTCAGAGTCTCCGCCCGAGAAAGCGAAACCAGTGACCGAGGTCGGGACAGTGTCGGCGGCGCGACCCCGCGCGACGCCGCGCTCATGGCGCCCCGCGCGGTGTCCGCGCTGGCGCTGGCGCTCGTCGCGCTCGCCGCGACCGACCCCGTGTCCGCTCGCGCGGACGGGTACGGTTCAGGTACGCGCTTCGGCTGGCGCATGCACGACGCTCGGCACCTCGAGACGCCCCTGGACGGTCCGTGCACGGTCGAACGCGTGGACGCCTCCCAGTTCGCCTCGCTGGAGGCGTTCCACGACGCGCACCGCGCGCGCGGCGGCGCGCCCGTGGTGGTCACCGGCCTCGGCCCGCGCAACGACGCGTTCAGGGCGATGAACGCCAGGGACGCGCTGTTGCGTCGCTGGGGCGACGAGACCATCGTGCTCTCCACCGCGAACACGCACTCGTACCGCAAAGTCGCCAAGACCCTGCGCGAGTACTTGGACGACCACCTGCACGTCCAGGACCTCGCCGTTCCGGGCGACGAGACTCTGTACTGGTTCGGGGACAACGACCACGAACGCTGGGCCGAGCACTTCGACCATTACGCGCCGCCGCCGCTCATCCCAAAATCCGCCGACGTCGCGTTGTCGTTTGGCGTCGGCGGCCCCCTGAGCGGCGTGCCCCTGCACGTGCACGGCCCCGGGTTTTCGGAAACCCTCATCGGACGCAAGCGGTGGTGGCTCGCTCCTCCGCTGCCGAAACCCTTATTCGACCCGAACGCGACCGCGCTCGAGTGGGCTCTGTCGCGTCGAAAAGGCGAGTCATCAGTCTTCGACGGCGTCGCCTTCGCGGAGTGCACCGTCTCGGAGGGCGAGGCGATTTATTTTCCAGACGGGTGGTGGCACGCCACGCTGAACCTGGACGAGACGGTGTTCATCTCGAGCTTCGTGAACTACGTTTTGGACGAGGAGGGCGACCGGCCGCGCGCGGACGTCACCGGGAAACTGCTGGACCTGGACGACTCCTTCGAGCTGCGTCGGTGACGGTTTACGCGTATCATACATACCCTTCTTCACTTCTTACCCCGTCATACATATCACTTCTCCGTGAGCGCCCTGAACCCGCGCCAGTCCGCGGGCGCCTGGAACGCGCACGCCTCCATGTGCCTCAGCAGCGCCTTCGCCGGCCCGTCCTCCACCGGGCGGCCCTTTCCATCCCGCCGCCACGCGCCCGCCGCCGCCGGCCTTAACAACTCGGCGGCTTCCGCCCAACGCCCGCGCTCGTACAGAGCGAACGCGTCTTTGAACTTCTCCAGGAACTCCTCCGTTACGCCGCGCCGCATCGCGACGAGGTCGGGGTGCTCGGCGAACTCGTCGTCGTACTTGAAGAACGAGTGGCTCTGCGCGGCGTGTGAGGTCTCGAGGCTTTCGGAGAACCGGGAGTTCCTTTGATCGCCGTTTCCGTTTCGTCGGAAAAGAGGGTCCTCCGTCGCGTCCGGCGCGGGCGCCGCGTCGTGCGCGACGTCAAACGTGAACACGCCCATAGGCTCCTCGGACCCTTTAACTGTGACGCGGTCGATTTGTCTACACTTGTTCGCGACGCGTGTGCCGCACGCGTTGACGAACCGCTCGGAGATGAGGATCGGAACGTCGAATTGCTTGGTCGCGGCTTCGAGGCGCGCGGACAGGTTGACGTTCGGGGAGAGATACGACGCGTCCACCTTGTACTCGCTCCCGATGGCGCCCTCGATGGCCCAGCCGACGTGCAGCCCGAACCCCATCTTCACCTCGAAGTCCGGCATGCGCGCCGCCAGCCGCGCGTCGTTGGAGTAGGCGTTCAGCTTCGCCGAGCGACGCAGACCGGCGATGATCGCGACGAACGAAGCCAGAGCGCCCTCGCACACCTTGGCGACGGCGGCGCGGCGCGCGGGAGGCGCGCGCTCGGGGCGCTCGACGTCTTCCAGCGTGACGTCCTCCGGGAACTTCCACACCAGCAGGAACGCGTCGCCTACGTTTTTGTTGGCGCTGCCGCCGTGCAGGTGCGTCTCCATGTGCACGATCTTCCCTATGGTGTTGACGAATTCCATCACACCCTCCTGCAGCACCTCGGTGGTGTCCGTGAACTGCCGGATGTCGCAGAACCCGAAGATCGCGACCACCTTCTTGCCGGGGATCATAGGGTCGATCTCGCCGCCGCGCCGGATGTTCGCCGCGATGATCTCCGAGCCCGCCTCGCCGAACCCGACGGCGAGCAACCCGCAGATCTTCGCGATGGAGTTCTCTAAAAGCCGAGTCTCCATCTGCGAATCGTCGCGCGTCCGCGAGGCGCGCTTCGCGTCGCGTTTTCGTCTCCGCCGCGCGGCGCGCGAGAAGAACCCGAAGGCGCGCGAGTTCTTTTCTTCTCCGCCGCGAAGGAAACCGTCCGCGCGCTTCTCCAAAGGCTCATCCTCCGCGGGCTCGTCCTCTGAGTCGCTCTTCTCGTCGACGGCGAACCGCTTGAGCGGGTTCTCGGAAACCTCGCGCACTTTTTTGACCATGCGCTCGATGGGCTTCAAGACGAGAGCGTGCGCGTCCCGGCTGAAGAACAGCGCCCCCGCGCCGAGCATCACGCACACGAACACGGTGCGGCACATGTTCAGCGCGGCTTGCGTCCTGGTCGAGACGCGCGCGTCGAAAAACGCGTACGACGGCGACGAACCGATTTCCGAGCCGGAGTTTTGGTCGACGTACGCGGCGAGTCGAAACTCCTCGCAACGCAGTCTCGAACCGAAGTCCGCGCCCGGAAGCGCGAACGACGTGTTGACGTGCACATCCAGGCTCTCGCCGTACACGACGAGCGCGTACAGGCCGTCCGCTGCGCGCCAGTACTGGTCCACGGCGCCGTAGAACCCGGGGGGGTGGTAGGAACGCGTCTCCGACGAGCCGTCGCGCGCCGAGCTCGGAGGACCCGCGGCAAACGCGTGGAGCACGCGCAGCCCGCTCTCTTTAAAGGACGCCTCTTGCAGAGAGGGGTAGGTGTCGAGATCGAACCAGGGGAGCGCGAAGAGCATACCCAACACGCCGACGATCACGCGCCTGGTTGTGAGCTCGGAAAGACGCTGGCCGACGCGCGTCTCACCGGAACTCTTCGTCTGCAGATGTTTCGCCGCGAGCTCCGGCGCGGGTGCGTTTTTTTTTTCGCCTCGCGCGTCGAGACGCGACGAGGACTCTTCGTCCTTGACGACGACGACGTCCACGACGTCGCCGCGCGCTTTCGTCGTTCCGAACGCGTCGACGGTCTGGACGATCGCCACGCTCGCGTCGGGAACCTCGTCGAGCTCGGCGTGCTCGCTCAGCGTCGCGAGGGGCTTTCTGTCGACCATCTCGGACTGTTTGGTTTTTTCGCGAACGTTTTGCGGTTTCGAAGCCTCCGTCGCGCTCTCGCGTCCGACGTTCGCCGTCGCCGCGGCGCGCGCTTGCCACAGGCGGCATAGTCTCAGCACGCGCGCGAGTCGCACGACGCGCACGATGCGTCCCGCGCGCGTTCCCGCGCGGGAGGCGCGCGCGGCTCTCAGAAACGCGCCGTCTACCGTCTCCCCGTCGTCGTCGGCGAAAAAGTCAGGCGCGGCGAGGACGTCTCCTCCTCCCGAAACGATTTCCACGAAGTCGCACAACTCGGGGCTCCGCAGCCCGCTTTTCTCCATGAAGTCTGGCACGTCCAGGAGCAGAGACGCCGTCGCGACGAGATCGAGCCAGAAGTAGAACCCGAACGCGTACCCTTCCTTCGCGACGCACAAAGCGCACATCTCCAGCGTGAAGAGCGCCAGGCACGCGTACGTCACGACCACGAACGCGACGTCGTCCTCTTTGTGAAAGATAGAGAGCCTCGCGTCGTCGCCGAAGAGGCTCCACAACGCCACCGCCGTCATGAACGACGCGCCGAGGGAACCCTCGAAAAAAAACAAAACGCTTCGTTTCCACCGCGGCGTTTTCGTTTCAGGAGCGAACAGAACGTTCGTGCGCAACAGCGCGCTTCTTCGCGCGCTCGAACGCCGGCGCGGAGGCGTCACGAACGGCGCCCCCCGTTCGGGCGCCCGGGCCCCGGCGCGGACGGCCGAAAAGTCGCCGCGGCGGTCGAGAGACCTGACAGGCGGGCCGTTCGCGTCCGCGCTCGAGAAAGCTCCAACTTGGGTCTCGTCGTCTTCGTCGCCGGAAACGTTCGCGGCGTCGCGGAAAAAACCGCGCGCGGCGTGCGGGAAGGCGCTGTCTTGCCTCCGGCGCGCGCCGCCGCGCGCGCGGGCCCCCCGCCCGAGAGGAAGCGGCGCGTCGCCGCGGCCGCCGCGGTCGCCGCGGTTGCCGCTTCGCGTGTTGTCCGTCGTCGTCAGAGACGCGGACGACGGGTGCGGCGCGCGCGGCACGTCCAATGCCGGCGCGCGCGAGCCCACGAACGGCGTGTCCATCCGCGCGCGCGGCGGATGGCCGCGGCGCGCGCGGTCCGAACCCGGCGCGTCGTCATCCTCCGTCCGCGGACCCACTAATCGGTTCGCATCGTGGCTGTCGTGCGCGAGCCGAGTCGCGCCGTCGCGTGCGCCGGCGGCGGAGGCATGAAGCGCGCGCGGAGGCGACATGTCGATGAAATCCAGCGGGCTTCACCCCGGACGCGCTCGAAGGCACCGGAAGGGCGCGTCCGTCGGGTCGCCGCGCGCCGCGATCCCGTTCGGCTTCGAGAACCCGAACCGTCGAGTTCGGGGATCGGCGATGATGAACCGTCGGCGGGTCGGTGCTCGAGCGGAGCCGGCGCGCGTGGCAGTTCGCCGCGACGGGGACGTCAGAAAGCGCGCGGCGCGAACGACGCGCGGAGACGCGCGTGTCGGGAAGAGGCGCGCGCGCGCGTCTCAACACCGCGTCCTCGGAGCGTGCGTAGAGATGTGGTCTCGTTTTGGCGTTTTTCTGGGAATTGGCTCGCTTTTCGCAGCAGCTCTCTCGAACCCGACGGTTCGGTTGACAGCCCGGAAACGGGCAAGCGACACGAGGCTCTCTGAACCGCTCCAAAGAGCCACGAGACGAAGAAAAAAGCACTTCCACCCGGCGCGCTCGTGTTTCGGCACGATGTCGAGGCACCGAGCCCGCCGCGCGGCGCCGGTCGCGGCGTCGCGCGCCGCCGCCGTCGCCGCGCTGCTCGCGTCGTGCGTCCTCGCCGCCGCGGCCGCCGCGGGCGACGGCGCGCGCGCTGCGCCCTCGAGATCCGAATCTCGAGGCGTCACCAGCGCGTTCGAGCGTCCTCCCCCGCATCCCGCGCTGGACCTCTCGGACGCGCGCTTGCGTCGTGCGCGCCCTCGAGGCCGCGCGCTGCTCGAGGCTGAGCCCTTCGACGCCCCCGAGCAGGTCCACCTGCTTCCCGGCGGCCCGAACGAGATGGTGGTGGTGTGGGCGAGCGCGAGCGTGGCCGACGTGGACGCGGTGGTGCGGTACGCGGAGGAGGGCGGCGACGCGAACGACGACGCCGATCTTAAACGGCGGCGCTCGTTCCGGACCGCCGAAGTGCACACCACCGCGTACACGGCGCAGCTGTGCCTCGGGGAATCAATGAGCGTGGACCCGGCGATGGGCAACAGACACCCAGTGGACCTCGACGCCCTGGTCGCGCTCGCGAACACGTCGGCGTGGGCGCCTCGCGACGCCTCAAACTTTTTCGCCGCGGACGGCGTCGACGACGTCATCCCGGCCGGCTGGTTCGGGTCGCCGCCGTGGGAGAAGGCCATCTGCCTCGAGTACAACAACCCGGACTCGCAGTATCAGTCCCCGTTCATACGCACGGCGAGGCTCGTCGGGCTCAGGCCCGGCGCGACGTACAGGTACGAGTTGCCCGGGGACGAGGAGGAGGAGGAGGAGGAGGACGACGAACCCGCTCCCGGCGGGCGGACGTTCACAGCGCTCCCCGCGCCCGGTTCTCTCCCAGAGACGACCGGAACGGGGAAGCTCGTGCTCGGCGTGGTGGGCGACACCGGCCAGACGGAAGTGACGCGCGCGGTTCTCGAACACCTCGGCGCGTCGTCGTCGTCCTCGCCGAGGGTCGACCTCGTTTTGCACACGGGCGATGTATCGTACGCCGACGGGCACGCGCCGCGTTGGGATAGTTTCGGTCGACTTTCTGAATTCTTGTTTTCCCGCGTGCCGTTGTTAACGACGCCGGGGAACCACGACGTGACGTTGAACGGCCTGGAGTCCACGGCGTACCGCGCGCGGTACCCGAGCCCGCATTTTCGATCAAAATCGCCGTCGCCGGATTGGTGGAGCCTGGACGTCGGCTTAGCGCACGTCGTCGGCGTCTCCAGCTACGCGCCGGCGGGGTCAAGGCGGGAAGTCCAGTCGTTGCGTGAAGAAAACGGCATGGAGCGTTTCGGTTTAGACGGCGACGTCGCGACGAGCATGCGTCGTTGGCTGAAGCATGACCTCGCCGCGGTGGACCGAGGGAAGACGCCCTGGGTGGTGGTGATGTTCCACGTCCCGTGGTACAACAGCAACGCCGGCCATTTTAAAGAGGCGGAGCGCCACCGCTGGGCGCTGGAGCGCGTTTTGTACGACGGGGGGGTGGACTTTGTGCTGAACGGGCACGTCCACGCGTACGAGCGGTCGAGGAACGTGTTCGACGGAAAGTCCGACCCGTGCGGCCCTGTGCACCTCGTCGTCGGCGACGGCGGGAACTACGAAGGGCCGTACGGCGGCGGGTGGCGCGATCCGCAGCCGGAGTGGTCGGCGTTTCGCGAGGGCAGCTTCGGCGCCGGGCGTCTGGTGCTCGAGAACGCGACGGACGCGACGTGGACCTGGCACAGGACCACGTGCGTGGAGAGCGGGGGGGTCACGCGCTTCAACGAAACCTGGTACGTGCCCGTGGACGAGCCGAGCGGGGGCGGCGCGAACGGCTCCGGATCGCCCTGCAAGAGCTCCAACGACGTCAGCGCGCAGGCCATGGCCCCGGTGGACTTTGCGCGCTTCGCGCGCGACCCGGCGCTCTGTCCAAACCGCGCCGGCTCGGGGTCCCGCGAGCGTCGAGACGACGCGCGCGACGAAAACGACTCGCGCGACGGCGGCGGCGGCTCGTCCGCCGTCGCCGTCGAGGCGTTTCTCGCCGTCGGGTGGGCGGCGACGGCGGCGGCGCTGGCGTGGGCGCTCGCGGCGCTGCGTCGCGAGCGCCGGGGCGCGAGCGCCTTCAGGCACGCGCAGCTCCAGCTCGGTGACGACGACAACCTGTGAACGAGATTTTAAAGTTGTGAAGAATGAAGAGGCGAAGCGTTCATCGTGGCTCATCGTGAGATACCGACTGGAACGCTCAATCTACCGCTAGAATACGCGCGCGCGCGCGTCGTCGTCGTCGCTCGACGAAACGAAGAGTTCATCGTCTCCCGCTTCCCGACCAGTCGGACGTCGAGTCGCGCGACGGCGCCTCGCCGTACGCGTCCCCCCCGCCCCCGTTTCCTCTCCACCCCCCACCCGAACCCTCGCGCCCGCCCCCGCGTCCCCGGCGGCTTCTGCGCCCGTCTCGAGACGTCTCGTCCGAAAAAAAGTCGTCCGAGTCGGAAGCTCTCGCGCCGCCGGCGACGCGCGCGCGCGCCGCGCGCTTCTTCAGAGCCTTGTCCTCCTCGCGTCTCGTCTTGAACCACGCCACGATCTTGCTCCGGGGGAGCTTCGTGGCGCGGTGCACGGCGTCCACCATGGAGTCGTCCGGGAACCGGTCCTGCGCGAACACCTTCTCCAGCGTCGCGACGTTCGTCGCGCCCAAACGCTTCTTCGTGTAGCCCTTGTACGCGGGCATGCCCTTGGGCACGTGCGCCTGCCGCGCGTTTCGCAAGTACGCGGTTTGCGAGTCGTACGCGTCGCCCTCCTCGGCGGTCTCAGTTCGTCTGTTGTCCCGCACGTTGTCGTAGTCCCTGCCGTCCGCGCGCACGCGCGGGTCGAACGGGTCGATCTGCACGGACGCCACCATCTCGTCCTCGGGAGGGTACTTCGCCGCCAGCTCGGGCTGCCGATCCTTGTTCGCCTTGAGCCAATCCAGCACGTCCTCGCGGGTCAGGTCCAGGTCCGCGGCGAGGTCGCGGATGGGCACCTGGCGGCGCCCCCGCGCGAGCGCGCGCTCCAGGATGGCCGTCTTGTACGCGGGGAGCGTCGGCGCGCGAGGCGCGAGGTTCGCGAAGAGCTGCTCCCAGTCCTCCTCGTCCGCGGACGCGGCGACCGCGAGGCGCGCCCCTCGGCCGCCGCGTCTCGGGGCGCCGAGAGAAGCGGCGGCGCCGAATTGGCGACGGGGGGCGGGGCGCGCGGGCGCGCGGACGCCGGGCGTCGCGGGCGCGGGCGCGCCGCGCGGAGCGCCGCGAAGCGACGCGACGGTGCAGCGCGCGAGAGCGTCCACGAGGAGCGTCATCGTGCGCGCGCGGGGGTGTGTGCCGACGGCCTCCGACGCGACGTGCCTTTTCTCGAGTTCTCCGGATCAAATTTCGGGCGTTTCGAGCTTTCGACGCCTCGCGCTCCGGAACGACGCGATGGGGGTCGCGACGGTGCCCCGGTGGTTCTCAGTATTCCCGGCGCACCCCTTCGCTTTCTCGGGTCAGGGGTAGGATGGGCAAGCAGCAGCGGTGGTGGGAGAGGCGCGGCCTGCCGCGCGCGGCGGCGCGTGCCGCGACGCTCGCGCTGCTCGTCGCGGCCGCATTGCTGCCCGTGTGGGTCGTGTTCTTTTGGAAACGTCCCGGGGCCCACGCGCGCGGCGCGGTGCTCGGCGCCGAGGCGCGCGCGGACGCGGGTGGGACGCGGCACGACGCGAGCTGGGGTGCACGAGACTCGTTCGACGCGAACGTGCTCGAAGCGAATCCCGACGCGTTTGTTGGCGGCATGGAGGCTTTCTGACCAGTGCCCCCCCGGAGCGAGACGCCCTTTGAGAAGGCGCGGCGCGACGAAAGGATGTCGGTCTCATGTCTCCGACGCGTGACTGATTGCTGATACGAGATCGTACGAGAAAAACGAAACCACAATCGCGCTTTTTGTCGCCCCCCGTCATCGTCACGCCTCCCCGTTCTCCCGTCCTATGAACTGCCAGTTCGCCACCAGCAGCTTCTGCGTGCACAGCAGCGCGTGCTTCCGCACGTCCGGGTCGGCGTGCGTCAGCAGCGCCATCGCCCTGGCTTTGCCTCCGACGTCGGCGACGAGGAAGCGCCCCGCCGGGTAGTGCGTGGCGAACTCGCCGAGGTCGTGGCACGCCACCGCCAGCGTCTCGGCGGAACTCGCCGAGCTCGTAAGGACAGTCACCAGCACGCGCAAAAGCTCGCAGTTGTTGTCCGTCAGACGCGACGCGCACTCGCGCCAGAAACCCTCGTCGCTGTGCGCCGCCGACCAATGCAAAGAGCCGCCGCGCAACTCGGCGACGTACGATTCCCACGAGCTCGCGTCGCGCGCGCGCGAGACGGCGCCGCGCTCGAGATCGGCGAGCGCGCCAGTCAGCTCCTCGTCCGCGAAGCCTCTCTGCTGCAAGTTGGCGACGAGCTTGGCGAGCGCGCGCTCGTCGACGCCCCGCAAAACAGAAACAGAGCCGGAAACAGACAAAGAAACAGTCTCGGCTCGCTCCGGAGAGGGCCCGGGCCCCGCGCCCGACCCGGAGCCGCGCCGATCTTCGCACGACGCGTCGCTCGGCCCCGCGGCGGAGGCGACGCCCTCGGCGATGTTCCGAAGCGCCAGGACGGCGACGCGCGCCACCTTCTCCTTGGTGGCTTTTTTCGCCACCTCCATGAGCCCCTCCGCGAACGCGCCGCGCCGCATCGCCGCGAGCGCGGGCGCGTGGAACGTCAGGAGCCACGCGCACAGGCTCACCTCGTACTGCAACTGCACGTCGCGCCGCGGACCGGCGTCGGCGCCGGCGTCGTCGCGCGACCCGTCTCTCGGGTTGTGACTGTCGTTGCGGCCCTCCGCGGCGGAGCTGAGCGTCGAGCTGGCCACGGAGCTCGAGAACAGCAGCGGCGCGAGGAGCTCGACGCCGCCGGAGTGCGTGACGAGCGGGCGCACGTCCCGGACGCCGAGCAGCGCGGCGAGCGCCGAAACCACCGACGGCACGGCGCGTTTCGGGTGGCTGGGCTTCCTGAGCTGCGCGCAGCACCACTGCACGAGCTGCACGAGGGTCTGCGCGGCGACGCCCATGGGCGCGGCCGTGGCGCTAGGCACGGCGTCCCCGCCGCACGCCGCGGCGACCGCGCTGAGCCCCAGGTCCTTGGCGAGGCGGCCCTCCACGAGGCGCGCCAGGCAGAAGAGCGCCTTCTCCTGCGCGAACCAGTGGGGCTTGGCGAGGACGCGGAAGAGGTCCGCGTACGCGTCCCCCTCGTTCGCGCCGGGCGCGCGGTGGAAGTGCGCGGCGCGCGTCTTGTCCTCCGCGAGCATCTCCACGATCAGCGCGAGGACGTAATCCGCGGTGTCCTGGTGCGACACGTTGCGCAGGACGTTCAGGAGCGCCTGCGCGAGATCTGGGCCGGACTGCGCGACGGTCGACGGGGGGGAGGACGAGGGCGAGCGCGGGGAGGCGAGAGACGCGCGCGCGGGGGAGGGGAGGGTCAGCATCGCGAGGTGCGCACTCGGCACGCGCGGGTCGGGCTGGAAACGGCATCGTCGGTCGGCTCGACGCGCACCTGCTCGAGGAACGCGCGTCGCGCGAGCGGGCCCTGGTCGTCGTAGCCGCGGATGACCTTGACGTCCGCCTCCGTGACCAGCCGCGAGGCGAGCAGCGAGTCCCACTGCACGGTCCGCTCCAGGACAGGCGCGATGTCGTCCGTGGCGAAGATCATCGTGCGTCGCGGATGTGCCCTCCGCGCCCCTCCGCGATGCGTCCGCGACGCGAGTTGTGGCGACCCTCGCGATGAAGCGCTGCAGAACGGGTTCTGATATGCGCGCCTCGCGGTGCCCAAAAAAAAGAGGAGGCGCCCGCACACGCGGGTGCGTCCGCACACGCGGCGAAAATCCTGCGCTGTGATTGGCCGAGCTCCAAAATCTCCCGAGTTTCCTCGAAGATCTCGGGTGGCGTCTCGGTGGTTGCGCGTTTGGCACCCAGGCCCTGCGGCTCGGTCCGCCGAGGACGCGCCCGGCGGCCACTTAGTAGGCGCGCGCGACCGTGATAGCGACGGCGGCGCAGGTGGGAGTGGAAACCAGTCGATCGAATAGACCGGAGAGACCGATGATGAGCACCGGCGCGTAGACCAGCCGGCGGATCACAGACTCGCGATGATGCACGCGTCGCCCTCGGCGATGGCGCGTCTGGCTGGCGCGGGAACGCCAACGACGTCGACGGGACGCGCGGCCGGGCCTCTGGCCCGCGGCGCGCACCTGGGGACGGCGGCGGCGTCGACGACGCGACGAGCGGAGTGTCGGGCGACCTCCGGACGAGGCACGTCCTCGTCCGCGAGCGCGTCGGACGCCGCTTCGCGCGTCGCCGCGTCGACCCGCCGATGCGCGCGACGCGGGTTCTTATCATCAGGGAAAATTAGTCGCGAGCCCGGCCCGGCGCGGTCGTGGCCCTCGATCGATCGCGCGGCTCTGTCCTCGCGGGGCGCGTGGGGATCTTCGCGGAGTCGCGAAGGGGACGACGGACTCAGCTCGAGTCGGGTCGCGACGCGATCGGTGAGCGACCCCACCGTCGTGACACAGTCGCCCGAGTCCTCATCGGACGAGGAGACGGACGACGACGCGGGGACGCGCGAAGCGAACCGACGCGTCGGGACGAACGGTGCGGGCCGACCGGATCGATCGGACGCCGCGTCTGGATCCGGGCGCGTCGAGACGATCGCCGCGACCCCTCGCGCTGGCGTGGGACGGGCGCGGTACCGCAAGCGCCGGACCAGTCGCGAGCGTCGCTGGGATCGGCCGATCGACGAGCGCGCGGAAGTCGAGCCGAGGGCGAGGACGGGGTTGGGATTCGCGAGGAGCGCGAACGCGCGATCGGACGGCGACCCGCTCGCCCGTACGACGATGACCGCCACGAACAGCGACCGAGCGGGAGCCTCCGAGTCGAAGTCGGGTTGGGCCTCCATGCGCGCGAACGCGACACGATCGCCCACTAACGACGCCGTCGTCGACGGCGACCTCGCCGGCCTCGGGTTCGGCGGCGACTTGGGCGGCTTCGGCGGCGGCGGCGACGGCGGCGACGGCGGCGACGGAGACGACGCTCGTTTCACGCCCGACGACGGAAGGAACAACAAGCGCGTGTATCGCGGCAAAGCGTTGACGCAGCGGATCAAGCAGCTGGGCGACCGGCGGCGACTGGACGAGGTGTTGGCGTTGGTGGCGTCGTCGCCCATCCCCACCACCACCAACGGCCGCCGCATCACCATCGGCGCTGTCATCGGCGCGTGCTGCAAGTGCGGCGACCTCGAGCGGGGCATGCGTTTGCTCCGCCAGCTGGACGGTCCCGACGGATGCGGCGCCGGCGCGCCCGCGTACTGCGCGCTGATCCAGGCGCACGGGCGCGCCGGGAGGCTTCGCGAGGCGCTCGAGCTCCTCGATTGTTGGGAAAAGGGGCGCGGACCGCGCGACGGCAAAATCGGTGTCGGGCGCAACGGCACCATCTACGTCGCCGGTTCGCTGAAGTGGCGCAAGAAGGACGTGCCTCTTCGCGGCGAGAAGTGGCGGGACGAGATGGGCGTCACGTGGCACGCGCCGCGCGTCGCGCAGTCGCGCATGCTGCTCACCGTGTTGGACGCGTGCGCGAGTTGCGGCGACGTCCAACGCGCGCGCGGGTTGAAGCAGAAACTGCTCACCTGGGAAGGACGCGTCGTGGACGGACGCGTGGCGTTCGACGGCGTCTCCGACGTAGAGGCGGCGTGGAACGCCGTCGCCAAGGCGCACGCCAACAGCGACGACCCGCTCACGGCGCTCCCGGTGCTCCGCGAGATGGAGACGGACCCCGACTTTCCGGCGACGCCCACGCAGGTGTCCTACAACATCGCCCTCAAGGCGTGCCAACGCGGCGGCCGACCTGATTGGGCACGCGCGCTCATTAAACGCATGCGCGCCGTGGCGGCCAGAACGGGCGACGTGGACATGTACCCGGACGCGGTGTCGTACACCACGGCGGCGCGCGCGGAGGCGGCGGCGGCGCGAGGGTTCGCGGGAGACGAACACGCCGGCGGCGTCGAGGCGGTGGACGCCATGTACGCCGAAGTGCGCGGTCCGCTCGGCCCGCCCCCCGACCCGCAGTGCTACGCCGCGATCATCGACGCCTTCGTGGCGTACGGGGACGTCTCGCGCGCGCTCGCCGCGGTAAACGCCGCCGAGCGCGAGCGCGTGGACCTCTCCGCGCGAGCGTACCTAGGGGTCATGCGCGCCTTCGCCGCCGCCGGCGACGTGCGCGGCGTAGCGACGCTCGCCGCGCGCCTCGAGTCGGAGCTCGCCGGCCGCGCGGCGCGCCGGCGCAGGCCCTCGCGCGACAGTCTGTCTGCCTCTGCCTCTGTCTCACCCGCATCCTCCGCCGCATCCTCCGCCGCCGCCGCCGCCTCTCTGGGCGGCGACATGCGCGGTTCCTTCTCGCTGGGCGCGGCGGTGGAGGCTGAGGTTGTGATGTGCGAGGCGGAGGCGAAGGCTGCGGCGGGTGACGCCGCCGGCGCGCGCGGTGCGCTCGAGCGGCTCAAGCGCCTGGATTACGGCGCGTCTTCCAAGGTTCTCAGAGACCGCTCAACGGAGCTCCTCGTCTCGCTGTTCGTCAAGGACATCGTCGGTTCGTCCTCCGAGACGCGCGACGTCTCCTCGCGTGAAACGCGAACGTCGCGCGCGGAGGACCAATCTGACTTTGACGCGCTCGACGCTGTCGGCGACGTGTTCGTCGCGGCGGACGCCTCCGCGGCGGAAAAGACCAACGCGTGGAGCATCACGCAGGCGCTCGACCTGATCGACAGCGCGTGGGGGTTCGCGTCTCTGGACGAGGACGACGAGTTCCTGCCCAGCCTGGACGAGGATGACATCCCCGTCCCCGCGGCGGGCGGCTTCGGCGGGTTCCTCGCGGGCGCCGTGAAGCGCGGCGAGTGGTCGGACATCGCCGAGGGTCCGTACCCGGGCGGCGGCGATTGGACTATGCCGGATTTCCTCACGTCGCCCACGCTGAGGTCGGCGGAGGCGGCGGACGCGCTGGAGCTGTGGACCGGCGCCGCGTCGCGGCTCTTCGCGGGCGACGCCGAGCCGCTCGTGTTCAAGGGGGGCGTGGACCCCGCGAAACGCCTGTGCGACGCGCGCGAGCTCGGCGCGACGCTCGACGAGGACGAAGACTGCGTGGTCGATTGGAGTTCGGCGGGGGCGTTTTTTGAACGCGGGTCCGGCTCTGACGGCGCGCGAGAAGGAGCTCTGGACGCAACCACCGACGCCGATAAACCGACGACGAGTCCTCCCCCGTCGTCGCGGCTGCCCAACGCGTTCGTGGTGCGCGTCGACGCCCTGGCGGGTCCCGCGGCGGCGGCTGTCGGTTGTGACGTCGTGGCGGTGGTGGTGGACGAATCGTTGCGACCCGTCGGCACTTTACTCGGCTCTGCCTCCTCTTCGGAGATCGCGGAGGGCGTCTTCGTGCGCGACGTGATGGGCCCAACGCCGCCGGTCGTCTCCGGCGACGACGCCACCGTCGGCGACGTCGCCATCGTGTGCGCGGCGGCGACGCTGGACGAGCCGGTCGCGGTGGTGGATACCTTCGGGAAGCTCAGGCGCGTGCTCAGGCGAGAGGACCTGCTGCTGCCCGCGCGCGCGAGAAAACCGCCGGAGTCGGCGCGCCGCGACGGACGAAGCGCCACGCGCTTCGGCGCTGACAACGACCCGAGGTGAGACTGACTGACGTCTCAGTTCGTCTCGCGCGATGTCCGACGCGCGTCGTGTTGTCTCGGGACTGAGAGTGATGCCTATTTTTTACGAAAGCCTATTTTTTACGCAAGCGCGACGCTATTATTCACACGCTCTGGTCGTCTCGAAGAAGCTCGTTCGACACTACCGCGGTAGACGTCGTGGAGCTCTTGCGTCACTCGCTTCGCGCCGCGCGCGCGGCGATCTTCGCCGCGGCGCGGAGCATCTTCACCGCCGCCGTCGCGCCGCCGAAGCCGTTGTCGATGTTCACCGCCGTCACGCCCGTCGCGCACGAATTGAGCGCGGCCATGAGCGGGCTCAGGCCGCCCATCGCGGCGCCGTAGCCGATGGAGGTGGGCACCGCGATCACCGGCGCGTCGATTAAGCCCGCCACCACGGAGGGCAGCGCGCCGTCCATCCCCGCCACTACCAACACGACATCCGCTTGTCGAATGACATCCAACCTTCCCAGTAACCGCTGCAAACCCGCGACGCCGACGTCGGCGACGACGCGCACGTCGTCCACGCCCATCGCGCGCGCGGTCGTGGCTGCCTCCTGCGCCACCGCGAGGTCCGCCGTGCCCGCGGTCAACACTAGCAGCACACCGGGAACGGGGACGCGTTTCGGTGCGTCTTTTTCGTTCTCGGCGTCTCGTTTGAGAAGAGCGACGCGCGAAACGTGGTCGTACTCGAGAAGGCACCCAAAGTTCGCCGCGTTCGTCTCGTTCCACAGATGTTCGATGGCATCGAACTTCTCCGGGTCCACGCGCGTCGCCATGACGGCGTTCTGGCGGTCGCGGAGCGCGAGCATGATCTGCAGGATCTGCGCGGGCGTCTTGCCCGGACCCCACACCACCTCGGGCAAACCCGTGCGCTCGGTGCGCCCGAGGTCGAGCTTCGCGAAGTCGCCCACCTCCAACGTGCTGGCGCCGGGCACGGAAAACGAAGGGGAAGGCTCGGGGTCGCTCGCGCCGAGCGCGGCGCGCGGCGCGCGGGAAACGCGGCGGGCGCTTCGAGCGCACACAGGGCGAGCGGGCCGTGCCCGCGCGACGCGTGCGCTGGATGCGAGCGAGGCGCTCGACATGGCGCTCCACGTTCAGCGAAAGTGGCGCGACAATCCGCGTCGGCGGTGGAAAACACAAAACTGGTAAAGAGCCTTCTCGGACGACGAGTTACATGCTCCCACCTGACCCGCACGCCGCCATCGCAGAGCGACCCGCGGCGCGGCGCGTGAGGGCGCGGCGCGATGTCGACCGTGTACCAGCTCGAGCCTCCCACGGAGGGCAAGGTGCTGTTGACCACGAGCCATGGCGAGATCGAGATCGAGCTCTGGGCGAAGGAGTGTCCGAAGGCGTGCCGCAACTTCGTGCAGCTCTGCTTGGAGGGCTACTACGACGGCGTCATCTGGCACCGGGTCATTAAGGACTTCATGATCCAGACGGGTGACCCCACCGGCACCGGCCGAGGCGGCGATTCTGTGTACGGTGAGCCCTTCAAGGACGAGTTGCACAGCCGGATCAAGTTCAACCACCGCGGGCAGGTGGCGATGGCGAACAGCGGCGCGCGAGACACGAACGGGTCGCAATTCTTCATCACGCTCGAGCGCTGCGACTGGATCGACCGCAAGCACACCATCTTCGGCAAGGTGGGCGGCCACACCATATACAACGCGCTGCAGATCGCGGAGGCGGAGGTGGAGGGCGACCGTCCGATAGACCCGGCGCCGCGCATACTCAAGACGGAGGTCCTGTGGAACCCCTTCGACGACGTCGCGCCGCGCGCGCGCGCCGACGCGGCGGCGCGAGACGAGCCCGGCGCGCGACCAAAAAAAAAGGAGACGAAGCGCCTGAACCTGCTTTCTTTCGGGGAGGAGGCGGAGGAGACGGAGGCGGAGCTCGAGAGGTTCGGAAAGCCCAAGGTGGCTTCCGTGTTCCACGCGGCTGCCGTCGAACGCGATGACAAAAAGAGCAGCCGCGAAGAAAGCCGGCTGATCGCGCCCGGGTCCGCCGAGGAGGCGGCGGCGCTGGCGCGCGCCGACGCCGAGCGAAGAGCGGCGGAGGCGGCGCGCGCCGAGAAGCGAAGAGCGACGAAGGAGGCAAAGGAGGCTGAACTCGACGACGCCGGTCGCGGTCCGCTCGATACTGCGGAAACCGACGGTGACGACTTTTCCGCGCAGATGCGTCGCGACGTGGCGTCGTCGCGCGCGGCGGCGGCGGCGGAGCTCGCGGCGCGCGCGGCGCGGGCCGAGGAGAAGAATAAAAAAAAGGCGGACAAGGCGGAGGCGCGCGCTCGAAAAGACGCCGAGCGCGCCGCTCGCGAGTCCACGAAACTGCGCAAGCTCGGCATAGGCAAAGCAGCGCTGAGCGCCTCGGAGGCTGCTCTGATGACGGACAAGGAGGCGCGGCGCGTGGAGACGAAGCGCAAGCGCGGCGCGGTTGCCGGGCGCGAAAAGGATGTGCTGGCGAAGCTCGATAGGTTCAAGTCGGGTCTGTTCGCGGGCGCGAGCGCGGCGAAGAGAGCTTCGGAGGAGAACGCGGAATCGGATCCCGCGAACGCCGACCATGTCTCGGACGGCGGTCGCGAGGGCGCGGTGGGGGTGTCGCGGTTCGTGTCCGAAGGTCTGTACTACGCGGAGGAGGGCGACGACGACGACGACGCGGCGGATTGGAAATCGCACGCGCTTCGGTTCGCGGATGACACGCGCCGGGACCCCTCCGCGTACGCCGCCTCCGCGGACGACTACGTGGTGGAGGACCCGCTGCTGGAGAAAGGCAAGGGCAAGTTCGCGAAGACGGACCGCGAGAAGAAGCGGGGGAACGCGTGGGCGGGGGGAAGCTTGACGTAGCTCGAGTAGCGAAACGCGTACAGTACGCGTAGGCTTAAAAAAACAGTCCGCACGGCGCCGTCGCGTCATCCGAACCGCGGCGGTCGCGTCGAACCGCCCGAGAATTTCAAACGGGGTGCCAACATATGAGGCGCGCGTCAGATCTGTGTCGCCACACTCGCGCGCCCCTGCCACGATGCCCGCGTCCGTTCGCCCCGGGTGGGGCGTGCTCGTCGCCGTCGGCGACAAGGCGAAAGCCGCGGCACACTTCGACCGGTCCCTGGACAGGAAGGCGGACGTCTCCGCCGCCGCCCTGACCGGCGGTGACCTGGATTTGTGCACCACCAAGACCATCCTGGGGCGGCTGCTCATGAACGCCGAAGGCACCGCCCGCGCGGCCTCGCAGGTCGCCGACATCCTCATCGACGTCCCCTCGGGTGCGTAGACGCGCGCGCGCCCAGTCGTCCCAGAGCCGAGTCGTCCCGAACCCACGCGCTCCCGCTCTCAACGCGACCACCCTACACATCCGGGTTTGTTCTTGGCACCCTTTTCCCCTAATAAGACGCCTTTTGTCTGACCCGAGACGATCGCCCAAACGCAGTGAGCGCGAAGCACGCGGTGATCGCGTGCGACGTCGGCGGCGCCGAGACCCCCGACGAGTACAAGGTGACCATCACGGACTTCTCCAGGCACGGCGTGTTCGTGAACGGCGAGAAGATCGAGCCGGGCGAGCCCTTTCCGCTGACGCGCGACGACGTCGTGGTGCTCCCCTTCGGCATGGAGTACCGCTTCGAGCTCCCGGATGACGCGCCGCGCCCCGTTTCCGTGCCCGCGGGCAAGGAGGGAAAGAAGGCGCAGAAGACGCCGGGAAGCAAGAAGAAGTCCGCCGGTACGCCCGGCGCGGCGAAGCGCGCCGCCGCGCGCGGGGACGACGTCGCCGCGAAGCGCGTCAAGGCGTCGGAGGCGGCGGCGGACGAAGGCGGCGTCGCGCTCGCCTTCGGCGACGAGGGCTCGCCCTCGGCGAAGGTCGAGCCGGAGAAGCGCGCGAGCGCCGACGCGCACGCCCGCGCGCAGACGCAGGACGCGCTGGATGCGGCGAAGAAGCTGGAGACCGCGAATGCCGAGCTCCGCGCGCGCCTGGAGCGCGCCGAAGAGGAGAGGGACGCGTCCGCCGCCGAGCTCGAGCGCGCGCGCGAAGCGGCGCGCGCCGCGGCGCGCGCCGCCACCGACGAACTCGAGACCTCGCGGTCCGCCGCGCGCGAGGCCCTCGTCGCCGCGGAGACGAAGCTCGAGGAGGCGGAGAAGGCTTTGCGCGAAATTACGGCGGAGCGCGACGCCGCGTCGGCTTCCCGGAACGAGTCCCGCGCCGCGCTCGAGCGCGCGCTCGCCGCCAAGGCGGCGGCGGAGAAACGCGCCGAGTCTGCCGAGACGTCTGCGCGCGACGCCGTCGCGTCGCTCGAGGCGGAGAACGCCGCGCACAGGAAGAATCTTGACGAGGCGCGCGCGGCTGCCTCCTCCGCCGCGCAGGAGACGCGCTCGTTGCGCGAGGAACTCGCCGCCGCGTCTCAGCGCGCCGATGCGCTCGCGGGCGAGAAGTCGGCTCTGGCGCGCGCGCTCGAGGAGGCGGAGAAACGCGCCGACGCCGCCGACACGTGCGCGGCGCCTCTTCGTTTGGAAACCGCCGCGGCGCTGGCGCGGTGCAAGCGGGGCGAGGACGCGGCGCGCGCCATGGCAGACCGCCTCGCGGTGGCTCGCGTCGCGCACGCGCAGGCTATGGCGGCGCTCAACGAAGTGGGCGCGCGTCTCGGCGACGAGTCCGCCGCGCTGGAAGGTGGGACGGACGGCGTGGAAGGGAAAACAAACGCTACGACGCCGCTCGTCGTTGCGTCCCCGGCGGTGGACGCGACGCTCGCGGGCGAGACTGAGCCGCCGGAGACTTTTCCGGTTTCCGGAGACGACGTCGAATTGAGATCTCCCGCCGCGCCCGTCGGCATGGACATCATGTACGAGACGGAACCGCCCTCGGAGATGCCCGCCAAGCAAGGAGACGCGAGCTCAGACCCGATCCCCGAGACGGAAGCCGCCGCCGCCGGCGGCGCCGAGCCCGAGCCCGAGCGCGACGCCGCGGTTCGCGAACCCGACGAACGTTCCGACGCCGACGAACCCGCCGCCGACGAGCCCGTCTCCGGTCCCGCCTCCGCGGGCGGCGCGCGGCGTCAGAGCACGGTGAGCTCCGTGCTGGGCGGCATCGTGGACGCCGTGGCGGACGCCGTCGCGGCGGAGGTCGTGGCCATCGACGAGGCGCCCGAGGACGCCGAGCGCGACGCCGAGGAGGCGGAGGACGCCGAGACCGAGGAGGCGGAGGACGCCGAGGAGGAGGAGGAGGCGGGTGACGCTTTGGATGAGGCGGATGACGCCGACGAGGTCGAGGTCGTGGAAGACGCCGAGGAGGACGAAGACGTCGCCGAACCCGTGGCGCCGCGACCCGAGGCGCCCCGCGCCCCGATTCCCGCGAGCGCGGCGGACAAGGAAAACGTCGACGCGCGCGAGAAATCGTACCCGGCGTCCGAGTCGGAGATCGGCGGCGCGGTTCCGATGAGCTTCCTGGAGGGGCGCTGACGGCGCGCGTCGCGCGTCACTCCTCCGTTTCCGCTTCGACGCGAAAAGAAGAGAGACGCGCCTTTAGTCGAGTCGAGGTGGAGTGTTGAACACGAGACGGATTCGTCGGAAGCGATGAAAAGGAAAAACGTATCATACGAACGCATAAGGTAGTATTAAACGTGTCCGCCGTCGGCGGGCGCGAACGCTCTCGCCGCGACGCCTTTGTTTTTTATTCTCCGTTCTTCGCGCGCGGATCATGTACATGCGCGACGTCGCGCCCCCCCGGCGCGTGGTTTTGGAAAGGGGGGACTACCGTGCAGTAGTCTCGCAGTGGTCGCTCAGCGCCTCTTCTTGGAAGCCGACTTGGCGGGCGCCTTCTTGGCCTTCTTGGCGGGCTTGATCTTGTCCCCGAAGCCGGCGGCGAGCAGCGCGGCGAGCGCGAGCGTCTGGCCGACGTACCCCTTGGTGAGCTCGGAGGGCACGGCGATGGCCGCCTCGGAATGCATGAAGTAAAGCGAGGCGAGCACGCAGGTGGTGCGCACGAGGGCGAACTGGCGCTGCTCCTTGGCGGAGCCCGCGGCGAGCACGAGCGCGATGTTGGCGGTGACGAAGGTCCACATGGACAGGTTCCACGCCATGAACGGGCGCACCAAGGGCTCCAGGCCGGTCTTGGGCACGACGTACTGATCGCTGACGAAGTCGGTGAAGAAGAACATCATGATGTACGCCGAGTAGAAGAAGAACACGAACAGCAGCGAGCCGTGCGTCAGCGAGTCGCAGCTCATGATGGGGTTCTTGATCTTGCCGAGGCCGTCCAGCATGCACCACTTGGCGGTGACGAAGAAGGTGAGCGTGATGATCAGGCCCTGCGTGTACTCGGCGGCGACGAGCTGGCCGCCCCAGGCGGTGGAGCCCTGCGCGGCGAACTCGCCGAGGCGCATCGCGCACCCGAAGGCGTTGGAGGCGACGAACCAAGAGACGATGTTCTTGGAGCCCTTCTGGGCGGCCCAGATGTTGTCGAGGCCGAGAACGATCGCGCCGAGGCCGGTCCACGCCGCGGCGGATTGCGTCAGCGCACCGCCCTTCTTGCCGAAGAACTTTTCGTCGGCGGCGGGCAGGCCCACCATGGGGCCGAGGAACATCGCGCCGTACGCGAGGAAGCAGACGCCGTAGGCGGTCAGAGCCTTCTGGCCCTTGCTCATCTTGTCAAACATCTCGACGGAAGTGAGTTCTGCGCGCGTTCGCGTCGGGGAAGAGGAGCGGAGGTGAGCGCTCTGGGGACAATCCGAGGCGATTGTTAATTTGGGCGCGAAATTTCACAACGCGATTCGAAATTAACCCCGATGCGACCGCCGCGGGTCGCGCGGAAGGACGGGGGGCGCCGAACGAGACGCGGCGCGCGCGCGTGCGGGTAGGGTCGCGAGAATGCTCACCTCGGGTTCGGGCGGAACGTGAAGTACCGCGCGTCAAAGAGTGAATTGTCGAGTCTCGGACCGTTGTTTTAAATTCGCATTTCCCCCTCGCTGACGCAGACACCGAGAAAAAGCGCACCAGTTTCGTCGGTTTCGAGTCATGAAACGAAACACGGGAACGGTCGGTTCACTGCGCGGCGGCGAAACGAAACGCCAGCATTCGCTGTCGCGCCACAATTCAACACTTTTTTTCAGCGAGCCAATCGACGGTCTGTTCTGGAGTCACCCGCGTCCGCGAAAAGGCGCGTGCCGATAAAGCCGCGCGGCGTAGACAGACGCGGCTCGATCGAGGACCGCAGACGCGTGCGCACTTCGACACGGAACAGACGAGGGTTCGAACGCGTCCGCGGACGTAAACGCGTGTCTCGCGAATCCGAGCGCGTCCAGCAGAGCGCGCGCGACTTTCGGAGGGCCGAGGCGCGTCCGTCGCCCCCTCCTCCGCGACCGAGGAGACCGCCCCGAGACATCAGACGTCGCGATGTGCGGCATCTTCGCGTACTGCAACTACGGCACCCCCACGAAGCAGAGCGTGGTGGTCGAGAAGCTTCTGAACGGTCTGCGTCGGCTGGAGTACCGCGGGTATGACAGCGCCGGCATCGCCGTGGACAACGGCCCGAGCACCGATCAGCTCAACCCGGTCGTGATTCGCGAGATCGGCAAGATCGACAGGCTCGCCGAGCTGGTGGCGAAGGAGAACCTCAACCCCGACATGTACTTCGAGAACCACTGCGGGATCGGGCACACGCGCTGGGCGACGCACGGCCCTCCCGCGCCGCGGAACAGCCACCCGCACACCTCGGACAAGAGCAACGAGTTCCTGGTGGTGCACAACGGGATCATCACCAACCATCAGCCTTTGAAAGAGATGCTCCAGCGCAAGGGGTTCACGTTCGAGTCCGACACGGACACCGAGGTCATTCCCAAGCTGACCAAGTACTTGTTCGACAAGTTCAAGACGCAGGGCGTCACGTTCCGCCAGCTCGTGATGGAGGTGGTGAGGCAGCTCCAGGGCGCGTTCGCGCTCATCTTCAAGTCCGTGCACTACCCGGGCGAGCTCGTCGCCGCCAAGCGCGGCTCGCCGCTGCTGATGGGCATCGTCGAGCCCGAGCTCAACGGCCCCGCGCACGCCGCGCTCGCCTCGGAGGGTTTCCAGACGTCGAAAGCCGCGGCGGGCGAAGACGGTACGCGCGCGTCGAAAAGGCCCAAGCTCAAGCAGCACGTGGAGTTTTACTTCGCCTCGGACGCCTCCGCGATGGTCGAGCACACTAAGCGCGTTTTGCATTTAGAGGATGACGACGTCGCGCACCTGCACGACGGCGGCTATGGGATCTACCGGATGGAACGCACGCACAGCGTCTCCGGGATCGAGTCGCCCGTGTCGTACGAGCCCACCGTGCAGAGCGCGGAGGTTGAGCGCACCGTGGAGACGCTCAAGATGGAGGTGGAGCAGATCATGAAGGGGTCGTTCAAGCACTTCATGCAGAAGGAGATCCACGAGCAGCCGGACGCCATGTTGCAGGGCATGCGCGGTCGCATGGTCGTCTCGGACGACGGCAAGGTGGCCGAGCGCGTGTTCCTCGGTGGCATGGTCAACTTCGTGAGCACCATCCGCCGTTCGAGGCGGATCATCCTGTGCGGATGCGGCACGTCCTACCACAGCGCGATCGCCGTGCGTCAGCTCATGGAGGAGCTCACCGAGTTGCCGGTCACCCTGGAGCTCGCGTCGGACGTGCTCGACCGCCAGTGCCCGTTTTTCCGCGACGACACGTGCGTGTTCATCTCGCAGTCGGGCGAGACCGCGGACACGCTCAAGGCGATGCAGTACGCCAAGGAGCGCGGCGCGCTGTGCCTCGGGATCGTCAACACCGTGGGCAGCGCCATCTCCAGGGGCACCGACTGCGGCGTGCACATCAACGCCGGCGCCGAGATCGGCGTCGCCTCCACCAAGGCGTACACGTGCCAGATCGTCGCCATGGTGATGTTAGCGCTGGCGCTCTCGGAGGACTCCATGTCTCGCGCGCACAGACGCAAAGAGATCATGCAGAGTCTGTTGGAGCTGCCCAACCAGGTGCGCAAGGCGCTCGAGCTTGATGCGCAGATGCTCGAGCTCGCGCGCACGCTCCAGGAAGAGCAGAGCCTTTTGCTTTTCGGCCGCGGGTACAACTACGCCACCGCGCTTGAAGGCGCTTTGAAAGTGAAGGAAGTGGCTCTTTTGCACTCGGAAGGTATTTTGGCGGGCGAGATGAAGCACGGCCCTTTGGCGCTGGTGGACGAGACCATGCCTTTAATCGTCGTCGCGACGCGGGACAGCTCGTACCGCAAGCAGGAGTCCGTGGTGCAGCAGCTCAAGGCGCGCGGCGGGAGGCTCATCCTCATCGTCTCGGAGGACGACGACGAGATTGCGAGCGTCGCCGGCGAGAAGGCCACCATCATCCGCGTGCCGGTCGTGGAGGACTGCCTGCAGGCGGTGGTGAACATCGTGCCGTTACAGCTGCTGTCGTACCACATCACCGTGCTCAGGGGACACAACGTGGACCAGCCCAGGAACCTCGCCAAGTCGGTGACCGTGGAGTGAGTCCCGCAAATCGACGAATCGTTGTCATCGACGCATCATTATTTTCGCCGAGAGGACGAAGCTCACACGCCGGTGTACGAGACATATTACGCGTGAAGAATGTGGTTAGAGAACCGAAGGTAATACGTAGTCTAGTGACTCTCTGTGAGACATCCGCGACGCAGCGACCGTGATGAGGTGAACAGCACGAGCCGCTCGCGTGCGGTCTACCGGGATGTTTGTCGACACTCGCACTTGCTTCTCGACTTGCCATGCGGGCAGCCGCTGCAGTCCACGCAGTTGTATTTCACCTTGCCATGCGGGCAGCCTTTGCAGTCCGCGCAGCCGCGTTTCACCTTGCCATGCGGGC
>ENA-OUOG01000107-OUOG01000107.1-marine-metagenome-genome-assembly--contig:-NODE-107-length-98809-cov-5.823745_pt1 | contig 98809 bp, 55 predicted proteins | sample MGYA00248635_ERZ508505 | MGnify/ENA primary metagenome ERZ508505 (study PRJEB26176, sample SAMN06267871) | marine metagenome | isolation source: Saanich Inlet, British Columbia, Canada | place: Pacific... | reverse complement strand
GAGGAAAAAAACGCGGGCGAAACGGAACGCGAAATCGCCGACGACGGATCGACGCGCGGCGGTACCGCGTCTCGGTACCTCTCAGGCGGTGCGGGCGCGAAGCGCTGGGACGCGTACGTCCGCGCGAACGCCCCGCCCACGGTTCGGTACGCGCGCTCCAAGCCGACGGCTGAGAAAAACGCGCGGCGGCCTCCGCCGCCGGCGGACACCTCTTCGCGCGCCGCGGGCGACTCGCACCGGTGGTCGAGGTTCGTGGCGCGCGAGCCGCCGCCCGCGGCGGTGGCGCGCGCGAGGCGAGGTTTCGTGGAATACGACGACGAGCCTAGGAACGAAAGACGTCCTTCCTTGGACGACGCGAGCGTGAGACGAGCAGAAGAAGACGGGGAAAAGAGTTTAGGACTCGACGAAGCCGAGAAAAGGGCGGTCGAGGAGGGAGAGGCGGCGCGCGAGCGCCGCGAGCGCCTCGCGCGCGGCGAACCTCAGGTTCGCGCGCGCGTTCCGTTGCGCGGCGCGCCCGTCGCGGGCACCGTCCTCGCGCCGACGCGCGCGCGCCTGGGCGACCTGACCGGCCCCGGCCCCGCGGCTCCGGTGGTCCACGACCTGGACCGCCCGCTCGCGCCGGTGGACCCCAATCGCCCGACGTGGCGCGAGCGCGCCGCCGAGTACATACTCGCCGGCGGCGGCGCGCGCGGCGTCGGCGGCGAAAGACGCGGGCCGCACGAGCGCGCGCTTTTGCGAGACGGCCGCGTCGGCTTGGCGGGTCGGCGAAGAGGTTCGCGGGTAGGGGGAGGGGGTGGTGTCGGCGTCGCGCCGCACGACATGTTCCCCAACGAGGGCTCTTCACGTGGGTGGGACCACCCGACGAGAATAGGCACTTCGGTGTATTCGTTCGACGGCGCCGCCGGAACGGGCGCGGCGCGGTACGTCGCGCGCAGCCGTTACGGCGGGTCCGGGTCCCAAACCCGAACCGACCGCGTGCGCGGGTCCGACGTCGTCGAAGGGCCACCTCCACGCCGGGGGCTCCGCGATGGCAACCCCGGAGCTCTCTTACAACGGCAGGACTCGCGTCTGCACGACTTCGACGGGTTCGACTTCGACGCGCTGGACGCCGCGCGTTTGGCGGCGGCGTCGGAGTACGCCGAGACGGACCGCGGCGGCGACTTTTTTGACGAAGACGACGGGACCGGCGCGTAACTACTTTTACTTTTCTTCGCGAAGAGACGCTGTGCGTTTCGAAAGGTGACGACTAAATCGGAGTCACTCCGATCTCTTCGCGGCGAGCTATCGAGCGCGACGACGATCGATAGACGCTCTTCGGTAGTTAGTATTATGTTCGATAGCAATTACAGTAGCCGAAATAGTTTACACGGGTGCGCGTTTTTTTCGTGGCTCTCTCGCGACGTCTTTTTTTTTCGTCGCGGCTTTGCCGAACGAGATCCGTCGTCATCCCCACGCCGGCGTGGTGGCGTAGTTCACCACGAGCTTCCCCTCCACGCCGTGCCACTCGTACAGGTTCGCCACGGTCTCGTCGTACCGCGGCGTGAACGCGCTGTTCAGGTACACGAAGATCTGTTTCTTCCCCAGCTGCGCCCCGAGGAAGGACACCACCTTCTCGAACTTTTCGTGCGCGGAGATCTTGAACTTGTTCTGTTTCAGGATCGGCGCGTCCCCGGTGGCCTTGAGCAGCACCACCACCTTCGCCGGGGGGTCAGCCGGTCGAGCCGACGCGGGGAACAACGCGGCCGCGGCCGCGGGGGACGCCGGGGGGTCCTCCGCGGACATCAGGCGGTTCCTGCCGCGCGGAGGAATGAATGCTGCGTTTCGCTCTTTTTCGTGAAACAAGTCTCGTCGTCGGGCGAAGTCGCGCTCGGGCCGCGAACCAACTGCGGAAGCTGCGTCTCACAAAAACGCCAGCCAGATTTGAAATCCCGATCTCGTCAGGGCCTAGGAACAGACCGCGGGGCGCGTTCCCGGCGTCTTCCCGTGCGCCCTTCACGTCGGTTTCGTCGCCGGTGACTCCGCCGCGATGGAGGACCAGATCGCGCAGGCGCTCGTCGCGTCCATGAGCGCGGACGAGACGACGCGCGTGAACGCGGAGACGCAGCTCACGCAAGGCGGCACCCAGCCCGGGTTCGGGCTGGCGCTCACCAGGGTGGCTCTGAACCAGCAGACGCCGTACGGCACGCGGCAGCTCGCGGCGGTGGTGCTGAAGAAGTACATCAAGGAGCACTGGCAGGAGGGCGAGGGGCGTTTCTTCCCCCCGCAGACCTCTGACGAGGAGAAGGCGGCCATTCGCGAGCTCCTGCCGGTTGGCCTGAGCGACCCGATTGGCAAGATTCGCACCGCCTGCGGCATGGCCATCGCCACCGTATGCACGTGGGATTGGCCTCACAATTGGCCTGCGTTGACCGGCTTGCTCATCGGCGCGCTCCGCGATCGAAAAAGCGAGGACGCGGTCACGGGCGCGCTGCGATGCCTCGCGATGATCGCCGGCGACTTGGAAGAGACGCAGGTCCCGAACACGGTGCCCGTTTTGTTCCCGGAGCTCCTCGCATTAGTGGACGCGCCCGACGCGTCGCCAAACGTCAAGCGCCGCGCGCTGGCGGTGATGCACAGCGTGTTAATGACGCTGGGCATGATGAGCGGCGCGAGACAGAGGGCGGTGCGTGACCTGATGGCGCCTCTGCTTCCCGGATGGATACACGCGTTTCAACGCTTCGTCGACCCGTCTTCGCCCCCCGCGCCGCGCGACGCCGCTCGGTGCGGCTTGGTCCTGGAGACGCTTCGTTGCTTGACGCAAGTAACGCAGTACTTCTCGAAAACCGCGGGCGAAGCGCTTCTCGTGCCGCTCGGCAACGCGGTCGCGCTGTTCCACGCGATGGCGCCGGCGTACCGCTCTTGCTTCGTCGAAACGATGAACGACGACTCGGACGGCGAGCGCGACTCGGACGGCGAGACGCTCTCGCTGGCGACGGTGACGTCGCAGACCATCGAGCTGGTGATGACCCTGGTGGAGCACCCGCGTTTAAGCGCGACGCTCGCCGCCGCGCTGGACGACGTGGTGTACCAGGCGATCGGGTACATGTGCATGACGAGCGCGCAGGAGGAGACGTGGCGCGATGACCCCAACCAGTACGTCGCCGACGAGGACGACGACGTCTCCACCGTGCGCGCCATGTGCGGGATGCTCCTGGACGAGCTGTGCGACCGCTTCGAGGAGGCGGCGCTCAAGGCTCTGGCGTCCGCGGCGCAGCGCAGGCTGGCGGAGAGCGAAGCGGCGCGCGCACAAGGTAACTCGCACTGGTGGAAGACGCGCGAGGCCACCATGATGGCGGTGGGCGTCGTCGCCGACGTCATCGTCGAGGCGGACGCCGCGGCGAAGACGGGCGGGTCCCCGATTTTGTTCGACGCGAACGCGTTTTTGGCGTCCGTGCTGGACCGCGAGCTCGCGGAGGGCGCGGCGAACGAACATGAATATGCCGGTAACGCGTTCCTCAGGGGTAGGGCGCTCTGGGTCGCCGCGAAGCTCGCGCCGGCCGCGCCGGCCTCGGCGGCAACGGCGGTGCTCCGGGCGGCGGTGGGCTCGCTCGCGCCAAACGCCGAGGCGCCCCTTCGCGTCGGCGCTTGCCGCGCGCTCGCGCAGTACGTGCCCGCGGCGGCGAAGGACGCGCTCGCGCCGCTGCTCGGCCCGATGTACCAGGGGCTGGGCGGGCTGCTGGAGGCGCACGAGCGGAGCAGGCAGGCGAACTCGGCGCAGACCGGAAATCCGCCGGCTTCGTCCTTCCCCGGCGACGACGACGACGACGACTCGTTACACCTCGTTCTCGAGGCGATGCTGGTGGTGGTGAAGGCGGACGACGAAGCCGCCGCGGCTTGGTCGCACGCGCTCGCGCCGGCGACGCTCAGGCTCTGGTCGGCGCGCGTCGCGGATCCCATGCTCAGCGCCACCGCGCGCGACGTGCTCGAGGCGCTCGCCAACGTGCCCGCGTGCCTGCCGTCGCTGCTCGAGATGGCGGTGCCGACGCTCGCCGGCGTGGCGCGCCACCCGGAGGCGCAGCCCCCGATGCTGGTGGAGGGCGCCCTGGACGTGCTCGCAGTGCTTCTGCGCCCCGCGCCGCGCGGCGGCGAGGAGGCGCGCGCGTGCCACGCCGCGTGCTTCGGCGCGGTCGCGCGGCTGGCCACCACCTCGGACGACGTCGGCGTGATGCAGAGCGCCGCCGAGTGCCTCCGCGCGTTTCTTCGCTCGGGGGGCGAGGCTTCGCTTAAGTGGGGCGCGGACGGCGCCGGGAACGGGGACGTGCTCCGCGCGTACCTGGACGCCGTCGCGCGGCTTCTGTCTCCGGAAACGGAAGAGGGCGCGTGCGTGTTCGCCGCGCCTTTACTGGGGCAGATGATTAGACGCCTGCCGAATCAGATGGCGCCGGTGCTCACGGAGGTGGTCACGGCGGTGGTCAGACGCGCGCGCGACGCACAGCAGCCCAACCTCGTCGCCGCGCTCGTTCCGGTTTTAGCGCGGCTCGTACACGCCGACGCGGACGCTCTGGTGGCGATGCTCGCGTCCTCCCCCGCGCCGCCGCTCGCTTTGAAAAGCGAGGGCGATGACGGCATACCCCCCGCGGCGACCGCGCTGGAGGCGGCGATGCGGTGCTGGGTCGGGGCCCAGGGCGACGTACAGGGCGCCTTCGACATCAAAATCACCGTCGCGGCGTTGGCGACGCTCCTGGCGTCCGAGCGGAGCGCGCCGGCGCTCGCCGCAGTCGCCGTGCGCGGCAAACCCGTGGTCGCGGACGCGGGCGACGCGCCGCGCACGCGCGCGCGCGCGCGCGCCGCCGGCCCGGAGCGGTTCCACCCGACGCCGGCGCCCGAGGCGATGCTCGCGCTCCTGGCGGATGCCGTGCTGGAGATGCGCGAAGCCGCCGCGCTCGCCGGCGACGACGACGACGAGTGGGAGGATGACGACGACGACGAGGACGACGACGACGGCGGCTTTTCGTTCGGGGGCGGTGGCGGCGGGAAGAGTGGCGTGTTCGGCGGTGACCTGCTGGAGCGCCTGATGGAAAAAGGCATCGACGACGCCGAGGATGACGACTTGGACGAACTGGAGGACCCGCTCGCGGCGATTGACGTCGAGGGCTTCGTCGCCGGCGCGCTGCGAAGCGCGCACGCCGCGGGACGACTCGCGCCGCTCGCCGCGAACCTCGACCGGAGGAGGCAACAGGCGCTCATGACTTTACTCGCGTGAACGCGAACGTCGATTCACTTTATTATTCAAAGAGCTCTTGAGCGTTACGCGTTAAATCGCTAAACACAACGCGACGGCGCGTTCGTTGACGCACCGGAACGGGTCTCTGACTACCGTCAAACGCACGTTGTCCTTATCCCCCGCGGAAAAAACCCGGTACACGCGGTAATCCACCCCCGGCCTCGATGCGAAGCTCCACTCGTTCGGGGACATCTCGAAGACGTTTTTGTCCCGCGACCGCGTCGTCTTGACCTCGACGAAAATCCTCCGCCGGCCGCCGGAGGCGGAGACGGGAGACTCCAGGAGCACGTCGTAGAACGACGTGCTCTCTTCGCACTCGTTCAGCCAAGTCACCGTCCACCCGGGCCGCGTCGCGAGAAGGTAGTGGTACACCAAAGCCTCGCCCCAGCGCCCGACCGCGCGCGCGTCCGATGAATCGCACCGCCACGGCGCGCACGCCGCCAACGCCGCGCCGCGCGCGGCGTCGCGAACGAAGATTGTTCCCTCCGACCGGTCCCTCACGTCTCGTTCGCGTGCCATGCGCGTGCCCTCGAACGGGGCTCTCGTCGCCCTTTCGTTCGAGTCCGCGCGCGCGCCAGTGTCCACCTGCGGAGGTGACTCGGGCGGCGATTCAGCCGGCGACGCGGCGGCGACTCGTCGCGGTCGCTTCCGCCGCGAAACGGGTTCCGCTTCCTCGTCGCCGGACGAGGACGCCTCCGCCGCCTCAGCCGCCTCAGCCGCCTCAGCCGTTTCCGCCTCCTCAGCCGTTTCCGCCGCCTCAGCCGCCTCAGCCGTTTCCGCCGCCTCGGTCGCGTCGCCCGATACCCGCGCGTCTTCCGCCGTGGCCCCGTCGCGAACGGCGTCTCCCGATGCGCCCTCATCGCCTTCGGGCGCCTCAAACATCGCGGCGCGCGCCTTACTGCCGCCGAGGTGCAGGGCGACGAACTCCGCCGCGGCGCCGAGGAGCTCGCTCGGCGCGTCCGGGAACTTCGCGGCGATGATTCGGCGCAGCTTGCCTCGCGAGGGGCGCCACGGACCCTCCAGGGCCCGCTCGCACGCCACCACACACGCGCGGGCGCGCGCGTCGCTCGGCTCGCGCAGGCGCGGCGGAGGCGGCGGACGCGCGGCGCGCTCGGCGGAACGGCGCGCCGCCTCGGCGGCGGCGGCGGCGGCGCGCGCTTCGTGTTCCGCGCACTCGGCTTCTCTCCTCAGCGCCGAAGCCACGTGCCCGGCGACGACTGTCTGCACGCCGTGTTCGATCGGCCCGCCGGAGACGCGCACGCCGAGCTCGGCTAACGACGAGACCGCCGCGTTTTGTTCTTCGCCGCGACCGAAACCGCGGTTGGCGTTTTCGAGGAGGTACGCCGCGAACGCCTCGCCCGTCCTGTTCGGCGTCCCCGCCTCGAGAAACGACCCCAGGAGCCTCGCGCAGGTGGCGCCGTCGACGAACCGGTCGCGCTGGTTCGCGCCCGCACCGGTCGTGTCCGTCCCCGCGAGCGCGAAGTAGTGCCGCACCGCGGGGACGGACACCAGGGGACCCAACCCGAAAGACGCGAACGACGACGCGTCAAACATGTTTTCGTCCGCGTGCTCGTCTTCGCTCTCGTCGATCTCGATCTCTTCCGGATTCGGGATTCGGTCCGCCCCGGTCGGGCGCAGCTGGTACGCGTCGAGCATACGGACCAAGTCGCGCTCCAAGTCAGCCAGGCACGCCACGAAGCGCATGCCGACGTAAGACACGACGTGCGCGTCGATGAGCTGCTCCGCGCGCCATATTCTCTCCAGAGCGCGCGGCAGTTGCGAAACGCCGAGTTGCGCGAGATGCGCGACGCCGCGAGACGCGCAGACGCGAGACGCCACCGCCTGGTAGCTCGCGAACGCGCCTTGCGACGCGATCTCTCGAGCCGCGGATACGCAAAGCCGCTCCATCTCGGGCGACGGGACCGGAGGCGCGGGAGGCGGCGCGGGAGGGGGCGGGTGTGAACTCGGGATGTGCACCTGCGCAAAATGCGCACCGCCGACGAGTGGGGGCGGCGGCAGACGCATGGTGGCCACCGCGGGGGTCACACTGGAAGTTCCGGCGCGTCGAGGCTCAACGAGAACGCATCGGCGACACCGTGGATGGATGAAGGCACGCAGACACCGGAAGCACGAAAGACTCGCGGAGGTGACCGCGCGCGTCTCGCGTTGTCTGCTCGCTCGCGCGAATTCTCGGAACGAACTTCTCGTTTCGGTTGCCGAAACCAAAGATTCCTACGCATCGTGGTCTCGGCAAGCCAGAGTCCCCCGCGCTGTGGGCTGCCGCGACCGCCGCTCGCGCAGACCACTGGGAGCGCGAGCATGGGGACGGGTCCGCGAGGTGGCAAGCGCGTGCGCGAGGCTGCTGCGGCGGCGGCCGCAGCTGCCGCGGGCGGCGCGAACGCCACCGACGAGGAGCGCATCGCCGCGGGCACCGCCGCCGCCGCTCCTTCCGAATGGCACGCGCGCGACCCCGCGGAGCGTCCTTCATCTAAGCCCAAAGGGAACCCCACGCCTCCCCCCAAGGCGGCTGGCGCCGTTGACCCCGAGGACGTCGACCGCAAGTCCTCTCTGGCGTTGACCAAGAAGGGCTTCGCCGCCGGCGCGGTCGCGCGCGCGTGCGCTTCGGTTCGACCGACCGCCGACGACGAAAAGACGAGCTTCAACGAGCAGAAGCGGCGCCGGATCGCCGCCGTCACGTCCTGGCTTTTACGGCACGCGGAGCTGTGGGAGCTCCCTCGGGAGCAATTGGCGGAGGCGAAGCGGGCGCGGGGGGAGGCAGACGACGAGAATCGACACCAGGAACAAGAGACGCGAGGCTCTGACGAGAGCGCTCCCGACGTCGCCGACGACGTTTTCGACGTTTTCGACGTCGACGCGAGCGAGCGCGCTCAAACGCTGGTCAAACAGGGCATTCTTCCGATACTCGAAACGCACGTCCGTCTCGCGAAGAAGGAAGACTCTTTCGAGACGGTAAAAACAGACGGAGACGGAACCGTCGCGGGACCACGTGCCGCGCAGGATCGCGAGCGCACCGGCAAATCGCTAAGAGTGGTTCGGCTCGAGAAAGCCGCCGCGCGAGGAAGGGATCTGTGCCCCCGACTCGCGCGCGGCGAAGCGTGCGCGTTTTCGTCGAAAACGTTCGAGACGGAAGAAACGCGTCGAGACTCGCGCGCCGACTCTGACTCCGCCGCCTCCACCGCCGCCGCGTGCGTGTACTCGCACGACATCGAGAAGTTCATGCGCGAGAAGCCGCCGGACCTGAAAGGCGCGTGTCCCTTCGGAGGCGGTCGCGCGTGTCGCTTCGGGAAACGGTGTCGCTTCTACGGGTCGCACGGTTCGGAGGATGAAAAAGCCGGCGAACCGAAAAAAACAATCAAAAACAACATGGCAAACGCCGCCGAGTTGAACGCGTTATCCGACGAGACGCAGCGGCTCCTCGCGAAGTGTTTGTTCCCTTTGCCGCGGTCAGACGCCGTGCTCAAAACGATGGGCGTCCCGGTGAAGTGTGTGTCGCGGACGCAAGCCGCGCGCGTGTACGGCGCGTCTACGCGCGCGCCCGCCGACCGAGAAGGCCACCTCGGCGTTTCCGAGCCCGGAGGGCGTTTGGACCGCCCCGGTTGGTTGCCCCCGCCCCCCGATTTCAGGGGCAAGCTGTACGTCGCGCCTTTAACCACGGTGGGCAACATGCCGTTCCGGCGCGCGTGTATCCGCGCGGGCGCGGACGTCACCGTGAGCGAGATGGCGATGGCCGCCAACCTGCTGAAGGGCGACCGCCGCGAGTGGGCGCTCGTTCGGCGGCATACGAGCGAGACGTGTTTCGGCGTGCAGGTGTGCGGCGGGTACCCTGACTTGATGGCGCGCGTTTGTGAGCTCCTGGACTCTACGACGCAGTGTGACTTTGTGGACATAAACATGGGATGCCCCATCGACGGCGTCTGCAATAAAGGCGCGGGCGCGAGTTTGTTCAAAGACAAAGAGGGCCTCGCGCGGTGCGAAAAAACGGTGCGATGCGCGTCGCGCGCCATGCGGTCGACGCCGCTGACGATCAAAATCAGGATGGGGTACGAGGACGACCCCGCGAAGTACGTCGCGCACGAGGTGCTGGCGCGTGCGCGCGGGTGGGGCGCCGCCGCGGCGACGCTCCACGGGCGCACGAGACAGCAGAGGTACAGCCGTGACGCGGATTGGGAGTACATCGAGAGGTGCGCGCGCGTCGCGGCGCGCGACGGCGACGGGTTACCGCTCGTCGGCAACGGCGACGTCTTCGGTTGGGCCGACTACGCGCGTCGCATGCGTTCGGGTCACTTGGCGACGTGCATGATCGGTCGCGGCGCGCTGGTCAAGCCCTGGGTGTTCACGGAGATCAAGGAGAGGCGCGTGTGGGACATTTCCGCGACGGAGCGCCTGGCGTACTTCGACCAGTTCGCGCGCGACGGATTAGAGCACTGGGGCGCGGACGAGAAGGGCGTGGAGACGACGCGTCGGTTCATGCTCGAGTGGATGAGCTACACGCACAGATACGTTCCCGTGGGTTTAATCGAGCGCGGCGTGACGCAGAAGATGACCCTACGACCGATGCCGTACGAAGGGAGAAACGAGCTGGAGACGATGTTAGCGTCCGACGACGTCCGCGACTGGATCGCGCTGAGCGAGATGTTCCTCGGGAAACCCGCGAAATCCTTCGCGTTCGTCCCGAAGCACGCCAGCAACTCGTACTCGCGCGAGAGCGCGGCGGCGCTGCGGCAGCTCGGCAGCTCCTGCGTCGCCGAGGAAGACGACGACGACGACGCGCAGAACGGGTGACGTTTTTGCGTGGCGGCACGCGGGAGTTCGCGCGCGTCCGCCCGCGGGGGATGGAGATGACGACCGAGCGCGGACTGAAATGCATTTTTTGTTGAAAATCATACCGCTCGCTTCGTGCGAAAAGTTTCGCGCTCGCGGATCTCCCCCGCGCCGCTCCGCACTCCGAGCCGCGCCATGGGGATGCAGACGGCGGGGGTGACGCAACTCGCCGGGGCGTCGGGGTGCGCGGAAGTGTCGCAAAAGGCGTTGGCGTGTGCGTGATGCCCCACCCCGATCCCCCGACCGCCGCTCGTCGACCCGACCCCGCGTCGAGGTTGTTTCGGCACCCTCGATCGCTTCGTCGTTTCGCCGTTTCTGACCCGCCCCTTCCCCCCACGCAGGCGCCGCCGCGCACGGCGAGAACAAGGCGAAGATGTGCGACGAGCTGTTCAAGGCGTACAAGGCGTGCCGGAAAGCCGAGAGCGCGGAGATTGTCCGTCGAAGACGAGAGAGCAGGAAGGGGATGTTCTGGGACTGAATGAAGAGTCATCAATGTGTCGCGTGACCGAAAAATGCGTTCCTCGAAAAAGGCGATCGGTCCGCGCTACCTCAGCGGGCACGCCGCCGACGCGTTATCCACGGCGACGCACATCGCCTCCCAGAACGCCGGCACGTCCATGTCCACCACCACGTCCACGTTGAGCGGCTTTTCCGGAAACTGACGCCACCAGTCCACCACGGTGGTCCCCGCGGTGAGCGCGCCGGCGCACTCCACGTCGACGCGCATCTTTTCCGTTTTGTAGTACTTTTCCGGCGCGATCGCGGCAAACACCGCGCACGGGTCGTGCAGGGGCGGGTCGTCGAACCCGAACACCTTTTTATACGTCTCACCGAAAAACATCAGGAGCTCGTCTAAAAGCGCGCGGAACTTTGTTGTCGCTTTTGTCGCTTCAGAAACGTTTACGTCGTCCGCCTCCTCCGTCCCCCCCGCCGCGTTGGGGCCGACGCGCACGCGTTTGCGCACCGCCGGCGTGACCAGCGCTTTGTGCGTCTGCTCTAAAGGGACCATGGTGATTTTTTTGAACGCGCCCGCCGTCAACGCGATGGCCGCCGCCTCCGGGTCGCACTGGATGTTGAACTCCGCAGTAGGGCCGGTGTTGCCTTTCCCGAGCGCGCCGCCCATGAACGTCAGCTCGACTGTTTTTGCGAGCTCGGGGTACACCGAGCAGAACAGCGCGACGTTGGTGAGCGCGCCGGTAGCGACGAGTTTCATCTTCGCCGAAGGGATCTGTGAGACTCTTTCGAACGCGTTCGCCATCGCTACCACCGGCGGGAGCGGGTTATACGTCCGCGGCGCGGCAGGTATGTCCGGCCCGTCTAACCCGGAGTCGCCGTGGATCTCCGGACACGTCCTCTTGTCGCGAACCAAAGGTTTGTCCGCGCCTCTGTGGACCGGCACGTCGTCTCGGCCGAGCAGGTGCAACACGCGAAGCGCGTTGTCGGTGGTCTTGTCCACCGTCTGGTTGCCGCACACGGTGGACACCCCCGCGACGATCACCGCGGGGTTCGCGTTGTGGCACGCCAGGATGAGCGCGAACGCGTCGTCGTGCCCGGGGTCGCAGTCGACCCACACGTAGGTGGTCATGGCCGTTAGGCGGGCGCGCGCCCCGAAGATTGGCGAGGCGCTCGTCCGAAACCAAGAAACGAAACGGCCACGAATCGGCGGGCGTCAGGTTTTCGCGTTTCGCCACGACATGTCGGACGTCGCCGCCGCGCGCGCAGAGCGAGCCCGCACGGTCGCTCGTACCTCGCCGCGCGACGCTTCACGAGCGCGATGTTCGCGCTACGCGGAGCCCTCTGTCGCGCGCGCGTCGCGCCCTTCGGCCGCGCCGCTTTCTCGCGGCACGCGCGTCGCGTCTCGGTCATCAGGCGCGCTGCCGCCGCCGCGTCGGCCGACGCGACGGCGTCCGACGGGGACGCCTCGTCCACCCCGAAGAAGAAGAAGAAGCCCCCTCCGCCTCCCTTCTTCCTGTCTCCCCCGCACCCCCCCCCGAGCGCGGAGACGTGGCAGAACCTGGTGCTGCTCATGGACAAGCCCAAGGGCTGGACCTCGTTCGACGTGGTGGGGAAGACCCGGTCGATGACGCGAAAGTTCGGCGTGAAGAAAGTCGGCCACTGCGGCACGCTGGACCCCGACGCGACGGGCCTTTTGATTTTGTGCGTGGGCAAAGCCACGAAGATGGTCGACAGCTTCACGGGCATGGACAAGGTGTACACCGGCGTGTTACGGCTGGGCGAGGGCACGCCGAGCCAGGACGCCGCGACGGAGGTGGACGAAGAAGAGCCGTGGGAACACGTGACGGATGACGCGCTTTTAAACGAGGCGGCGGCGATGGTTGGCGAAATAACGCAGATCCCGCCCATGTACAGCGCCATCAAGGTCAAGGGCGAGCGTCTGTACAAAGCCGCGAGGCGGGGGGAGACGGTGGAGCGGAAAGAAAGGAAGTGCATCATAAACAGCTTCGAGGTTTCGCGCGACGACCCGGAGGATGCGCGGAACGTTTCCTTCCGCGTGGACTGCAGCAAAGGGACGTACGTGCGCACGCTCGCGTTTGACCTCGGGAAACGTTTAGGGTCGATCGCGCATCTCACGTCCTTGCGCAGGGAGAGCATCGGCGAGTACGACGTGCGTGACGCGTGGACCACTGATGCGTTATTCGAGGCGTGCGGTCCGCAACTGGAGGCGTTTTTGGAGGCGAAGGCTGCGGAAGCCGAAAACCCGAAAAACGTCTCTTCTGTGTCGTCTCTCCCCGCGTTCGAGGCTCTCCCCGGGTACGAGACGCGCGTGCGCGTGTTGCAGTGCGTCACAGACGACAAAAGCGCTGTCTCGGCGGCGGTCACGAAGGGCAGCGCCGTGACCGTGCACGCCACGGGGGTTGTGGAGGAAACCGGTACAACGTTCTGGTCCACGAAGGATGATGGGCAAACTCCGTTTTCGTACGTCGCGGGGGTGGGCGCCGTCATCGTCGGCTGGGACCGCGCGGTTCTCGACCGAAAGGTGGGGGAGGTGTTGGAGGCGAGGATCCCGGCGAAGGAGGGGTACGGCGAGGGAGGGTTCCCCGCGTGGGGGATTCCACCGGGGGGGACGTTGCTCTTCACCATCGAGGTGTTGGCCGTGGAAAACGAATGAGCGCAGAGGTGAGATGTTGATCGTCGGACGATTTTTATGAAAAGCGTGTGCTCTGTGATTACGAAAACTGAGACTGGGTCCCATACGAAACGAGACCCCCGTACGTACCCAAATCGAGCCACATCGAGCGCAGCCTCGACGCGCGCGGTCTCAGAACGGAGGGCACGACCCCCTTGCTTCGGCGGAGACGGCCGCGAACGTCAGAGCCGGGAGCGAGACACTCGCGCGTGGGCGCACTCGCCGCGAACATGAGCGCACCGGTGCGTGCCGTGCCCGCCCGTGGTCCCCCACTCCCCCGCGCGCGCGGCCGAGCGTCGAATTTCGCCCCGTTGAGCCCACGCGAGCGCGCGAGACCGCCGAGACCGCCGAGACCGCCGAAGCGGCGCCCGATGGACCGGCCGGTGCGGTGACGCCGCGTCGACTCACGCGAACGCGCGCACTCTCCCGCTGACCCCGACTTCCCTCCCCCGCCCCGCCTGCGACCCCGACGGCCACGCCCGCAGTCCGACGCCGAGGTGGCGCTCCTGGATTTGCAGCGCAAGTACAAGATCATGGAGGGCAACCGCAAGAGCTACACGGAGGACGCGCAGCATCACATTCGGCGCCAGCGCCAGACCATCGATAAGCTCAAGTTCGACAACAGCCAGCTCAAGACGGAGCTCGAGGCGCAGCGTGAGGACCAGAACAACGCGCCTGGTCCGCACGCGCAAGCGGAGATCATGCGCCTCGGTGATTTCGCAGACTTGTACACGCGTAAGATTGAGATGGAGCGTCGTCGCGTGGAGGAGCTCGACCAGCACCTCGCGCTTTCCGACGCGAAGATCGTCGAGCAGCGGCGCGCGCTGGGTGGCGCGGACGCCGCCAAGGAGGGCGACCAGCAGATCGAGAAGCAGGTGCGCGTGTTGGAGAACAAGCTGGACAAGACGCTGACGCAGTTCAACGAGGCGCTTGCGCGGAACAAGAACATGCGCGCCGAGATTGACGTGCTGCGCGTGGAGCGCGTGAACTTCGACCAGGTGTACAAGAAGATGGAGCGCGACCTCGCGGCGAAGAAGCGAGAGATGAGCGACGTGATCGAGATTTCCAACATCGCGTACGAGGCACGCGACCAGGCGCACAACGAAATCGCCGCGCTGCGCGCGCAGGGCGATCGCGAAGCCGTCGCGTTTGACCGCGAGTGGCGCGAGCTGAGTCGCATTTTGGACCACGACCGGAAGATGAAGGAGGCGGAGATGCGCAACCGCCTGCGCGCGGCTGAGCTGGGCGTGGACTTTCCCGGCGGCGACGACGAGCTCGAGGCGAAGCTGCGCAAGAAGGGCATCAAGGGCAACTGGGCGGTTGACGCGGGCGCGAAGGCGATCATGGTGTACGAGGAGGCGTTTCAGCAGATTCAGGCGGCGACGGGCATGACGGACATCGACGACCTCGTGACGTCTTTCATCGCCGCGGAGGACCAGAACTTCTCGCTGTTCAACTTCGTGAACGAGCTCAACCAGGAGACGGAGAAGCTGGAGGAGACGGCGTCGGAGCTGCGCGCGGAGATTGACAAGTTCGAGGGCGCCGACAGCGTCGCCGACGCGCAGCGCAAGCGCCTCGTCAAGGAACTCGAGCAGCGCATCGAGCGCGCCGACCTGAACACGAAACAGGTTGAGGAAAAGTTGGAGAGCTCGGGCGCGACGCTGAACGCGCTGCGAGCCGGTATCAAGTCCGCGTACGACAAGCTGGGGTGCGACACCGAGAGCAACCGCGAGCTCTTCGGGGACCAGGGCGTGACGGACCAGAACATGCTCTCGTACCTGGGCATCGTCGAACAGCGTGCCAACGAGGTGATTGCGATGTACGCGGCGGCGGCGGCGGAGGAGGAGGGCCCGGACGCGGCGAGAAGACTGATGGGCACCACCGGCCCGTTCTCGCCGAGCCGGTTCGGGCCGTCCGTCACGATCGTGCCTCCGTCCACCGCGGCGGACGCCGGGGACGGCTCGGAGAGCGAGGAGGAGATCGACGACCGGCCGCTGACGCGCGAGGAGCTCCTGGCGAAGACGCACAGGGCGCTCTCCAAGCGCGAGTCCAAGGGGGGACAGACGGGTCGGCGCGCGACGCGGAAACGCTTGTGAAAAAAACGAACGCGACGATGTTGTGAAAAACAAAAGGTTCTTCGCCAAAAAATAAATTGTTAGCACCGCTCTCGCGATTTCGAGAGCTCGTCTCGCTAAGGTTCTAGCAGCTAGTTCGCCGCGGTCGCCGGCGCTTCCGCGGCGGGTGGGTCGAGCTTCTGGCGCTTCGCGTTGATCTCTGCGGGGAAGTGGGCGCGCGAGCGATGAACGCGTCAGTCGAGAGGATGGAGAAAATCGGCGTCGCGCGCGGATGAGAAAAACCGATAAAAAACCTTCGCGGCTCGTCGACGTCAGCCGGCGGGACATGTCTCCATGCCCCGTTCCAGATGTCCTCCTCATCCTGAACGTCGGATGTCCCTATCTGAGTGTGTCATCACCCGTCGAACGAGCGCCCGCGCGGGTCGCGTTTGAAAGTGAACGGTCGAGAAAAGCGTGTCCGCGAAAAAACCAACCTTCGAACGCGGCGTCTTCCCGCGCCTGCTCCGCCATCGCCGCCGCCTTCGCCTCCTCGGCTTGTTCCCGGGCGAGCGCGCGGGGGCTCTTCTTCGGAATCGGAAGGCTCCGCCCCTCTTTCCTAAACACGAGGTTGATCCTCCCCATCAGCTCGTTCGCCCACGGGATCAGCGCGTCCGCGGTCTTCGGCGCGCCGCCGTGGTGGTTCAGCCACTCGCGCAAGTCGGTGAACTCGGCGAGCCAGTGGCCGACCATCTTGTGCACGTGCCCCCTGATCATGCGCGCCGGCGTCTCGTACTGCTTGGTGAGTTCCAGGTACTCCAGGAGCAGTCGCACGTTGGTGTCGCCCGCGACCGGCAGCGGATGGCTCTTGTCCGCGGGCGGCGCGAGCGGGGGGTCGGAGAACAGAGACGGGTTCTCCAGCAGCGGTTCGGCGGAGAGCACGCCGTCCGCGCCAGTCGCCGCCAAGCACGCTCGCGCCTCCTCCAGGCTCCGGATGTCGCCGTTGGCCAGAACCGGCACCTTCAGCTGTTTTTTAATCTCCCGGATGAACGCCCAGTTCGCGCGCACGTCCGCGGCTCGCTTCTGCTCCCGCGTGCGGCCGTGCACGGCCACCAGCTGCGCGCCCGCCGCCTCCACCATCTTGGCGAATTTCAGCGACGTCTCGAGGTCGTCGTAGACGCGAATCTTCGCCGTCACAGGCACGGGCAGCTCCTCGTCCAGTTTCTTGATCAGGTTGTGCACGGTGTCCCAGTCGTCCATGAGGAACGCGCCGTAGTTGCCCTTCTTGGCGATCCTCTGCGGGCACCCGAAGTTTATGTCCACGCCGTCGCAGTGCGGCGCCACCAGCTTCGCCGCCGCCAGGAGCGTGTCGGGGTTGTTGGCGCAAAACTGCACCAGCAGAGGTCGGTCGCCCGCGTGCGTGGTGAAGATCTCCTCCCGGTACTTGGGGCTCTCCACGAACAGACGCGCGTGCACCATGGGCGTGTACGCGCACGTAGCGCCGTACCGCCGGCACAGCTCGCGGAACGCGAGCTCGCTCTGGTCCACCATCGGCGCGACGTGGAACTTGGGCGAGCCCATGCTGCGCCAAAAGTCCCAAGCCTTGAGCTTGTTCGCCGCGGTCGCGGGGACGGGGGGCACGGGGACGGAGCTCGTTCCGGGACCCGCGGCGACGTCCACGGCGTCCGCGGACCCGGAACAGGGGGGTTTCACGCCCGCGTTCGCGCCGTTCGCCTCGGCGCCGTTCGCCGCGCCGGCGGTCTCCGCGGCAGAGCCGGTCGCCTGCGCCGTCATGCTCGCGCGAGACCGGGGGCGAATGTGCGGGGACGCGGCGGCACGCGCGAGGGACGCGAACGCACGCGCGGGCGCGGCGTCGCGGGCGACCGTGCGGTCGAAGGACGCGGTGAGTCGGTGAAGCACGCGACGCGCGGGTCGCATACACCGACCCGCGGCACCTCTCGGGCGTGCGCGCGGGTGTGACACCCCGAGGGTGCCGCCGCCGCCGGTGTCGTGTTTTGTCGCGCCGTGCGGAAAATCAGCGCGCTCGAAGCTGCCTGGTTCGCTGGTTGTTCGTTTCGGTGCCTTCCCGCGATTGATTACACGGGCTCTATCTCGCACGCGCTCGGGCCTGCTGCTCTCCTGTCTCGCGCTCACTCCTCCGGAGGCGGTGGACACGTCTCCTTTGGATGTTTACTTTCGTAATGTGCTTTTAGCTGGTGGTGGTTGATCATGTTCGCCTTGCATATGGGGCAAGTCGCTTTCAGCGCCGCCCCTCGCAGCTTCAAGTCCGATTTCGCGGTTTTCGCGGCGTCCTTCTTGGCCTGGTTCTTGGCCTGCGCCAGGGCCTTGGCGTTCCCGCGAACCATCGCGGCACGGCGAGACTGAGGCGATGCGGGACCCGGCGGTCGGCGGTGGTTCGCGGGCGGCGTGCGCGACTCGCGAGCGACGCGCGCGCGATGCGAATGCCGGAGCAAACACGACAACTGGACGAAGTGGATATTTTGGATTTCGTGGATCGCAAAAAGTGCGATTTTGGACGAGTCTGGCTTCGCGATGAACCGCCACATTCTCTGTTCGTTCCAAAGGCGAGCGGCGTATAAGGTAGAGGGTCCGCGGCGCGGTCGTGCTCTCACGTCTCACTCCGCGGCGGCTTCGATGGCGACGAGCAAATCTCCCGCCGAGCACTGGTCACCGGCGACGACGCCGATGTGCTTGATGGGCCCCTCGCACGGCGCGCTGACGGTGGTTTCCATCTTCATGGCGCTGAGCACCACTAACGGCGCGCCCGCCTTGACCTCCTCGCCCTCCTTGACCAGCACCTCCACCACGTTGCCAGCCATGGGCGCGCCGACGGATCCCATGTCCGCGGGGTCGCTTCGCTCGCGCGTCGCCAAACGCGTCTTCTTCGTGTTCCCCTCCTCCGTCTTGTCCTCAATCTCCACGACGCGCGGGATGCCGTTCATCTCGAAAAACACCTCGCGGTTGCCGTTGGGCAGGAGCTCGCCAATCGCCTTCAGCTTGACGCTCGCTCTCACGCCCGCTCTTAACTCAATCTCGCACTCCTCGTCGATGTCCAGCCCGACCAAGAACGCCTTCGTGGGAAGCCGCGTTAAAGGGCCGTGTAAGTTCAGCTTGCGCACGTAATCGTCGAACACCGCCGGGTACATCGCGGCGCTGAGCGTGTCGCGCCACGACACGTCGCGACGCGCGTGTTTCAGCGCCACCGACTTTTGCAGCGCCAACAGGTCCTCGTCCGGGATCTCGCTGCCCGGTCGGGTGCTGTACCCTTGGTTCTTACCCTTCAGCACGCGGCTGCGTAACGGCTCGGGGAAACCCCCCGCGGGCTGGCCGATGTACCCCTGGAAGTACTCCACGACGGACGTCGGGAACGACAGCGTCTCGGCTTGCTCGACGACGGAGTGAGCGTCGAGGTTGTTGGCAACCAAAAACTGCGCGAGGTCGCCGACGACTTTGCTGGACGGCGTCACCTTGACGATGTCACCGAGAACTTCGTTCGCGGTGGCGTACGCGGTTTTGATCTTGTCCCACTCGCTGCCGAGCCCGTTGGAGAAAGCCTGGAACTTGAGGTTGGTGTACTGCCCGCCGGGCATCTCGTGCGTGTACACGTCCGCCGAGCCGGCTTTGATGCCCGACTCGAAGGGCGAGTACAAACCGCGCGTCTGCTCCCAAAACGTGTTCAGCCGCAAAATCTTGCGCATGTCCATCCCGGTGTCGTACTGCGTGCCCTGCGTCGAGCCGATCAGCGCGCCGATGGACGGCTGGCTCGTCAAGCCCGCGAGCGCGTCCGTGCAGACGTCCACGACGTCCGCGCCCGCCTCGGCGCACGCCAGCATCGAAGCGACGCCGGTGCCGGCGGTGTCGTGCGTGTGCACGTGGATGGGCAAGTCGGGGAACTTCTCGCGCAGCGCGGAGACGAGCATCGTCGCGGCGCGCGGCTTGAGCAGACCCGCCATGTCCTTGATCGCCAGCACGTCGATACCGTGCGCCACGAGCTGCTCGGTGAGGTCCACGTAGTAGTCCAGCGAGTACTTGGTCTTCGACGGGTTCGAGACGTCGCCGGTGTAGCACACGGTGGCCTCGACGACGCCGTTAGCGGCGCGCACCGAGTCGATGCCGAACTTGAGGTTGTCGAGGTAGTTGAGCGAGTCGAAGACGCGGAACACGTCCACGCCCGCCGAGCGCGCCTCCTGCACGAACGCGTTCACCACGTTGTCCGCGTAGGACGTGTACCCCACGGCGTTCGCGCCGCGCAGAAGCATCTGGAAGGGCACGTTCGGCACAGCCTCGCGCAGCTGCTCCAGGCGCTGCCACGGGCACTCGTGCAGGAACCGCAGCGAGACGTCGAACGTCGCGCCGCCCCACATCTCCAGCGAGTACGCCGACGCGAGCGCCTCCGCCGTCGCGGGTGCAGAAGCCAGCAGGTCGCGCGTGCGCATGCGCGTCGCGAGCGCGCTCTGGTGCGCGTCGCGCCACGTCGTGTCCATGAGCAGCAAACCTTTGTGGTCGCGAACCGCCTTGGCGAATCCCGCCGGGCCCTCCTCGTCGAGCACCTGCTTGAACCCGCGCGGCGGCTGCGCGAGCTCGGGCTTGGGGGGCACGGGCTCCTCGACGGTGGGCGCGGGCCCCACCGCGCCGGGATGCTTCGCGCCGTTCACTGCCACTTCGCCGAGGTAGGTGAGCAGCTTGGTCATGTCGTCCGTGCCCACCTCGAGCTCGAACAGCGACGGCGTGGTGTCGATGAAGTCGGTGGCGAATTGGCCGGAGATGAACGTGTCCGCTTTTAGCACGTTCATCAGGAACGGGATGTTGGTCTTCACGCCGCGCACGCGGAACTCAGAGAGCGAGCGGTACATCTTCTGGATCACCGCGTTGAAGTTTTTCTCCTTGCACGTCAGCTTGACGAGCAGCGAGTCGTAGTTGGGCGAGACGCGCGACCCGACGACCACCTCGCCGTCCAGGCGCACGCCCATGCCCCCCGGCGGCCGGTACACCTCCACCTTGCCAAAGTCGGGCGCGAAGTTCATCTGCGGGTCCTCCGTGGTGATGCGGCACTGCATGGCGAAGCCCTGCACGACGATGTCGTCCTGCGAGTGGATGCCGATGTCCGCGAGCGTCGCGCCGCCGGCGATGAGGATCTGCGACTGCACGAGGTCGATCCCGGTCACCTCTTCCGTCACCGTGTGCTCCACCTGGATGCGCGGGTTCACCTCGAGGAAGTAGTGGCGGCCCTGCTTGTCCACCATGAACTCCACCGTGCCGGCGTTACGGTAGTTGATGTGCTTCGCGAGACGCACGGCGTCGTCGTGCAGCGTCTTGCGCAGCTCGTCGTCCAGGTACGCCGCCGGAGCGAGCTCGACAACCTTCTGGTGCCGGCGCTGCACCGAGCAGTCCCGCTCGGCGAGGTGCACGACGTTGCCCTCGCCGTCCGCCAGGATCTGCACCTCGATGTGCCGCGGCGCCTCGACGTAGCGCTCGAGGAACATCCTACCGTCTCCGAACGCCGCGAGCGCCTCGGAGGAGGCGCGCGTGAACGCCTCGGGAAGCTCGCTCATCGTGCGCACGACGCGCATCCCGCGGCCGCCGCCGCCGAACGCGGCTTTGAGCATGATGGGCATGCCAAACTCCTCCGCGAACGCCTGAGCTTCTTCCAACGAGTTGGTGGAGTCCTCCGTACCGGGCACGAGCGGTATCCCGCACTCCTTCGCCAACGCTTTGGCGATCACCTTGTCGCCCATCTGCGTGATGGTTTCCGACCTCGGACCGATGAAGGTGATGCCCTCCTCCTCGCACCGGCGCGCGAAAGCGGCGTTTTCAGACAGGAAGCCGTACCCCGGGTGGATCGCCTGCACGCCGTTCGCCTTGGCGGTCTCGATGATGCCCTCGAACCCTAGGTACGCCCCAACAGGGGTCTCCCCGGGGTTCACGCAGTACGACTCGTCCGCCTTGTACCGGTGCGTGGCGAGGCGATCCGCCTCGGAGAAGATCGCGACCGTGCGCATGCCGAGCTCCGTGCCCGCGCGGAACACGCGCACGGCGATCTCGCCGCGGTTCGCGCACAGGATCTTGTTCAGCTTACCCGTGTTCGAGCGCAGGATCTTGCCCAGGCCGGACTCGGCGTCCACGTCCGCGCTCTCCGAGGGCGGGTCCGAGATGGCCGCGCGCGGCGACGGAGGCGCGCGAGGAGCGGAAAACCGAGCTCGACCGGCGGCGGCCCGAGACGTGCGGATCGCCGAGCCGCGCGCGGCGGCGCGCGAGGAGAGCGGCGTCGCCGCGGCGCCCGCGGAGGACGCGGCCGCGGGCACCGCGCGAGGCGCGCGCGGCGCGCGAGCCACCGGGGCGGCGCCCGCGAGGGCCGAGGCGGAGGCGGACATGGTCACGCCCTCGACTCGGGAACGAGGGAAGCAGCAAGCGTGTACCGCCGTCGCGCTCGGGTGCGGAGCGTTCGAAGGCTTTTCCGGCCGAACCCGGGGGAGCGTTCGAGACACGCGCTCGGGTCGTGTCGGTGGGACTCGCGGCGCGAAAGACGCGTCCGGTGCTTCTCGCGCGTTACCGAGAACACGCGAGGGTGACAGTGGCGCGGGGGCCGACCGAGGCGTCTCCCGCGTCGCGAAGATCAATCGCGTCCCACAAAGCTCCGAAAGGGTACGCGAAAAGGACGTCACGGAAAGCGCGAAGCGGCGCTTTTTATCCGACCGCCAAACCCTCGATCGGGATTCACGACTCGCGTTAAAAATGCAGAGTGGTTTTCGTACAGACGTGCCGTTCCCGCGACGCCCGCACGCCAGTCTCGAGATTTCCAGATTCGCGAATTTCACGATTTCAACTTTTCGAGACGCGACGCAAAAAGTGTTGTTGGCTGCGTTCGTCAACGCTCGACGCGTTTTTCAGGCGCTTTCGTCGTCCCGGGCGCGCGCTTTCCGGTCTCACCACATGGACCGCACCGCCCCCACCTTTTCGTACAGCGCCTCTCCCTCCGCGCACACGAAGGGCTCGCCCCCCGGCGGCTGCGCGCGCAGCTCCATGACCACCTTCACGGCGTGCGGCTCCTTTCCGTCTCGCACATCCACCGACTTGGTCGTCACGCGCACCGCGTGCCCGGGCGGCAGCCGGTCGCGCACCGTCACCGCGAACGTCTTGGTGAGCACGAGCGGCGGACGCGGCGTCACGGCTCGGTCCATCAACACGATCGCGCTCTGCCACGAGCCGTGGCAGATCATCAGCGCGTCCATGATGCCGGTGGAGACGATCCCGGGAAGACCCTGGAAGTTTTCGCCAACCACGGCTTCGCTTCTGAGCGCCGACGGCGTTATTTTCGTCTCGTCCTCGTCCGTGGCGCGGAACGAACGCAGGCCGACGCCGTCGGGGGGCGGGCGCGCGTTGCCGCACACGAAGCACTGCGAGTGCGCGTCGTACGATTGCTGGATGCTCTTCTGTTCTTTTTCGGGGTTCACCGCGCCCTCCACCCCCGCCACCGCCGCGGGGTGCGCCGGCGAGTTGCACGGGTTGATTTCCTCGCCGCGCGCGCGCAGACGCTCCCACTCCGCGCGCGCGCGCTCCGTGGCGAACCCGCGCGCGGACGAACAAGAGCCGCTCTTGTGACTCTTCTGACAGTCAGACGCAGAAGTGTGTTTCTTCCAGGCGCGGTCGAAACCGTTGAGCCCGCTGCCGCCGACCATCGCGCGCGCGGCGGCGGCGTCGCGCCGCGGCGTCTCGGAACGCGCGTCATTCATTTCGCGCGCGAGCTCGGGTTTCTCCGAACCCGCGGACGGACGATCGCGCGCGGGGCGGTCCACGGGGCCGCCCGCGAACCCGACGAACGCCTCCGTGCACATCGCGTCGCTACGCGCGAGCGACGCGGCGGAGGCGCGGCGCCCCCCGAGCGCCCCCGCGGCGTGGCGCAAGCCCGAGGCGCGCGCGAGCCACATCGTCGCCAATCTGACTCGACCGCGATCGGTTCCGCGCGAAAAGCGAACGACGCGCGGTTCCGCGCGAGCGTCTCGAAGGACCTCGTTCGGGGTCCCGGAGCTCGCGCCGAGGACGCGACCCGACTCACGCGCGACGCTCGGGCGCGCGCGTCGACCACGGTCGTCTGCGTGGCGTTCACGCGCGCGACGGTGTGGCTTCCCAGGCCGCGCGAAGGTACAAAAAGCCACAAATATCTGCCAACTGTTTCTCTTCGCGCGGCGTCCTGTCTGAGACCATTTGCCCATACGAAAGATTTGGTCGAATCCTGCATTCGAGGCCAAAAGCAAGCACCTTCAGAAAAGCTCGGCATATACCGTCTCGGCACCCACAGCGACGCGGGCGTTCGCGTCCCGGCCCGCCGAGCCCAGGGGGAGGCATGCCCGCGCCTCCTTTCCTGCTCGGGCTGACCACGGGTGCGTCCCTGACCGTCATCGCCAAGGCAGCCTCCGAGCTCTCGTCCGGCGACGAGGGACAGACGCGCGGCGCGTCGTCGGGGAAGGGACGCGCGACACTCATCGTCAAGCCGAAACCCTTCGTGCGCGTGCCCGCGGAGTCGGTGCCCGCGGACCCGTGCCCCGACTGCGACGGGCGCGGGAAGTGCATGTGCGAGCGGTGCCTCGGGCGCGGGCGCACCAACTTCCCGGACCAGGCGATGCTTCCGCGAGGCGTGCAGCCCGCGTGGTGCGAGTACTGTCGCGGGTCCGGGCGCGTCAACTGCCAGCGGTGCGACGGGATGGGAAACTACCGCGCCAAGATCGGGTTCGACCTCTCGAGCGACTGATGTCTTCAGATACCCGACGACGCGCGACGAACGCGCGAACAGCCCCGCATAGCTCACTTAGCCCTCTGTAGTAGCGGCGACGCGTTCGACGGAACGACGACACTCTCTGTTCGTATAAACGACTATCGTATCAACCGTCGCGTCAAAGCGCTTTGACGCGACGCGGCGGACTAGACTACCTTCCTAATAATACTCGGCCAGAAGCGGTTTGCGCGACGGCGTCGTCAAAGACGCGAGCTCGCGACCGGGACGTTCGTCGCCCAAAGCCATGGTCTCCGCCCGGAGCCTCGCCGCGATCCGCCGGATAGCGACGCCCGGGTCGTCTTCTTTTCTGAACGTATCGGAGTTCGGACGCGCGTTCCATTCGCCGCCCCATCGCGCCGTCGCCGCGCGCGCCAACTCGTCGACGTCTCTTCCCAGCGCCCGCCGCAGAGACGCGGACGCCTCCTGCTCGCTCGAGCGCGCCGTGGAGGTCGCCAGGGAGGCAGCTTTGTTCAGCCTCGCGAGCGCCTCGGTCCGCGCACGCGCCTCCTGCAAAGAAACGCGCGTGACCCGGAGCTCCTCGCGGAGCGCCTCCGCGGTTGCGTCGCGCGCGGCGCGCGCATCCGCGGTAACCTTCGCGTGGTGCGCCTCGGCGACGGCGTCCGCGGCAGCGCGGAGACGCGCGTCCCCCCTGGCTCGTTCCTCCGAAACGGCCTCGGCGATCCGCGCGCGCGTCGCCTCCTCCAGCGCGGCCGCGCGCGCCGGCGCGGTGCGCTCCAGGTCCGCGACGCGCGCGCGCAACGCGCGCGTCTCCTCGCGCGCCTCGGCGAGCGCCGAGGCGGCATCCGTCAGCCGGTCGACGAACGCGACGCGTGTTTCCTCGGCGGCGCGTTCGGCGACGCCCGCGACGGCGGCGGTCGAGTCGCGCGCCGCGGCGCGCTCCAAGTGCTCGACCCGCAGGAGAAGCGCGTCGCGCTCGAGCTGGACGTCGCGGAGGGAAGACGACGTCGGGGGCTCGGCGTCCACATCCTGGTTCTCGTTTCGGTGCACATCGACGCGTCTCGCGTCGGACGTGTCCCCGCCGTCGCCTTGGCTCGCCTCGTAGCCGTCCAGGGCGGTGGAGCGTATGCGCGCGGCGAGCGCCTCCAGCGCCCTGCGCTCGGCGCGCCGCGCGCGCCGACGCTCGCGCGCCTCTAAAGGCGTTCGGCGCATTCGACAATGCGCTCCTCTGCGCTCCTCGCGGGAGCGAAACTCGAGACAGCGACGTGCCGAAAACAAAATGAACGCGACGAAACAGCTCCAGACTGAATGCCCATACGACCGCGTCGACTGCTGTGAGCCGAGGAATCTCTCGGCGAAGATGACGACGAACGGAAAAAGTGCGAGGGCAGGTGCGCGCTGTCGCAGTCGACACACCCGAGTGCGCCTCACGCACCAGGCTTCCACCCTTCGATCCACCGGATCACAGAAGCAACCGAACCGTAACCATGGTGCGTCTCCCGTCCCCTCACGTCGCGTCCCCCTGACCTCAGCCTCGACGCGCGGCGTCGGTCACCCCGCGGCGTCTCGGATCGTCGTCGGTCGCGGTCGGTGCCGAGACCGAACGACACCGCGAGCGCCCGCGTTTCGAGATGGCGTCGGCGCGACCCTTCCGCTGACACGCGCGTGATTCTCCTCTCCGCTCCACCCGGCGCGCTCGGCGATCCGTATGCGCAGGCGGACTTCGTGGACAAGCAGTTCAGCAAGGAGGAAGTGGCGGACAAAGTCCTCGAGCAGTACGACGAGGAGATCACGAGGGTGTTTTACCAGTGCGTGATGGGCGGCGGCGGCCACGACATCCACTTCGGCATCTACAAGAACCCCGAAGACGGCGTCAAGGAGTCCTCCGCGTACACCACCGAGTGGATGATGACCCAGATGGACTGGGCGAAGACCATCAAGCCCGACATGCACGTGCTTGATCTCGGCTCGGGTCACGGCGGCGGCTCGCACGCCATGGCGCAGCGCTTCGGGTGCAAGGTCACCGGATACAACCTCGGTCCCGGCCAAAACGCGCTGAACATGGAGCGGTGCAAGGAGCTCGGCATCGACCATCTGGTGGACGCGCAGGTGGGGAACATCAACAACCCCCTCCCCGAGGAGTGGACGGGCAAGTTCGACGCGGTGTGGTCGTGCGAGGTGCTGTGCCACGCCGGCGACAAGGTGGCGCTGTTCAAGGAGCTGGTGCGCTGCCTGAAGCCGGGCGGCGTGTTCGTGTTCTCCGACATCATGGGCGCTGACGGCGCGGACGAGAAGGCGTTGAAGGGCTTCACCGACCGCAACGCGACGACGTTCATGGGCCGCCCCTCGATGTACATCGACTTCATCAAGGAGAGCGGGTTCAAGTACGTCACCTGGTGGGACGGCTCGAACCACCTCGAGCGGTACTTCCGGAACATGCTCTCGCAGATTGCCGAGAACCGCCCGGAGATGAACGCCAAGGGCATCTCCGACCAGTACCTGGACAACTGGGTCAGCTCGCTCACCGAGCGCGCGGATATCCAGAAGGAAAAGGGAGTCTTCGCCTGGGGGGTTTTCGTCGCCAGGAAACCCGCCGAGGGAGAGCTGTGAAAGAAAAGTTCGTGAGGCGCGGTATCCTCCGCGTCGCGAGCGACTTTTTCTTTGCGTGTGCATACGTACGTCCGGGTAGACGACTCCGTGGGGCGAGAGAACGAGGGACAGAGAGGTTCGGGACCCCACTTATGTGCGTTGAAATCTACGCGTCGTCAGTTTACCCGCGACCGACGCGTTCGCGAACGCGGCGAAGAAGAAAAAAAAATCAACGTCTCGCGTAATATGCATATTCGAGTATTATGTACCGTTCCGTTCGATCGTCGTCCCCGGCGTCGGGGCGTCGCGTCGCCCCCTTTCGGTCGTCGCCGGCTCTCCGAAGGAAATATCTGTCGTCACCCCCTCTTTTCACATCTCGCCGGGGAGCATGGTGTCCGCCTCGGCGCCCTGCAGCTCGCACGCGCCGCCGGTCTTGCCGGTGAGGTGCGAGACGCAGTCCGCCTCCTTGGTGAGCTCCTCCTCCGAGACCGCGATGCGCTCGCGGAGCCAGTCGTTGACCTCGAGGCCCTCCACGATCTCGTACGAGCCGTCGCCGGTGGAGCGGCAGGGCATGGAGAAGATGATGCCCTCCGCGATGCCGTACGGGTTTCCGTCCGTGCACACCGCGCTGCTGAACCAGTCGCCCTCCCTCGTGGGCGTGACCAGCGCCTTGATGGCGTCCGCGATGGACACGGCGGTGGACGCCGCCGAAGAGCGCCCCCACTTTTTGATGAGCAAACCTCCGCGCGTCTGAATCGCCGGCGTGAACTCGTTCTCCAGCCACGCCTGGTCGCCGATCACGTCCGAAGCGGCCTTCCCGTCGATGCGCGCGTTGACGAAATCAGGCACTTGCGTCGTGGAGTGGTTGCCCCAGATGGTGACGTTGGAAACCGTCTCGTAGAACACGCCGGCTTTCAACGCGAGTTGGCACTTCGCGCGGTTCTCGTCCAAACGAGTCAGGGCGTGGAAGTTTTTGCGATCCAGGTTGGGCGCGTTCTCCATCGCGATTAAAGCGTTGGTGTTGCAGGGGTTCCCGACGACGCACACCTTGCACGTCGGCTTGGCGACCTCGTTCAAAGCCTTGCCCTGCTCGACGAAAATCGCGCCGTTCATCTCGAGCAGATCGGAGCGTTCCATCCCCGGTCCGCGGGGCTTGGCGCCGATGAGCAGCGCCCAGTCGGCGTCGGCGAACACCAGCTTGGGGTCGATGCCGATGTTCACCTCGCGCAGCAGCGGGAACAGCGAGTCCTCCAGCTCCATCGCCACGCCCTCCAGCGCCTCGCGCGAGCGCTCGGAGCCGAGCAGGCGCAGAGCCACGGGCTGGTCCTGGCCGTACACCTCGCCGGAGGCGATCTTGAACAGCAGGTGGTTGCTGATCTGGCCGGCCGCGCCGGACACAGCCACCACCACCGGTTCCTTCCAGTCCTTGGGCCTGTGCGCGTCGTCGTTGGAGATGTCGTACTCCAGCTTGAACACGCCGAGGGGCTTCTCCTCGGCGGCGCGGACCACGAAGGCGCCGCGGCCGCGCGTGGAGACGGACTTGCGCGCGAACGTCGCGCGAGACGTCGAGAAGGCGGGCGCCGAGCGCGCGGGGCCTGCGGGGTGGGCGGAGGGGGCGGACGGAGGTCAGCGGCGGGGTCGTCTCCCGAAGGTCGCGGGAGCGCGCCGGAACGACGGCGGCGGCTGGACGGATGCGGCGAGCGGATTCGCCTCCGCGTCGTCACGACGCGGCGGCGATCGGCGAAGGGACGGTCCAGCGCACGCAATCCCGCCGAGTCCGCCGACGAGAGAGAGTATCAAGAGCATGGCGGGGCGGTTGTGGGGACGCACCGGCTCTGCGGCCGACGGGGCGCGTCGCCGCGGTGGCGGCGACGGCCATGAAGGTGCTGGCAATAGTCGACATGGTCGATGTGCGTTCGAGTGTGCCGCCCGCGTCGTTCGGCGCGCGGTTTCGCTCGCGATCGGCGATCCGCAGCCAGCCAACCACCGAAAAACGCTGACTGGGCATCGGACGACGAATCTTTCACCCGCTGCAGAGCAACAGACGGTCGCGAGGCGATCTCGGGTTCGGATTTCACGGGTGAAAATCGCTGGGTGCCTTCGATTTCTCCCGCGCGCTTTCAAGGCCGAAGCCTTTTCTGCAGTCAGTGAACGGCGAGCGAAGCGTCGTCGGCGCGCGGCGCGCCGCGGCGTCCGCGCCAGGCACCCTTCGAAGCGCAACGGCGACAACGTGCGAAAAGCGAAAAGGACGTCCGTCGCGCCTCGATCTTCAGTCCCCTGGGGCCCTGGCGCGACGATGGCGGCGTTGGGGCAGTACCTCGATGCCGCGAGCGCGGCGGTGCGCGCGCAGGACGGCGCGCAGCTCGCGCGCCTGCTTGACGTGGCGAACCCGGACGCGATGCGCGCGGTGACCTCTGCTCTGGCGGAGAACCGCGAGGTGAACCTCGGGGCGCTTTGTCAACAGCGCCTGCCCCAGCCGCACGACGAGGTGTTCGCGTTCCACTGCCAGTGTTTGGGCGCGATCGCGGAGGGCAGGGCGGAGGACGCGTTCGCGGCGGTCACGTCCACGACGCAGGCGTTCGTCAAGGACTTCAGGCTGCAGGAGACCGCGTGGAGCCTGGATGCGCTGGTCAATCTGGTGAAAGCCGCCAAGGCGCTGGCGGAGCGCGCGGACGCCGCGCTCGCGGCTGCCGGCAAGAAGGCGGGCAAGCTGCACGACGCGGGGGCTTTGCTGATGCTGGTGTACCGGAACACCGCCAACACGTCCGTGCAGGAGAAGAAGCGCGCGTCGCTGTTCCTGGTGGTGAGCCTGTTCAAGATCTACTTCAAACTCAACACGCTGCACTTGTGCAAGAACCTGATCGCGGCGGTGAACCTGCCGACGTTCCCGAGCTTCGAGTCCTTCCCGAGCTCTCAGAAAGTGACGTACTCGTACTACGTCGGTCGACTCGCGGTGTTCGACGACGACTACGCGCGCGCGGAGAAGAACCTGACGTACGCGTTCGAGCACTGCAGCGCGCGTCATCCGAAGAACAAAAAGCTCGTGCTGCGTTACCTGGTTCCGGTGAAGCTCATCTTGGGCAGACGGCCCACGAAACGCTTGTTAGATAAGTACTCTTTGGACGAGTACAAGAGCGTGGTGGAGTGTGTGCGGAAAGGAGACGTGCGTGAGTTAAACGACGCGTTACAGAAACACCAGGTGACGTTCATCATGCAGGGTACGTTTTTGGTGTTGGAAAAGTTGCGCGACGTCGCGACGCGCGCGCTGTTTCAAAAGACGCACGCGTTTTGCGCCGCGAAGAACCCGCAAAAGGCGAACCAGGTTTCTCTGCACGTGTTCGCCAAGGCGCTGGCGTGGTGCGGCGCCGGGATGGACATCGACGAGGTGGAGTGCGTCGTCGCGAATCTCATCTTCCGCAAGCTCATCAAGGGGTACGTCTCGCACAAGTCGCGGGTCGTCGTGCTCGCCAAGACGGGCGCGTTCCCGCCGCTCAGCTGAGGCGTGTTCTTTTTTTACACAAGTTTTTTTAAATGCGTTTACTACGAAGCTACGCGCGCGTATCTAAGGTTGTCACGTATCGACGCGTAGGTAAACAGAGTCTTCGACATCGGCCCCGACGGAGATATCACCGAGCTAGATATCACACCCTGAAGAGGTCCGGGTCGTATCGCGCCTCGAACGCGCGGTGCGCGTCCATGCCGGCGACGTCGTTGAGCTCGGCGAAAGGAAGCAGAGCGCCGCGCGCGTCGCTCGCCGCGCTCGGGTGCGTTTCGCCGTCGGGACCCGCCATGCCCTTAAGCGCGCTCTGCATCGCCGCCGCGGAGGCGCTGAGCAGCGTTAGGCCGAACAAAGTCGCGTCGTACCCCAGCGCGCCGCACTGCGCCGCGCTCAAGACGGTCCGTTTCTCGTCCTCGCCGCCTTCGTCGCCGCGCTCCACCTGCGCTAACATCGAGCGCGCCGAGGACCTTCTTTCGTTGAACGTCTCCATCTCTTTTTCGCTCCGCGGCGCCTCGAAGTAGACGACGTCCGCGCCCATGTCCTCGAACGCGGCGCACCGCCACAGCGCCTCCTCGAACCCGTCACAGACGTTCGTCGCGAGCCGGCAATCCGTCCGGCCTATGACCAGGATGTCGCCGCCGTTTTTGCGGATCTCGTCGCGCGCGTCGAGCGCGGCGCGCAGGCGCGCCAACGCGTCTGGGCGGTCGACGACCCGGACGCCCTTCGCGAACGCGCAGCGCTTGGGGAACACCTGGTCCTCGATGGAGACCGCCGCGAACCCCGCGCGGTGGAACTCGAGCACGGTTCTGCGCACGTTCGCGACGCCGCCGAACCCGGTGTCGCCGTCGCCCACCATCGGCACGTCGCCCGCCGCGCGGCAGATGTGCGTGCCCGCGTCCAGCACGTCCGCGAACGACGCGAGGCCCACGTCGGGGTCGCCGAGACGGCTCAGGGAAACGCCGTAGCCGGACATGAACGCGCACTCGAACGCGCCGGAGCGCGCCACGAGCTTCGCGCCCAGCGCGTCGTACACGCTCGGCATCACCACGCAGCCGGGCCGCTCCAGCGAGCGTCGCAACCGCGACGCGGGGGTTTCGGGCGATGGCGCGGAACTCGACGCGAGCGCGCGGAATGCCCCCGACCTCGACGCGCGCGAGACGCCGCGGCGACGCGCTACCGTCCGCGAGGCGTCTCGCGGCGCGACCGCGAGGGTCGGCGCCGCCGACCACGTCATGACGGCGCGGCGCGAGCGCAGTGACGATGACGCTCGCTCCGAAGTTTCCGAAAGGGGGTAACAATATGCTCTTCCGAGAAAATCGTGCGCCAGAATTGGCCGCACCGCCCCCGGGAGCGATGGTGCTTCCCGAGGCGGTGGCGCGTCGCTTCTGGGCGTACGGCACCCTCGGGAAGACCCCGGATGAGGACAAATGGACGAAGCTCGACAAGGACGTGCGCGAAGTGGCGCTGAACATGTCCCCGGACGACATCGGGACGTGCATGTGGGCGCTCGGGACGATTCGCAAGATGCCGACGAACGGCACGTGGACCGTGCTGGAGATTGCCGTGGAGGACACCGCGTCCGAGATGTCCGCGAAGAGCGTCGCGGTGTCCGTGTGGGCGTACGCGCGCCTGGTGGAGGCGGGCCTGCATAAGCCGGATGCGGACGCCTGGCGGGAGCTCGAATCCGCCGTCGAGAAACACGCGCTCGCCGGCGCGTTCGCCAACGAGGACCTGGTGAACATCCTGCACGCGTTCGTCACGTTGCCGCGCGAGCCCCCGAAGGCGCAGGCCGCGGAGGGCGAGGAGGGCGAGGAAGGCGCCGAGGAGCCGCCCCCGGCGGATCCCCCCGCGGAGGGCGAGGAGGGCGCCGAGCCCCCCGAGCCCGAACCCGTGGTGGACGACGTCTGGAACGCGCTGGAAGCGGCGGTGGCTCGGGTGGCGCCCGATTCTTTGACGGCGACGGAGCTGGCGACGACGCTGTGGATCTACTCGACGATGCGCAAGCAACCGGATGAGACGACGTGGGAGGCTTTGGACGCGGGCATGGAGCGCGTCGCGCCCGCGCTGAAAGGCACGCAGCAACTCGCGCAGATGGCGTGGTTCTACCACTCGCTGGATCGGCGGCCGTCGCGAGACAAAACGCGTTGGCTGATGCACAACGCCGTGCTCCTTCAACCCACCGGCCTGCAGCGCGTCGGTGTGACCCGGGAGAGCAACAAAGAGAGGGCCGCGTCACGCATGCAGAAGCGCGAGGCCTCAGCGCCCGCGAGCATAGACGCGCAGGGATGGCTGAAGTGGGCGATGAACGAACCCGAGCCGGTGCCGCCGGCGAAGCACGCGTTGACGTTTGACCCGGACGCCAAGCCGGACGAGGGCGAGGAAGGCGCCGACGAGAGCTCCGGCGACGCCGCCGCGGAGTAAGCGCGGGCGCGTAGTCGGGCGCGTAGTCTATCTACACGCGTGTTATGATGAGCGCACCGGGCGTAGATGTGAACACGTCGTTACGTTAAGCGAGAGTCAGTCAGTAAAAACGAGCGAAAGAACGAACGAAATAATCTACACTAACGCGTACCTACTCTACCGTCGTCTCGCTCACGCCTTGGCGGCTTTCCTGGCCTGCGCTTTCCTCTTCCCCGAATCGAGCTCGGCTTTGCGCAGCCGGATGGCGCTCGGCGTGACCTCGATGAGCTCGTCGCTCTGCACGTATCCGATGGCCTCCTCGAGCGTCATCAAACGCGGCGGCGTGAGGCGCACGGTCTCGTCCGTCCCGGAGGCGCGCATGTTGGTCAGCTTCTTCTCTTTGCACGCGTTCACCTCGAGCGTGTCGTCGCGCGAGGACTCGCCGATGATCATGCCCTCGTACACCTCCACCTTCGGCCCCACGAACAGCGACCCGCGCGCCTCCAGTTGTCCCAGCGCGTACGTCGTCGTGACCCCCGACGCGGACGAGATGATCATGCCCTTCCGCACGCGGTCCATCGCGCCGCGGTACTCGCCGTAGCCGTGGAACGAGCGGTGCATCGTGCCCGCGCCCCTCGTCTCGTTGACAAACACCGAGCGGAACCCGATGAGTCCGCGCGAAGGACACAAAAACTCGAGCTTCGTCTTACCCCCCTCGCCCGCACCGTGCTGCATGTCCAGAAGCTCGCCTTTCCGCGCAGTCAGCGCCTCGATCACGCCGCCCACGTGCTCCTCGTCCACCTCCGCCGTTAACTCCTCCAGCGGCTCCAGCTTCTTCCCCGGCCGATCGGGGTCGGGCTTGTACAGAACCGCCGGCGGGGACACAGAGAGCTCGAAGTTTTCCCGGCGCATCGTCTCGATCAGCACGCCGAGGTGGAGCTCGCCTCGACCCTGCACTTCGAAGCGGTCGCCGCCGCCGCCCTCCACCTGCAGCACGCGCAGCGCTACGTTGGTCTCCGCCTCCGCAACCAGCCTGTCCCAGATGACGCGCCCGGTGAGGTTCTTCCCCTCGCGGCCGCCAAGCTTCGAGTCGTTCACGCCGAAGGTCATCTTCAGCGTGGGCGGGTCGATCGGGGACGCCCAGAGCGGCTCGGTCACGCTCGGTGCGGCGACCGTGTCCGTGACCGTCGCCGCGCTCAGACCGGCGACGCTCACGATGTCTCCCGCGCTCGCGCGACTCAGCGGCGACCGCGCGCCGCCGCGCGACGTGAACAGTTTGGTCACGCGCCCGGACTCGCGGTCGCCCCCGTCCGCGTCGCGGCGCATCGCCTTGACCCGGTCCCCCACCTCGACTGTGCCGCTCGCGACGCGCCCTGTTACCAGCCTCCCCACGAACGCGTCGTGCTCGATCATGGACACGAGCATCCGAAACGCGTCGTCCGCCGAGCCGGGAGGCGGCGGGACGCGGTCCATCAAGACGTCCAGCAGCGGCGCGACGGACTTCTCAGACTCCGCCGCCGCGCACAACCGCACGGCTTCGCCAAAGTCCAGGCTGGCGACGCCTTCCCTGGCGGAGGCGTAGACGACGGCGAAGTCCAGCTGCTCGTCCGTGGCGCCCATGTTCGCGAACAGGTCGAAAAGCTTGCTCTCCACCTCGGCGCATCCCTGCTCGGTGACGCCCGGGCGGTCGACCTTGTTCAGGCACACCACCGGCTTGAGGCCCTTCTGCAGCGCCTTGGAGAGCACGAACTTGGTCTGCGCCATCGGGCCCTCCTGCGCGTCCACCAGGAGCAGACAACCGTCCACCATGTCGAGCACGCGCTCCACCTCGCCCCCGAAGTCGGCGTGGCCGGGCGTGTCCACGGCGTTGAACACGCAGTCGCGCCACGGGAAAGACGTGTACTTACTGCTGATGGTGATGCCTCGCTCCTTCTCCAGATCGTTGTTGTCCATCAGGCGCTCGGAGGCTTGCTGGCCGCCCTGGTTCATCAGCGTGTCCAGCAGCGTGGTCTTGCCGTGGTCGACGTGCGCGATGATGGCGAAGTTGCGCACCTTCGTCTCCGCCACCTCGGCGGCCGCGGAGGAAGCCGCGGGGGAGGTCCCGAAGAAACGCGCGATCGGCGGCGGTGAAGAGGTGCCGACGACGGCGAGGCGATCGAAACGACAGCCCGCGCCGGTGGTCGGCTGGACCAGGCGGTGCGTCGCGATCGACGCCATCGCGCGCATGAGCGCGCCGCCGCCGCGCCTCATGCTCGACATCGTGTGACTACGCAACAGCCGCGCGTGCCACACTGCGGGGCGCGGCGGCGTGCCTGCATCTTGCTTGTATAGGATATGACGAGCAGGTCGGTCAACCGACCGGCGACGTCAGAAGAGGAGTGAACGCGATTTAACAACCTCTACCAATTCGAACGCGCGCGGGAGCCTTCGCGCGTCGTCTCTGCCCCTGTCCGCGTCGTCTCGCCGAGCGGCTCGATGGCGTCGTCGTCGGCACGACTTTTCGCGCCGCGCGCGTTCGCGGGCGAGAGTCGAGCGTCGAGAACGCGAACGTCCAAGGCACGAACGTCGCGAAGGTCGCGCGAATCTGTTTCGGTTTCGTCGGCCCGACGCGACGTGCTCCTCGCCGGCGGTGCGTCGCTGGCGACGGCGCTGGCGCCCTTCCCCGCGGCCGCGAGAGCTACCGCCGCCGCGGATCTGCGCACGGTGGTGTATGTGGGCCTGACCATCGACGGCTTCCTCGCCAGGCCGGACGGTGCGCTCGATTTCCTCCCGACGCCGTCGGACCCGAGCGAGGACTTCGGGTTCGCCGACTTCCTGGCGTCGGTCGACGTCGTCGTGATGGGGCGCAAAACCTTCGACCAAGTGGCGGCGTTCGTGGCGGAAGGCGTGCCCTGGCCGTACGCGGGGAAGCCCGTGTACGTGGTGAGCCGCACGATGCGGCAGGAGGACGTCCCGCTCGAAGCGCTCGCCGCCGCGAGGGCGAGCGGCGAAGGCCTATCGGAAAAAATAAGTCCCATCATCGTCTCCGCGTCGTCGCCGGCGGAGACGCTGCGCGTCGTCGCGCAAAGCTCCCTCGTCTCGTCGCGGCGAAACAAAAACACACCTCGCGCACCTCTCCGCGCGTACGTGGACGGCGGCTCGGTGATCCGCGCGCTGTTAGAGGAGGACCTGGTGGACGAGATGGTCCTCACAACCGTCCCGGTGCTCATAGGACGAGGCGCGCCGTTGTTCGGGTTCGACGCGCGCGACGGGAAGGATCGGTCGTGGGACGTCGCGGCGTCGACGCGGTACGAGAACGACGGACTCGTCAAGACGCGATACGTGCGAAGGCGGCGATGAAGACGAAACGCGTCGTGTGTGTGCTAAAACGTGCCCGGCTTAGTCTATGCTACTGTAAGGCGCGCGTACAAAAGTGTTTTCCGCCCGCTCCTTTCCGCTCGCTCGCGGAGATGTCCGTCGCGTCGTTAAAGCCCAAAGCTCACGCGAAAAAAGAAATCGCGTTCGTCGCGTTCTTCGCCGTCAGCGCCGACGCGAAGGCGGCGAGGAGCTTCGCCGCCGTCGCCGCCGCGCCGGCCAGCGAACGCAGCGCCTCCTTGTTTATCTCCCCGGCATCGCTCTCGCCTCCGTCGCTGGCCACGGCGGCGAGCGCCCACGCGACGACGAAGGAGGGCACGGGGTCGTTTGACGTGAAAGACACGTACGCGGCGGCGGCGGCGGCGAGCCAGGTGGACTTGAACGCGAGCGAGACGCGCGTTTGCTTGGGCCACGCCGCGACGGCGGCGAACGAGTTCGCGCTCACCACCGCGGCGGCTGTGATCCATCCGAAGTGCATCGCAATCGGGAGGTGGCCGCAGAGGTACGCGTTTTTAGTCAGAGCGTTTCCCGGAAGACCGGAAACCAAAACCATCGCGCGGTGCGCGCCGCCGAGCGCGACGGCTTCCAAAGCGAGGAGCGCGCCTGGAAGCCAGAAGTGCCTCGGCTTTCTGGCCCAAGGCCTGAACGCCGCGCACCACAGCGCCTGTAGACCACACGCCATGGCCCAGTACGGCGCGACGACGCCGAAGACCGCGGCGGCCGCCGGGTTGGAGGAACTGAGTTTTGGGTTGCCGACCATCGCCGCGAACGCGGATTCGAGACCGAAGATGGGGCCCCAGATGGCGAACGCCCAGCCCGCCGGGGATACCAAGCCGCGCGACCAGTGCGCTCGTGGAATCCCCGCGGGCTCACGTGTCTCAGCCTCGCTTGGCGCTTTCGTTGCGGCTTTCTTGGCGGCCATCGCGCGCTTGGCCTCCTCGGCCATCTCGCCGTCCACCCGGCCAGGGACGCCGACGCTCGCGACGTTCAGGGCGAAGGCGCCGACGCTGAGGATCTGCCATCCCTTCATCCCGAACGCGGGGACGGAGACGAGCCAGCCGGAGGAAGCGAGCTTCGCGAGGCCGACCGCGAGACCCCCCGCGGCGGCGACGATCGCGCCCACGGCCGCGTCGCGCGCGTCGACCATGTCGCTCTGCAGACGCCGGCGCGCGTGGCGAAGTGGTGACGTGTCCTCGGAAGGCACCGAAAAGAGATTCGGTCGCGAACGAAAGGTGCCCATCGAGAAATATTCGTTGATGGTTCTGTCACAACGACGCGCGCGCGCCGCCGCCGCGCAGCCATGCCGCCCGCGCCGCGCGCGACGCGCGCGAGGTGGTTCTCGTGGAGCACCGCGATCGCGGTCGGCGCCGCCTTCGGCGCCGGCGCTTTCGTGTACTACCACCACACGCTGGAGCCGCCCGCGCGCCGTCGCGATGACGAAGATGTCGAGACGCCGTCTCGTGAGACGCGGCCGGTCGAGTCGTCGTCCGCCTCCCCGCCCGCCTCGCCCGCGACTCCGGGCGCGTCCAGCGCGGTGGGCGGCAGCACCCCGGCGCCCGTCCCGGGGACGTCCCCCCCCGCGCCGAGTACGTCCCCCCGGCTGTCCAAGAAGGAGAAACAGAAGCTCGCGGTGTCGCGCGCGCAGTCCGAGCTCCTCGGGTCGGGCGCGTTCGGGGAGGGCGACGACGAGTTCGCCGAAACGAACACGCGCGCCGAAAACTCGACGGAGAAGGTTTCGCTGGACGCCGCGTTCGCCGACGCGGCGGTCGCGGTGGAGTCCATCGTGAAGCGCATGACGAGCGCGGACAAGCTCCGCGTGTACGGTCTGTACAAGCAGGCCACCGAGGGGCCCTGCGTGTCGCCCAAGCCGCGGCTGCTGGAGGGCATGACTAAGCACGCCAAGTGGACGGCGTGGTCCGAGCTCGGCGATTTGGATTCGAACAAGGCCAAGCGCGAGTACGTCGCGCTGGTGCGATCGCTGACAAAGAGTCAAACTCTTCCCGACGAAAACGTCGTTTTCGAAGAAGACGCCGTTGGTGACTCAGACGATATCGGCCTCGGCGGCCCCGTGTTTTCGCGTCCGGAGCTCCCGTTCGACGGGCCGAGCGGACCGGGCGGGCCGAACGCGGGGTTCCTCGACGGCCTCGCCCTCGCGTGCCGCGCGGGCGACGTCGCCGGCGCGCGGGCGTTGATGATATCGAAAAAAAAAATCGACTTCGACGCGCGGGACGAGGAAGGGCGCACGGCGCTTCACTGGGCGGCGGACGGGGGGCACGCGGAGACATGCTCGGTGGTTCTCGAAGGTGTCCGCGCGGCACTCGGTGCCGACGCCGCCAAGGCGCTCGTCGACGCCGTCGACGACGAAGGCCAAACCGCGCTGCACTACGCCGCCGTCGTCGAGTCGGCGGCGACGTGCGCTGTGTTGATACGATGGGGGGCGGACTGCGACGTTTTGGACGCGGACGGGGAGACCCCCGCGGAGCTGGGCGCGAGGGAGCTCGCCGCGAGCGTCGAGGAGGCGGGGGGAGCGAGCTAGAGAGGAGGTAGATGAGAGGAGGCAGACAAAAGGCGAACGAGAAGCACACCAATAGGATATGTGTGAACGTTCGTGAAAGAGCACAAAAAATGTTTCGCGTCTTTCGACAGTACCGGGAGGCGACTCGTGCGCGTCGTCAAATCGACCCGCTTTTTGTGCGCCGCTCCGCGGGTCTCGTCAGTGCGCACCCGCACCTCGCGACACCGGCGTGCGATGGCGTTCGCGGTGCGGTCGGCGACCGCGTGCGTCCGCGCGTCCGCGACGTCTCCGCGCGCTTCGGGCGGGCGCCGCGCGGCTCCGCGTCGGTCGACTGTCGCGCCCGCCACGCGCAGAGGCGTTCCCGAGCCCGCGGATGACGATCCGACGTGGCGCGACCGGCTCGGGAGCCTCAAGTCGAACGGGCCGGACGGACCCGTCGGCCGCCGGAACCGCGGCCCGCGGCGTAAGATCAAGCAGAGCGTCTCTTCTTCGCCCGACTCGAAACCCACCGCGAACAGCAACGACGCGCGCGTCGCCGCGTGGCGCGCCGAGAACCCCGAGGATGCGGACGTTTCGGCGAGAAGGCGCGCCGACGCGTCGAATCCGGATTCGTCATCCGATACGACGCGCGCCTCGTCCGCCTGGATCACCGGAGGTGAACCTGAAACCGAGCGGTACTCCTTTTTTGGCGCATCCACCGCGAGGTACCCCGCGTACGCCACGAGAACCACCGAAACGTCGTACGAGGACTCGCCGCTGGACGCGGCGGCCATCGCGGCGAGCGTCGAATTACTCGCCGGCGTCGCCGGCGTCGACGCCGACGCGTACGGCGAGAAAACCGAATACGCGACGCTCGCGCGAATCGCCCTGGCGACGCACGCCTCCGGCATTGGGCCGAGCGCGTTGCGCGACCGCGTCGCGGACGCCATGCGCTCGAGCGTGCGCGCGGGCGCGCCTCCGTTCCTGTTCGATAAAAACACGCCCCTGCTCCCCGATTTCGTCGCCGCCGCCGCGGACGCCGCGCGCGCGGCGGTGCCGGCGGACGCGATGCGCGAGATGACCGGCGCGGTCGCGGTGGACTTGGCGGGCTGGATGTTCGGGCCGAGCTCGCGAGCCACCGAGGGCGGGGTCACCACGGTCACCATAAAGAAGTGCCGCTACCTGGAAGCCACCGGGTGCGTCGGCGTGTGCGCGTCCATGTGCAAATTGCCGGCGCAGGACGTGGTGTTTTCGGAGTTTGGCGTGCCGCTGCACGTCGAGCCCGACTTCGCCACCGGGAGATGCCGCATGCACTTCGGGAAAACGCCGCCGCCCGAGAGCACGGACCCGGCGCTGCGCGCGCCGTGCCTCGAGGGCTGCGCGCGCTCGGCGCAGTTCGCGCGGTACGGAGACTCGATCGACGAGAAGGAGGAAATCGAGGGGGACGACCGGTGCGCCGCGCTGCCCGCGAGATCGCGCGCGTAGGCATAGCGCAATCGTACCTAAGTAGACCGCGAAAGTGGTGGTCGGTCTACTCGAACCGTAACTACAAAGTCTCTACGTTCATTCGACGCGCGGCGCCTCGCGCGCCTCCCCGTGGAACGCCTCGCGCCACGACACGTCGAACGCCTCGAAGTCCAACCCCTCGCTCCATTCCAGCAACGAGTCGAGCTCATCGTCGGTGTCGTCGGAATCGACGCACTCGTCGTACTCGGTTGTCCCGCCGCCGCTCTCGTCACCGCCGGCGCTCCACGCGCGCGCGCGGCGGCGGAGCGCGGCGCGCGTCGCCGCCGCGTCCGTCCGCGCGCCGCGGTTGGTCACGCGCGCGGAGCTCGCCTCGGAGGCGCTCGTCGAGCGCATCCGGCGGCGGCGCGCGCCGCTGGACGAGAATCGCGACGACGACGACGAGGCGGAGACGGTCGTGGACGGTCGCGTCGCGTCAAAAAACCCACCCAGGGACGCGAGCGCCGCCTCTGCCAACGTCTTCTCGTCCTCGGCCAGCGCGCGCGCGGCTCGCGCGGGCAGAGGGCGCCAGTCGTTGTGCTCGATACGCACGTATCGACACGTCGCGGAGCTCTTGTCGGTCATCGCGCTCGCCAAAGAAAAAGGCGATTCCTCGCCGTACGAGTTATTACGCGAGCGGTAAGAATTTTTGCTCCGCGCGTACGCCTCGGCGCGTCGCTTGGCGTCCTCGAAGTAGGCGCCCGGCGAGAGCGCGTTGAGGTCCGCCACCGGGTGGTGCGTGTACACGCGGTAGTACACGCTCGGCGGCAAAAAGAAAGAATAAGCGCCCACCCCGCCACTCCCGCGATGATGCACGCCCAGCCGCAAACGCACGTGGACGCACGCGCCGCGGTCGTTGGCGATTCTCGCCTCCGCCGGGTTCGCCAGCCGAAGCGCCAGCGGCGCGTCGTGGATGATATCCGCGGGGAGGATATCCGACGGCGTCCCCCCTCGTTTGGCGACCAACCCCCCGCGCCGAAGAAGCATGTCGCGCGCGGCGCGGTACGCGCGCGTGAAGACGTGGCATCGCCAGGCGCGCGCGATGCGACGAGCCGCCTGATTGGATTTTTGAAGAGTGCGGAGAAGAGTGCGTGCGAGAAGAGAGAAGCGCCGAGGGGGTGAGTTTTTTGGCAGATCGTGTCCGTCGGACGCTTCCGGTGGTCGCGCGCGTTCGGTGAAACAGAAAAACCATCGAGACGTCGACGCGCGCCACCGCGCGCGGTTTCGCGGTGCGTTTCCGTCCTCACGCGCGTCCTCAGCCCCGGAAACGCGCGCGCTCGAGTCGTTGACGGTTCGAGCCACGCTTCTGTTTTTGGGACGGGCTCGTCGCTTCGCAGGGCCGAAACGCTCTGACGGCGACCCGCACCTTCTCCCGACGCGCGTTCCGGCGGAACCGCGACTGGATCACGACCACCGCGCGTCGCCGCTTGAGGTACGCGCGCCGATCGCGCGCGCGCCGCCACGCCGCCTGAATCTTGGACGCGACGAAGTCGCGGAACGTCGTGGTCGTCATCGCGAGCGTTTTCAATGACGGGAAACGCGAAGGTCGCTCTCTTTTCGCTCGTCCGAGTGAAAAAAGTGTGTTCATGGAAATCGTATGAGCGAATAGTCAGAGCGATCGCTTTGGGAGATACGTTTGGAACATGTTCGGTCAGATCTGACCAAACGAAAACCTGGTTTGGTGATTTGGTGCACCGAAAATCTCTCACAGGTCTCGGGTATCGGCAGAACGACGCGCGCGCGTTCGCGCGGAGCCGGCGGTGTCGTAACACGCCCCAGGTTCCGGCGACACGTCCTGGCGGTCGATTGCGACAGACGAGTCCGGCGAGAGGCCGAGCGTCGATTGAAGGCCGACCCGGAGCCGGGGTCGGATTGGTTCTTTCAGATTTCCTCTGCAGCGTGCAGAGGAAAAAATGACGGCCGCTCGCGCCACGCTGGCCCCGAGGTGCGCGATCTCCCGATTCTCATGCCGATCGCGTGCCACGGCATCGGTCGCGTCGACGATGTCCCCCGCGGGCCGCCGCCCGATCTCGGCGTCGTCCCCCCGCCCCCCCCCGGCGCGCATATCGATCCGCGATTTTAACCTGGTTTCCCGCGCACCGCCGCTCGGCTTTTACCGCCGTTCGCCACGCCTCGCCCCCCGCTCTCGCTGACCTCGGGCTCCCTCCGTCGCGACGCGATCCGAACCGCAGCCAATTTGACGCGCACGCGTCTAAGCTCACGTCCAGCGACAAGCCCAAGGACCGCCTCGCGCTGGTCACCGAGGTGCGCGATGCGATCGAGGTGGTGAACACGTCGGAGTACCCGAAATTCCTCTCGGCGTTCCTCCCCGCCTTCGGCGCCGTGCTGGACGCGGTGCCCGCGCAGACGGAGGACAACGTGGAGCACAAGGTGCGCAAGACAGTGCTTGAGATGCTGAACAAGCTCCCGCACAACGAGCACCTGCGGCCGCACGATAAGACTGTGCTCGCGATGGCGACCAAAGCGCTTCGCGCGGAGAATGAAGAAAACGCGCTGGTGTGTCTCCGCGTGATCTTCGACCTGCACCGCAACTTCCGCCCCTCGCTGGAGTTCGAGGTGGAACCCTTCCTGGAGTTCGTGCGCAGCGTGTACGAGAACGTGGAGGAGACGGTGAAGGCGACGTTCGGCGAGCCGGGTGCGGGGGCGGAGACGACGAAAGAAAAGAAGAAGGGCGAGAAGGACGCCGAGGCGCCTTCGGCGGTGGCGACGCTCAGCACGCGTTCGTTCAAAGTACAGACGGAGTGCCCTCTGATCGTGATGCTCCTGTTCCAGCTGTACGCGCGTTTGATCCCGGCGAACGTCACCGCGTTGCTGCCGCTGATGGTGAAGATGATCGGGCTGAAAGGCCCGGATTTGAAAGACGTGCCCAATCGCTTGCGAGGCGCGTACGGCGACTTGAAAGGCGCGCAGGTGAAGACGGTTTCGTTCGTCACCTACCTCCTGCGCGGATACGCGGAGAGCGTGCAGCCGCACCGAGACGCCGTGAGCGTCTCCATCGTGGAGCTTCTGCGGTCGTGTCCGGACAACGTCTCGACGCGGAAGGAACTGCTCGTCGCCACGAGGCACGTCCTCTCCGCGCCCGACTTCCGACGAGGCTTCTTCGCGCACCTCGACGCGCTCCTCGACGAGGAGACGCTGGTGGGCGACGGCGCGGCGTGCCGCGACGCGCTGCGTCCTCTGGCGTACTCCTTCCTGGCCGAGCTCGTGCACCACATGCGTCTGGAGCTGTCGATGGCCCAGATCCGGCGCGCGGTGTACCTGTTCAGCCGTAACGTGCAGGACGGCACGCTGCCGCTGAGCATCCAGATGACGTGCGTGCGCCTGATGCACCACCTGGTGGAGTCCATCTTCCGCCGGCGCAACGACCCGGCGCAAGCCGCGGACGCGCGCGCCAACCTGGTGCGCATCCTGGACGCGACGGTGGCCAAGTTCGGCACGGTCAAGCCGCAGGTCAAGCTGCTGCTGGAGAACGGCAAGAAGGCGGAGGCGGCGGAGCTCGAGGAGGCGAAGAAGTCCAAGGCGTCGCAGGACGCCGCGCTCGGCGTCGCGCCGGCGCCGGTTTTAAAAAAGGACGCGAAGGACGCGAAGGACGCGAAAGACGCCGAGAAGTCGGAGGACGCGTCGAAGGCGCTCATCGGGTACGACGGCGCGGTGCAGACCCCCGCGGACGCGCTCAAGAGCCTCGCGGACACCAAGGCGCTGGTCAAGACGCTGGTGATCGGCATGAAGACGCTGTTCTGGTCCATCACCAACTTCCACGGCAACGCGCAGCAGGCGCAGGCGCAGGCGCCCAAGCCCAAGGGTTTCCGCGAAGGCGAGCTCCGCCGCGCCTCCGGGTTCGTGGCGAATGGCGTGCGGTGCCTGGCGCTGTTCCAGGGCTCGGAGTGTGCGGAGATGTGCACGCACTTCGGCGAGGCTCTGGCGGTTCTCGACCCGCGCAGCTTCCTGGACATCATCTGCCTCCGCCTGGACGCGTTGCTCGGAGGCGGCGAGCCGTACGAGCTCGCGCCGATGGTGCAGCTGCCGCACATTTTGCTCCAGAGCCCCGCGCTCGGGCGTTCGTTCGCCGACGCGCTGGCGACGCACCTCGTGCGCGACCGGCTGCACGCGCTCTCGGACCCGCAGTCGCCGCAGTCGCAGCTCGTTCTGAAGCTCTTCTCGCTGCTCATGCACGCGGTGAGCAAGTACAGCTCGTGCGAGGCGGTGCTGTCGCCGCACGTCGTGCCGCTCGTGGAGGCGTGCCTGAAGGCGATGAAAGAGGCGGACGACCCGAGCGCGTACGTGCGGCTGCTCCGGTATCTATTCCGCGCGCTCGCGCAGGCCAAGTTCGACCTGCTGTACCGCGAAGTCGTGCCCGTCCTGCAGCCCACGCTGGACGCGCTACTGGCGCTGCTGCACGGACCGGACACGCACGAGCTCGGGGATACCGTGGTGGAGCTCTGCCTGACGCTGCCCGCGCGTCTGTCCTCCATCCTGCCGCACCTCCCGAAACTGGCGCACCCGCTGCTTCGCGCGCTCAAGTCGTCCTCCTCCGAGCTGCAGCTCCTGGGTCTGCGCACTCTGGAGTTCTGGGTGGACTCGCTCAACCCCGATTTCCTCGATCCGTGCATCGCCGAGGTGGAGAGCGACCTGATGTTAGCGCTCTGGGCGCTGCTCAAGCCGCAGCAGAGCGGCGCGCCGTTCGGCGCCAAGGCGCTGCAGATGCTCGGCAAGCTCGGCGGCCGGAGCCGCGGTTTCCTGCGCGAGCCGCTCGAGCTCGAGGCCAAGTCCAACCCCGAGCACGGCTTGCGTCTCATTCTGACGTTCAAGCCCGAGACGTCGTTCCTCGTGCCGCTCGACCGGTGCATCGCGCTGATGAAGACCATCCTCGCCGCGCCGCCCGTGCCCAACCTGAAGGGCGCGGAGGCGCTCGTCGAGCACAGAAACAACGCGCTGGCGTTTCTTAGAGCCTGCCTCGCGTCGGTGCTGAACGTCGCGGGGGGCGCCGCGCGCGCCGGCGCGGAGACGCCCGAGATTCGCGACGCGCTGGAGGGCGTTGTGCAGGGCTGGTTCCGCGATTCCGCCGCCGAGCCGTCCGCCGAGGAGGAGGAGATGACGAAGACGCGTCTCGGGAACAAGACCAAGACGCAGCTGGAGGCTGAGAAGGGCGTGTTCAAGCAGCTCCTCACCGCGGTGGTGGCGGCGGAGGCGGACCCCGCGCTGCGCGCGGCGAACGACGGTTTCGTCGACGCCGTCAGCGAGCACTTCGCGATGCTCTTCGTCTCGGGCATGGCGCCGCTGCAGCCGGGCGGCTCGGGGCGCTCGGGCGCGATCCTCGCCAAGGAAGCCGCGGCGCGCGGCGCCGCCGAGAAGGCGAAAGAGAAAGAGGCGGAGGAGGGCAAGAAGGAGAAGAAGAGCAAGACCCCGCCTCCCCCCTCGCCCAAGAAGACGCGCGGCCGCCGCGGCAAGAAGGACGAGGAGGAGGAGGAGGAGGAGGAGAAGGACGACGACGACAAGAAGGACGAGGAGATGAAGGATGTCGACGACGACAAGGGAAGCAAGGAGGACGCCGTCGATATCGACACGAACTCCCCCGAGCACAAGAAACGCCGCGCCTCCGCGTCCCTCGTCCAGCTCGACGCGACGCTCTTCCTGGATGCGCTCATGGACGCGATGGAGAGCGGCAAGCGACCGCACGTCGACGCCGCGCTGCGCGCGGTGAAGACTTTCGTGGACGGCGTCATGACGCTGGCGTGCGACTCGACGGTGACGGGCGTCACCGACGAGGACGCCGCGGACGCGCGCGCCGCCGTCGCCGCCGCCGAGGCGGCGCTCGAGGCGGAGAAAGCGCAGAAGGAGCGCGAGGCGGAGGCGGCCAAGGCGCGGCGCGCCGCCGGCGGCGACGCCGCCGACGCCGACGCCAAGGACGCCGACGCCGACGCCGCCGATGCCGAGGCGAAGGGCGACGCGGAGATGAAGGACGCCGACGACGACAAGGCGGACAAGGACGACAAGGCGGACGACAAGGCGGACGACAAGGCGGACAAAGCGTCGCCGAAGGCGACGCGCGCGTCCCGCCGAGGCGCCGCCACCTCCAGCAAGAAGTCCGCGAAGACCGAGGAGGAGGAGGGCGACGACAAGGAGACGGAGTCCGAGAGCAAGAAGGGCGACGGGGACGGCGACGCCGAGAAGAAGGACGCCTCCGGGGAGAAGGAGAAGGACGACGCCGCCGCCGCAACGGCGGCGGCGGCGGCGGCGGCGCTGGAAGTGCCCGTGCCTCCCGCGCTCCGCTGCCTGGTGGCCGAGCTCCTGCCTCGTCTCACGCACTGCTGCTTCAAGAAGAGCTGGCAGTCGGTGGTGGGCGGCGTCGCCGGCGTCGACGCGCTCACGCGCGTGCTCCCGGCGGCGGCGCTTCAGTCGCACCTGCCGCGCATCCTGCAGGCTCTGCTTCGCGCGCTCCGCTCTCTGCCTCCGCACGCCGTGGTGGAGGTGCGCCTCGCCACGGAGGTGTTTCACCGCGTGCTCGAGCGAGCCACGCCCGAGGGCACGCCGCTCCGCGGGCCGGACGCGCCGCCGCGCCTCGAGGCGGCGGCGGGCGTCCTGGCGGAGGAGCTCTTCTCCACGTCGTCGTCGCCGACGGTGCGCCCGGTGGTGGAGAACGCGGTGGCGGGCCTGGCGCGGCGCTCGGGGCTGGACGTCGGCAAGGTGCTCGACGTCAAGGCGACGCACGTGGGCGGTCTGTTGTCGCGCCCCCTGCACACGCGACGCGTCGCCGTGCAGGTTCAGGTGGTGCGCATTCTGGACTTTTGCCTCTCGACGAAACCCGAGCCGCTCATCAAGATCCACGCGTCCTTCGTCGGTTTGCTGCAGGAAGCGCTCTCGCTGGCGGAGAACGACGACGCCGCGGTGGCGGCGGCGAAGACGGGCGTCGCGCCCGGCGCTGGAGACGACATGCACGCGCTCCGCGCGGCGTGCATCCGCCTCATGTGCAGCGCCATGGCGTGCCCCGAGCTCAAGACCCCCCCCGCGGGCCAGGAGCAGCTCGCGCAGCTGCGCCAGCGGATCATCACCATGTTCTTCAAGTCGCTCACCAGCCGCAACGCCGACGTGGTGGACCTCGCCAAGCGAGGCCTGAAGCGCGTCATCCAGCAGCAGAGCCTCTCGAAGGAGCTGCTGCAGAGCTCGCTGAGGCCCATCCTCGTTAACCTGGCGCACTACAAGAACCTCACGATGCCCCTTTTGGTCGGCCTGGAGCGTCTGCTGGAGCTGCTCTCCAACTGGTTCAACCCGACGCTGGGCGAGAAGCTGCTCGAGCACCTGCGCCGCTGGCTGGAGCCGGACGCGCAGAAAAACGCCGGCCAGCCTCCGCAGCAGGCGCGCGCGCCGCCCAAGGACTTCAAGATCGCCGCCGCGATGATCAACCTGTTCCACCTGCTCCCGCAGGCGGCGGGCAAGTTCCTCGAGCCGCTGGTGATGCTCACCATGCAGCTCGAGCAGGCGCTGCCGCAGTCGGGCGTGCACTCCGAGGTGAACTCGCTGTACCGCAAGCCGCTCGCCAAGTTCCTCGGTCGCTACGCCGCCGACGCGGTGGACTTTTTCCTCGCGCGCCTGAACCAGCCCGCGTTTTTCTTCCGGCTGCTGGACATGGTCCGCATGGAGAAGGAGGGCGCGCCCATCCGCGAGGAGCTGTGCAAGAGCTCGGCGAAGATCGTCGCCGCCGCCTTCGCGTGGCCGCGCGCGGGCGCGCCCGCCGTCGACGCCGGCGCGTCGACGGAGGGCCTGAGCGGCGTCGGCGGCGGGTCGGACCTCGCGTCGTACAACGGCTTGAAACTCGTCTCGGTGCTCGCGAAGCACGACCCGGACTGGCTCAGCTCGCAGCCCGAAATCGTGGACGCGCTGTGGGCGCGCTGGAAGTCGGAGGCGCGCTCGGAGCGCCTGAAGCACGAGGAGCGTTTGGCGCTCCCCGAGCTCCTCGAGACGAAGCGCCTCGCGAAGTGCTTCATGAACGTCGCGACGAAGGACCGAAGCAAGATCGGGTACCTGTTCGACGTGCTGTCCGTCTTCGACACGCGCACGTGCGTGGACTTCACGTTCCTGATTGACTTCTACAAGAAGACGGTGGCGCGTAGCTTCTCGCCCGCCGAGCGCCACGCCGTGCTGGCGCACTTCCTCGAGGCGTTCAAGAACAAGAGCGCGCCGCCTTCCGAGCTGACGCACGCGTTGCGGCTCATCGTGATCCCCGTCTTGGAGGCGACGCTCGCGGACGCCGCGAGCGATCCGGTTAAAATGGAGGAGGCGCGGCTCGTGCTGACGGAGGACGCCGTGGCGTCCGTCGTCGTCGACCTGCTCGAGACGGCGGATGACGAGGACTCCGAGACGCACACCGAGGCGATGCGCGTGCAGCTCCTGCGCATGGGCACGCTGCTCATCCGGCACGTCCCGGACGCGCTCGTGCGCCACCGCAAGGAACTCATCAAGTTCGGGTGGAACCACCTCAAGTCGGAGGATGGCGGCGCGAAGCAGTTCGCGTTCGTCAACGTGTGCCACTTCCTGGAGGCGTACCAGGCGCCGGAGAAGATCGTCCTACAGGTTTTCGTCGCGCTGCTGCGCGCGTGCCAGCCGGAATCCAAGGAACTCGTCCGGCAGGCGCTCAACGCGCTGACGCCGGCGCTTCCCAAGCGCCTGCCGCAGGGCGACCACAAGTACCCGATCTGGATCCGGTACACGAAGAAGATATTAGTCGAGGAGGGGCACTCGCTGCCGCACCTCATCCACGTCTGGAACCTCATCGTGTCGCACGAGTCGCACTTCTACCCGAGCCGAGCGCAGTTCGTGCCGCAGATGGTCAACTCGCTCTCGCGGTTAGGGCTGCCGTCGTCCTCGCCCGCCGAGAACCGCGCGCTCTCCGTCGATCTGGTCGAGCTCGTGCTGCGGTGGGAGAAGGCGCGCGCGCGGCGCGTCTCCCTCGCGAAAGAAAAAGAAAAGGGGGGCGAGAAGGACGAGCCGGACGAGGAGAAGGAGGAGGAGGAGGAGGAGGAGGACGACGACGACGCCAAGGAGACGGAGAGACGCGTCGGTTCCAAGCGGTCGCGCCGCGACTCGAGCGCCGCCGACAAGAAAACCGAGGAGAAGGAGAAACCCTCGGCCAAGCGCCGTCGTCCCCGTCGCGGCGCCGCCGAGGAGGAGGAGGACGAGGACGAGGAGGACGATGACGACAAGAAGGAGAAGGACTCCATCATGCCCACCTCCGCGGAGAAGGACAAGGACGTGGCGATGGGCGACGCGGACGACATCGACATGGGCGACGCCGACGACAAGAACGCCTCGGACCGAGGCGCGTCGTCTGAGGTGAAGGCGCCTCCCGACGCAGACGACTTCGCGCCTACGCCGGGGATGCGCGAGATCATGGTCAACTTCCTGGTGCGCATGTCTTTTTTGACCGGCGAGAGCAAGGACAAGCAGATGCTCGCGCTGCACGCGAGGTCCCTCTCGCTGCTCCGCGAGGCGCTCGCGACGTGGCCCTCGGCGAACATCAAGTTCGCGTTCATCGAGAAGCTTCTCGCGTCGGCGGCGGCGGCGGGCGGCGACGCCACCAACACCCTGCGAACGGGTCTGGCGGTGTTCAACGTGGCGCTCGACGCCGACGCCGAGCGTTTCGTCTCCGGGAACGCGCCGCAGCTCGCGCAAATGCTCGAGCTGTGCTTCAACAGCCGCTCCAAGGCGACGCACGAGGCGCTGGCCAACGCGCTCGCGCGCGCCATGTACCCGCCGCCGCCTCCGGGCGCGGCGCCGGGCGAACGAGGCGTGCCCCCTCCCGAGACGAAGCTGCTGCAGCACCGGCTGGACGAGCTGTGCGCCAAGCACGTCGCCGCCGCCGTCGCCGGCGCGGCGGGCGCTGCCGCTACCCCCAACGCGCAAACCCCGGACACGAGCGTGGCGTGCGTGTTGACGTGCGTCTCCGCGCTCGCCGAGCGCAACAGGCGCGTGGTGGACCGCTACCTGCCGCACCTCGTCAAGCTTCTGTCCCGACTCACGCACGAGCTCAACCAAGCGAGCGCCGCCGGCGCGGCGCCTCCGCCGCGCGCCGCGGCGCGCGGCGCGCCGCCGACGCTCCCGGCGCCCGAGTACGGCTCCGCCGCGCACGTCATGTCCCGCTGCGTGTCTCTCATCGCGTCGCGCGTGATCCCGTCCGGGGGCGAGCACAAGCAGCTCTTCCTGCGCATGCTCCTGCAGCTGATCAACGACCCCAACACGCACGGCGCCGCGCTGATGGCCACGCTGGACGCCGTCAAGGGCTGGGCGGACGACGCCGTCGCCGGCGCCGCGCCGGGCGCCGTCGGCGATGCCGCGGCGATCCCCGCGGGCGTTTCGTTGAAACGCGAGCCCGCGGACGCGAAGCAGGCGGCGGGCGGCGCGGACGGCGACGCCATGGAGACGGACGCGAAGGGGGAAGAGGCGGAGAAGGAGGAGGAGGAGCCGTCGCCGCCGAAGACGCGCGGAGGGAAGGAGCGCCCCGGCCCGCGCGGCGGGAAGGAGCGCCCCGGCGCGGAGGCGGCGCGCGAGAAGGCTGCCGCCGAGAAGGCTGCTCGCGACAAGGACGAGGACGACGCTGAGGCGAAGGACGGCGCGAACGACTCTGAGGACGGCGCGAACGACGTTCAGAAGGAGAAGGATGTCGAGGCGAAGGAGGCGAAGGACTCGAAAGAGTCTAAAACGGCGTCGCCGTTCCCCGAGCCGAACCGTCCCGGTTCGCTCTCGGTGAAGGAGACGGTTCTGTTCCTGTCCAAGCTCGCGCACCTGACTAGGCTCGGGCGCGAGGTGACGCAGACCACGGAGTGGGAGGAGAAGCTCCTCGGGACGCTTCACTCTTTGTGCGCGTTCGAGGGGCACGCCGAGGCGCACTCTACTCCGGACCCGTCTACGCCGACGCTGCGCCAGGAGGTGTTCCAGAAGGTTGAGCGCAACCACCTGCTCGGCTTGCGCACGCGGCACCCCGAGCTGCGCAAAAAGTTTTTCGCCCTGTACCACGGCGCGGTGGGCCAGTCGCTGTTCCACCGGCTGCAGTTCGTGCTCGCGGGGCAGGAGTGGGACGCCATGGCGGACACCTTCTGGCTCAAGCAAGGTCTCGACCTGATCCTCTCCACGCTCGCCGAGGACGAAAAGGTGACGCTCGCGCCCAACAGCGCGCGCGTGCCGTCGCTCCTGCCCGAGCGCGGCGACGACGGAGGTGTCGACGACGCCGAACGACGCGCGCTTTTGTCGGACCCCAAGTCGGGCGGCCCGCCTCCGCCTCGGCCGCCTCCTAGGCCCACCGGGCGTGATGCGCCTAAACGCCCGAACGAGAAAACCAAGGCGATGCTCGATCGCCACGCCGCGTTCGTGCACGGCGTGGCTTCTTTGCGCGTCGCGAACTTAGTGGGTCCGCTGCGCGAAGTGGCGACGCGCAACGCGCACGTCGCGTATTACCTGTGGGTCCTGGTGTTCCCCATCGTCTGGGCGACGCTGCGCCGCGAGGAGCAGATGCAGCTGGCGAAGCCGATGATCGCGCTCCTGTCGAAGGAGTACCACCAGCGGCAAGCCGCCGTGCGGCCCAACGTCGTGCAGGCGCTGCTGGAGGGCATCTCGCTCTCGCAGCCGCAGCCCAAGATCCCGAGCGAGCTCATCAAGTTTTTAGGCAAGACGTACAACGCGTGGCACATCGCCATCGCGCTTTTGGAGAACCACGTCGTGCGGTACCCGCAGGAGGCGCGGTGCTTCGACGCGCTCGCCGAGCTGTACCGGCTGCTCGGCGAGCAGGACGTGCTCGTTGGGCTGTGGCGGCAGAGGTGCAACAGCGAGGTGACGCGCGTCGGCCTCGCGCTCACGCAGCACGGGCACTGGCAGGAGGCGCAGGATGTGTTTTTCCGCGGCATGCAGCGCGCGAGCGCGGGGCAGGTCACGGGCGTGACCAAGACGGAGCTGTGTCTTTGGGAGACGAATTGGCTCGAGTCGGCGAAGCAGCTCAACCAGTGGGAGCTGGTGAGCGACTTCGCGCGCTCGGTGGACCACACCGAGCTGCAGCTGCACTCGTCCTGGCGCCAGAACGACTGGCAGGGGGTCAAGGATCTGCTGCCGACGTCCGCGAGCACGTCCGAGGTGGAGGAGACGCCCGAGCTGTACGTCATTCGAGTCTACACCGCGCTGAACAGCGGGAGGGTCGCCGAGGCGGAGCAGTGCTGGAAACAAGCGGTGAAGCTTCTGTTGGACCGCTGGTGGCGGTTGCCCGAGCTGGGCGCCGCCGCGCACGTGCCCAGCCTGCACAGCTTCCAGGTGTTAGTGGAGCTGCAGGAGAGCACGCGCGTTCTGGTGGAGCTGTCCAACGCGCAGAGGCCGCAGCACCAGAACCCGGGGCACTGCCGCACGCTCATCCAGGACGTGATGGAGACGTGGCGCCTCCGGACGCCGAACAAGTGGGACCCCGTGCCTTGGTGGAACGAGGTTTTGACGTGGCGCGGGTACATGTACAACATCATCGCCGGCGCGGGGAAGAGCCTGACGGAGATCCACCCGCAGCTCCTGCACCACGGCGGGCACCAGCTGGACCAGCTCGGTTTGAGAGACCGCGCGTGGGGGATCAACAAACTCGCGTCGGCGGCGCGGAGGCGGGGCATGGGCGAAACCGCCGTCGCGATTCTCGCCAAGCAGCAAGGGCACATCGAGGTGCAGGAGGCGTTTTCGAAGCTGCGCGAGCAGAGCAAGGCTTGTTTGGAGATGGAGGGCGAGACCATCACCGGGCTCAACGCGCTGGAGACCACCAGCCTGGACTTTTTCCACGCGCACCACAAAGCCGAGCTGTTCCGGCTCAAGGGGCAGTTCCAGGAGCGCGCCGGCGACGGCGACGGCGCGCACGCCTCGTACGCCACCGCCCTGTCGCTGTGCAAGCAGCTCTCCAAGGCGTGGATCAGCTGGGGCGAGTTTTGCGGACGCCAGGGCCGCCGGAGCGCGGCTGTGGCGGAGGGCCAACGCCGCGCCGCCGCCGCCGCCGCCGCCGCCGGGACCGCGCCGCCCGCGGTTCCCGCGAAGGACGAGGAGGGCGCGCGCTGGGTGGAGTACGCGGCGACGTGCTACCTGCAGAGCGTCAAGCACGCGCCGCAGCGGCACAAGAACGAGCTCGTCAACGTTTTGCACCTGCTGGCGTTTTCCGAGCACACCGGCGCCGTCGGTCGCGCGCTCGCGAAGCACGTGGACGCCATGCAGCGCTGGGTGTGGTTGCCCTACGTCCCGCAGCTTCTGCTGTCGCTGCTGAACCGCGAGGCGCCGCACGCCAAGGCTCTGCTCCTGCGCGTCGCGCAAGCGCACCCGCAGGCGCTGTACTGCCCGCTGCGAACGTTTCTGCTCGAGCGCCGCGAAACCGCCGCGCGCGTCACGCAGAGCGCGCGCGCGCTTGCGGCGAAGGCGCAGGAGAGCGCCGACGCCGCGGCGAAGGCGCCTGGAGCGCCTTCCGGGACGGAGGAACCGCTCGATAAAGAAAAAGAAAAAGAAAAGAAGGCGGATCCGACGGCGAAAAGTGACGAAGAAAAGAAAAAAGAAGGCCAAGACGCCCAGGAAGTGGACCTGCACAAACGCGCGCGCGACGACAAAGCCGCGGCGCACTTAGCCGCGCAAGCCGCCGGCGAAGCCACTGTGGCGTTTGACGGCGCTAAGGAGGTGATGGAGCGTTTAAGGCACAAGCACGCGCACCTCGTGACGGAGCTGGAGGTGCTTCTGTCTGAACTAGGTGCGAGGTTCGCGTCGTCCCCCGAGGAGCGGCTTTTGGTCGTAGTGCACACGCTGCTGCACCGCTGCTACAAGTACCCCACCGCCACCACCGCGGAGGTTCCGGCGTCGTTCAAAAAGGAACTCGCCGGCGTGTGCCGCGCGTGCTTCAGCGCGGACACCTCGGCGAAGCACGCGGATTTCGTGAAGGAGTACAAGGCGGAGTACGAAAAAGACCTGGACCCCGAGCAGCCCACGTTCCCGAAGGCGCTGCACGAGCTCATCGACCGGCTCAAGCGCTGGAAGACGCAGCTGCAGGCGGACGTCGAGGAGCGCCTGCCCACCACCTTGCGCCTGGAGGACGAGTCCCCGGGCTTGAGAGGCGTGCGCTTCGCCGAGGCGGAGGTTCCCGGCCAACGAGCGGGCGAATCCGACGCGGCAAACGCGACGGGCGCGCCCGAGGCTCTGGTGAAGCTCGAGCGCGTCGGCGCGGAGGTGCAGATCGTGCGCAGACACGGCACGAGTTTCCGGTGCTTGACGTTTTTAGGCGTGGACGGCTCCGAGCGCCGATTCTTAGTGCAGACCTCGCTGACGCCGGCGGCGAGGGGCGAGGAGCGAATGCTCCAGCTCCTGCGCACGTTGAACCAGACGCTTGTTCACCACGTCGAGACGCGCCGCAGAGGGTTGTGTTACTACGCCCCGGCGGTCGTTCCGGTGTGGCCGCAGGTTCGTTTGATGGAGGACGACCCACATCACGGCACGTACGGCGAGGTGTACGAGGTGAACTGCGCTCGGTACGGTCGCGAACCGGACTTGCCCATCCAGATGTTCAAGAAGGCGCTGGACGACGCGGTGACCGGAAAGGTGCGCGGCGCGGAGGAGGTTTTGAAGCTTCGCCTCGACGCGTTTGCCGAGATCACGCAGAAGCACGTGACGGAGAACATCTTCTCGCAGTTCATGTACAAGACTTTGCCCACCGGGTCGCACCTCTGGACGTTCAAGCGGCAGATGTGCCAGCAGATGGCGCTGTCGTGCTTCATCAGCGCGCTGCTGCGCATCGGCGGGCGCGCGCCGCAGAAAATCGTCTTTGCGAAAAACACCGGAAGAGTCTTCATGCTGGACTTCCACCCCGCGTTCGACGCCAAGGGCGCGACGGAGTTTGCCGAGCCGGTGCCGTTCCGCTTGACGCGCAACCTGCACGCCTTCTTCACGCCCTTCGGCGTCAAGGGCGACTTCGTCGCCGCGATGGCCGCCGCCGCGCAGGCGTGCAGCGGCCCTGGAACGAACCTCGAGGCGCATCTGCTGCTCTTCTTCAGGGACCAGCTCACGGTGTGGCCCTGGCGCCGCATGACGAGCGCGGGAAGCGCGGCGTCTCTGCTCGGACCGTCCCCGTCCGAGATCCGGCGCATGGCGCGCGCCAACGTGGACGAGGTGCTGAAGCGCCTGCCGTGCGTCGCGCCGACGCCGCCCAGGCAGGGCGCGCCGCCGCACGAGCAGTTCTCCTCCGTGCAGAAGGGTGTGCTGCACCTGGTGGACGCCGCGGTGAACCCCAAGAACCTGTCCAGGATGGAACCCACGTGGGCGGCTTGGCTTTAGCGCTTTCAAAAATAGTCTATGATAGACGACGTTAGTTTTGATGAAGGATACATTCGTTTTTCTTTCCCCGTAGACTAACTCTTTCATCGCCACGCCTCGTGTACTATCTCGCCCTCTGCCTCGCCTTGGCCTCCTCTGCGAACCTCCCCCAGTCGCTGGAGACGATGAACGCGTACGCGATGAGCAGCTCCAGCAGCGCCGCGCACGTCTGGTACTCGTACACGTTGAGGAGGGTGGCGTTTTTCACCAGAAGCACGACGGCGGCGACGCCCCCCACGCTCAGTGGAATGTCCACGAAGAAGGAGAGGCAAAACGTGAGGCTCTGTCTTCCCTGCCCAGAGAAGACGCCGCCGGTGCAGAGGGAGTTGAGCACACCCAGGAGCGTCGCGATGAGCGCCGCCGGGAGGACGCGCGCGCCGTTCCTCGCGACGGCGGCGTCGGAGGTTGTGAGACCCGCGACGCGTTCGGTGAACGGCGCGACGGCGGCGACGACGGCGGCGAGGACGCCAAACGCGACGGCGGTGGCGAGCCAAAAGCTTTTTCGCGCGGCGTCCCCGTCGCCGCGCCCGAGGTGGAACCCGACGCGCACGGCGATGACCATGGAGAACATCGCGTTGACCGCGCCGCTCCACATCACAGTCGCGGTGGACACCGCGGCGGTGGCGGCGACGGCGTCGACACCGAGGCGCGAGACCAACAACGTCGTGGCTTGGCCGACCGCCGCGCCGAACACCAGAGTGCCGACAAGCGGGACGGCTTGCTTTAGAAACTCGAGCGTTCGTCGCCTGGTGTGGTGCTCCAACCGCCAGCCCCCCTCCGGCCAGTACCCGCGATGCGCCTTCTTGTACACGAACATGTACAGGAAGTACGTCAGCGGCTGCAGGCACCGGGAGAGCGACAGACTCACCGCCGCGCCCACGAACCCGAGCCCTTCCCAACGGTTGGTCGCCTCGAAAAACCGAAACGGCCCGCCGAACACGAACACCCAGTTGAGTAACGCGTTGACGAAGAGAAACACCACGCCGTTGACCATCGCCGGTCGCGGCTTACCGATCGCCTGGAAGTAAAAGCGCATGCACTGGTACCACCCGTTCGGCACGGGCCAGAACACGTTGTATTTCGCGTACGTGCCCGCGAGCGCGCACACCGTCTCCGAGAAACCCAGCGCGCGTAGGATGCTTTCGACGAAGAAAAACCCAACAAGACACGGCGCCATCGTCACGCCCAGCCACGCGACGCTCTGCTGGAGCCAGACGCCAGCCATCTCTTTTTTGCCCGAGCCCACCGCCTGGCCGCACAGCGCGTTGAGCACCTGGTTGAACGCCAGCGGCGGCACGACCATGAGCGTGGTGACCATGTCCGATAAAGCGCTGGCGGCGAGGTAATCGCCGGGCGAGTGCTCGCCGCCCGCGTAGTGGCCCACCATCACGCTGTCCGTGGACGCCATCGCCATACGGCAGAAATACGACACCCCCATCGGCCAGCCGAGTCGCCAGATCTCGGCGAGCTCTTTTCTCGGCGAGAACGGTGCGCTGGACGACGGCGACGACGCGTCGGCGTCGGCTTCGTCGTCCGACGAGCCGGAGGGACGCGCGTCCGAGCCCTCCGCCTCTTCATCCGGAAAAGACACGGGTTCCTGGAACGTCACCGAGAGACGCACCTCGCCGTCGCGGCTCCTGCGTCGCGGCGGCGGCGTCTCCCGCCGCAAAAGCGGCTCGGTGAGCGTCTCGGCCGAAGGCGCCTCGTCGAAATCAGCCGCGACGAGTTCCGGGGCGGGCGCGGTCGCGACCCGTGGCTTCGGTATCGCGATCCTCGGTTTCGGTATCGACACGGGCGACCGGGGTGTCGAGGCGTTCGCATTCGGCAAAAGAGGCTCTTCCAGTCGTCCGGTCTCCTCCTCGCCTTCACCGGACCCTCCCTCCGCGACGGCTCTCCCTTTCTTCTTTCGCCGGTTACGCCCCATCCCTCTCTTCCCCTCGCCCGAAGTCGCCAGCGCGAGGGGCGCGCCACGCGCGTGCCGAGGTTTGACGAAAACGCGCGAGTCGAGATCCAAGAGCTTTTCTCGAGTTTTCACTTTTGCAACGACGGGTGCCAACTCATCAGTCGGCGGAGCGCTCCGCCTCGGTCTGCGGGATGATGCCGCCCTCCCCCCCGCGCGTCATCATCGACCACCGCCCGCGAGATTTCTGGAGCGTCAAGAATCACCCCCTGAGCGGCATAACCTCCGCGCAATGGGCGAGGATGGTGTGGAGACACGGCCGAAGCATGGATGTCTTCACGTACTGGCCCCGACTGCTCTTCATCACGTGCATGTCCGTCTTGAACTCCTTCTTCGCGCTCTGCGACTGGCTCGTGTACGGCCGCGCGGTGGCGAACCAAGACCTCAACGACGAGCCGGTGTTCGTGCTGGGACATCCGCGCACGGGCACGACGCACCTGCACAACCTGTTGTCGAAAGACGAGCGGTTCGCGTTCGCGACGACGTTTTCGGTTGGGTTCCCGAGCTCGTTTCTGTGCCTGCGCGCCGTCGCGCCCGCCATCGGCCTTCTCATGGACAGCACGCGCCCCATGGACAACATGTCTTTGGCGTGGGACACGCCGCAGGAAGACGAGCTGGCGATGAACCAGATGTCCTCCGGAACGTCGCCGTACGCGCCGCTGCTGTTCCCGCGGAAGGAAAAGAGTTTCCGCCCGTTTTACCGGTTCCTCCTCGCCAGAACGAGTTCCGGCGAGGACTCCGATTTGGAGCTCGAGGACGCCGACGCCGAACCCTGCGATCCTAAAGACTTCGAGCGGTGGAGAAGGGCGTTCATCTTGTTTCTGAAAAAGACGCAGTACGCCGCGGGCGGCGCACACAAACGCCTGTTGCTGAAATCGCCCGTCCACACCGCGCGCGTCCGGCTGATCAAAAGCCTGTTCCCGAAGGCGACGTTCGTGTTCATCCACAGGCACCCGCTCGAGGTGTTTCGGTCCGCCGCGCACATGGCGGACGCGTATTATTGGCAGTGCTACCTCCAGAGGCCCAGAGCGCTGGACGTGCAGGAGTTCATCTTGCACCAGGGCGCGCTGCTGCACAGGGCGTACCGCGAAGACGTCGCGGCGATGGAGGCGGAGGAGGGGAGAGATTTAAAAAAACAAAAACGCCTCGCGGAGGTGCGCTTCGCGGAGCTCGACGCCGACCCGGTCGGGACGCTTCGCGCGACGTACGCGGCGCTGGGGTGGACCGAGGCGTTCGAAAAGGTGGAGCCCGCGATCGAGCGGTACAGGCGCAGCCTGGTGGATTTCAAAAAAAACGCGTTTCCCAAAGAAGGGCTCTCGAGCGAAGCCGAGGCGGAGGTGCGGCGAAGGTGGCGCGCGTGGTTCGAGGACCTCGGGTACGACTAGACTTCCAACGCGACGTGCGTAGACGTACGTAGACTAGACTTTAGCGGCGCGAGATAGTCATCGGAACGCGGGGCGAACGCGAGAAGCGCTTTTACTTCGCGTGTACGTATGCGTCGTATCACATCACGCTTCTCTTCCAAACTCACTCCAGCGGCTCCTTGGAGTACCCGTCGTCGAACGCATCCTCCGGCACCTCGTACGTGCGCAGCGTAGGCTTGTTCGGGTCCTTGACCAGCAGGTACTTGCCGTCGGGCAGCTTCATGGTGGTCTCCGCGACAGCCTTGAAGACGCCCCACATGTTCGCCTCCGTCAGGTTGATCTGCTGCGCGAAGTCCTTGGGCTTGTACGACTGCGTGTTCAAGATGACGTGGTTCGCGGGGTCCTTGGGGTGCGCGCGCGACACGAAACCGAGCTTCATGATGTCCGCGCCCGCCAGCAGAGCGCAGCAGGTCCACTTGGCGAGTTTGTTGGCGTTGTTTTTGAGCTCGGTGGCAATCACCGCGCCGCGCTGGGTTTCGATTTTCGAGCGCCAGTCCATCCCGGTCACCTTCGAGTCGAACTCGGTGAGCGCCTTGACGAACAGCGTGGCGTTCGCGCCCTTCGTCTCCGTCACGCCGTTCAGCTCGCACCGCGCGACGAGCGTGATCGCGTCGCTCAGGCGCCACGCGCGGTATTTGTACGCCGAGGGCACCGAGCCCTGCGCCAGCTCATCCGCTTCGCCCAGGCGCACCGGCGGCTCGTCGCCCAGCACCTGCTGCGCGTACGCGTCGTTCGCGGCGGTGGACTCGCGCGAGAGCTGCGGCACGCCGTTGATGTTCTCCTTGTCGTCCGTGATGGCGTCCTGCGCCGTCTCCGAGACGGTGAGCAGGTCGAAGGCGCCCTCGTCGCGCTTGTCGAAGATGAGCTTCCCGTCGCGCTTCGTCACCACCAGGTCCCAGCCGTACACCGAGCGCGCCGCGCACATGATCGCGGCCACCATCTGGTCCGTCGCGAACACCGTGCCTTTGCCTTCCTCCGCCAAACGCATCAGCGTCGGGTCGTCCGAGGTGGTGGTGTGGTACGACGAAGACTTGGGCCGAACCAGATCGCGCTCGAGTTTCGGCGTCACGCGGTCGAAAGACTTGTCGAACCAACGCAGCGCGCCGCGTTGCTCCAGGTCTTTGTGCGCGAAGTCCTTGTCCACGGGAAACCGAGCCTTGGTGAGCTCGGAGAGTTGCATCTGGTCCAAAACGGACCACTCCGGTCGGATATCGACGCTGCTTGTGTACGTAACCACGTCGCGGTTGCGGTTGTACGCCCACGTGTTCCACTGCTGAGACTTTTTGCTCTGCATGCGCTGCTGCCGCGCGCGCTCGCGCGTCGCGCCCTGGCCCACGTCGCCGCCCACGAACGCCGTCTGGTCGCGGCGCATGAAGTTGCGCTGCTGGAAGCGCTTGGCGCCGAACCGCGTGCGCGGCGCGGGCTTGTTGTCCACCAACGAAAACTCGGCGTCGTCGTCGTTGGCGAAAAAGTTGAAAACAGTGGACGCGCCCCCTTGGCCGCTGGAGTAGCGGTTGCCGCCGAACTTGGCGTAGCCGGTCTGGTTCCAGTCCGCGGCTGCGTCGTGAGAGAACGGGGAGGGTGAGTCAGTGAGTCATCAGGGGGACGGAGACGGGTGGGACGGAGACGGAACCGCGCGCGTTTCGTCGGGAGGCGGCGTTCAAGGCGCGCGCGACGTCGCGATCGGACCGAGATCGCGCCGAACGAGAGGTAGGGTTCGCTTTCACGCACCTCGGCCGAACTTGTCCGATCGGGTGAAGGGCGCGTAGGTCAGCGCCTTGTCGGCGTCGACCGCATCGGCGGAGGGACCCCAGGAGTCCGTCTCCTGGATCTGGGGAATGGTGAAACCCATCGCGACCGTACGGCGCGCGGGCTGAAGAGGGAGAGGACGCGCGCACACCGCGCGTGGTGGTGGATTTTTTCAGGCTGGAGTTCAGCCGCCTTTTCCATCGGGCGCGCCCAGACCTTCGTTTCTTGGTCTGTGGACGATGGCGCGAAGCTCGTCGAGGTTTTTTTCAGTGCTCGCATCCTCGGTGCTCGAACTCGCGCGTGGTTTTCGGTCGAGTAGTTTACGCGGCACTGCTTCGCGCGCGGGGAGCGTCGCGTGCGTCGCGGTCGTCGCGAGCCCCCGCGATGGGGCCACCGCGTAAGCCTCACGCGGGCCCGGGTCCCGAGCCGCGGCCGCGCACGAAGGTGGTGGTGCGAAACCTTCCTCCCGGCCTGTCGCGGTCGGCGTTCCTGGATGCCATCGCGTCCGCCGGGTTCGCGGGGAAGGACAAGGTGCGGTGGTTCGACTACGTCCAGGGGAAGGCCAAGCCCAAGCTGCTCGTGCCCTCCGTGGCGTACGTGGACCTGGTGGACGCGCAGACCGTGCGCGCGTTCGCGGACGCGTTCCACGGCCGCGCGTTCGCGGTGGACGCGCCGACTTCGCGAGGCGACCCGAACGACGACGGCGGGAACGTCGCCGAAGCGTCGAACGCGGCGTCGAACGCGGACGAGACCGGCGAGTCGACGGCAGAGGCGAGCGAGCCGGCTGTTCCTCCCCCTCCCTCCGAGCCCGAGTCGCGCACGTGCGAGGCGGCGCGCGCGTCCCGCGAGGCGGCCGTGGAGTACGCGCCGAACCAGCGCGTGCCGCGTTCGGCGAGGCAGGTGGACAAGATGAAAAAAAAACGCGACCCGATGGAGGGCACCGTCGAGCGCGACGCCGAGTACGTCAAGTTCCTCGCGGACCTCGAGGCGGGCCCCGCGCCCGCGCCGAGCGCGGAGACGCTGCTCGATCGCAGGGAGGCGGCCAAAAAAGCCGCCGCGCGCGCGAACGGAGGCGTCGAGCCCGCGCGAGCCAGCGCGCTGCTCGAGTTTTTGGCGAAGCATTCGGCGGCGTGGCGCGTGGAGAGGCGGCGAGGAAAGAAAGGCGCCAAAAAAACGCCGTCTTCGTCTTCGCGGCGCGAGACGACTAAGCCTCATAAGCCGCATAAGGCGGATACGAAGCACGCCGACGCGAGGCTTCCGAACGCCAACGCGCGCGACGCGAAGAAGGCTTCCGAGAGGAAGGCTTCGAAGCCCGAAAAGCGCGCCGAAAGAAAGGACAAAAAAGGAAACGGACGAGACGAAAAAAGTAACCAACGCGACGCGAAGGCGCGGAGGGCGGTCGCGCCGAGGGTCTTGGCTCGGCCGCCGCCCGGCGAGTCCGAGGGGGACCCGAAGAGGCCGGCTTCCTCGGCGGCGGAAAAGAAAGAAAAAAAGGAGAAAAAGGAGAAAGAAAAGGAGAAGCCGGCTCTCGGGCGCGTCGTGTTTCTCGAGTCCAAGCCCGCGAGCGTCTCTTCCGGAAGAGCGTCCGGGGAAAAAAAGGGGAAGGGGCCCGAGCCGCCGCGCGCAAAGGCGCGAGAGAAACCGAAACCGAACGGACCCGGTCGCGAGGGCGAGAAAAGACCGCCCGCGATGCCGCGTCCGTAGCCTCTAGAGACTCTAGCTAGAGACGGCTCGTATGCGCGATAGATTCCTCTTCATCACAACTCACAACGCGTACGTCGCCTCCAAGTACTCCACCATGCTGGCGGACTCGAACATCTTGATCCCGGTGTTGGGGTCCTCGAGGTACGGCACCTGGAACTGCCCGGTGCGCGCCAGGAGCTCGTCGCGCTTCTTGCTGCCGCGCGGGCAGTAGTGCACGACGTGCGGGATGGCCAGCTCCGTCAGCGACTCGCGCACGGCTTTCGTGAACGGGCTCGCCTCGTAGGTCCAGAGCTCGACGGGCGCCACGGGCGCGCCGGCGGCGGCGGCGGCGGCGGCCCTGGACGGCCTCGCCTTCAGCGCCTTGAGCCTGGCGACCGCCGCGGCGTAGCACGTCAGGTTGGTGATTCCCCCCCGGCGGAGCATCATGGGCACGCCCAGCGTCTCCGGGCCCGCGTTCCGCAGGCCCTCGGCGGACAAAGACGCGTCGTTCGCCGCGGGGCCGTAGACGCGGAAGAGGTACTCGACGATGTCGTCGCTCTCGCAAAACGCTTCGCCGGTGTTGGGATCCTTCATGTACGGGAACGTCTTGGCGCCCTCCGCCTTGGCCATGGGGCGCCAGTAGTTCTCGCCGCTGGGGCACGGACGGAACAGGATGTCGAGGTCCAGCACAGCCGCGGCCTCGCGCACCTTGCGGCAGTACGGCGAGCCCTCGTACTCGAACACCTCGATGAGCTTCTCCGGTCGCGGGCCGAGATTCGAAGCCTCCGCGAGCTTCTTGCCGGCGACGCGCACGATGGAGTACCCCTCGCCGTCGTCGTCCACCAGGCTGGGGGACCAGCCGTTGATGAGCGCGCCGGTGCCGGCGCGGAGCACCAGCGGAATCGCGCTGGAAACGACTCGGCCCAGCGAGCCCTCGGCGACGGTGAACTTGCGAGGCGTCGGCGCCACGAAGCCGTCGGGCGCCGAGATGGACACGGACGCGGGCTCCTCGATCGCGCGACAGGTGGTGATGCGGCGCGGGCGCGCGGTGGTGCGCCCGAGGAGACGCACCGGGAACGCGCCGGTGGCGGCGAGGGAAGCGGCCATGGTCGTGGGGTGTGCGGGGCGCGGGGCGCTGTGCCGGGCCGCGTCGGCGTCGGCGGATAAAAAGATACACGTCGACGCTTTTTCTGGTGGCTGAGAGTGGCTCGCGCCAAAAGCAGGACGCGAAGCGTCGCGACTCGGCTCCATGGGACTCGCCGAGCGGGCCTAACGTCGATACCGCTCCGAACCACGTCCCTTCACTCGTCTCTGACGCCATGCGCTTCGCGGCCGCAGCGACCCATCACGCTTTCCCCGCCCCTCGGCGAGTGCGCGCGACGCGGACACCTCGCCGAGGGAGGCCCCCGCGCGGCTCCGCTTCGCCCGCCTCCCCTAGCGTCGCGCGCGCGGGCGGCGCTTCGAGCCAGGAGGCGTTCACGCCGCCCGCGTTTCCTCTTTCAAGTGTGGTGGACCACGAGGCCGCGAAGGTGGCGCTCGTGCTCGCCGCGGTGGACCCGCGCGCGGGCGGCGTGGCCCTCCTCGGGGGCCACGGCACGTGCAAGTCCACGCTCGCGCGCTCGCTGCGCCCGCTCCTACCGCGCATAGAGACGGTGCGCGGCTCCGCGCACAACGCCGACCCGAAAGAAAAAAGACGAGGCGCGAGGACGGCGTCGAGTTCTATCGACGACTCAAATTTTTCCGAGGACTCCGCGAAAGCTCGTCTCGCCTCGAGTCTCGCGACCGAGATCCGCGACGCGCCGTTCCTGACGATCCCCCTCGGCGCGACAGAGGACGCGGTGCTCGGCTCGGTGGACATCGAGCGCAGCGCGGCGACGGGCGAGGCGGCGTTCTCGCCCGGAATCCTCGCGCGCGCTAACCGCGGTGTTTTGTTTTTCGACGACGCCAACCTCCTGGACGACGCCGTCGTCGACGCGGCGCTCCGCGCGACGGACGCCGGGTACAACGCGGTGGAGCGCGAGGGCATATCCACCGGGCATCCCTGTAGGTGCATCACGATCGCCGCTGTGAACCCGAGCGAAGGCGACGTGAGGGCCACCGTGTTGGATCGATTCGCCGCCGTCGTCGGCGTCGACGAGAGCCTGGGAGACGAAAAGAAAAAAATAAACGCCGACGGCGGTTCCGAGACGAGACGCGAAGACGTCGCCGCGCGCGTCGCCGCGGCGACTGTCGCGTCTCGCTGGCGAGACGACTGGCAGAGCGTGCTCGACGAGTGCGCGGATCGAGAGGAGGACTTGCGGCTGGATATCGCCATGGCGCGCGCGCGGATCGAGGCGGGTGCCGTCGCCGTACCCGACTGGGCAATCGAGTTTTTGGTGGCGCGCGCCGCGCGCGGCGAATGCCGAGGCCACCGCGCGGAGATTTGCGCGGCGAAGTTGGCGCGCGCCGCCGCCGCGCTGCGCGGCGCGGACCGCGTGGGCAGGCAGGACCTGCGCGTCGCCGTGGAGCTGGCGATCCGGCCGAGGGACACGGTGGACGTGCTGGACGACGACGTGCCCGAGGAGGCGCCGGAGGACGAGGAAGGCGGAGACGAGGAACGAGAGTCGGCGGCGCGGGAGGAGGTTCCGGACGAAGACGAGGACGAGGACGAGGACGTGGACGAGGACCGCGCGGAGGATGACGGCACGGACACGCGCGACGTCCTCCCCGATGCGTCGTTCGTGTTCGAGCCCACCGAGTCCGAGCTCGATGTGTCGGCGAGTCTGCTCCGCGCCTTCGAAGCGGCGGCGAAGCGGCGGAGGAGGCACGAGAGCGGCACCGCGGCGGCGCGGTCTCGCTCGAAAGCCTCCGCGCGCGACTACGAGCGCGGCAGGTACGTCAAGTCTGAGTTCCCGCGCGGCGGCGTGATAAAAAAAATCGCCGTGGACGCGACTCTGCGCGCCGCGGCCGTGCACCAGTTTTCGCGGCGGCGGCGACGGGGCATCGACTCTGGGTCTCCCGATGCGCACCGAGTGTGGATCGAGAAGGACGACTTGCGGATCAAGCGCATGTCTCGCAAGGCGGGCGTGTTGACCGTGTTCGCCCTGGACGCGTCTGGGTCGATGGCGCTCCACCGCGCGGACGTAGCGAAGGGCGCGGCGTTGACTCTACTCAGCGAGGCGTACAAACGAAGGGACAGCGTCGCGGTGGTGGCGTACGGCGGCGCGTTCGCCGCGACGCTCTTGCCGCCGTCGCGCTCGCTCGCGCTGGCCAAGACGCGCCTGTCGTCCATTCCGTCGGGCGGCGGCACGCCTCTGTCGCACGGCCTGGTGACCGCCGGCCGCATCGCGCGCGACGCCGCCAAGTTCCGCGCCGCCGTCGGGTCCGCCAAGGTGGTTCTGATCACGGACGGGGGGGCGAACGTTTCACTCGCAACGTCCGTCGCGGCGGAGCGGCGCGCGCGAAAAAAAAGCCAGTCGTTTCATCATCGAGACGAAGGAGAAGAGGAAGACGAAGACGAAGATTGGCACACGACTTCAGACGTTCCGAGTAAAGCCGCGCTTCGAGAGGAAGCCTTGACGATAGCGAAGCGTCTCGGGAAAGCGAAAGTTCGACTCTTCGTCGTCGACGCGTCGCGTCGGTTCGACACGGAGAGCGGAAGCGATTCGCGTGACTGTTTGCCTCGCGCGCTCGCGCGCGCAGCGCGAGGCGCGTACTACCGCCTCTCGCCCACGGCGGATGCGATACGCGCGGGGGAGACGCTCGCGGGGGTGGTCGACGCGTAAAATGGCGACGCCGGAAGGGCGCGAGGCGAGAGAGACGCGGAGCGGAGCGGAGCCATTTTTCTTTCCAAGTCAACACACGTTTGTTTCCCGCTTTCCTTCCAGACATCAAGCCCGACGACATCGCGCCGGGAGATCTCGAATCGCGATTGCGTTCGGCCAATCGCGTGGCCGCTCGGAAGTCCCGGGAACTGCGCGCTTCGACGCGCGACGTCGCCCCGCGGTGCGTCTCACAACGACACGACCTCCCGTCCCGTCGCCACACTCAGCAAGATGTCCGCCGTCGCCTCCGCGGTGCGTTTCGAGCCCGCCGTTCGCGCCCCGCGCGCGCGCCCCGTCTATCCATCCGCGACGCGCGCATCGGTTTCGCCAACAACCGATGGCCTTTCCGGGTCGCGCTCCGATCGGAACCGAATGCGACACCCGCGCGGCGAAGGCTGACCCCCGTCTCCGTCGCGCTCCCACCATCTCGAAACAGACCGCCTCGCGCGTGGTGCTGCGCAGCTCCTTCGTCGGCGCGCAGCGCAAGCCCGTCTCGCGCCTCCCCGGCGCGCGCTCCAACGGCACCGCCGTGAAGACGTCCGCGTCTTGGAACCCGTTCGCGCAGAACTCCAACAAAGCCGGCATCGTGGGCTCGCAGGGCCGCGACGACTACGAGTCCGAGGACGTGGAGTACTACTTCAACTACATGGGCATCCTCGCGGACGAGGGCTCGAACGACCGCATGGACGCGCTGCTCGCGGCGGATAAGCACCCCATCGACGTCATCCTGCTCTTCGCCGCCGCCGAGGGCGACGTGCCGAAGATCGAGGAGATCCTCGAAGCCGGCGCCGACGTCAACGTGACCGACTTGGACGGCAAAACCCCCCTGGAGCTGGCGGGCAAGAACAACCCGGAGAAGAAGGCGACGGTGGAGGCGATGCTCAAGGCGAAGATGTGATTCCGTCACGGAAGGTTGTCGGGTCGCCGAGAGAGTAGTACACGTAAAAGCGCAAAGTATTTGTTATGGCGAAAGGGTCATGCCGCGTAGTCCTTAGCTAGTTTCTTCCTCTACTCCCCGTTCGGCGCGTCCGCCGCGACGACGGGCGCGTGCGCCGAGTGGTACTTGACGCTCGCCGCGTACGCCTCGCGGTCGATGGCCACCCCCGACCCGCCCTCGGAGATCATCGTGTTGCGCATCATCGTGATGGGCGTCATCGGGCACTCGAAGTTCTCCAGCTGGCCTTTGATGGAGATTATGCCCCACGGCGCGTCCGGTAACGGCGGCCGCTCCTGCTTGGCCTCCATCGCGGCGCGTTCCTTGACGAGCTGCTCGCGCGAGTACAGTATGACGTCCAGAAATGTCGCCTCGGGAATCTCCACCTTGTCCGCGGGGAACCACCGGGTCAACACCGCGAGCTCGGCGTCCGAGCGCGCGCTGTACCCGGATCGCAGATGCTGCTCGTTTTCGGGGGTGATGGGGATGGAGCCAACCTTGGTGCCCGGGATGAAGTTCGGGACGAAGACGTGCTTGCAGAAGGGGGCGTAGCCGTCCACCAGCCCGGCGCCGTCGGCGTGCGCCTCGTGCACGCGCCGCACGAACTCGGCCTTGTCGAAGCCCTTGATCTGCGTCCCGCCGTACTTCGGGTCGTCCCACTGGCGCATCGCGAACTCGTCGAGGAAAAACACCTCGCCGCACAGGTCCGCGTCGGGGGAGGCACCCGCCATGGCCTTCGAGGAGGCGCGGAAGGACTTCGACGGCGGGAGGGGGGCTTTTCCGGAAGCGCGCGAGGCGGTCGGAGCGCGGGGAGCGAGGCGCCGGGAGAAGACGGTCGCGACGTGCAGAGCGCGCGCGTGCATCGCCGAGTAACTCGAGAGGGATGGCCCCCCGAGGAAGGAAGGTGCCGGAAACTGAATGCGATCTCAGCGTAATTTTTTCTTGAGTCACAGACGGTGGTCCCCGTTCGACTCGTCGACTCGTCCATCCCGGCGAACGACCCGAACAACGAGCGTCGGCGGGCGGCTTTTCGGCGGCGGCTTGCGAGCGCGCCGCACTCCTCGCGGCACGTCGCGTCGGACTCCGGGCCTGGCGCGCTCGTTCGCGATGGCGGCGACCGACCACGATGGGACGTACCTGAAGCTCCCCGTGAAGCGGTACGCCCCGCGGTCCATCCGCGAGACCGCGGAGGGGCGGTACTGGCGCGCGTACAAATCCCCCGCGCTCCTCAATCAGGTGAGCCAGGTGACGAGCGTGGCGTTCGCGGAGGCGTACCCCCACCACCTCGCGGTGACCTCCTCCGCGCGGGTCACCGTGTACAACTCCAAGTCCCGGCGCCCGCACAAGACGTTCCAGCGGTTCAAGGACGTCGCGTACAGCGGCGTGCTTCGCGCGGACGGCAAGGCGCTGGCGGTGGGGGGGCAGCAGGGATGGGTGCAGCTCTTCGACACGAGCTCGCGGGCGGTGCTTCGAAAGTTCACGCTGCACACGCGCGCCGCGCGCGCCGTGCGTTTTTCCCCCCACTCGCACGGCATACTGTGCTCGGCGTCCGACGACACCACCGTGCGTTTGTGGGACGTCGCCGCGGGCGCGTGCGCGACCAGGCACGACGGCCACACGGACTACGCGCGCTCCGTCGCGGGCCACCCGTTTTCGGCCACGACGTGGGCGAGCGGGTCTTACGACGGCACCGTCAAGTTGTGGGACTCGCGCGTGAACGGCGGCAAAGGTGGATGCGGCATGACGCTCAGGCACGGCGCGCCCGTGGAGGACGTGCAGTGGCTCCCGGGAGGCGCGATGCTGGTTTCGGTGGGAGGGCAGGACGTGTGCGTCTGGGACGCGCTCTCCGGCGGGAAGCTGCTGCGGAAGATGCGGTGCCACCAGAAGACGGTGATGTGCGCGCACGTCGCGCCCGACGGAGGCCCGCCTCCTGTGGAGGAAAACGACGTGTTCGAAAGTTTCCAACGCGGCAGAAGCGCGACCGACCGTGTTTCGCCGCGCCTGCTCACCGGCTCGCTCGACGGACACGTCAAGGTGCACGAGCTCGATGGATTCTCGGTCACGCACAGCGCCAAGTACCCCGGCCCGGTGCTCTCGGTGGCGCTCTCGCCCGACGCGAGCGTCCTGGCGGTGGGCACCGCGAACAGGCTGCTCAGCATCCGGAGGCGCTCGCGCATCCTTGGCCGGGGCGGCGAGGAGGGATTAGGCCGCGGAGGCGACGCGGAGCTTATGGGTCTAAAGACGGGGACGCGAGGGAAAAGGAACGGGCCACGCCGTCTGGACGCGGGGTCGTACCAATATTTCACGCGCGGGCAAAACGCTCGCGCCGCCGAGGGGGACGCTCGCGTCGAACGGCGAAGACGCGCGCGCCTGGCGCCGCACGACCACGCGCTTAGGCGGTTCCGGTACGGCGAGGCGTTAGACGCAGCCTTAGCCGGCGGTCGCGCGGAGGTGGTGGCGGCCGTGCTGGAGGAAATCGCACGTAGAGGCGGCTTGAAGACGGCTCTGGCGGGTAGAGACGCCGCCGGCCTCGAACCCGTACTGAGATTCGTCGCCAGGCACGTCGCGAACCCGCGGCACTCGCGGCAGCTCGCGGGGGTCACGGCCCGGGTGCTGGACATATACGGCGGCGAAATAGGCGCGTCCACGAAGGTGGACAACGCGCTGCGCCGCATACGCGACCGCGTCGCGCACCAGATCAAACTGCAGGGGCAGCTCGCCGCGCTCGGAGGCGTCGCCGCGCCGCTCCTGGCGGCGGGGAGCAGGTGACGGACGCCGGGGTATGGAGGCGATTCGGAACGTGGGAGTCGAGCGCGGATGGCGCGGCGCGCGGCGGTTGGGTTTTTTACGGTACCGGTACCTTCGGGAACTACGCGTACGTCGTCATGACACGCTCACTGCTAGCTAGACTACTTGTGTTCGACTACTGAAGATACCACACTGGTGCCCACGCTGCGGCTGTCACGAGCGCCGTCGCGAAAAGCACACCCTGGCGCGCGCGCCGCCGCGCGAGCGCGTCGGCGTCGGCGACGCGTTTTCTTTTGTTTCTTTTCGACGACTCGTCTCCGTTGTTTTTCTCGTCTTCGTCCAAAAAGTTTTGTCTCGCGTCCAGCACCGGCCCGAGACACTTCTCGAACCACCACGGCGCGAGCGCCACGAGCATCGTCCCCGTGTACCCCGTGGGCAACGTGGGCGCCTCCGCGTACGTGCGCAGCGCCTGGTACGGCGTCGCCGCGCGCGCGTGGTGGTCCGAGTGGCGCTGCAGTCTGAAGACGAACCAGTTGGTGACTCTTTGCGGCGCGTTCCACGAGTGCGCGGGCGTGACTGGTTCGTACGCCGTCGAGACTCGGTCGTCGGACGTGATGTCGTCTCCGAGGGTCACGCGCGTCAGTCCGTAGTGCTCGACGTAGTTCACGAGCTCCAGCAGCGTGACCGCGACGAGCGCCTGTAAGAGGAAAAAACAAACAGCCTTTATGTCGCGTTTGTTTGCGAAGAAGAGCCCGACGGCCCAGAGCGCCGGCAAAACGTGCGCGTCTGTCATGAACGTTTTGCCGAACGTCTTCTTCGCGACTTGGCCGAGATGAACAGCGTTTTCGTCTTCGCCTAACCATATGCGCCACGCGCCGCGGTACGTCCCGACGACAGATTTCACGAAAAACGCGTAAAACGACGTGTAACGCTTGGCGGACGCCGGATCGTCCGGCGTGCCGACGCGGCGGTGATGGCCGAAGCGATGCTCGACGCAGAAGTGCGCGTAGCACACCGACGTTAGCAATACCTTCGCCAAGAACAGCTCCAGCGTTGTGGTTTTGTGCAGCAGCTCGTGCGCGACGGTGATGCCCACGCCGCCGGTGCACACGCCCGCGGAGAGGACCAGGCCGAGTCGCCGGTGGAACGAGGCGTCGACGTCGCAAAACGCGCGCGCGCCGGCGACGATTGCGACGCACTGCGGGATGATCCAAAGAACCAACGGCACCTTGTACCTCCAGTCCTTCGCCGCGCGTCGGCTCTCCTCGTCCGTGGGGTTGGCGAGGTCGTCCGGGACGACCACCTCCAGGATGGGGAGGACCGCGAACACGAACCACGCGCACGTCCACGAGTTGCTCAGCGCGCGAGTCTCGGGGAAGTCGCTCGCCGAGGCGCGCGTCGACAAGAGGAAAACGACGGGGAGAAGGTACGAAACGAAGAAAGGCAACACCGCGAGGGGGCTGTCCAGCCTTCCCTTCCGCGCGTTCGCCACCTCGAACGCCGAGGCGGGACGCCGAGACCGCGCGGGAGACATTCGGCGCGTCGGAGCGTCTCGACGGCGCGCGCGGTCGCGCGCGGTCGAGACTGCAAGATGCAGATTCGGCGCAGTCGAGGAAATATTAATATCAATAAAAAAATCACAGCCGACGACGAGAGTTTGAAATCGCCGTAGCAGGTGAACGCGTCTCGCACTCGGTCGCGCCCGCGACCGCAGGGGACGTCGCGAGCTGACAGACATGGCGCAGCGCACGATCGCGGCGTTTTTCCAGTCCCGTCCCCCCCCGCGGGAAGCGCTCGGGGACGCGACGAACGCGACCGCACCTGTCGCGTTTTCCGACGTTTCTCGCCAAAGCAACAACGACGATGTCGCACGAACGACGACGACGCCTCCGCCGAAGCGCGCTCGCGTCGCCGCGCCGCTTCCTTTCGCCAAAGGCGCGGACGTGATGGACGTTCGCGGCGCGGAGGTCTCGCGCACAAAAGCCGGCGCGCAGTTCTGCAACGTGGACGGGCGCGAGATCCTGCTTTGCGGGGACGCGTGGGGCGCGGAGGATCTCACGAGGCCGATTTCCAGGCGATGGCGTGAGCCTGATGACGAATCATCGCGTTTAACCGTAAACGAAAACCGAGCCGCCGACGTCCGCGCGTCGCCGAGTGGCTCCGCGGCGACTGCGTGTGACGACGCCGTCACTGCTCGTGTCGGTGATGTCGTGATTCGCGGCACGAATGGTTTGGTGGCGCGCGCGGACGGTGCCGTGATTCGCGTCTACGACGCCTCGAACGCGGGCGCGCCGCCGGTGGCGAGTCTGTGCCTGGCGCACGACTCCGTGTCGTCCGACGCGTCGACGTGCGAGTGCACGCGCCGCGCCACGCGCCTCGACGCGCGCGCGGTGACGCGAATGACGTCGCATCGCCTCGATGCGGAGAGAGAAACGTCGGAAACGTTGGAAACGTCGGAAGAAGAGTCTCTGTTTCTTCGCGCGAACCTCGCGGCGACGACGGCGGGGGGCGAGCTGGTGGCGCTCGCCGTGCGCCGCGAAAAACCAAAACGCGTCGTCGCCACGCTTCTCGGGCGCGCTCTGCTCACGGAAGGCACGTTCCAGCACGCGTTCCCGGATTTGGACGGGTCCCTGTCCCTCGACAGCCGACTCGGCCCGTTCTGCATGTGGCGGCCGAAAGAAAAAAACGCGGCCGACGCGGACGGACAAAGAAGCGGAACGATCGCGCGGTTCGCCGTGGCGGCGTCCGCGACGGGCGCTTTGTGTTTCATCACGCTTGCGAAAACAAAACCCGGCGACGCGTCTTACTCGGACGACGCGTCGCGCCGCGCCGTCGCGACCCTGGACCGCGTCGTGAGCCCGCACCTTCCGTCTTTACCTTTTCCTTCGAACGGAACTTCAGAGGGACGAGCGCGCTCGGTGATCCACGACGTCGTGACCTGGACGCGGAGACGCGAAGAAGCGCACGCGTACGCGTGTTTGTCTCGTCGCGATCGTTCGTCGCCGCGCGCCGCGGCGGTGAGCGTCGGCGGCGACGGCGTGCTGGCGATCACGCACTTCGACGCCGAAGACGACGCGCTCGACACGGCGTGGCGCGTCGTTCCCGACCAAGTCTCGACGAAAAAGAAAACGGCGCACAAAAGCTCTTACGACAGTGGCGCCGTGTGCGCTTTTGTCGCCGTGTGCGACCTCTCTTGCACGGCGGTGACGATGTCGGCGGCGGCGCGCGACGCGACGGTGTGGCGGCTGGAAGACGAGACGGAGATTCGAAAAGTGCCCCTCGGCGGTTTTGGATCGGACGGCAAGAACCGTGCCGGTCGCGTCTCGGGCCTCGCGATAGACACGCGCGGACGGCTGATAGCGGCGAGCTTCGACGACGCTAAAAGTGGACGCGGCGCCGTGCGCGTCGCGCGGGGGCGGTAGGCGTTCGTCGCGAGCGGCGGCGAAAAAAAACATCGTTCCCAAATTGCGAAAAACAAACGCCTGTGTTTTCGTCGGCGCGCTTCGAGCGTTCGTAGGTGGTTCCGCCTTTCGCGATCGCCGCATTTCTCCCGCGCGCCGGAGAGCATCGACGCAGGCATGTCCGTGACCCCTCCGCCCCCCGAGGAGCTTAACCGGGAGCTCGACGTCCTGCTCGCCACCGAGGACAACACCGTCCGCGAGGAGGCTGCCTCCTTGCTCGCGAAGAACAACGCGCGCGTGGCGTCGGAGCGCCTGACCGGCACCAATCCCAACGGCGAGCCCCTGTACGACGGCGAGACGAAGACGATCGACGGGCACACCATCACGACCAGCGCCACGCCGCCTCTGCGCAAGTTGCTCAGCACGCCCGCTCTTCCCGAGGAGCTCGTCAAGCACCTCCCCGTGGTGGAGGACGACCCGCAGTGAGCGAGGCGCGCGCGGAGGACACGGGCACGACGACGAGAGGAGAATTCGTTTCGCCCGCCGAGGGAACGCCGAAGAGCCTTTTCGACGCCAAGTCAAAAAAACGCCGTCGAAAAAAAAAACAAACGGCGGCGAATACATGCGCCGCGCGCACCACGTCCCGCCTCGCCGCCGCCGCTCGGCGCGCGTGCGGCTCCTGGTCCTGGTGTGTGCGGTCTTCGCGTTGGTGTACGGCTCGCGCGTCGCGCGCGACGCCGCTCGGCGCCGCGAGGACGCCGCCGCTCTCGACCGCCTCGACCGCCTCGACCCGCGCGGATCGCTTCGCGCGCAGTGGGAGCGCCGCGGCGCGGACGTCGACGACGCGGCTGTTCTGTCCCCGCACTGCGAGGCTTCGCTGGCGTCGATCCTTCCGATCGACTTCTTCGCGCTCGACGAGCCTCACGCCGCACGCGACGGGACGACGGACCGCGTGAGGAGCTCGCAAAACTTCGCCGGCGCGGGTTTGAAGAAAGAAAACACGTTGGCTCGGTCTCGTCTGTATTCCGATTTCGCGCGCGGCGTCGCCGAGAAGGGCGTGACGGCGTTCGCGGGGACGACGACGACGCAAGGTTTAGGGCTGTCGAGTCTGTTTCGGTTCGACTCGAGGACGGGGAAAGCGAGCGCGATCCTCGAGCCGCTGTCGGTCCCGGTGCGCGCGATCGTGGTCCCGCTGCCCGGGGACTCGCCGGCGGCGACGAAGATTCGACGCGAGACGCGCGACGCTCTGCGCCGATTCTTCCCCCCCGCCGGCGGCGACTTCGGCCACGGCGACTCGGTTTGGTTCCAGGACCCCGAGCTGTTTCACTTCTCCGTGTTCCACGCGAGCCACCATCTGGAACCCGTGCCGGCGTCGCCGCGTGAGCGGTCCGACGAGCTGGACGCCGTCCGCCGCGTCGCCGCGCTCGCGTGTCCGATGGACGTCGTCGTCGAACGCGTCGTGGTGTCGCCGAGCGGCGCGGTGATGGCGCTGTGGAACGTCGAGGACGGCGCCGAGCCCAGGTCGTTGCGCGATTCGTTGCGCGAGGCGCTGCCGAACGCGCCGGAAAAGCAGATCGTCGCGGACCGCGTCATCTGGCACAGCACCGTGGCGCGCCTGCTGCGACCGCCGGCGACGGCGGGCGACGGCGGCGCGGCGGCGGCGCTCGCCGCGCAAAACCTGCTCACCGAAAAGCTGTGCGGGACTCGAGCGCGTTTGAACAAGGCGTGGTTCGTGCACGAGCGCGATAAACTCGCCTTGGCGCTCGGCGGGAGGTTCGAGACGTTCGAGGCGCACTTCGGGTGCCGAGAATAGGCGAATAGCGGGTCACGCAGCGAGCTAGACTACGTATTACAGATAGAACACCATAGATAATCGGAGCGTCACCGTCGCGCGGAGATCATCGCGCGCGCGTTTCAATCACGACGTCGCCTGGTGCTGCGCGAAGGCCCAGCGCGCGGAGATCATCGCGAGGCGCTTGTCTGGCGTGAACAGCCTGCGCAGACTCCACTGGACGTACAGCGCGAACGCGATCGGGACGACGGCCGCTCCGGGCAGTCATCGCGGCCGCGACCGCGGCCACGACGGGATCTCCTCCGTGTCCTCCTGCGAAGACGCGAGCCCTTCGGTATCCTCCGCCTCCTCCGCGACCGCCGCCGCCGAAGGATCCTCCGCGCCGTCATCCTCGCCCGCCTCGCCGCCGGCGCGCGTCTCGTCCGATTGCAATCCGTCCACCGCGCCCGCGTTTGGACCCGCCTGGTCCCCGAGGCCAGTCTCTTCCGCGGCATCGGGCTCCTCCTCGGACGCGCACGCGCGCGTCTCGCGCGCGAGCTCGCCGTCGGGCCCCTCCTCGTCCGAGCCGCCGACGGTGATGTCGTAGTAGGGCTCGGACTCCGGCCGCGGGCGCGCGGCGGTGAACGCCACCGGGTCGGGCTCGGCCCACTCCGATTCGCCGCGCAGCCGCACGAACGTCGCGGCGTTGTTGTGCCTGGTATCTCCCGCCTCTATGAACTGCGGGTAGTCCGGCGCGCTGAACACCGTGCAGAGCTTACCCACGTTTTCGATGTCGTGGTCCACGGAAAACCCCGAGTGCATGTTGTCCATGCCCTCGCGGTCCTCGCGCGCGTCTGGCCCCTCGTGCGAGCGAAGCACGAGTCGTAAACCGTTGGTCAAAAGAAACTCCGCCGTGGCGTCCGGGCCGAACATCGTCCCGATCCCGCGGTTCTCGTTCGGCACGAGGCCGGTCACCTCGTGTGCGGGCGCGGGGTCGCTCCACAGCACGTCCCCGGCGATCGCAGCGTTGCCCTCGCCGTCGGGGTCGCCGCCGCCCTTCCAGGCGCCCGCCAGCTCAACAAGCGTGCCCACCGTCAGAGTCGCCTTGGCGCCGCGGCGTTTCGCGCGTTTCTTCCCTCGAAACAAACCGCCGTGCAGCACGAGCGTCTTGTCCCCGATCTGCGCGGCGAGCGGCAGCTCCGCGCCGACGCGCATGAACTGGCGCCACAGCGCGTTCCCGGACGCTTTGGAGTACTTCACCTGCAGCTCGCGCTTGTACCCGTACACCTCCGTGCAGAACTCGCACTCGTGGTTCCCGCGGAGCAGGAACACGAAATCCGGCGCGGCGGCTTTCCACGCGAGCACGACGGCGAAGAGTTCGGCGCCCCACGCTCCTCTGTCCACGAAGTCCCCGTTGAAGACGTACCAGTTCGTGGCGCTCGGCTCGCCCGCGATGGACATCAGCTTCAGCGCGTCGTGCAGCTGGCCGTGCGTGTCGCCTACCACGACCACTTCCGTCTCGCGCGGCGGACGCAGACGCAGAAGCGTCGGCTCATCGTGCAGCATCGCCCCGACGTGCTTCAACAGCTTCTCGTGCACCGCCTTGGGGAACACCTTGGCGAGGTTCTTGGGGGGCTCGCCGGACCGGCTGTTCGCGTCCAGCGTCGTGGCCAGGAGCCGCGCCCACGCGGGGGTGATCACGCCGTCGCCGGGCCACTCCATGGCGTTCGACATGTGCCCTCGGACAAACGAACGCCCGAACGCGCCGAGCTCAGAGAAGCACTCGTTCGAACCGAGAATCGGACGCTCGAGCGCGCGCGCGCGTCGACGTGCCGAGGCGCGGGCCGGCACCGAGCGCGTCCCCGAGGTCGAAGCGGTGACCCCGTTCGATCTGTCACCCGGCACTCGCGCGGGGACGTGTGTGGGGGCGCTGGGGACGGTATGGGGTCTTGTCGTGTTGGGCACTTTTTTTGAAAGTGAGAGTGCGAGTCAGCGAGTGTTCGTCGAGTCTGGGCACACCTGCGCCGGCAGTGGGCACTCGAGAACCAGTCCTGAATGCGCGCTTTCGTGCTGCTCGCGCTGCTCGCGCTCGCCTCCGCGAGCGCGCCCACGGGCGGGTCGGGGTACGACGAGTGCCCCGCGGCACCCGCGAGGCCCGGCGACCGCAGGAAAGGCGACCCGCGCACGTTCACTCTCGCCGTGCAGCGCGTGTCCGCCTCGTCGGGCGGGGAGAAGGCAGGCGACGGTTCCTCCGATGTCACGCGGCTCGAGCTCGCGCGGTCGCGCCTGGAACGCGTCGCCGCAGAAATCACCGCGCTCGACGCCGATTTCGTGCACGTGACCGGCGTCGACGGCTGCGCGGCGCTCAACGCCCTGGTCGCCGCGAGCACGGCCATCGACGCGCGCGTCGCCGGCGATTACCGCCCGTACCTCGTGGCGCCCGAAACCGCCCCGCATCAGCTCATCTTCCCCGCGACCGCCGCGATGCTCACGCGCGTCGACCCCACCGCGAACGTGTACGTGGCGCCGGACTCGGTGCGTGGCGGAGGAAGGAACTCCGCCGGGGAGGAAGTACCTCCGTCGTTCCCGCATTATTTCGCGCGGACGCGTCTCGGCCGCGTCGACGTCGTCGTCGCCGGCGTCGCCGAGGCGCCGACGAGCGCGGAGGGCGATTTCTTACGCGAAAGCGGATCCGACGAATCGTGGGCAAACGAGGCGCTCGCGACGCTCGGACGAGGCGAAGAGCTCATCGTCGTGGGAACCGACGCGTCTTTCTTGAAGAAGCACCCGCGCGTTTTTTCGTTCCTACGAACGAACGCGTTTTTGGAACTACCGCCGGGCGCCGTCGATACCGCGACCGTCTGGGTATCGCCGCGAGTCGCCGCCGCGCTGCGAAGGGGAAAGGAAAAAAGAGCGTCGGAGGAACCGTCGCCGTCGCCTTTAAACGAAGTGCTTTTCGATTTCGCGCGACTCGAGTTCGAGCCCGGCGCGTTCACGAACGAGGCGGAGACCATCGCGCAGTACCTCACCAAGAAAAGGGTGTTCCTGACCGCATGCGAGGTGGCGTTCGCGGCGGTGTTTTTCCCGGGGGTCGTTACACTCGCGTTTGAACAACCGCGCGGCGCCGCGGGGAACGAAAAGAAAACGCGGTGAACGCGAAGCCGCGTGCGTTGGAAGCGTCGGTATGTTTAGCTATGCGTAACCTCACTGAAAGCAGATGGGTAGTTTCTTCGCCCATCTCGTCTCTCAAACGGTGTTTTGGCGCGTTTGTGTGTGAGATACTTTGTATTTTTAAGTATGAACATCACAAAAGGTGCGGTCTTCTTCGCTCACTGCTGCGCGCACCCGTCGGGGGCGTTTTCCTTTTCCCGGCTCTCGCCCGGGGGCGCGCCCGGCGCCGCGACGGGCGTCGGCGCGATCTTCGCCTTCTTCGCCGCCGGCGCCGCCGGCGGCGCGGAGGCCATGGCCGCGAACGCCGCCGCCGCGGCGGCGGCAGACGAGCCCGCCGCCGCGGGAGGCGCGGCGGTGGGCGCGACGGTCACGCGCACGGGTGCCTTTTTCGGCTCCGCTTGGCGCACGGGCGCGGGGGTCACGCGCGCGGCGCCCCCGGCGCTCCTGCCGACGACGCCGAGGTTCACGGGCTGCGCCGCGCCCGGCCCCGCCGTGAGCTTGGGCGCGTCGAAGCCCGTTGTTTCGACCGCGCCGCTCGCGGAGGCGCCCGCGTTTGGGAGCCCCGAGCCGCCTCCGACGCCCCCGATGGCGGCAAACGCCTTTTTGATCTGCTCGCGCGTGTCGTTGTCCTCGCTCACCAGCCCCCGCAGCTCCTCCTCGCGCACCTTCAGGTCGCCGAGGACCGCCTCGATCTGCTCCAGCTCCGCCTTGGCCGCGGCGAGCGGGTCGGCGTGCGGGGGCGCGCCCGGGGGTAAGGACGCGTTCACCGCCTCCACCGCCGCCTCGTCCGAGGTCTTCAGGCGCTTGATCCGCGCCTCGCAGATCGAAATGGCGCGGGTGCAGTTCTTGAGCGCCTTCTCCAGCTTGTCGTCCATCTGCTGCGCGACGGAGATGGAGAGCAGCACGCCCGCGATCCGGCGGTCGTCTTCTTCGAGCTCCACCTCCAGAATCGCCAGGCACTGCTCGAGGTCCTCCAGAGCGCTCGCGAAGTTGGCGTGCTCGGTGTTCATCTCGCCGAGGGTCTCGAAGCAGTTCGCGAGCTCAATCGGGTGGGTCTCGTCCTCCTCGTAAATCAAACGCGCGTTCTCCACGAGCTTCCACGCGAGTTCCATGTCGTCCTCCTCTTCCTCGTCGTTCTCGTCTTCCCCGTCGTCGTTTTTCGCCTCGTTCTCGCCGTCAGCCTCGTCTTCGTCGTCGTCGCACGCCTCGCCCTCGTCCGCGGCGGAGGCTTCCGCCTTGCGCTTGGCGTCATCCTTGGCATCCGCCTGAGCCTGCGCCTGCTTGCCGAAGACGGTGTTCTCGTCCTGCGCCTTGTAGAAGAGCGCGCAGCCGTACTTGTAGTACGCCGCCGCGCACTCGATGGCCTGCTCGCCGTGCACGGTCACCTTGAGCTCCAGCGCGCGCGCCAGGAGCTCGATGGCCTCGTCCATGTTGCCCGCCTTGATGGCCGCGACGCCCTTGGCGTAGCTCTCGTCCGCCTCGACCGTCATCGCGGCCGCGTCCGCGGGGGCCTCCGTCTCCGCCATCGGGGAGTAGAGCGAGCGACTGCTGTGACGCGCGGTCTGCGCTCTGCTGCAGAAGCGAGTGAGGCGCGCGGGCGTGTGCGCCTGCGTCCTGGGGTGTGACCGGGAGCCACGAGCGCGTCTCTCGGATCTCGCGCAGCACTTCACAAGCGGAGTGCCAACTTCGTTTTCAAAAATTTGAGCGCTGACGATTTGTCGGGCCCGAGGCCGGTTCGTTGTGAATTTCTGTCGGTCGCTTCTCGAATCAGAACCGCCGGTGTGTCATGAGCGCGGCGAGGCGTCCGCGAACCGCCGCGAAGCGCGTCTTTTGGCTAACAAGTCGGCTGCTGACGCGTCGAGTCCGCATTCCTCCGACCGCCTCGAGCGCGGCGGTTGAACCGGAAACGACACCGCGAGTCGGCACGCGCGTCACGGGTACGCCCCGAGCACGACAGAGGACCCGCCTCCGTCTCCGCGACCGCACCCGACGCGACCGAGGTGGGCCACGGCCTTCGTGCCAACTCACCAGAATTCGTTGGCGGTAACGATAATCACGCGCTCTAACTGACACCCGCTCGGCACCCCACCTCCCCGCAGACGTACTCGCGACCGGAAAGGGCTCTTCGTCTTCCTCGACGCCGCGCAGCGTCATGGCGGCGCGTGCCACCGCGCACGTCGCGCTCGCCCCCCCCGCGGCCCGGCGCCTGCCGCGCCGCGTTCGAGCCCCGCCCGCGCGCGCTTCGGTCATGCCCGCCTCGGGCGCCGCTCGCGCGCCCGCGTCGCCCGCGCCGGCCGCCGTGCAGCCCCGGCTGTGCGCGCGCGCGCCCCCCCCGGGTGTCCCCGGCGGGTTCGGGACGGGCGCGCGCCGTCGGCGCCCGCGCGGGTCCGTGCTCGTGGGCGTCCGCGGAGGCGGATCGGAGGCTGAGTGGGAGGAGGGCTGGCGATCCGGCGCCGGCCGCGGGCGCGGGCGCCCGCGGGGCCGCGGCGCGGGCGCCGCCGCGGAGAACCCCGAGGCGCCCGCGGACGTCTTCGCCACCGTCGTCACGGAGGGCTTCGGCGTCGCGTCCGCGCGCGCGGAGGGCGCCGCGGATGACACCTTGTCCTCGAGCGCTGAGAAAGCTCCAAGCGCGCCCGGCTCCAAACGCGCCTGGCTCAAGAAGACGGTCTGGAAGGCGCTCTCCGCGGCGGATGCCGCGAGCTCTTCGCCCGACGAGATCGTCGCCACGCTGGAGAACTACCCCGAGGCGGACGGCGGCGCGCTGAACGGGGGCGTGGAGGAGGAGCTCAAGCGGGGCAGCTCGCTGGACGAGGGGGACGTCGCCGCGGCGACGGCCGAGCGCGAAAAAAACGGAGGGGACGAGACGACAAAAGCCGGCGTCGGCGATTCGACGCCGCCGCGCGACGAGAACGTCGACCTGGAGGCGGCGACGCGCGGCGTGGGGTCCATCATCGCCGCCTCCGTGGCGACGGGATCGGGGGATACAAAATCGGACGACAAAATCGGCGGCGGGACCTCCACCGCGGGTGCCGCGGCCGGTCACGCCGCGTCGATGAGCGGCGTGACGAACGGCGACGCGGCGGTAATCGCGACGCCGGCGACGGAGAAGAAGAAAAAGAAGGATAAGCGGTACCTCGCGGTGAACCCGCCGAAGCCGTACGAGGTGATGCGCATCAACGCACCCGACGCGTCCGAGGCGCCCGGGAAGCATCTGCCGCAGAGGCTGACGCGCCGCGCGTTGCTTCGCGACGCCGAGCTCACGCCTCGCGACCTGCGGCGCATCGACCCCTCGCTCCTGCAGACCAACAACACGCCCGCTCTGCTGGTGAAGGACCAGACCATCATGGTGAACCTGGGCGTGCGCGTGATCATCCGACCCGACCACGCGCTTTTGTTCGAGCCCGACACGGACACCGGCCGCCGGTTCCTCAACGCCGTGGACTCGTCCACGCGCGAGCGGGGCGTGTCTCTGAACGGGTCCCTCGACATAGGCAACGGGCTCGGTCTGGCGTCCGCTTCGAGCGCCTCCCGCCTCAAGTCGACGGATGACGCCGAGAGCGAGTACGATTACGACCTCAACGCGGCGCCGGGCGGGACGGGGGGCGCGCCTATTCCGTTCGAGCTGGAGATGGTGGAGGCGGCGCTGCAGGAGACCATGAGCCAGCTGTACGCGAAGCTGGAGTTCTGCGAGGAGCGGTGCCGCAGAGTCTCCTCGCAACTAAGATCGAGCATCAACCCCGCGGTTCTGGAGGAGCTGCGGCTGACGAAGCAGTCGCTCGTGGCGCTCGACTCGCGCGCGGGCGCGGTGCGTCAGGTGCTGCTGGACACGCTGGACGACGACGACGACATCGCGGACTTCACCATCTCCTCGACCGCGACGAGCGAGGAGGACAAGGAGGACGAGGAGGAGGAGGTGGAGAACCTGATCGAGTACTACCTGCAGCAGACGGAGACGGTGCACAACGCCGCCGAGCAGCTCCTGGAAAACACGCGCGACCTGGAGGAGTCCATCTCCGTGTCGCTCTCGTCGCGGCGGTACGAAGTGTCGAAACTGGAGCTGACGTTGTCCATCGCGACGTTCGCCGCCGCGCTCGGGGCGCTAGTCACGGGCATATTCGGCATGAACCTGCGGTCGTGCCTGGAGATGTCCATCACCGCGTTCTACCTGACGTGCTTCCTCATCGTCACCGGGATCGGCGCCATCTTCCAGAGCATCATGCGATTCGCGCGGAGACAGAAGATCCTCTGAGTTTTTAACGCTCGAGGCGACTCTCTCGGGCGCGCGAGAGACGAGACGGCGAACGAACGCGCCGTAGACGGGACGAAGCGTCCGGCGAAGCGGACGAAAAATACCGGCCCGCCGCATTTTGTGATACGAGCAGTGCCCCGCGCGGCGACGACGTCGCGCGTCGCCGAACCGGCGGAGTCTTTCTCGTCACCCTTTTCCCGCTTCTCCGCGAAAGCGTATCTCGTGTCGGTGCCTAAGGCTTAGGCGGAAATCTCGTCGCTCGCGCCTCGTCCCCGCCCCTCCCCGCACACCGCTCCGCGCGCGGGGCGCTCCGGGCACGACGGCGGACCCGATCACGCCGGGCGGCGAGCGGCCTTTCGTTCGCGTCGCCTCCGAGGACGAGCTCCGCGGCGACGGCGACCGCGTGCACGTGCAGCTCCTGGACGCGGACGGCGCCCCGAGACACGTGTCCCTCATCAACCACGAGGGGGAGGTGTTCGCGCTCGACTCGCTGTGCTACCACGCCGGGGGTCCGCTCGCCGCGGGGGACATCGAAGACGTCGGGGGGAGCCCGTGTCTGTCTTGCCCGTGGCACCTGTACAAGGTCACGCTCGGGACCGGCGAGAAGCTGTACGGCAGCACGAAGCTGGACGACGACGGCGTGACGCTCGTGCCCGACGGGATTAAATCCGCCGGCGCGCGCCAGCGCACGCACGAGACGGAGCTGCGCGAGGACGGGTGGTACGTACGTCTGCGCCTCGACGGAGTGCTCGAGTCGGACAGGTTCGCGAACAAGCGCGTGCCGGGCATATCGGGCGCCAGGGTCGTGCGCGTCGACCAACCCGTGATCGCCGCGTAGGAGTCCATCCGCCGCGACGCGAAAAAAAAAAAAAAAAAACCGACGCCAGAGACGGAACGCGAACCATGCCTTCTCGGGTCCTCGCCGCGCTCGCGCGCGCCGCGCGCGCCGGTGCCTCGACCGAAACGCTCGCGCCGTACGCGCGCGCCGCGAAAGCCGTCCTCGCGGACGTAGCGCGCGGCAGGACCCGCGTCGGGACCGGGACCGGGACCGGCGAGGCGTTGGCGGAGGCGGAGCGCCAGGTGGACGAGGTCGTTCGGGTGCTGAGCCCGGGTCCGCTCGTCGCGCCGCAGACGGAGGCTGAGAAGAAAACAGCTTTCGAGGCGATGCGCGCCGCCGCGAAGCGGTGGCGAGACGCGCAGGAGGAAAAGGCGTGAGTGTGGTAACGCGTTCCCGTGTTATACCGTATGCGTGTCGGATCGCGCGTTTGCGTTTACGTTTGCGTTTACGTCTGCGGTGTTAAAATAATCGTACAGTTCCGTCTGGAGCGCCGAGCGCGAGCGCGGCGAGCTTTTTGTCCCTCGGGCTCGCGTCTTCCCCGATGCTATTGAATCACGCAACACCCCATGACGGCGTCGCCGCGGCCCCGCGGCGATCGCCGTTCTTCGTCGGAGTCACTCGGCTCGCTGCGAGAGGGGGAAGGTCAGAGTCGTGTCGAGTCGTCGTAGTCGTCGTCGCGCGTTTGACGTAAACGTTTTCGGGAAACGAAAGAATCTCGGCCGTCCCGTTTCGGAGCGAGTAGGGTTGACAACGAGACGCGGTCTTGGAAGGGTGGGAGCGGGACTCCGCGCGCGTACCTCGGCTCGAATTCTCTGACGTGCGTCAACTCCATCCCGTGGTGATCGTGCCACCCGACCGATTTCGGTCCCTCGGCCACCACCACCATGCTCTCGTCGTACACCCCCGATTGCGGTGCGCTCATCTATCCAACCTCCTTCGTTTTCCTCCGATCCCGTTTGCCCTCCTGTTTTGGCTCAGCCCGCGAACCGTGGAGTCGTTCCGAACGTCTTCGCGCGCGTGAGCTCGAGCGGAACGCCTTCAGACGCGGCGCGCGCTCTGCTGCGATCGGCCTCGCGCGTGGACGGCGCGCGTCCCCCTCGACGCGCCGCTGTCCCTCGCGCACCCCTTCTGGACACGGCCCCTAAACCGTGCCCGCAGTGACGGCGGTGCCCAACAAAAAACCCGAACGCGACCGCTCGGAAAGCGAGACGCGCGGGCGACGCGAGCGAACCGCCGAAGGTTCGAACGCGCGATCGAGCCCTTAGCGCGCTCCACGAAGCGACGCTGTCCGGCTCCGACGCCGAGTCCCCTCGGACGCGACTCGGTATGGCGCATCAGCGCGACAGTTACAAAAACCGAACACGATGTTCCTTCGGTTGTTGGGAAAGCTGCTCATCTCCCGATGCGTTTCCAGTCTGCAAATTTATACGCGAACTTCGACATCGATCGCGAATTTTGATGATCGCGGGAACCAGCGCCTGCGTGCAGTGTTCGGTCAAACGCCGCGATCGATCGACGTCCGCTTCGTCCTTCCGTCGTGCTGTAGTCTACGTAATACAAGTCTAACTCAAGTACGCCTGCTCCAGCATGCGCTCAAACTCCTGTAGGTCTATGTCCCCGTCGCCGTTCGTGTCGTACTCCTCGAACATCTCCTCGATCTCGTCGTCGTCGTACCCGGTGTCCGCGAGCGCTTCGAGGAGCTCCTTCTTGTCCAGCAACCCGTTGTCGTTGAGGTCGTACAGAACGAAGATGCTCTTGATCTCCGCCTTCTGCGCCTCCGACAGCCGCTTGGGCTCGGGCGGCTTCTCCACCTTCGGGGGGTACACCCAAAGCATCATGTCGCGGATCTCATGCGGAGAGGCTTTGCGGTAGTACGCCTGGCGCGATGAACGGCGGCGGAACGTTCGGCGTCAGTTTTTCTCTTTTTTTTGCGGAAAAAAATGTCGCGGCGCGTCGCGTCGCGGTGAACAAACAACCCTTCGAGGCGTCAATCGAGAAGCGGGGGGTGACGGGGACGCCTCGCTCGGCCGCACGCACCCTCAAGTACTCGTCGAACCCGATTTTTTTGCTTCCGTCCTTGTCGATGGCCTTGAAGAAGTCGTCCGCGGCGTCCCCGAGGTTGCTTCGGTTCAGAGCCTTGCGCAGCTCCGCCGCGTCGATCTCGCCGCTCCGGTCCACATCGGCGTCGTCGAAAATCTCCTTCAACGCGAAGACATCTTTCTTGTTATACTTCTTCTCCGTCTTCGTCAGCTCGGTCTTACCCATCGCGTCGCGCGGGGGCGAAGCGAGGGCGGACCCGGGAGGAAAGCGGCGCCTCCCGCGAGAGACGTCCGCGCGCCTGCGGGCGTGCCACGCGGAGTGCTTCACGCGGACGAAGAGAGTCACAGACACTTAAAGTGCCGGCAGAACGAAACACACGGCGCCAGATTTTTTTCGTGAACGTCACAAGAGCTCAAGAGCGCGTGTTTATCCACCAGGCCCCGACCTTTCACGAGCACTCCGCCCGCGCGCGGCGCGGCACGCAGTCAGAGACGCGCGGCACGAGCGGCTTCGCGCGACTCTTCCAGGGCGTCGCGTCGCGTCTCCGGGCGAGCGCGTCCTCCTCGCGGCGGCTCGGTGTCTGTCCTCGGCGAGAGCGACGCTCGCGGATCGCGACGGATGATGGCCGCTGCGGCGCCGAGTTCGGGGGAGACCACCCCCGCGCGCGCCCCTCCCGGTTGCCCGGCGCACCACCCCCTGGACGACACCTTCGACGACGGCGCGCACATCAGCAACATCGAGTCGTTCGTCGTGTCCACGGTCCCGCTCGTTCCGGCGCTGGACGCGGAACGACCCGCGGGTGAGGGGGGAGCCGAACCTTCGGCCGACGGCGCGGATCCTCCGGGGCCTTCGTCCCGCGAAAAAACGCGGGACCACTTCGCGCTGCGCGACCTGTGGGCGTTCTTCGACGAGTGGAGCGCGTACGGCGTGGAGGTCCCGCTGACTCTGGACGACGAGGACCACGAGGTGTTTCAGTACTACGTCCCGTTCCTGTCCGGGATCCAGCTCTTCAGAAGCACGGAAGTCGAGCGAAGTCGAGCGAACGCGACGAACGCGCGCGACGCGCGCGAAACGAAGGATGACGAAAACGATGACGACGACGAAAACGGACCGGCCGGCTCTGGTTTTCTGCCTCTGCCTTCCGGCATAGACGCCGCGACGCGCAAAGGCGAGTCCGTTCCCGGTCGTGAGCTGGTGTTTTCGTATTTCGAGCAGGCGTCGCCGTACGCGCGCGCGCCTCTCGCCGACACCGCCGAGCGTCTAAACGCCGACCACCCGGAGCTGTTCGCGTTGACCAGCAACGAACTGCACCCGGCGTCCTGGATGTCCGTGGCGTGGTACCCCATCTACCGCATCCCCGTCGGGCAGACCCTGCGGGACCTCTCCGCGTGCTTCCTGACGTACCACGCGCTCAGCACGGCGACGAGAGCGGGGGAGGACTTTGGGACGGACCAAAACCCGACCGTCGACGGAGAAACGACGAGCGACGAAAAAAAGACGTCGGGAAGCGCGGAGAGCGAGACGGAAAAGCCATCGCCGACAAAAAATCCGACGGGCGAGAAAAACGATCCTGAAAGCTCTTCCGTTTCCGTCCCGGCGCACCTGCGCGGGTGCCCCGCGCCCCCTCCCGCGTCCGCAACAGGCGAGGCGGCGATGGCGTCTCGCGCGAACCGGCTGATCGGCTCGGACCCCTCGGGGCGGCGGAGAATACGCCTGCGCGCGTTCGGGCTGGCGTACTACAAGCTGCGCAGCGAGCTGTGGCGGCCGGCGGAGGTGGCGGACTGGCTCAAGACCATGCAGGGCGGCGCGCGCGCGTGGCTGCGGGGCCAGAAGGTCATACACCCCGACTTCGAGTTCTTCTCGCACAGGGGGTAGGCGAGGCGGGGAGGACGCGCCGAAAAAGGTGGCCGAGAGCGCGGGGCGAGCGGAGAGACGACAGACGCGGCGGCGGGTGTAAAAAATACGAGACGCGCCGAAGGCCTTGTGCTGCTCAGCACTGCGCAGTCACGACGTATCACCTCGGATTTCGATGAAAAAATGATTTCACGCTTTTCGCGCCTTTTTGCGCCACGACGATCGCGCGGCGCACACACCGCCGCGCGCCGTCGCGCGACGATGGCGGAGCGACGCGTGCTGGCGCTGCTCGGCCCGTGCCGGGTGGACGGCGTGGGCGGCGGGGTCGGCTTCGAGGACCTCAGGGGGCTTGACGGGGTGGATGTCCGGGCGCTTCACGAAGATGTGTCTTCGCGCGCGCTGACGACCGCGCTGGAGCTGGTGCGCGATGACTTGAGGCGCGCGTCGCGCGCGGCGAACGACGCGGCGTGGGCACCCCTGGGGCTGCACGCGCCCGAGCCCAAGTTCGCGTGCTGCAGCTGGTGGCCCGAGCTCGTCCTGCCGAGCGTCGAGATCTCCGAGCCGGACGCGGGGGAGGGTCGCGCGGGGGCGAAGCGTCGCGCGGAAAAGGGCGGTGCCGAAGAGGAGAAACACGAAAAAACAAACGCGGCGCCGTCGCCGCGGTCCGCGGCGCCGGACTCGCGTTGGCTCGACGCGCGGTGCGCGGACGAGGCTCTGGCGGCGATGGTTGTATCCGCGTCGCGGTCGACGAGCGCCCAGCTGGACGACGACGCGTGGGACAGCATGACAAACCCCGCGGGCGCCGCCGCGCGCGCCGCCGCGTTGCTCGCCGACGGCGCGGCGGACGAAACAACGACGAGCCAGACGGACGTCGCGTGGATAACCGCCGGCGTGGACGGCGGCGGCGGAGGCGCGGGCGAGTGGCCTCCCGAGGCGGTCGCGGCGTACGGCGTGATGCGCGCGGCGAAGCAGGCGGGGGGCGAGGCGACGATCGTCGTGCTGGTGGCGGACGAAAGCCGGGACGCCGACGACGACGACGGCGGCGGCGACGACGAAAACGAAAACGAAAACGAACGCGAACGCGAACGCGACGCGCCGCCGCTGCTCCTGGAGATGGCCGCGCGCGTCGGCGCGGCGATCCGCACGGTACGTTTCGCTTCGAACGAGGGCGACAAGGGGACGAGCGCGACCTTTTCGAACGGCAAACGCGTCGGTGTGTTCGGGGACTCGGCTCGGTGGCGCGGCGGTCTGACCGTCGCCGCCGCGCCGGAGATGACCCTCCCGGGCCTACGCCTCGTCGGCGCCGCCGACGACGACGCGGCGACGTCGACGGTTCCTCGCGGCGCTTCGCGCGGCGCGCCGTTTGTCACGACGCGGTCGGCGAGTTCGTTCCCGCGCGCCGCGGGCGACGCGACGCTTCTGGAGATCGTGCGCCTGGAGACTGTGCCAGCAGACCGGCGCCGCGACGCGCCGCCGCTGCGCCTGGAGTGGACGCCGACGAACGGCGCGACGTCTCGGCCAAAAAGCGCGACCGAAACCGAAACCGAAACCGAAACCGAAACCGAAAAAAAAAGCGCGCTCGGCTTTTCGCTTCGCGACGACGTGTTTGCCGCGCTCGCGGCGGCGAGCCGAGCGGTCTCGACGCGCGGCGAGACGCCCGCGTTCCTGGTCCGCGTCCCGTTCTCGAGACGCTCGCCGTCCTCCGCGCGCGCGAACATCTCGCGCGGAACGGTCATCAACCGTGCGTCCCACAAGACGCGCGCCGTCGGAACGCCGGCGCCGCACGCCGACGGGCCGATTTTGCTCGTGCGGCTTGATTTTCATCATCGGCGTTCCGAAACCGAAACCGAACGTATGAACGTAGCCTTCGTCGCCGACGCGCTCGCGTCGCTCCCGTCGCTTCTCCTGCGCGCGGTCGCGGTCGCCGGCGCGAGCGCGCGCGAGCGCGCGCTCGCGGCGGTTCGCGACGCGAAGCGGCGCGAGGAGGCTGCCCGAGACCAAAAGGCTGTCGCGGACGGAGGCGGGGCGGAGAAGCCCGGCGCCACACCGGCGTCCGTCGCGTCCACCGGGCGGAAGCGCGCGCGCGGCGACGCCGGCGCGGAAAAGGCGCGCGCGGCGGCGGCGGCGAAGCGGAGGGCATCCGAACGTCGCCGCGATGCTTCTTCTTCTCTCGAGACCGCCAGGAAACGCGCGGAGACCGCGTCTGCGGAGGACGCGGACCTCGACGACGACGCGTCGCGCGAACGCGCGCTGGCGCATCTGGCGTCGTCGCGCGTGCGCTCCCTCGACGGAGCCGCCGAGAGACTCTTGGCGTCTGCGGACGCCGACGCCGACACGGACGACGACGACCGACCACGTACCGAAGATGCCGACGACGACGATACCGTGCACCATCGTTTGTCGTCTGGTCCTAAAAACACGCGTCGTCCGCTCGGCGCTTCCGCGTTCGCGCGCGTCCTGTCGGCGCTCGCGGCGGCGCAGCGACGGCGCGACGGGTTCGGGGCGGAGCCGCGCGACCGAAAACCGTTGCTCCCGGCGTCAGAGGGGTGGTCCCCGGAGAAGCTGCGCCTCACCGCCACGCTTCTCCGCGCCGCCGCGGACGTCGCGGCCGGCCACGGCGTGGTCTCGGAGGCGCGCCGGGACGCCGGGAAAGGCTCGGGCTCGGGTCCCGAGGTCCCGTCGCCCTCCGGCGCGGCGGACGGAGGCCTCGCCATCGCGGCGCCGAGCCGCAGCCCGAGCAAGAGCGGCGCGTCTCGCGAGTTTGGTTCAAAGTACGTCGACGTTCCGGCGCCTCGCGCTTCCGGCGACGTCGCGGTTAAGGAGCACGACAAAAGCTCTCACGGCGTTTTAGATTACGCCGCCGCGGAGGCTGAGCTGCGCGCCAAGGTGCAGCGCGAGCGGCGCGAGAAAAGAGAGCGGCAGAGAATCACCATGGCGCCGCGGCACGTCCCCGCGGCGCGAAGAACCGGAAACGCCGTCCTCGCGGCGGCTACGAAAAACGCCGCCGCGCCCGTTCCAAACAAGAGCCAGTCTGCGTTGACGAACCCGCGCGATTTCGCGAACAAAGACAAAGACGCGACGCACGGCACGCACCGCGCGCACAACGGCAGCGGGGGGGGGACTGTGTCCGGGCACGAGCCTGTGAACGGAGACGAGCGTTTCGGGCATACGCACGAAAACGAACGCGGCGTTTTCTTTGGAGCCGAACGGGACCGGGACCCCGAGCCGAGCGAATCGGCGGTTGGCGCCGGCGCGGCGGCGCCGCGCGCGACGCGCAACCGCGTGTGCACGAAGTGCCACATCGAGCTCGCGCCCATCCCGGGCGTCAACATGAGCCTCATGAAGCACTGCTACGCCTGCGGGGGGACGCTCGCGCCGGGGATGTAGGGGGTACTTTGTGTAGTAACACTGATTCGTACGTCGCGCGAGTCGGGCTACGCCGGCAACTCGAGCGAAAAAAAAAGAGGTTTCGCCGGTCAAAAAGTTTCGCGACCGGCAGGATTTGAACCTACGCGGGCATTGCCCATTGGATATCTTGCTCGAAATTTGCAATCGAGAGACTGATTGCTCACACGTTCAAGTCCAACCCAATAACCACTCTGGCACAGTCGCGCGAGAGAAATTCACTGGTGGAACGCTCGACGGTGCCGCGCGCGAAGAAAGTCGGGTACTTGATGCCCGAATTTTTTTCGTGAATTTGCGTTTTGCTCGGACTAATTGTGCTTTGTGTTGAGGTGTGTTTTTCCATTGAGCTCGATGGAAAAAACTCGGCAAAGCAGGCGAACGAACCATCATCCGTCGTCCGCTTCGCACTTCTCGCAGCGCGCGAGTGGTGCGTGCGAGACTCATCTAGCAGGAATCCGACATGAGCGTGCGTGGTGATCCCGCGTGACTTCTCTCGCGCCTCGCGCGCGCCTGGACGCCCTCCCCGGGCCGAGCGTTCGGTCGATCGCGCGCGTCTTCCTTTCAAACGCGTTCGTCCCTCTCGCGAAAAGATCATATGTCGCCCGATCTCCCCCGCTGACCCTCTCCCGTGCGCTCTCTCGTCGCCGCAGGAGGGCAAGGCCGAAGAGGTCACGTGGGAGGACCAGCAGCACATCTGCGCGTTCGGCCGGTTCAACACCCGAGTGCACGAGGTGAACGCCGAGCTCAGGGCCAAGGCGGTGCGTGCGCGAAACCAAGACCTTCGCCGTCGGTTCGTTGGCGTGGAAAAAAAAGCTCTTTCGTCTCTTCGCGTTTTTTCGCGCGCGTCTGATCTGATTCTGACCGCGAACCCCCTCCCGTCGTCGTCGCTCTTATTGTCGTCGCGCGAAACGCCTCTGTGTGACACAGAAAATGGCCGAGGACCTGGAGGAGGCTTCGAACGAGCTGATCGTGACGGACGAAGACGCGGTTCGGTTCGGGGTGGGCGAGACGTTCGTGCTCGTGGAGAACGACGACGCCGAGTCTATGCTCGATACGCTGCTGGGGGAGACCAAGAAAGAGGTGGACGCGCTCGAGGCGGAGAAGAAAGAGCTGCAGGGCGCCATGGCCGAGCTCAAGGAAAAGCTGTACAAGAAGTTCGGGAACTCCATCAACCTCGAGGAGTGATGAAGTGATGATGAGTGACGGTTCCTTCTCTTTACAAAAAAAAAAAGACGCTTCTTTTCCCTTCAGTCCTCTCGTCAGCTCCTGAACTTCCCGCACGTGTCCTCGCACGACGCGCTCATGTAGCTGAGGCATATTTTGAAGTTGGTGGAGCCGCCCTCGCCGGACGCGGGGAACGCGCGGTCGCACGCGCTCCCGAACGCCGTCTGGCACGCCTCGCGGCACGCGTGTTTTTTATCGCGCGCGTCGCGCGCGCACCGCGTCTGGCAATCGCGAATCCCGGTGAACTCGGCGCACACGTCCACGCACGTGTTTTTCTGATCCGCGCCCGCGTCCGGCGTCACCCGCCCCGAGCCGGGAAGAGGCAGGTTGTGCAGCGCCGCGTACTTATCGCGCGACGCGAGCTCCAGGTGGCCGTCCACGGAGTCGATGCCGTTGTCCCGCTGTCGGAGGAGGAGGAGGAGACGAAGGAGGCGGTTTTTCGTCAGTTTCACTTTCAATCTAGAACGCCGCGAAAGTGTGCGTCCGCGCGGCGCGATCGAAAACGAGAGCGTGGAATTTGACATCCGACCGACACGCGGCGTCTCGGCGTGCCGCGCGCGACCGACTTTGCGTGCCGGTGTCTTTCGCGCCGCGCTTCGCGACCGCGCGTTCGAATCGTCAAGCGCGCGCGCGCGTACCTGCCACCGCTTCGTCGCGATCGCGGTCCTGTCCCCGAAATACCCCGTCGGCTCTTCGTTCAGGTACCCTTTCCTGGAGAGAAATCGCTGCAAGCAATGCACGTCTCCGCCGTAGGACCCGCGCCCGAGGTCGCGGGGAAAGTAGCACGCGTCGCCGTCGCCGGACGGCATCCTCGTTCGATTCTCGGCGAACTTCGTGTTCGGGCGCGGGACCGAAAAGGGGGTCGACGCAGGGCAGCAGCCCGTGCGATCGTCGATCTGATGACGCGTGTGACGAGGCAGGCGTGATGACAAGGCAGCGCCGAACTTCAAAATAAGCCGGTCGCGTCAAAAAGGCGGTGCCAACAAATCAAATCGCCGACGTTTCGTTACCCGTCAGTCGGAGGCGCGCGGGCATCGCGTCGCGGTGGCGATGAAGCGCTCGCGAAGCGCCGGTGCGCTGGTGGACATCCCGGTGAACGCCGCGTCCCCCGTGGTGCGACCGGAGACCCCCGGCGTCGGGGTGACGTGCGGCGTGGGTGCCGAGGAGAATCAAAAAAAAGCGCGAAACGGATACACCTCTTGCGCGTCCGCGCACGAGGACGCGCGCGCGCTGGCGATGGTCCGCGCCGCCGCGTGCGCGACCGGGGAACACGAGGTGCTCCGCTATATCCAGACCGTGCCTTTCCCGATGAACGAGCGCGTGGAACTGGCGCTTCTCGAGCTCAACGTGCTGATGCGGATACACAAGGCGTCGCTCGGCCGATTGCACTTGAGAGCCTCTCACGCGTGGACGCGGGGCGAGCCCGCGCGAGTCGTCGCGCTCGTCGAGCACGCCGTGCGCGACGCGCGCGTGACGGACGCGCTGAAACACCTCGTATCGGTGGCGTTCCCGAGCTGCGCCTCCTTGGCGGCGGCGCAGCACGTCTTCGCGGTGCCCACGTTTTTGCGCCAGTGGCACGAGCGCAACGGGGGGGGCGGCGACGTGCGCGTGCTGGAGGTGACCATGCGCGACGCCGACGGCGCCGACGCCAACGCGGTGTACTTCCCCATGGGCTGATACCGACAAACGCGAACGCCGAAACAGTAGTACGACGTAGTATCACGCGAAAGCCCGTATTGTTCTGACAATAGACCACTAATACCGAAGACCCGTAACGTCAGTCCCTTCCCGCCGGAAGGCGCTCGCGCGCACATCACCGGGCTTCTCCGGGCGCGCCCTTGGCGCGTTTCCGCTTTTTCCCGGCGGCGCCTCCCGGCGCCGCGCCGACGCGCGCGGCAGCCTTCGCCCCCCCCTTGAGCATATCCACCGCGGACGCAGCCTTCGTGCCGTCCTGCCCGAACGCGGCCCCACCCGCGCCGACAAAAGTCTTCTCGCGCGCATGCGCCGCCATGCGCGCCGCGCCCTCGCCCCGCGACGGGTACCGCGCGCTCGCCACGCCGGCGCGGCGCTCCGCCTTGACGCCCAGCGGCGTCTTGAGGAGTTCCGCGAGGTCGTTTCGGAGCTTCGCCTCTTCCCTGCCCAGCCGCCTGTGCGCACCCAAGCGCACAGCGGAGGCCTGATCGTCCTGGTCGAACCCCGCGTCCACGAGCTCCGCCATGCGAGCGTCGGCGAAATCCTCCGAGTCCGACTCGGACTCGGACTCGTCGCCGCCCGCGCCGTCGTCGGCGCCTTCGGCGCGCCGCGCCTCCCGCCGCTTCGCCCTCTCGAACGCCCTGTGCGCCTTCTGCGCCATCTTGCTCTTGGCCTTCTTGTCCGCGGCGTTGAACACCAGCACGGCGTCCGCGTCCGCGTCCTCGTCCGAGTCGAGCTCGATGCCGAGCTCGGCGGCGTTGGCGCGACGCCACTCGGCATCCGCCGCGTCGCGCTGTCTGGCGTGCGCGATTTTGTCCAGGCGCTTCGCCAGCGAGAGGCGCCGCCGCGCCTCCGCGACGGCGGTCTCCACCGTGGGGAACGCGGGCAGAGGCGCGTTATCGCGCTTCAGCGCGCGAAGCAGCGCGCGGTAGCGCGTGCGCTCGCCTGGCGTCACCAAAAGCACGGACGCGCCCTCGTTTCGCGCGCGGCCGGTGCGGCCGCTCCGGTGCACGTACGTGTCCGCGGACGTCGGCACCTGGTAGTGCACGACCAAGTCGATGCCCTTGATGTCTATGCCGCGCGCGGCGACATCCGTCGCGACCAGCACGGAAGTGCGCTTTTTCACGCCGCCGGTGGCTTTGTCGGTGCCCGAGACCGGAAAGCTGCCTTCGTCGGTGCCCTCGGAGAGCGCGGCGGCGCGGAAGCGGTCGAGATACTTGAGCCGCGCGCGCTGCTGCATGTTCCCGTGCAGACCCTCCACCGGGAGCTGCAAGATCTTCAGCAGGCTCAGCAGGCGCCGGAGCGCGGAGATGGCGTTCACGAACACGATCACCAACCCGGGTTGCTGCGTCAAGATGTGGTAGAGGAGCGCGTCGCGCTCGTCCTCCGTGCACTCCAGCGCGCTCTCCGTGACGCGCTCGGCGACAGTCCGCGACTGGTCGGTCAGGTCCACGAGTTTGACCCTGCCGTAGAAGGGCACAGCCTCCATCAGCCCGCTCAGGGTCTGCGTCGCTTTGTCGCCCTTCTCCTTCTTGTCGCTCCCCGGCTTGCCGTCGCCGACGTGGCGCCCGCGCTTGAGCTTGCGGCGGACGCTGTCCGGCACGGTGAGCGTCGCCGAGAACACGAAGGTCTGCCGGTCCAGCATCTGAGACGGCCGCAGGGAAATCTCGACGCCGTCGGGCTCGCCGTCTCCGGGCTCTTCGTTCGCGTCCTTCTTTCCGACAAACCCCTCCACGATGTCTCCGTCCACCACCGGAGCGTTTCCGCCCTTCATGCCCTTGCCGCCGCGTTTTCCCGCGTTCGCGGGGGCCGAAGCGGGGCCGCGTTTCTTGAACACCTTGAGCGTCTCGGGGGTCGCCTTGGCGGCGCCGGGCGGCCGCTTGACTCGCGGGGGCATGGGCAGGATGTCGATGATGTTGTGCAGCTCCGCGAAGTGCCCGCGCTCGACCATGCGGTCAGCCTCGTCGAGCACCAGGAAGTTGAGCCTCCCGAGATCCAGGAAGTGCTCGTGGCCCTGCTGGTGCATGAGCTCCCAGAGCCGCCCGGGGGTCGCCACGACAATCTCCGGGCGCCGGCGCAGCAGCCGTTCCTGTTTCTGCAGGCTCATGCCCCCCACCACCGGCGTGATACCCACTTCAGGAGCGTACTTCGCCACCGCCTTGAGCATGTCGCACACCTGCATAGCGAGCTCGCGCGTCGGCGCGACGATCAAAGCGCGCAGAGCCTTGCGCCGCTTGGGGAGCCTGAACCCCGCGCCGGCGCCGGAGCGGCCGGTTTCGTCGACGATATTCGCGAAAGGGTCACTCTCGGAATCGGAGCCGCCTTTTTGACGTTCGCCGTCGTCGGCGTTTGTACCGTCGCCCGGTAGGTCGTCGCCGCCTTCTTTGGCGTCGGAGTCGGAGCCGCTCTCGGAATCCGAGTCCTCCGCTTCGGCGTCCATCTGCGTCAGGAGCCGGTGCAGGATGGGCAACCCGAACGCCAGCGTCTTGCCCGAGCCCGTCTCGGCGGCGCCGATCACGTCGCAGCGCCCCTTGATGGCGGGGTTCAGAACCTCGCGCTGGATCGGCGTCGGGTCCGTGAAGCCCATGTCTTGCAGCGCGCGCAGAAGTTTCGGGTGCAGGTCGAACTCGAGCCAGTTGGAGACGTCCGCGCCGGCGTCGAGGTCCACGCCGTCCACCACCGCGCCGAAACCGCTGGTGGGGTAGTTGTTGTAGTCCATGTGCCACCCCGCGTCCTTCGCCGAGCCGGTCGCCGCGGCGGTGATAGCTTCGACAGCCGACGCGTCTCTCTTTTCGTCGTCAGCGCGCGAGGTGTCGCGTGGACTCGGGACCTCTTCTTCGCGCGCTGAGGAGGGCGTCCCGTCCTGAGACGTTGCTTTCCCGGCTTCCAAACGCGCGGCGGCTTTCTTCGCCTTCGCCGCCTCCACCTTCGCCTTCCAGCGCGCCTTGCGCTTCTCGATGCGCGCCTCCTTCGCGGAGAGGTTCGAACCCGTGCCGGGGGAGGCTTCGTCTGGCTTCGGCGAAACGTTTTTCGGCTTCGTCTGCTTCGTCTGGTGCGTCTCGGCGTCGGCGGTCTTCTGTTTCTTGCTAGACGCCTTCTTCTCGCGCGACGGCGGAGGTTCGTCGCCCTCCGAGTCGCTCGCGAAGTGTTTTGGGTCGTCCTCGCCGAAATCGCCGTCGTGGTCGTCAAAGTCGGCGAGGTCCACGGTTTCGAAACCGCCAATAGACTTTGCTCCGTCTTTGCCTCCTCTCGACGCGCCTTTCCCTTTCGACGGCGCCGGCACGAGCTTCGAGAGGTCCAGGTCGTTCATGTCGATCTCCTCGAGCTCGACAAAGCCTTCCTCCTGCGCGCCGAAGATGAGGCGGTTCGGGTCGTACTTCACTTTGCTCCATCCGCCAACCTTGTCCCAGTCCACGGTCTCCAGGTCGACGCCCTCCGCGCCCACCTTGCCTCCGCCTGGCACGAGCATCTCCGCGTCCCGCGGACCCTGCTCCGCGGCTTTCTTGTTCGCGCGCCGAACCTTGCTGCCCACCTTGGACGGTTTCGCTTTGCGGCCGCCGCCGCCTCTGCCGCCGACAAAACCCATGGCGACGGGAGGGGTGGAGCTCGCGAGCGGACGCTCGTCACGACCGGCTCGGGGGAGCACGTCTCAGGAGAGCACCTGCGTGTCCTTCGCCGCGCGCCGTCCGCGTCGAACGGCGTGACGCGCCCGACAGAGGCCCGGCACGCGCCGCGCGTCGTCGTGCCGCGAGAATGATGAGATCCTTCGTCGCGGGCGTGATTGAAAAACAAGCCTCTCGCATTCCTGCCACCTCATGTGCGAGGAGCTGCAGTTCACGGTAATTTTTAACACGCTCGTCTCTCTCACCCGCTCTTCGAGTACACGTCGTCCAGCTCTTCGTCCGAGTAGTACTCGCCGTTCGGCCGCGCGAGCTCGTCCTCCGCGAGGTCCCGCGCGAGCTTCACGCAGACCGCGAGCAGGCCGTCCACCCCCCTCGCGACGCGCGCGTCCACGCGCGCGTCGCCCTCCAACAAATCAAATTCGTTTCGCGTTTCGGTCGCCTTGGCCGCTCGAAACCACGCCGCGCCCGTCGCATCCGGGCGCTCGACAAGGAACCCGTCCGCGTACGCGCGTCCCCTGCCCAGCGCGTTTCCCTCTGCGTCCACCACCGCCCACTTGTCGCTGAGGGGCGAACGCACGACCCTGACCCACAAGTAACAAGCGTCCACCTCTTTGCACGCGGAGCCGTTCCAGAACCGGCGGTTCGCGGAGGGCGCCTGCCCCGGGAAGTACGGCCTCGGGGCGAAGATGACGTACGAAGAGCTCGCGCCGCGCTCGCGCCGCTTGGCCTCCCCCGAGTTCAGGTACGCGAGAGGCGCGCCTTCCGCGTCCACCACGGTCGCGCCCTCGCCGAAGGAGCCGCGCGCGGGCAGGTGCGCGAACGCGACGGGCGCGCCCGCGGACCCGTCGGGCGCGACCGCCACGACAGCACACCGCGCGCGCGCCCACGGATCATCGTCCATCAGCACGCGCCGGGGGAAGCCCGGCGCGAGCGCGTTCGCCGCCCACGGCGCGTCCACGAGGAACGCATCCGCGGGCGGGAGGTTCGGGCAGAGGCACGGGAAGCACGCGCCCCACCACGTGCCCATGGCTGACCCCGCGCGCGTCCCCGAATGTCACGCCAAACGACGCAAAAACGACCCTTCAACAAAGTTCAAGTGTCTTTTCGCGATTTACGCGGATGAACCGCTTGAACCGTCGCGGTGCGCGTTTGTGACTTTTTTGAGACTAGCTCGCTGGTGCGAATCTCGACGAATCAGGTTTCGCCAAGTCACGTAGGTCATAGGAGATCTTCGAACGCGACGCGAGTGTTATCTCGGAGGTGGGCGAGCGCATCGGCGAGGGTGACCCGCGTCTGCCTCGCGCCCTTCCCGACATTCGACCGCTCGCGGACGACTGCTGGACACCATGGCCGCCATGGCGCTCTCCTCCGTGTGCGCGGCGCGCGTCGCGCCCGTCGCCTCCCCGCGCCGCGCGCGCGTCTCCGCGCGCGCGGGCTCCGCCGTCCCCGCCGGGCGCGTGGTGCTCGGCGCGCGCCGCGCCTCCGCGCGCCTCTCGACCGGCGCGCGCCGCTCGTCGCGCGTCGCCGCCGGCGCCGAGGACGCGGCTGAGGCCGCGGAGGGCAAGAAGGGCGAGGAGAACGAGGAGGAGGGTTCGGGGTTCCGCCAGCTGCTGGGCATCCGCGGCGGCGAGCAGACCACCGACATCTGGAAGATCCGCCTGCAGCTCACCAAGCCCGTCACGTGGGTGCCTCTGATTTGGGGCGTGATGTGCGGCGCCGCCGCGTCCGGCCACTACACCTGGACGCCCGAGAACCTCGGCAAGGCGCTTCTGTGCATGTTCATGTCCGGTCCTCTGTTGACCGGGTACACGCAGACCATCAACGACTGGGAGGACCGCGAGATTGACGCCATCAACGAGCCGAACCGCCCCATCCCCAGCGGCGCCATCTCCGAGTTTGACGTGCAGGTGCAGATCTACGTGTTGCTCTTCGGCGGCTGGGCCGCCGCGTGGACGCTCGATCAGTGGTGCGAGCACGAC
>ENA-OUOG01000104-OUOG01000104.1-marine-metagenome-genome-assembly--contig:-NODE-104-length-100013-cov-6.144533_pt1 | contig 100013 bp, 56 predicted proteins | sample MGYA00248635_ERZ508505 | MGnify/ENA primary metagenome ERZ508505 (study PRJEB26176, sample SAMN06267871) | marine metagenome | isolation source: Saanich Inlet, British Columbia, Canada | place: Pacific... | reverse complement strand
GCGCCGCAAGCAGTCGGAGGTGCACGGCACTGTCCCGACGCGTTCGTCGGCGCGTCAGGCGTCTTCCGCGGCTCCTGCGCCCGGGTTCATGTCCGACATCGCCCGTGACGGACGCGGGCATGCCGTGATGGTGAGGACGAACAAGCGCGACCTCACCGTGGATGAGCGTTACCAGTTCATCGCCGCGGTCGAGAAGGGAATCGCCGAGGGAAGGAAGAAAGCGGACGTCGCGGAGGAATGGGGCGTCAGTAAAAACCAGTACGTCAGATACGTGAAGCAGTTGAAGGAGGTTGGCCATCTGCAGAGCTCCAAGAAGGGGAGGTGTGGGCGGAAGCGGAAAGTCACGGGTGACGTGTAAAAAGTATCTGCAGCGCTACAGTAGACGACTCACGTCATCTCCACCCCGACTCTTCTCGACTCTTCCCTGGCCCTGCTGTCTCTCCTCCCCTCCAGAACTCTTCCCCAGCCCGCCTTACCTCGCCGCGGGTACGTCGCGAACGCGAGCGCGGCGACGAAGAGCGTCCCCGCGCCCCAAAGCGCGTACAGCCGCGACGCGCGACCTTCTCTCATCAGTCGCAGGTTCGATTCCCGGCTATCCCGCGCCTCCACCGCGCCTCCCGGCCTGAAACCCCCGAACCCGCCCCCGTGCTGCGGCGCGGCGATGCGCGCCTCAGCGTCGAAAGCGTAGTCTTCGTCTTCGTCTTCGTCGTCGAAAGCGCGTTTCGAGGCGTCGCCGTCGGTGGCCACGGCGAGGCGCTCTTCGCGGCCGAAGTTCTCTTCCGAAGGTCTCTCAGCGGCGGCGACGACCAAAGGCGGATCCGCGAATGACGTTTTCGCGTCGACGTTCGAATTTCTCTCCGCCGCCTCCGCCGCCTCGTCGTACAAGGCAGGCTCCGCTTCGTATGTCCACCCCCGGGCGGGCGCGACCGTGTCGCTTCGCGCGTCGAACCGCTCGCCCAGCCAGACGCGGTGTAACGACGCGTCCCCCGCGTCGCGGTCTCCGGTCTCGGTCACGAAGAGCGAAACCCCGCGTCCCCAGGCGCGCGTGCCGCCGACGCCGCCGCCGACGACGTCGATGGCGTGCGGTACCTTGGCGAACGGCAAGTCCCATCGAGCGTACCGCCGGGTTTTTTTCGAACCCGCGCCCCCGTCGTCCCACGCCGCGAGCAGACGCACGCCAGAACTCGAGCCGGAGGAAAATTTCGAATCGCCGCGGCTCCATGTCAACGCGTAAAAGCCGGACATGCCGTCGTCCTCCGCCGAGAGCGTCGCGACGTGGTACACGTAGCCGTGCTCTTTGAAGTCGTGCGACTCGAGCATTGTGCCGTCCAACGCGTGTTCCGTGACGCGCGCGCGCTCGCGGTCCGCCACCAAAAGCCGCGCGCGCCGGAAATCGAGCGCGATCGAGTGCGGGACGTCAAACCCGCGCTTCGACGCGTCGTTCGCGTCCGCGTTCACGGCGGATTCGCTCGCGACACGATTCGCTCCGCGCGCCGCGCCCCACTCGTCGACGAAAGCGCCGTTTGCGTCGAAGCGCGCGACGCGGTCGTTGCAGTACCCGTCGCTGACCCAGAACGAGCCGTCCTGTGCGACGGCCACGTCCGTGGGCGCGCAAAAGCCCGAGGGGTCCGCGTTCGCGGAAAAGTCGCCAATCGCGCGTCGCGTCGGCGCCAGACGTTTTCTAAGAACGTTTTCGTTCGAGCCGAACGTCGCGAGCCTCGACCCGTCGCGCGCGTCGTACCGTATCACGACGTGCGCGCCGACGTCCGTGACCCAGACGTCGCCGTTCGGCGCCAGGGTCAAGCCGTGCGGCATGTAGTGCTCGTTCGCGCCGAACTGCGCCACGATGCGGCCGGTGGTCAGGCAGATGCGCGCGACGGTGTGCTCGGCGATGGGTTTAGTTTCCGTGATGGAAAAGTTTTCGTCGAAGGAACCGCCGCGCCAAACGCGCGAGCCGCGGTGGAAAACCCAGACGTGCCTCCCGTCCGGCTCGAACGCCACGCCGCTTACCTGCCCGACAGACAAAGGCCAAGACGAATCCGTGACGTTTAAATCCGAATCGAACGCCCGATCTCGTCGCCCCGAAAGCGCGTCCAGCTGTGGCGGAGGCACGACGAACGCGCCGGTGGCGGACGCCGCGACGGGGGTCGTTTTCGTCTTTTCCACACGGCTCTCAAAGTCAAACTTCGAGCGCCCGCCACCCCCCGACGCGGAGCCGGTGCACGAGGCGTACCTGGGCTCCTCCGCGTGCACCATCAGGTACAGGTTGCACATCTCGTCCCCGTGGCCCCAGCCCGCGCGCGTCACCGACGTGCGGTTGGAGGTGTCGAAGACGCACGTCACCCGCAACGCGTCGCCCGGCGCGATTGCGAACGACGTCGAACCCTCTTTTTCCGTCTCTAAGCCAGACGCCACCACCTCGAACAGCTGCGGGAGCTGCGGGTCGCGCGACGCGAGCTTGATGGGTTTGGGGTGAAACGGCTTGGCGCGATCTTTTTCACGCCTAGTATCCGTCAATCGTTTATTCTCGAACCCTGAACCGGCGACGGCTTTTTCCAGAAACACCTCCACGCCGAGCGCGTGCGTGTGCACTCGAAACGCGTACGCGGAGAGCGGCGCCGAATCCGTGTACGCGCAAACAGTCTTCACCTCCGTCCTGCGCTCGTTGGGCGGCAAAACGAACCCCTGCGCGTACGCCAGCACGGACATGAAACGCCTCGGAACGCCCGGTCTCAAATGCACAGTCACGCCGCTCATAGGGTCTTCGTTCGCGTCGTGAGCGAGGGTGCCGTTTGTTGAAAGATTCGGCGCAAACTTCTCCAGGTAGTGCGTCTCTAGGACGAGCGTCTTGAATCCGAAATCGCCGCCGACGCGGAAGCCTATGCCGTCCGGCAGGTGCAGGTCGGGCGCGTCTTTCCCCCAGCCGAAGATGAACGGCTCGGGGTCGGACCCGGCGCACACGGCGCCGCGTGGCTGACCGCCCCCGGAGTTCTCGCTGAACATGCCGCCCTCGCGCGTGCGCAGGGTCGGCGACGCATCGCCTTTGCACCCGAACAGGAGCATGTGGTGCACCACCTTCGCCGAGGCGCGCGGCTCGAACCGGTGGATGTAGTGGTCATCGTCCGGCATCGCGACCGAGGTGTACGTGTACGTGTCCGCGCGCGTGGCGACCGCGTCCCGCGTGGCCAGCGAGACGGGGATGGAGCTCGAGCCGCCGTCGTCGTCCGCGGACGCCGCTGCGCCGCGCGAGGCGAAGATCGCCGCGAACGCCACAAACGCGATCGACGGCCACGGCGAACGACGCGATGCGCGACGCGGCCGCATCGCCGCCGGGGGAGCGTGCGCACGTCCCATCCTGCTCCAGGGCGACGCCTGCCCCCGAAGCACACGCACCTCCACAGCGCGCGCCCGCGACGCGCCGTGAGGTGTGCCGCCTGGGAAGGACCGACGCGAAAAAGCTTTCGTTCTCACGAAACGGCGTCGTGAGCGTGTCGAACTGTCGAAGTGTCAAACTCTATTCTTTTTTTGCGCGGGGGCTCCCACCGCCTCGCGCACACCTCCAAGCACCGAGGACACCACCGCCTTCATCACGAGCCGTCAGGCGCACATCGACGATGCTACTATGCGTATCGAGGTGACTATGGACGTTCGAAACGCGCTAGACTACGTAGTCCGCTCTCGCCGCGTCTCGTGATCCGTTCTCGGCCACGCCACGCCCCTGAGCTTCTTCCCCAGCTCGACGTACGGCCCCTCGCGGGCTTCCTTAGTCATGGCCGCCCTGCCGCTGCTGCTGGGCAGCACCCAGACCTCCGTCGCGCCCTCACCTTTCGCGCGGAACGGCCACCCGGGTGGCAACGCGTCCGGCTCCTGCTTCCCCGTCTCGATGCGCTTCGGCACGCGATCGAACAGCTGGCCGTACTGGCGCTTACCCGCGAACGCGACCACCGCGGGGCCGTACCCTCTCTCCGCGGCGCGAGCGGAGGCCTCGACGGTGAACGACGACGAAGACGAGGACGACGACGACGACTGGGTCTGTTCGCCGGGAGTATCGCCGGGACTCTCGGAATCCGAAGCGCGCTCGGCGGCGGCGACGCGGCACAGGTGGCCGCGCAGCCTGGCGTACAGGTCGGCGCGCCACGCGAGCATGGTTTTCCGGTCGTACTTGGCGGCGTCGTTCCCGGGGACGGTCCCCGCGTCCGTGAACCCGATCCCCAGCTCGCGCTGCAGCCGGGGACAGTCCTCGGCGGTCCAGTCTTTCGGGATGATCTCGCCGGTCACGAGCAGGCGCCAGAAATTGTTGCTCGGGTTGCTGTAGCTGAACCCGCTCATCCAGCTGTGGTCGGAGGGGTTGTGTCCGCACACCAGAAGCTTCAGGGGGCGCTCGCGCGTGTGCGCGCACGGCGTGCGCGCCGCCTCGCACGCCGCGCACGCGGGCGCGTACCGTTCGCGCCAACGCGCGGGCGCGGGCGCGACGAACGCCTCGCGGCGCACCTCGAGAGGTGGCGCGTCCGCGCACGGATCTTCCGCTGATTTCGCGGCGACCACCACCCCGATGCGACCTCCCGCCGCGCGCTTGGGGCTGGGCGTGACCGGCGAATCCCCCGGGCGCTTCCCCGGGGAGGTCGAGACGCGCCCCGTGAACCTGAAGCTCTCGAACGACAGCATGGCGTCGCAGGGACGCGCGGGGCGCTGTGAGGTGAACGCCGACGATGTTCCTCCCCACGTCGAGTCTGACGAGAATGCGAAACTAAAAAAACTCATTTTCACGACACTGACTACGTACATCATCTGCTCCCCCCCGCCATCGCCGCCGCCGCCGCCGCCGCGCGCACGTGCTGCTGCGCGCGGTACACGCCGTCGGACACGCGCAGCGCGCTGTTCGCGGTGGCCAGCTCGCGCGCGGTCTCGTACAGCGCCGTGTCCAGCGAGTTTGTCCCGGCAAACTTTTCGCGCAACCGCTGCATCTCCGCGTCGTCGATGCCGAGCTCGGCGTAGTCAATCTTGTGCACGTGTCCCAGCGGCTGGCCGGGGAGCGTGGGGCCGTCCACGGCCGCCAGAGCTGCCTTCGCGGCGGCGGCCGCTCGGGAAGCCTTGTCCTCACCCTCCGCCGACGCCCGCGACGCGGAGGAAGGCTCCCTCACCGCCGCCGCCGCCGCCGCCTTCGCCGCCTTCGCCCTCGCGTCGCGCGCCTCCGCCCTGCGCTCCTCGCGGCGGCGCTCGATCCTCTGCTCGGCGGTGCCCAGCTCCGCGGCGCTCTCGATCGCCGCGGCGAACCCCGCGGCGAACCCCGTCTCCTGTCCCTTCGTCTCGGTTCCCTCCTCTTCTCCGCTTTTCTCCGCTTTCGTCTGCGACACGAGGCCGCCCGCGTTGTCTCCGTCGAACGACGACTGGACGTCGAAAAAGGCGAGGAACGCGTTCTTCTGCAGCTCGAGGTCCTCGATGGTGGCCACCAGGTCGAAGTTCTTTCTCAAAATGCGCTCGGCGGTCGAAAGCGCGTCACTGGCGAACTCTTCGCGCTTAGCCATGTCCGGCGGGAACCGCGCGTTTTCGCGCTGCGAGTTGAGCAGGAAAAAACGGAGCTGCTCGTCGCCGAGGTACGTCCCCGCGCCCGCGCCCGTGATCCGGTGGAACACCTCGTCGCTCACGTCTCGTTCCACGGGCTCGCGGAACGTCGTGCTGGCCATGAACTGGCACCCCATCGCCTCCGCGCGAGTGCGGAGGCGCTCCAAGCGCTTCTCCATGCCGACCATGCCGAACCTTCCCCAGTGGTGCGCGATGAGCTTTTTTCCGGGTTTCAGCGCGTGCGGCACCACGAACTTCTCCCAGTGATCCTCCGAGGATTGGTGCTCCCAGTACCACAGCGTCTTGTTCTCCTTCGGGACGTGGATGGTGGCCTCGTACCGCAGAAGCTCCACCTCGGGCAGGTGGCCGAAGTACCGCACTAAAGACCCACCGCCGGTCTTGGGGATGTGGTAATAGTACCCGATCTTACACGCCTCGGAGCTCTGGTCGCGGCGCGCCGAGGACGAAACACCACCCGCCCCGCGCGCATTCGCGACATCCGACGCGAGGGAGGCGTCCGCCGCCCGCGTCGCGGCGTCGCCGACGCCCTCGCCCAGCGCCGCGCCGGGGAAGGCGTAGCCGCCGAGGCGGGTCGCGACACCGGCCGCGTCGCCCCGCGCGACCGCGACGACCGCGCCGACGACCAGCGCGGTGACGAGCGTCGCCGCGACCGAGAGCGATCGACGCGAGGAGGGGCCGAGCGAGCCGGACGCGGCGCCCGCGCCGTCCGACCCGCCGTCGCGCGCACGCACGAGCAGAGGCACGCGCTGCGCCTCGCTCTCCGCGCACAGGAGCGAACGCGTCGCCATTTTGTTCGACCGCGGCGAACGCACGGGGCGTGCGCCTCGCGCGTCGGGAGTGACGAGAAAGATGGTGTTACTTACGGGTCGAACATCGCGGCTTCGGGTTCGCGCGGTGCCGAAAAAATACATTTGCAGTATTATGCCACTGTCGGTACATATATGGATGTTGACGTTTTCGGGACTCAAGAATGGCGGTTTAAAAAACTGGGAGCTCCCGACCTACCCGCAAAACGCTCTTCATCGGAATGGATAAGCGACGCTTTTCAGGTGGACACGTCTTCCGCGACGCGCCATTCCTGTCGGACTCACACCAACACACACACGAACGTTATCATGTCTGCCATGACCACCATGTCCGCGGCCTTCTGCGTGAAGGCCCCCGTCGCCGCCAAGGCCTCCGCCAAGGTTCGTGTCCTCGCCGCGCGTCTCACGCCCCGATGCCGCGCCGCGCGACGCCGGCATCGGAACTTTTTCCGCTCGCGGAAGCGGCGGCGAAATGCCGGACCCGACCCGTCGCTGACCCCCCATCCCCCGTTCCGACCTCAGGTTGCGTACGGCGCCCCCGTCAAGGCGTTCAAGGCCTCCGCCTTCTCCGTCAAGGCGGCCCGCCGCACCGGTGTCGTCGCCATGTCCGCCGCCACCGACGACATCATCGAGAAGATGAAGGGCCTTACCGTGAGTGCTCGCCCGCTCGCTTTTCTTGGGGTTTAGGTTTCGCGCGCGACGCGCCCGCCGGCGAGCGACCACGCGCGCGACCGCGACGACGCGCGCGACCGCAGAACCGGCCGAGCGCGTCGTGCGCGCGCGCGCGCCTCGTCCCGCCGCGTCCGCGCCGCGCCGCGTCGCGCCGAACGCCCGTCTCGCGCCCGCGCACGCCGATGCGCACGCGTCCGCCGAACCCCAACCCTCAAACCCTGAAAAGAGGCCTCCACGGACGCTTCTATCCAATTCGCGCGCGCTTCGAAGTCGGAGACGGACGCCGCGCCGGGAACCGCGCGACCACGCGACGACACGCGACACGCCACGTGTACTGACCCCGTCATCGTTCCCCCTCCTTTTGTTTCCCCTGCCTCTCCCAACGCGTTCGTGTGACATGAACAGCTTCTCGAGGCTTCCGAGCTGGTTGCCCAGATCGAGGAGACTTTCGGCGTCGACGCCTCCGCCCCCGCGGGCGGCGTCGTCATGGCGGCTGGCCCCGGCGGCGCCGGCGAGGAGGCGGCTGCGGAGAAGACCGAGTTCGACCTGGTCATCACCGACGTCGACGCCTCCAAGCGCATCGCGATCATCAAGGTTGTGCGCAGCCTCACCTCGCTCGGCCTCAAGGAGGCGAAGGACGCCGTGACCAACCTCCCCTTCACCATCCTCGAGGGCAAGTCCAAGGCGGAGTGCGAGGAGGCGACCAAGACGCTCGAGGAGGGCGGCGCCAAGTGCGAGATGAAGTAAATCGCCAGTCCGCTCTTACGCTAGTTTTCTTAAATTCGCTAGGGGGGGTTCGCGCTGCTCGCGAGGAACGCCGCGCGACGCGCGAAGTAAGGAGCGCCTTAGCGAGGGACCCATTTAGTCTCTTGTAATGCGCTTCGCGACGCGGTGAACGCAAATGACGTTTTTCGACACATTTTTTTTCGACTCGAGTATGAGTCGAATCGTCATCGACACACCAGTTCCTCGCTCCCTCCTCCTGTCACTCCGTGTGTGTCGTCTCACTCCTCTTCTTCGATCTCGTAGCGAAGCTCCTCGAGCGCGTCGTTTATCCCGCGAACCGCATCCTCCAGCGCGCGCGTCGCCTCGGCGACGGCGCCCTCGAACTCATCCTTCGTCGGCTCCGCGGCGCGCGCCGCCTCGGCGCATTTATAAAGACGCGCGGCGTCGCCGGGGTGCGCGGCGCATACTTTGCGGAAGTTGCCGTTGGCGAAGGAAGGCTGGGCGACGCTCGGCGTCGGTCTCGCCGCCGCCGCGAACGAAGCCTCTCTGCGCTCGAGTTCGGCTAAGGCCACGTCGTCGAAACTCGCCGGGTCCCTCCCCGTTTCGCGTTGCCAGCTCCACGCGTTTTCCAGCGCGCGTTTATTGAGCACCTGCAACGTGCACGTCATCTCGAGCTTGGTTTTTTCCCCCATCTGCGCGACGCGGACGCACGCGGCGGGCGCTTCCTTCCCCAACGCCTTCAACGCCTCCTCCACGGCGATCGCCTCGAGCGAGCACGACGCGAACAAAGCGGTGATCTCCCGGCACGTCTCGCCGAAGGTCAAACCGTCGGCGGCGCCGCGCGCGTGTTTCCGAAAAGACTCGTCGAAGGTGCGGTACAGCTTCGCTCTTTTCTCCTGGATCCGGAAGAACGAACGGATCAGCTCCGCGGGGGTTCCGGAGACCGGCGGGAGAGGCGGTCGAGGTCGGGACGCCTGAGGCTGCTCGTTCGGGTCGCTGCGAGGCGTTTCCGTCCGCGTTTCCGGAGCGGCGGGGATGGAACGCGTCAGAGGGAAGCGGAGGCGAGATCGCGTATGATGAGATCCGCGCGAGGACGCGAGCGAGATCGCGGCGAGAGGGAACGGTACGGAGGAGACCTCCGAACGCGCGCGCGGGAAGACTCACGCGGGAACCGTGACCCAGTCGTCCGCATCGCTCGCGGTCGTCTCCACGGCGGTCATCGCGCCGCGTCCTCGCGAGTGGCGGACGAAGCGCCTCGGGTGCCGAGTCGTCTTTTACGTGTAATAATCTCGTTCTTTTCGCGGTGTCAGCAAACGCCCTCGACGGAAAAGCGTCAGTGCGGCGCGCGCCGCGCTCGCGGCGATGGCGGGCTCGGGCTCGGACGGTCTGGCGGAGCTCACCGCGGAGGAGCTCGCGGATCTGCCGGACTTCACGCCGAACATCTACAAGGTTGTCCGCGCGCTGCGCAAGGACGACCACGGGCCGTACAACTGCCTCGCCTCCATCGTGCACGACGCCGCGTTCGTGAAGGGCGTCGTGCGCGAGTACCGCCTTCCGACGTTCGCGAACCTGCGGTGCGGGCTGTGGTACGCGGGGCGGCACCACGCAGGGAACGAGTCTTGGGCCGGTCCGAGCCTTCCGGGGGAGGAAGACGAACCCCCTGAGAGCGAAGACGGAGGCTTGGGCGAAGACGCCGAACGGACCCGGGGGGAGGAGGAGGATGACGTTCGCGCGGCCATCGACGGGACGTGTTATTTCAAGTCCACCGACGGCCACTGCAACAACTGGAGCTTCAGCGGCACGCGGCTCAACGTGCACGTCGCCGAGGCTGCCGCGCGGCGCGGCGGGTGCGTCATCGTGGACGCCACGCGGAGCACCACCAAGCGCTTCCCGGACAGCTTCTCCAAGACCGTTCCCATCTGGGCGGAGACGCTGAACCGAGCCGTGCGCGACGCGAGGCGGCGGGCGCGCGCCGACGGACCCGACGCGTTTCAAAACGAAACAAACGCAGCGGAAAACTCCGCGTGGGACGTGTGTTCCTCCGCCGCCGGCGCCGCGTTCCCGCCGTGGGTCGGCGAGCAGGAACGCGAACGGATACGGGAACTCTTTCCTTTGTTTTCCGAGCGACTCGAAGCCGTGTCTCCCGACCTCTCAAAGCTCGTCAAAACCCTCAAGGCGCCGCTGCGGTGCGTCTGGGTGTCGCGCGAAACCGCAGCGCGAGGCTTGCCGCTGCTGACGGAACTCTCCAACGAAAACGAAAAAAAACCAGCCTTAGCCTTCACGCCCGTCGTGCTCGTCAGCGCGTCGTCTCCCATGCAGTGGCACGGCGAGCGAAGAGTGGGTCGTGACGGTCGGTCGTTCGCGTACGTTCCCGGCGCGGGGGACGACGAGGAGAGCTGGGCGCGTGGTCTAACGCCGGACGCGTTCTGGCGCAACCGAAACTTCATCCTAAACGAAGGACCGATGAGGTGCGTCGAGCGCGTCGACGACGTCGTCGGACGAGACGCGGTTTCGCTCGCCAAAGAAAAGCGCGCGGAAGCCAATGCGCTCATCGCAGAGAGTCTTCGGAGTCCTCTTCAGAGTCCTTCCTCTCCTTCTTCTTCTTCGATCCCAGGCCGGTGGGAAATCGCCGGGTCTTCCGACGCGCGCCGCGCGGCGGGCGGGTGTCTCTCCGGCGCCGGCCGCGCTTTGGCGGCGGCGGCGCTCGGCGCGACGCTCGGCGCGGTGAGAGACGGCGCCGTCCGCGTTTTGTACGAGAGACGTTTGGGTGAAGACGACCCAAATGGTTTACCTTCGCTGATTGGCGTCGCGCTCGGGTCCGTCAAGGCGCTCGAGAAGGAAGAGACGTGGTCAAACGCGCGCGCGGTGCTGTTCGTGGGCGACGCGCCGCTCCCGCCGATCGTTAAAGACGGCGTATCGCGAAAAACGCCGCCGTTTGACGTACCGTTTCTGCGTCTCGAGGCGCGTTTACACAAGATCGCGCGAAGCGATTTTCACGACGCGCTCCCCGCCGCGCTCGCGTTCATCGAGAAACACGCACCATTAGTGCCGTTCGTCACTCCTTCATCGAAACCGATCGACCGATCACTCACCGTGAAAGAAGACGACGACGACGAGAAGAAGAAGTACGTGCTCGTCGCGTGCAACGACGGCGCGGACCATTGCGCGGGGGTCGCCGTGGCGCGCGCCGTCGCGGCGGATCTTTTCCTGAACAAAAAAGAAGACGAGTGCGGCGAGACGAGAACCGAACCCGCGCCGCTCGTCACGAAGGACTGCGTCCGGCGGCGTCTGGCGGCGGTCTCCGCGCGACACCCGGAGGCGTCGCCCACGCGCGGGACGCTCAAGCAGGTGTTCAACTACCTGCTGGACGCGTCCAAGGGGAGGAGGGCAGACGGAGGTTGACTCCGTAGCTACTTTAGATTGACATGAAAATAAACGCTCGCGAATGCTCGAACGCCGACGTCTCGACTCGGCGCGCGCCGAAACACCGAAACAGTTAGACTATGATCTGCCCCACCGCGGTACTCGGCGTCGGGCCTTCGGCGCGCGGCAGTACCGGTGGCGCGTCTCGTGCCGGCGCGGATCCGATGGCGTCGTCCGCGTGCGCCGAGTTCTGCTGCGTGGCGAAGCGCTTCGATCGGCCGTTCCTGCGGCTCCCCGTTCAGGCGGTCTCCGCGCCAGACGCGAGCGCGGTTTCTCCCGGTGCGGGGGATGAGGAGCGGCGGTCGGCCGCGGACTTGGACGCGCGCGAAACCGCCTCTTCGGCCGCCGCGGTCGACGCGACGGCCGAAGGCGCCGCGAATCTCGCGGAGAGCTCGGACCCGGATGGCGACGCGGACGACGAGACCGACGAGACCGAGGCGGAGGAGACCGCGACGCGCGCGCGTCTGGACGAGATCCTGCGGACCATCTCCGAGCGAAATGCATCTTCATCCGACGCGGACGCGTCTGACCCTCCGCGCGAGATGGAGTGGGACGAAGAAACCGCCGGGGGCGCGCCCGGGAACGGCGTTAATACCTCTCCGGACTCTGCGGCGTTTTATTCGTTGCCCGAGGAGTTCCTCGAGCCTTTAGCGCACATGTCCCACCGCCGCGAAAGGCACTGCCGCGTCATCCTGCAACACGCGTGCGCGGATGCCGTGATTCGCGGCGCGGCGCGCTTCGTGCGCGAAGCCGCCGCGGAGGAGGTTCGTGAGATTCCGACGAAGGAGGACCGAAAAGATCGAACGCCTTATGACGTTGTTTCAGAGCACGATCGCGAACCGAACGGCGTTAACGTGACCGGTGACGAAACGGCGAAACAGACGCGCGCGTCGTACGCGGGCGAGCTCGCCGCGTTGCTCGTCCACAACCTCTCCATCGCGGCGTCCGCTAAGGAGCCGCGCGACGACGACGAGTCGTACCTCGACGAGCCTGATTTCAAAGACCCGAAACTGGAGAAGGACGGGAAGTACGACCCGATGATGAGTGTCGTGAAGCACGCGCGGTGGGAAGGACTCGTGCGCGACGTGTTCGCGATGTGCGAGAAGCTCGCGCGGCGCGAAAGGGAGAGAAGGCCGTACGAAACCGGAGAGTCCAAATCCGACGCGGTTTCCGTTTTGGAAAAACGCGCGCTTTTGACGACGCGTCAACCCGTTTCGTCCGATTTGAATGACGCGAAAGAAAAAGAAAAGGAACGCATCGACGCTGAGAAGGAAAAGGATGAGCACTTTGTTCTGTGTCGCGGCGCGCTGGGGACGTACACGGGCGCGTTTTTAGCTTTGCTCGAGCCGGACAGCGCGCGTCCTTTGCTTTTGCGTATGGACGACGGCGCGTTCGTGCTCCGTGTGTTCCGGTGCATGGGCTCCATCCTGCCGGCGAGGCACGGTGACGCCGCGCTGGACGCCGTGGGCGTGCTCCACCGCGTGCTGTGGCTCCGGCCGGACGCGAGCACGAAAGAGCGCCGGGGCTTGATGCGCGCGCTTTGCGCGATGGAGACTTCGCTTTCTTCGTTGGACAAACGAGCGGTCGACTCCGTCGAGCTTCCGTCGGGCGTATATAACGCCTCATCGACCGATGGAACGAACGATTCGCGAATCGCGGCACAACACAGCGCGTCGACGAGAGATTCCGGTTCCGACCGTCCCCGCTTCGATTCTGAGCGCCTTGAAGACGCGGACGAGCAGTGCGACCCCGACGACTTGTGGGACTGGCACCCCGTCGACGGGTACTTTTCAAACCAACGTCCCGGCGAGCCGTTCCACCCGTTCAGGTGGCATCCGAAGAGCGACCGCGAAACGCTGTGGCGCGATTGCGAGGCGCAGGCGGAGCGCGTGTCCGTGAACGGCGTGCTCGCCGGTCTGCGCACGCACCTTCCCCCCCCCGGCTCCGCGGGCGAGGGGTCCGGCGCCGCGGGAGGGACGGTGGCGTGCACGCAGGCTGTGCACGCGCTGCGCGCGCTGTTTGAGGATTTGCAGATTTTGGACGCGCAGGCCAAGTACGAGCGCGCGCTTATGCCGCGCGTCTTTGCGTCGCGCGCGATGTGGCGCCAGCTGCGCACCGCGCAGATGCGCGAGCTGGTCGAGCAGCTGGCGTGCGTCGTGGAGACGCTCGGGCAGGGCGCGCCCAAGAGCGACGAGGATACCGAGAAGAAGAAGAAGACGTCGAATTCGACGTCTGATGAGGGGACGACGACTCGCGACTCATGCGACGGCTCATCTCTCGACGCGTCTCTGCCGAAATCTGGCGAAGAAAACTACGCGTCGGACGAAAACTACTCCGGCGCGTGGCGCGGATTCAAGACGACGATCCCGAAGGAAGGGCAGTGCGACGGCGCGGTGGGCGCGTCGGTGGCGGTGTTCAGCGCTATCCTGCACCACCCGTTCCAGTCGTCCACTCTGGAGGAACACCCGGGATTCGACAAAGTGTGGAACGCGGTGACAAGAGCGATGGCGTCGCGGTGTTCGTGCGCGTGGGCAACCTTCTCCGCCGTGTCAAAGCTCGCGGGGAAAGGGGGGTACGCCGCCAAGAGGCTGATGTCCATGCCCGCCTCCGGGTGTTTGCTGAACGCGTTGACCTGCGCGGTGCGCGACAAGTGGCCGGCGGTGGCGCTCGAAGACATGCCGCCCGCGACGTTCCTGCCGCGGGCGGACGACGCGACTCGACGCGGCGACGACGCGTCGGACGAGAAAAGCGCTTCTTCGCGCGAAGACGCCTCACAAAAAAACGCGCTTTCGTCGCGAGCCGGGCAAAAGAAAAAGCGCAGGCGGCGCCGCCGCGAGGCTTGGCGCGAGAAAACCGCGAAGGAGCTGGCGAAGGACGCGAAGGCTGAGTTGAGAAGCGCGAAGAAGGCGAAGCGGGACGAAAAGAGAAGGCTCGAAAAGGCGAACGAGGCGAACGAAGCGTCGATACGTGACGCACGCCCGGACGACGCGCGCGGCGAGGGACCGCCTGTTGACGCGATTGATGGATCGCGCGATGGCGATTCCGGCGACGCCCCCGCATCCTCCGCCTCGGACGACTCCGACGACTCCGACTCGGAGGAGGACCCGCTGGCGTCGTCGTCGAACCGCCTGTTGCTTCGCGCCACCGCCGCCGCGACTCTGGCGTCGTTCGCGCACGTGCAGCGGCACTGGGACGAGCTGGACTGCGAAAACTCGGCGCTTTCCCGGTACGACCAGGACGCCACGCTGGACGCCATCGACGTGGACGACGCGGACGACGTGGACGGGGCGTGGCGCCCGCGAAAACGCGAGTACGTCAACCGCTTTTTGAAATTCGCCGACGTCCCGGAGACCGTCGAGGCGCTGGAGCTGTGGTACGCCGCGCGCGGCGGCGACGCCGCCGGCGCGCCGTCGCGCGCGGAGATCCGCGCCGCGCGCGAGGGCGTGCGCGTCGCGTTCGCCGCGCACCGAGCGCGCCGCGCGGACTACGAGGACCCGGGTGAGGCGGACGAGGCGGCGGAGCGGTTCGCGCGCGACGCGCACATCGAAACCTGGTGGACCGCGCGGTGGCGAGAGGGCCTGTACGAAGAGCGGAGGCGGAGGGAAGCGGCGGAGGCGGCGACGGAGGCGGCGAAGAACGCGCAAACGCCGGAGTCCTCCTCCAAACTCGCCGCCGGTTTCGCGAAGACAGACGAAGAAGCGCCTTCTTCTTCTTCTCCGCTTCTTCTCGACTCGGACCGAGCGGTCACGCTTCTCGTGCAGAGAAGAGACGACGCGTCCGCGCCCCACCAGCTGGACGCGGAGGCGATGCGCGCGACTTCCTGGCCCTTGCACTCGGTGCGGCCTCCGCAGACAAAGAAAGGCCCGCTCCCCGGCGGCGCCGACCCCGAGGGCGTGCTGGGCACGGTGCCGCTGATGGAGGACATTTTGGCCGTTTTGTCCCAGCCGTCGGAATCCTCCGACGCCGAGCGAGACCGGCACGACACGGGCGTCGCGGTGGAGGCCATCGAGACGCTGGTCTCGGACGACAAGGCGCGATGGCTGATGCTTCTTTTCGTCGAGCCCGTGCTGGAGTGCCTGGCGAACCGCATCGACGAGACGGCGAAGCTGGCGAAGCGCGCAGTCGCGAACGGGGGCTTCCTCCCGCCGCCGCCGAAGGAGGACGGCGACTCTTTGGACGACGAGGGCGACGCGAAGAAGAAGAAGAAGAAGAAGAAGAAGAAGAAGAAGCGCGTTTCCGTCGATGCTTTGAACGCTCGTAACGCGCTGATTGTGCACACGCTGTACAGCGTCACGAAGGAAGCCGAGCGCGAAGTGGAAGGCTCGGCGTGGCCCGTGTTGATCGCGCGATCGGACGCGCTGCTCGACGCGCTGTACTCTATTCTCGCGCAGGCGCGCGAGGCACACGCGGCGGTTGTGCCGAAGGGCGCGAAACACGACGAACGCGACCCCCAAGCCGTGTTGGACTCGGCTTCGGAAGCTTCGACGCGGGTCGAGCTCGCCCGCAACGTGATCATCGTCCTGGCGGAGATGGCGGACCCCGCAAACTCCCGAGACGCGCCCGAGCTGGGCGCCTCCTGGGCCGAGGGCGTGGTCATAAACAAGCCCTGGCTCGTCGACGAGCTCGTGCGCGTCATGGCCGCCGGCGCGAGCGAGGAGGTCGTGCGCGAAGCGGTCCGAACAAAAACGCTTTTGTCGTCTTCGTCCGAAGACAAAAGAGACAAAAGCGTTCTCGTCGCGGACGCGGCGCCGATGCGCCTCTCGGCGTCGGCGGATCCCTCGGCGAAAACCCCGGCGAGGTTCGCGTTTTCGAAAACAAACGCCGACGTATCCGACGCGGCGGCGTTTCCGCTTTCCTCCGTCGCGACTGAACCCGAGCCCGAAAATGACTCGGAAACCGAGAACGCGCACCTCGGCGGCATGGCGTTCGACTGCGCGCACATCGCCGCCGCCGCGGTGTTCGGCTTGCTCTCCTGGGACAAGTCCATGAAGGCGTTCCTGGAACGCGAATCCGCAAAAGACTCGGGCCTGCCCAGCGCCGGCGCGCTCATCGCCCGCGCGCTGGCGTTGATGTCGGACGCCTGGAAGCCGAGGGACCCGAAAGCGGGCGCGTGCGTTTTGACCGACGCGGATCCGGATGACCCCGCGGCGAACTTCCTCGACGCCGGCCAGACGGTGTCGCTTAGAGGCGTCGAGGCTGCCGGCTTGATGGCGCGCCTGGCGGGCGACGACGACAGCCGAAGAGCGCTCGTGAAACACGCGCCCGGGATAATAAGCTACCTCGTACCTTGCCTGGATTTGCGACTCGGCCAAACGGCGGCCTTCGCCGCGCGCGCGCTGTCGGGCCTCGCGCGCGGCGAGGCGATGGACGAAAAGAAAACGCAGAGCGGTGCCCCACATAAACCCTCCGTCCTGGAGAAGTACCCGTACCCCGAAAAGCTCGTACAGAAGCTGGTGGGGATGCTGGCGGAGCCCGAAAAGGAGACGAAGGAAAAGTTTGCGCGTTTGAAAAACGGAACCGGCGGAAACGCCGCCGATCCGAGCGACGGCGGCTCCGGCGACTCGCAAAAACACAATCGCGACCCCGGCCTCGAGGCGCACGTCCTTTCCGAGGCTGTGGTTGCTGTGGCGACGCTCGCGCAGGCTAAGCCTTGGCGTTGGCGCCTCACCGACGTGCGATCCACGTCGCTCACGCCTCTGCACGAGGTCCGGCCGACGCCGAAACCGGAAGGGGCTTCCCTGCTGGTCACGCACCTCGCGCGCCTGCTTTCGGACGCGAAGCGCCCCGAGATCGTGTTCAACGCGCTCTACTGCGTGAACTGCCTGATGGGCGAGCCGCCGCAGAGCTGGGGGCGCGGGCGCGACGAGAGCCGCGAGGAGGACCACGCCGCGCGACGCGCGTTCATCAAAGCCGCGACCAACGTGGGTCTTGAGACGGCCTCCATTGAGACGGCGCTGGCGGAGATTTTGCACCCCGAGTTCGCCGCGGCGTACCGCGGCGGCGAGAGGGAGGACGAGGAAGAGCACGCGCCACCCCCCGATTGCCGCCTGAACGCGACGCTCGTCATCGCCAACATCGCCGGCGACGCCGAGGGTCGCCGTCGGCTGCTGGAGGTGGCCGGCGACCGCCTGGTCAGCGGCCTCGCCGCCGCCATCGTCGGGCCAGACCCCGAGCGCGCCATGCTGGCGGCGTACTCCCTGGGCGAGCTCGCGAGGCCGCTGCCGGGCGTCGAGCTGGCGCTCGGCGGCGCGGCGCGCGCCGAGCTCGCCGCGCGCGGGGTCGAGGACCGCCACGTTTTTCCCGACTCGGGCGGCGGCGACACAAACAAGCGAGGTCTGGACGCCTCGTTCGTGAAGGCGCTTCCTTTCCTGGAGCGCGCGGCCGAACCCCCCCCGCCTCCCCTCCGCGCGGCGGAGGCGCAACTCAACCCCTTTTTCGCGATGCAGCGCTCGCACGCCGAAGCCGTGTTCGCCTCGGCGCGGAACGCCGAGGCGGCGGCGCGCGCGGTCCTCGTGGACGGCGAAGCGCACCTGCGTTTTTGGATCGCCGAGGGCGACGACGCGCTCGATTCCGCCGTCGCGCGGGATGGGTCGTACAGCTACGCGCGGGACCACCTGGCGCAAATGCATTTGAAATCGTTGCCCTTGCCGGTGAAACGGAAGTGGCTGCTGGAGATGCTCCGCTGGGAGCTCGGGCCGGTGAGCGCGGGCGTGCCCGTGCCCGGCGTGCAGGGCGTCTCGCTCGCCGTGGACCGCGCTACGGTTCTGCGCGACCTGTGCAAGCACTGCGAGGTTCCTTTGGAGGAAACTCGCGGCGCGTCTCTTCGCTCTTCGGTGAAGGCGGACTCGGCGGACTCCGACTCGGACGCGGAGGAGTCGTTTACTTCGGCGTCGAACGAGACGGACGGTACGACGAACGAGACGAATCAAACCGCGCGCGGTGCGTTTTTGTCGCCTCCGCGCGGCGGCGTCTCGGTTCGGTTCCGCGGCGAAAGAGGCGAGGGCGCCGCGCTCCGCCGCGAGTGGTTCGCGCTCGTCGCGGAGAAGAGCGCGGACTTTGCGCACGGTTTGTTTGTTTCGCACGACGGCGGCGTCACTCTGCACCCGCACGCCTGTTCCGGGGTGGTGAACGCGAAGACGCACCTGAAGTACTTCGCCGCGCTCGGCCGCGTCGCCGCCGTCGCGCTGTACCACGGCGAGACGCTCCCCCTGCGTCTGACGGACGCCTTCTTCGACCGCGCCGCGCTCGGCGCGCGCGCGCGGCTGGAGGATCTGCGAAGCGTCGACCCGAGCCTGTTCGAGAGCAAAGTGGAGTACCTGCGGGAGCTGTGCGCTGAGCCGTCCACTACGACCGCGACGACACGAAAAACGAACCGCGCTCCACGGACGGAAGACCGACACGAAGAGACCGACGACGTAAACGACGAAACGCGTGTAACGTCGACGTTACGCGCTTTAGATCTGGAGTGGCGCGACGCGGCGGACCCGACGGGGGTGTTTTTCCCGGGCGAGACGCGCGCGTTTTTCTACGCGCCGAAAACGTCTTCGAGCGCGAGTCACACGACTGACCTCGGCGCGGATGAACGTGTTACGGAAGGACCTTCAGGACCTTCACAACCGGTGACTCCAGCGAACGTAGCGTGCTACCTGCGCGCGTTCGTCGCGCACAGGACGTACGGCTCCGTTAAATGGCAAACCGCGGCGTTCGCCGCCGGGTTCGGCGCGGTAGTACCGGCGCCCTTAAGAAACCGCGCGCGCTCGGTTTTAAGCGGCGCGGAGGTTTCGGTTTTGGTCGCCGGCGAGCGCGGCGAGGTGGACGTTTTAGACTGGAAAAAGAACACCGGCTACGCCGAAGCGTCTTTAGCGGTTTCGTTTTCCACGGCGTGTTTCTGGCACGCCATGGAGCACGTGTTGCTTCCCGCCGAACGCGTCGAGATTTTAAGGTTCGCCACGGGCTTGTCGACGCCGCCGGCGGGGGGCTTCGCGAACCTCGTCGGGTACGCGGGCGACGCGGCGCCGTTCACGGTCGCGGAGCTCGCGAGCGATAAGCGAGACGCGCCGAACGCGCTTCCCATGGCGCACGCGTGCTTCAACACCATCCGGCTCCCGAGGCTTCGCGAGTCCGATTTCGGGAACGGGGACGTCCAAGCCGGCGGTTTAGAGATGGCGCGGAGGCTGCGCGTCGCGACCACGCACGGGTTCTGCGGCTTTGACAACTTTTGAGGAAGAAAGAGTCTTTTTTCGTAGTCGACTACGAAAAAGTATCGAACCGCGCGCGCGGTTGTTCGTTAGAGTTACTTATCATACCTATACAAAGTATTAAACGCTATCATCGATCGATGCCTCCTCGTGCGCCTGGTGCCTCGTCTCACCGAATACTCACGTTTTTCTCAGACGCAGAGCCTGTAGGTGACGTATCGTCCCGCCGTCTCGGAAGGGCGGATGATCCTCACCACCTGCCCGCGCCTCATCCCGAAGTACCGCGCCACCGGGTCGTGCATCTGGATCCTAGGCAGCTGCGTCTCCTTGACCTTGTACCGGTCCAGCAGCGTTTTCTTCTGCTCGTCGTTCAGCAAAATGTGCTCCGGCACTAACACGTGGTCGGTGATGTTCACCAGCAGCTCCGTCTCCTGGAACTGCTCGATGAAGAACTTCTGCGCCTGGCACTCCAGCAGCGACTGCTTCGCGAAGGGCGTCAGGCTCTGCTGCACGACGATGATCGCGCGGAACACGCTCTCGTCCTTCATGCGCTTCGCGTACTCCTTGATGGTCTTCACCCCGACCTTCTCCTCGTCGGGGAAGAAGACGAAGATGCTGTCCGCGGGGTCGTCCCGGCGCGGGAACTGCATCGTCAGGTTCGCGCGCGCGGGATCCTCCCCGTGCTCCTCCACGAACTGATCCTTCCCGAGATCGAGCTCCGCCTGGCCCACCATGTACCCGCGCGCGTTCAGCATCTTGCCGATGGTCTTGCGGATGCGGAACAAACGCGTCTTCTTGTCCCCGGTGGACGACATCGTGCCGCGCGTCGCACTCCGGCGGGGGGGGCGCGCGTCCGGGAATGGGCCGCGCGGCGGCGGTCAGAATCCCTTGCCGAGAAAAAAGCCGCCGGCCGGGAAAATGCCCGACCGACCGGACATATTTTTTAGCAGGTCGGATTCACGTGATGTTTCCCGAATCGGACAATCGTCTCACTCCGCTTTCGTGGGGTCGCACTTCGACCCGAGCGCGGAACCTCCCTCGACGCGCGAGCGTCTGGTCGTCGGGTGTTGACTTCGCGCGCGCGGGCTCGCGAGAAGTGACGAGACGAAACCCGAGACGGAGCGGTTCCCCGTGACGCGCGTCTCGTCTAAATTTGGCACCGCACCTCGTTCGGGTCGTCACGGGCGGATCGATTGAGCTCAATCCGCCCTCACGACCGACCATGCCCGAGGTCCGCCGCCCGACGTCCCGCCCCCCCAAGGCGTCCGGCCGCTCGATGCTCGGCGTGCAGCACGACTCGCGCAAGGCTTCCGCGCCCGTCTTCGGGTTCGGCAGCGCCGACCGCAACGCGCTCGCGCGCGTCTTCATCTCCGTGGACCACTGCCGCGCGGATTTCGGTAAGCTCGGCCCGGGCGCGGTGTACGACATGAAGAGCGGGTTCGGCCCGCAGAACTCGTCCAAGAACGGCAATCCCCCCAAGTTCTCGTTCGGCACCGCGTCCAGGTTCCTGCAGCCCAGCGCGGACCGCGCCAGGCGCAACCCGCAGGTGCCCGGGCCGGGCTCGTACGCGGCGCCGAGCAGCATCGGCCGCTCCGCCGACTCCAACAAGATCAACCAGGCGTGTTTCGGGTTCGGCACGGCCACGCGCGACGACGCGCAGCGCGTCTTCATCAGCGCGGCCGCCGCGAAGGTGCGCTTCGGGATGGAATCGCCCGGCCCGGCGGCCTACTCCAACTCGGCCACCCAAAACGGCGTCGGCGCGCAGCCGCTCTCGACGCGGCGCACGGAACCCGCGTTTTCCGTCGGCACGGAAAAACGACTGGTGTACGACTACGTGGAGCGCGCGAAGCGTCTGCCCGGCGCGGGGCAGTACCCGGCGGCGGACTCGGTGGGCGTGCAGACGCTGTCGTACCGCGAGACGGAGCCCAACTTCGGGTTCGGCACCAGCACGCGCGACGGCGCGAATAAAGTTTTCCTGGGGAAAGAACAGAGCAAGGTGTTTTTCGGTCGCGAGAGCCCGGGGCCGGCGTCGCTCGGCCCGACGGCGTTTGGGGGGACGGGGCGAATGGTGCAGAGCACGAAGAGCACGGCACCCGTCGCGACGTTCGGGAACGCGGGACGAGCGGGGGGGGGGATGTCGCAGACGCCGGGGCCGGGGAGCTACGACTGAACGTATCGGTTTACGCGAGGAGTCGTTTTAACGTCGTTACTAACAATTGCGAAAACGGTACCGTTCGCGTCGTATCGCTCGCCGTCATCCGGACTCTTCTTCCTCGAGCTCGTCGTCGGACGAATCGTCCGACGAATACTCATCCGAAGAAGACGTATACCAGTCGTCCTCGTCGCTCTCATACTCAGGGCAACCGTTTTCGTGCACCCAATTGAGCACGTCAACGTGGCGATCCGCCCACGCGCGCGTGTGCCAGTCCCACGGGCAGCCGTTCTCGCGCACCCACTTCAGGATGTCGAGGCGGCCGGCCCCCGCCGCGTACATGCACGTCTCCTTGTCCCACGGGCAGCCGTTCTCACGCGCCCACTTCAGGATCTCGAAGTGGCCGCCATCCGCCGCGAACGCGCACGTCAACTCGTCCCACGGGCAGCCGTTCTCGAGCACCCACTTCATCATCTCGAAGTGGCCGCCCCCCGCCAAGTTCGCGCACGTCAACTCGTCCCACGGGCAGTCGTTCTCGCGCGCCCACAACAGCATCTCGAAGTGGCCGCCCCGCGCCGCGTTTGCGCACGTCATCTCGTCCCAAGGGCAGTCGTTCTCGTGCGCCCACTTCAGCGTCTCGAGGTGGCCGCCCATTGCCAAGTTCGCGCACGTCTCCTTGTCCCACGGGCAGCCGTTCTCGCGCGCCCACTTCAGCGTCGCGAGATGGCCGTACTCCGCCGCCCACGAGCACGTCTTCTCGTCCCACGGGCAGCCGTTCTCGCGCGCCCACTTGATCACCTCGAGGTGGCCGCGCCTCGCCGCCCACGCGCACGTGTAATTGATTCGAGGCCCTAGTAAGGCAAATCTCGCTCCAGCTTGGGGAGTACAGCGTGCCTCCTCCCACGGGCAGCCGTTCTCGCGCGCCCACTTCACGATCTCGAGGTGGCCGCCCCTCGCCGCGGACGTGCACACGCCCGTCTTTTCCAGGATACCTCGCCGAAGGCGATTCTTCAGCGTGCTGAGCCACCCCAGCTCCGCTGCACGGCGGCACTCAGTGTTTGTATTCAGCTTCTCTATGTCACGCCCTGTCGCATCCACGGCGTCCCGCATCGAACGGCTCACCGCTCGAACAAGGGCTCGGTCAACGGGATCCGGCAGCTTGGCTTCTCCGAGGATCTCATTCTTGATGTCTCGAGGAATGTCCTCGAAGGTCACGACACGCGTGTCCGACTCGCGTGCAGAATCTAAGACTGCGCGCGTTCGCTTGCGCGTGCGCGTGCGAGTAAAGATACCCCCCGTATCATCAGCCTCGGAGCTCATGTGTGCGCTCGCGCGGGTGATTCTGAGTTGTGGCAAAAGTCGTCACGGGCGTTTCGTCGCGCGCCAAAATTTCCGCGTCAGCGTCGGAGCCGCCCGAAACCACGACCCACGTCACCCTCAACCGCCTCTTCCTCCTCCTCGCCACTGCACACGCGCGTTCGCGATGCGGTCGGCAGCGCGCGAGGGCCGCGCGCTTGCCGAGGCGGCGACGCGCGCGTGGAGCCGCGCGGGGACCGGCGCGTGGTCCCCCGCGACCGCGCCCGCGTGGCGAAGTGCCCAACCCCCGACGTTTGGAGGCACCTCGATCGCGTCGAGGCCGTGGGCACGCGCGTCGCGCCGCGCGGAGTCGTCCTCGACGTCCTCTTCGACCGCGGGCGCGTCCATGCCGACGACGGTCGCGCAACGCGCGCGCATGGGCCTGTCTCCCGCGGCCGCGGCCAACTCCACCGCGGGCGCGGCCGCGGTCGCGGCGGGGATAGCCGCCTCATCCCCGGCGGCTCCGGGATCGATCGCTCAAAAGAGCGGCGCCGTCGGCGCCGCGCTCTGTCAGCTGCGCGTGTACCAGGACCTCTCGAAATTCAAGCTGAGCGTGTTCGTGGTGAGCACGGCGGCGACTGGGTACGCGCTCGGCAGCGGCGAGCGCGTGGACTGGCGGGAGATGGGCGTCGTGAGCGTCGGGACGTTCCTGTGCTCGGCGAGCGCCAACGCGTTTAATCAAGCGTTTGAGAAGATGAACGACGGGAAGATGGCGCGAACGATGCGAAGGCCGTTACCCACTGGACGGTGTTCGAGAACGCACGCGCTGTTGTTCGGGGTGGCGTGCGGGATCGGCGGGTACGTCGTGTTAAAAACCCAAACCAACGCTTTGACCGCGAACCTGGGGGTCGCGAACATCGGTTTGTACGCGCTGTGTTACACGCCTATGAAGCAGGCGCACTGGATCAACACGTGGGTCGGCGCGATCGTGGGCGCCGTGCCTCCGCTGATGGGCTGGGCCGCGGCTCGGGACGCCGTCGAGCCCTCTGGTTTGATACTCGCCGCCGCGCTGTACTTCTGGCAGATGCCGCACTTCATGGCGCTGGCGTTCATGGCGCGCGACGACTACGTGCGCGGCGGGTACCGCATGATGAGCCATCCGTCTTTCGACCGAACGGGCCGAAGGGTCGCCGCGGTGGCGCTTCGCAACGCGGCGGCGATGCTCCCGCTGGGGTTAGTGGCGGTGGCGTGCGGGCTCGCGACGCCGCCGTTCGCGTACGAGGCGAGCATACTGGCCCTGCCCATGGCGCTGAGCTCGGCTGTGTTTTACCGACGCCCGAACATCGCCAACGCGCGGCGCGTGTTTTACGGGTCGCTCCTGTACCTGCCGGCGTTTCAACTCCTCGCCGTGGCGCACCGCGTGCCTAATACCGAAAAACAAACGCTCTCGGTGCTGGACGAGCTGTTGAAATTCCGCGTGCCCGCCAACCCGTGGGCGTGGACCGCGTGGAGCGCCACGGGGTGGCAGGCCTGGGCGCGCGAGGGCGAAGCCGTCGAGGAGCTTCACGACGCGGAAACACGAACGCGGATAAAAAAAAATTCGGCGCCGTCGCGAGACGGAGTCGAACGCGACAGACTGTATGAGCAAACAGTTTCGCCTCCGGGGGGTTTGCGCGCGCTCGGGGAATCCATGCACGCGACGTCCGCGGCGCCGTTCCCGTTCCTCCCGCCGCCCACGTGGCCGGACGCGGGAGGCGGTCCTCGCAGATGACACGCGATGGATCGCACGGCGATGGGCGAAGTAGGGTAGTGTTGCATTAGGCGTGTATTATAAGCCTACGTACGTCTCAATATTTGACGACGCGTAGCTACAAATGTACATGTACGCGTTCGTATCACTTGGGCGCTTGCCAGTCCATCCGGATGGGTCGCCCCATGCACGGCTTCCCGTTGAGCGTCGCCGCGCGGTCCAGGTTCTCGTCGTCCGCGAAGTCCGCGAACCCGACGCCCCGGAACTCGCCGCTCTCCTTGTTCGTGAGCCACCGCACCGCCACCATCTCCGCGTCCGCGCCCTCCTTGAAGAACTTGTAGATGGCGTCGTCGTCGATGGCAAAGTTCAGGTTGCCCATGAACAACGTGTAGCACCCCGGCGGCTTCGGGCCCATGGGCTTCACCTCAAACTTGGCCGCCTTCGCGGCGCGCTTCTCCTCGCCGGTGTTCCCGCGCTCCTCCCACGCGCGAATCTTGGTCTCGCGGTTGTGCACCTGGCGCCCGGCCGCCGCCACCGCGCGCGCGGCGGCTTCCGTCGAGTCAAACTCCACCACGCCGGCGCCCAGAAACTTTTTGGTCTCCTTCTCCTCGAACCACTTGATGCTCACCACCTCGCCGCAATCGGCGAACGCCTCGCCGATGGCCGCCTCGTCGATGGACCACGCCAGGTTTCCCATGTACACCTTCGTGGAGGACGTAGGGAACGTCCCCGGCGCGGGAGGCGCGGGGGTCGAGCCGGATTTCGTCTTGCCGTCCGCGGACTTGAACGTCATCGGCGCGTCGTCATCGTCGCCGTCGGCGGCGGCGGCGGGCGAATCTTCCACGCGAGCCTTCTTCGCGGTCTCGCCATCCTCGTCGTCCCTGTCGCGCTTCTCCTTCTTCTCCTTCTTCTCCTTCTTCTCCTTCTTCTCCTTCTTCTCCTTCTTCTCCTTCATCTCGCCCATCGTGACGGTCGCTGTGCGAGGCGCGGCGCGAAGTACCAGCCGAAAAGGCGCGTGCCTGGCGCGTGCCGTGCACGGGCGAATACCGCGCCTGAAATCACGGGCTGCTCCGATTGTAACGCCTGGGCGTGAAAAAGCCACGACTCCACACCGAGCCGCGCGAGGGCACCACGAGTCAACATGAGCGCCTTGCTTCCCCGCGCTCGGCCGCGTCGCCGCCGTCGCACGTTGGAGCGAGCGTTTGCGGCCCTTGAGGTGGCACGCGAGCCGGATGCGGGAGAAATGAGCCTCGAGGACCTTCCCCTCGACATCAGGGCAAAGATCCTCGGGCGTAACAATTTACCAGATCTGGTCGACCTCGCGAGGGTTCGAGCGGTGAGCCGCGCGATGCGCGAGGCGGCGGACGACACGGGGCGTAAGATAAGGGAGATTTGCACTTGTTGCGCCGCGAAGCAGGGGTGCTTGAGCACGCTGAAGAATCAACTTCGCCGGGGGTGCCTGGACGAGGCGGAGGTGTGCGAAGCTGCGGCGCAGGGTGGTCACACCAAAATTCTGATGTGGGCTCGCGAGCACAACTTGTGCTCGCGGAGCGAGATTATTTCCGCATACGCGGCGATGGGCGGCCACCTCGAGATGTTGAAGTGGCTGCGCGAGAACGGCTGCCCGTGGGATGAGCAGATTGGCTGGTACGCGGCGAAAGGCGGCCACCTCGAGGTGCTCAAGTGGGCGCACGACAACGGCTGCCCCCTGGACGGGTGGACGTTTGCCTTCGCCGCCGACGGCGGCAGCCTCCCGGCGCTCGAGTGGTTGCTCGCGCGCGGCTGCCCGCGGGACGCGCGGGCGTGCGAGTACGCGGCGAGAGGCGGCCACCTCGAGATCTTAAAGTGGCTGTTCAGCATTCGTTGCCCGTGGAACGAGAACACGTGCGCGTGGGCGGCGAACAGAGGTGACCTCAGGATGCTGGAGTGGGCTCGCGCGCGCGGCTGCCCGTGGGACGCGTGGTGCTGCGCGGAGGCGGCGAGGAAGGGCAACCTCGAGACGCTCAAGTGGTTGCGCGCGCGCGGCTGCCCTTGGGACCGCCGGACGTGCGCGAGCGCGTGGAACAACGGCCACTTCCGCGTGTACGACTGGGCGCGCGCGAACGGTTGCCCGAACTGCGATTCGGACGATAAGACTGGGCGTAGCGACAGGTCGAACGCGCTGCTGGAGAACATCGAGATTTTCTTCCCCGAAGACTACGAAGACGAAGACGTCGAAGGCGACGACTTCGGCGAGGACGAAGAGTACGACGACTTCGACGAGGAAGACGAGGGCGGATGGTGAACGGCGAACGCTCGAGACGATAGACGTCATCTGACGACGCGAAACGCGAATAGTCTAGCTCGATCGCGAGCGTGGCCGACAGACGCCGCGCGTCGTGACGCGAAACGAACGATTTTCATCACAAACGAAAAACGAAAAACGTCTCTTTTTCCTACAGCGGCTCAAACGGGAACCCCTCTTTCCTCCTGAGCCAGTTAGTGTCGTCCCACGACGCGACCCCCTGGTCGATGAAGTGCACGCTGTAGGCGTGCCTCGACACGGGCGACAGATTGGGCGCGCTGTAGTGCACGTTCTCGCCGTGCAGAAGCACAGCCGTGCCGGCTTTGGTTTCCAGCGGCGTAAACTTTTTCTTGACGACGTCGTCGCCGAGCCAATCCGGATACTCGCCCTCGAATCGTATGGAGCCAGTCTCCGGCCCCGCGCCTTGTTCCCTGTCCACGAGCATGCGCTTCTTGACGGGCTCACCGTGGCTCGCGGGCAGCGCCCACAGACACCCGTTCGTTGTGGTGCAGTCCTCGAGCGCGACCCAGACCCCGGTGCACGTCGGCTTCGGGCTGGTGTGCAGAAACGTCGAGTCCTGGTGCGCGGACACCTCGCCGCCGATGGAGGGCTGCTTGAAGATGTACATGGACTGCACCGGCGTGGGGCGCGTCATGCCGAGCGATTTCGTCAAAGCCTTCATCTTGGCGCTCCTGGAGAACGCGGCGAACGTGGGGTCCAGGTCGTGAAGCGCGTGTCCCATCTTGTTGATGGACAGACGCTTGGGCTGCTTCAGCGCGCCATCCTCGGCGAAGGCATCCTCCTCGAAGAAGAAGGACACGTGGTTGCCGCTGTCCAGGAAATACGCGTCGCTCGTGCGTTTCTGGTCCTTCGTGCTGAACACCGAGCGCGGGTGCTTCGAGGTGTCGAAGTCCTCCACCAGCGCGTTCGCGCGGGACAGCATGGACGCCACCTCCTCGGGACTCGCGAAGTGCTCCAGCACTAAAAACCCATCCGTCTGGAACTTTTGCACCTGCTCGGGGGTGAGCGCCCCCGGATCGAGGGGGGCGGGGTCGGCGCCCATCGAGCGTGCGTCGGGGGCGAACGCGCCTGAGGTGCGCGAAAGCGGCCGCGGGACCTCGAGAACCGCGTGCGGCGCGCGCGTGGCTGTGGGGACGGCGACTCTTCGGTGCGCGGAAACGTCGGTGAGAGTTTTTTCGCGCACGACGTTTTCGTTCACGAGCGCGCGCGCGAAACCGAGCACGAAAAGCAACAACCGCCGCCTCAGATCGTCGGGCGCGCTGGGTAGATGGCGCGCGGGGACGAGGGTTCGGCGGTCGCCGCGCGGCTTTATCGGGCGGCGGCTGAGGCTCTGATCGACGCGAAACACCCGGGTGAGGTGGAGCAGACCCTCGAGGCGGTGCGACGCGTCGTGCTTCCGCTCGGTGGTGGAAACGAGGAAGGCACTCCGGGACGATCTGCGGATGAGGCGTCATCCTCTGCGACGCGCGGGAAGGACGCGCAGGCGGAGGATCCCCTCTTCCCCGACAAACTCGCGTCGCTCGCCGCGCTCGCGGACGATGTTATCGCGGAGCTCGCGAAAACACGCCATCTCGCGCGGGTGTGGGACGGGTTCGAGCCCCTCGGGGAGCAGATGCTTCATCTCGTGGCGCCCGCGTGGCTTCCGTGCATGACGTCCGATCGGAGAACGCGCCTGTACGACGACATCCTCGACGCGATGCCTCCCTCGGTGGCTGTTCGCGTGCTGGTCCCCGCGCTGTCCCCGAGCCGAACGTCCATCGGCCGCGCCCTCCGGGACCCCGAAGCGCAGCGTGTGGTGGCGACGGAAGCCGCGGAGGCGCTCGCGCGCGCCGTCGCCGCCGGCGCCGCCGCGAAGCTCTGCTCGGCGGCGCGCGACGCCGACCTCGCCGCGGCGGATGAGGACTGCCGCGCGCTCATCTCCGCGGCGGACAGGTGCGAGCTCGCGCCGGGAACGCACTCTGCGGCGGCGGCGGCGATGCACCCGGCGGCGTTCGCGCGAACCGTCGCCGCGCAGTTCGTCGAGGCGGCGACGGAGGCGGAGACCCGAACGTCGTCACACGCCGCTTCTTCCGGCGGAGAGGGAACCGCCGCCGCCGTCGTCGCCGCCGCGCGCGCTGTCTCGGCGATGGCGAGGCGAGGCGACGCCGTCGCCGTCGCGGACGCGCTCATCGAGTGGGTCACCTCTTTCGATTCCGGAATCGAGGAGTCAAGGCGTTGCGAGATGAGCGACCCGAGTTTGAGCCCGGAATCGCGCCGCGAAGAAAAGACGCGAAACCTGCGACGTCTGATTTGCGAGATGCCGGACGCGCACGCCGCCGAGAAGGTGGCCTTTTCTATTCTCAAGGCGTGCGACGCGCGATCGCTCGCCTGGCGCGTTGCCGAGCGCGTGCTCAGGCTCACCTTCGCGGAGCGTTTCTGGACGTGCGACCAAACCAGGCACGCGCTGTCGGACGCGATGCTCGTCCGGAAACCGTCGCCGCGCCGCGTCCTGCCCGCGCTCGTGCGCTTCGTCGTCGTCGACCCGCCGCCGCCGCCGCCCGAGTTTGAGTCCTCGACGGACGCCGAGGATGACGAAGAAAACGACGAGGCTCGATCGATTGTCGACCGCGTCGCGACGCACCGCGCGCGCGCGCTCGCCAGCGTCGCGAACGCGTGGTCCGACCCGGAGACGGTCCGCGCCGGCGCCGCGAAGCTTCGCGGCCACGTGGCGAGCGTCACGGCGGCGTGCCTGGCTTCCGTTCCCGTGGACGCGTGGCGCACTGGTCGCGGCGGCGTCGGTCTGGTGGGCGCGTCTATGCTGATGCGCGGCGTGAGCGCGCGCCTGGACTCGCCGGACGCCGACACGCGGCGCCACGGCCGCAAGGTGGCCTCGGCGCTGGCGCTGGCTCTCGACCCCGCGCGGCCGCTGACGTTCGACGACGACGAGGACTTCGGCGCGGGCGAGTTCCGAGACCCCTCCGAGTTCGGAGCCTTCGGGGACGTCTCCGAGGACGAGGCGGAGTGGGAACGTGGCGACGCCGTTTTTGAGTTACGGAACGACTCTAACGACTCTAACGACTCTAACGACTTGGGCGTCGCCGACGAGGACGCGTTCGTCGCGTCGCTGGTTGGCGACGGCGTCGATTTCGTCGGGGGCGAAGGCGACGAAGGCAAAAACGTGGGCGAGCTCGCGGAGGGCGCGGAGGGCGCGGAGGGCGCGTCCATGTTGTCGCCGATCGAGCCGGACTCGAGCCAGCACGAACCGGAACGCGAAGACGCCGAGGACGCCGAGGACTCGGACGACCCCGACGCGACGTTCGCGCTGGGCGGCGGCGCGGAGGCGTCGGAGGGCGACGGCGACAGCGACGGCGACAGCGACGACAGCGACGCGTCTTCTGTTTACGAGCCGTACGACATGGACAGCGACGAGGACGAGGACATCGAGGACATCGAGGACGAGACCGATGAACCTCAAAACCGAACAGGACCAGACGACGACGCAGAAGCTCATCAAATAGCGCGTCGCAAAAGAGCGTCAAAAGCGGCTTCTCGTCGCGTCGCGTCTCTGCCTAAACCGTCGAGTCTTTTCGGTTGCGTCGAGGCTCTTCGGCAGAAACGCGGCGGCGAGGAAGGCGTTTCGAGTCGGTCCGCGGTGGACCGCGCGGATGCCGCGGAAGGTGCCGTGTACGCCGTGGAAGCGTTAATACGCGCGGTTCCCGAGGAACTCGTCTCTACCGCCAGTCACTTGGTCTCCGCGCTGGTGCACGCGCATCCGCCGACGCCGGACGCGGCGGGGCTCGAACGCGCGCGGCGCAAAGCTTTGGTGGCGCTCGCGGCCACCGCGCCGGGCATCGCCGGTCCGGCGCTGTGCGCTGAGGCGTTCGCCACGGGGCGCTGCGACGCCGGCCAGCAGCTGGAGGTGCTCGATGTCGTCGCGGACGCCGCGCGCGAGCTCGCGGCGCTCGCGCCGGTGCGCAGGGCGGCGCTGCGGGACGCCGGGTCCTCGGACGACGAGGACGCGGAGAAAACGACGACGTTTTCGTCGTCGCGACAAAAACGCGTCGGGGTCGAGCGCCGCTTCGCGCCGCGGAGCCTCGCGCGTCTCCGCGCCTCCTCCGGGCGGTCTTCCGGGTCTGTCGGCGCACCGGTTCGAACGCGCGCGCACCTGGTGGTGGACGCGTTCGCGGGGCCGCTGTTAGCGCGTCTGGGCGCGCTCGTCCGCGCCGCCGACGCCGACGCCGAGGCGGCGCGCGCCGCCGAGCGCGCCGCGGAAGCCGACCCGGAGAGCGTGCACGTCCCCGGCGGCGGCATCGACGCGATCGTTCTCGGTCGCGCGCTCGGCGCCCTCGGCGAGTGCTGCGCCTCCGCCGCGACCGCCGCGAACGTCACGCAGCTCACCGGCGCCGTGCTTGAACTCGTATCGAGCCCATCCGTGCACGAACACAGACACCCGCACGTACGTCGCGCGGCGCTGTTTGCGCTTTACGGCGCCGTGACGTCGACGCCCCCGGCGGCGGCGTGGCACGCGCTGGCGCGTTCTTCTGATACTGTGACGTCTCGTCTGGGCAGACTCCTTTCCTGGGCGGAGGCGTGGTCGGAGCGGACCCACGCCCGCGACGCGGACGCCACCACGAGGCAACTCGCGCTTCGGTGCGCGTTGTCCTCGGCGGACCTGAGACAAAAAGCCTGCGTCGTCGGCGCGGGGAGGAAAGACCGCGACGACCCTCTGTTCGTGCTCAAGAACCTCACCGCGCTCGCGGTGGACTTGTGAGTCGTAGCGCTCGTGTGTGGCACGAGGCGACAGGCGCGCGACGTGGGAGTGCGGTACGAGCGCGCATCGCGTAGAGCGTATCTTTGTTCTAAAGCTCGCTAGTAGCTCGTGCTCGTCTCCTCGTCCGCGTTCGCGCTTCCCCGCGGGGCGGCGTTCTTCCTCTTTTCTCTTTCCTCTGGCGGCGTTCCTCTTCCCGACGCGTCCGCGTCGACGCCCGCGAAGAGGTGGCCGTGCTCACCGGGCTGCAGGTCGCACGCGCAGCACGCGAGGCACAGGAGGCCGAGGGCGTACCCGGAGCGGTGGGAGGCGGGCATCCAAAAGCGCGTCGGGGGTGTGTCGGTTCCTCGGGAGGCGGCGGCGTCGTGGTTGAGTCACTGGACACGCTCGATGAGTCCAAGAAGAGTTTCGGTTCCGAGTTTCGGTTCTCGTTGTATGCATACGAGGCTCGTCGGCACACAAGGCGCGCGCGCGGGGACATCATGCGGTCCCCCGCGGTGTGTCCGTGGTCGACGCGCGTGCCGGGACGCGCGTGCGCGCGCGGTAGACCACCCGCGTGCGCCGCGCGAGTCGCGGCGGCGCGACCGGCTCCCCCTCGCCGTGTCATCACGCCGGTCCTTTCCCCTCGTTCGTCCCCGCGTGCCCACTCGCCGGGGACCGAAACCGCGTTAGGGAGCCCGCGGCACGGGCGCGCCGCGCGCGTCCGCCCCGCCGCGCTCCCCGACGCGAGCGTCCTGACGGTCCTGGCCACCTGCGCGGCGGCGGGGAAACTCGCGGAGGAGCACACCAGGCTCGGCGCGGCGGTTTCCGCCCCCCTCGTGGCGATGGGCACCGCGATGGTGCTCGCCGCCGCCGGCGCGCTTCCCGCCGCCTCCGGCGCGTACGACGCGGTCTGGGACCACCTCATGCCTCTCGCGGTGGCGCTCTCTCTGCTGGGCGCGCCCATCGACCGCGCGGCTGTGAAGCGGGGAGGCGCCGTGCTCGTGGCGTTCGCCATCGGCGCGCTCGGAACAGTCATCGGCACATTCGCGGCGTACGGGCTCGTCGGCCACGCGCTCGGCCCGCACGCCTGGAAGATCGCCGCGTGCCTATGCGCGTCGTACGTGGGCGGATCGCTCAACTACGCCGCCACCGCGCAGGCGCTTGGGCTGGGCGTCACACCCGGGGGACAAGCCGCGCTCGCCGCGGGCATGGCAGCGGATAACTTGGCCATGGCGGCGTTCCTCGCCGCGCTCGCGCTCGTACCGGCGGCGAAGCCCGCGACGGATCGAGAACCGTCTGCGTTACCTTCCGCGGAAGGGAACGGAGACGCCTCCGAAACTTTAACATCGAACCCCAGCGTCTCCACGCTGGCGTGCGCGTTCGCGGGCGCGCTGTTGGTATTGGAGATGGGGCGTGTGGTCGCCGACGCGGCGGGGTTCCCGGCGGCGCGCATGGCGGTCGCGGGCGTCGCCGCGGCGGCGCTCGCCGGCGGCGCGGCGGCGGCGGCGCGCCGGGACTCGGCGCGGCGGTTCCTGAGGGGGAAGGGCTTCCCGCAGGCGCCCTTCGCGGGTGCGAGCCGCGTCGGCGCGATGCTCATGCTCCTGTTCTTCGCCACGCTCGGCGCGCGCGCGGACCCGAACGTGGCGTTCGCGAACGGCGCGCCGACCTTCGCGTTCATCGCCCTGCAGCTCGCGACGCACTTCGCGTTTGTCTTCCTGGTGGCCGGGAAACTGCTCGCAAAGGCGCTGGACGTGCCGCTCTGGGCCACGCTGACAGCCTCGAACGCGTGCGTGGGCGGGCCCGCGACCGCCGCCGCCGCGGCGGCGGCGCGCGGGTGGCCCGCGGCGGTGCAGCCGGCGGTGCTGGCGGGGACGGTGGGGTACGTCGTCGGGACGCCTTTGGCGGTGGCGGTGGCGGCGGCGCTGCGGGGAATGTGAAATTTTGAAACGCGATTCGTTCCCGGGTTCCATCCTCCGTACGATTGCGTCGTCGCGGCACCCCGTGTGTCTATGATACTACGATGTATGACATCGACATCACCATCACATCTCTCCCCCGAAGCCCCCGCTCCCGAACACGTCCTTGCGCCCGATGTCCGAGATCTGCTTGTCCTTGAAGTTGCCGAGCTTCGGGCAGTCGCCGATGCGGTGACCGAGACCGCCGCAGTACGCGCACCCCTTCGTGCCGGTGAGCGCCGCCAGCTCATCCGCCATGTCCGCCGGGTCGTCCATCATCGCCAGCACGGGGGGTATCCGCTGCTTCGCTTCCTTCAGCAGGTGCTTCAGGTCCAACAAAATACTCTCGCTCTGGTCCTTGTTGATGAACGTGGTCGCGATCCCCGTCTTTCCGCCGCGCCCGGTGCGGCCGATGCGGTGCACGTAGTTTTCAATCTCTTCCGGCATGTCGTAGTTGATGACGTGCTGGATGTTGGGGAAGTCCAATCCCTTCCCCGCGACGTCCGTGGCCACCAAGACGTCCTTCCGCTCAGCCTTGAACTCGGTGATCCCGAAGTCGCGCTCCTCCTGCGCCTTCCCGCCGTGGATCGCCACCGCCTCGACGCCCTTCAGGAGTAAGTACTCGTGGATGTCGTCGACGTCCGCCTTGTTCTCGCAGAAGATGAGCACGGGCGGGGGCGTCTTCTGCAGACACTCCAGCAAGTAGACGATCTTCGCCTCCTGCTTCACGTACTCCACCTCCTGAATGACGTCGAGGTTCGCCGCGCCCGCGCGCCCGACGTTCACCACGATGGGGTTCACCAGCGCGGACTCCGCGAACTTGCGGATCTTCACCGGCATGGTCGCCGAGAAGAGGAGCGTCTGCCGCTGGCTCTTGAAGAACGAGTAGATGTCGCGAATGTCCTCCTCGAAGCCGAGGTCAACCATGCGGTCAGCCTCGTCCATCACCAGGTACTTGCAGATGTCGAGGTTCATCCGTTTGCGGTGCAAGTGGTCCTTCAATCGACCGGGGGTCGCCGTGACCATGTGCACGCCCTTGTCCCGCACCATGTCCGTCTGCTCGCGGCCGTCGATCCCGCCGATGCACAGCATGATGCGCATCTCGGCCATGCCCTGCTTCGCCAGCTCCACCGTGAACCCCTCGATGACCTCGTGCGTCTGCCTGGCGAGCTCGCGGCTGGGGCACAGCACTAAACCGACCGGTCCCTCCCCTCCCTCCAGCGGCATCCGCTTCTCCTCCATCATCGCCGCCATGATCATCGGGAGCGAAAACGCGAGCGATTTCCCGGAGCCCGTGAACGCGATGCCGATGACGTCGCGCCCGCTGAGGATGGCGGGCAAGCCCTGGATCTGGATCGGGGTCGGTCGCGTGATTCCCTTACGGTTCAGCTCGTCGATGATGGGTTTCGGGAACTTCATCTCCTTGAACGTCTTGATCGGCGCGGGCACGTCCACGCCCTCCACGATGATGTGCCACTGGTCGCGCAACTCGTCTTTTTGCGCCTCAGTCAACGCGCGGATGTGCGTCGGGGGTTTCCAGCCGGTTTCGATCGACCGCGTGTACTTGACATCCTTCGAGAGCTCGGACACCGACATCAGAGCCTTCTTCTCGGAGATCTGTTTCAAAATGGCAGCCTCTTCGTCCGCGAGTTTCTGCACGGGCGTGATGGCGTTGGCCATCATCTTCAAGCCCGCCGCGCGGCTGAGAAGCGACGTCGTCTCCTTGGCGGGGGCGAATTGCCGAACGTTCGACTCGTCGCCTCTTCCAGATCCGGAGGGGCCGGCACCTGGGTCGGCGCCATCCCCGGAACCGCCCGTCCCGGAACCGCCCGCGGGACCGCCGCGCACGGATTTCCCCAGACGCGACGCCGACGCGGTCACGGCCTGGTCCCTCCGTTTACGCAAAGGCACGTACTCCTCCTCGTCGTCCACCTCCCACCATTCCTTCCCTTTCCCTTTCTCGTCGGCGCCGTTTCCGTCCCCCCTCGGTCGTTTCGGGGGGGGCGGGCCCATGGACCCGCCCGCGGGCGCGGGGACGATCACCGCATCGTCCTCCACGAACGCGCTCTTCACGTCCTTCACCGACGCCATCGCGCGTTGACCCTCGGCGGCCGCGCGCGCGCGAATGATGAGATGCCCCGGAAAAGTCGGCGGCTCGTGGCTGCGGAAAGCTCTCGAAATCTGTCGCCGCTTCGCGAACGGCACCTCGGTCCGCCGGCGCCCACTTCTCCACGCGCCCGACACGATGCGCGCGCTGGCTCGCCTGGTCGCCGCGGCGGCGCAGGCGCCCCTGGCGTCCTCCGCGAGCTCGGCCGCGTCCCGCGCGATGTGCGCGCGCTCGGGGCGCCACCTCGCGGGCGCGCGCGAGTGGCGGACCGCCGCGATCGCGGGAGGCGACGCTCCGTGGACGCGCGATGGTTTCGCTGCTTCGCCGCGCGTCCCGAAGGATTCGCGATCGTTCGGGACGTCCCCCCCCTTCGCGGTTTCCGCCTCTTCCGCGCGCGGGGCGGACGACGGGGCGGGGGCGGTCGGGTCCGGCGGCGACCCCGCCTTGGACTCCCTCGAAACCAGTCGCCCCACCGGTGAGACGTACGAGGCGCACCTCGCGGAGACGGTGAAGAACGTCAAGCTGCTGTCCCTGGCGTCGCTCGCGGCGACGGTGTGCGGGACGCCTCTGCTTCTCGAGCTCGCGTCGCCGGACATGCTCCCCGAGGCGAAGATGACCGTCTCCCTGGTGGTCGACGGGTTCGGGGCGTTCACCACCGCGCTCCTGCAGTGGTTCGTCTCGCCGTACGTCCTGACCATGCGCGTCGAGAAGGGAGTGGGGGGTGAGGGTGAGGGTGACGACCCCGCGCGCCATCCGTCGCGCGGCGGCGACGTGGTGGTTGTGGAAAAGCTGACGCTTTTCGCGCGGCGGTTCGAGGATCGGTTCCCGGCGGCGGCGATGCGCGAGGCGGAGACGACGCGACCTCTCGTGACGTGGGAGGCGAACGGCGCGTTCCACTACGTGGAGATGGCGAACGTGCCGAGGCACATGTACGACAGGCTCGACCTCGAGCGGTTCGACGACCAGGCCAAGGCGCTCAGACACGCGCGCGACGCGAAGGACGACGAAGACGACGACGACGAATAGCGAAAGATTTTTTTACGCGAAAACGCGAAAACGACGCAACTACCATAACGCGCCGCCGCCCCCGCGACTGACTGTTACTGTTCGCGAATCGCAAGCGGCGGTTCAGAAGCGAATCGCCTCGACGCACGCGCGTCCGCGCGGAGGAGTCCGCGCGTCCGTCTCGGCGTCGAGCGATGCGACGAGCGCGTCCAGCGCCGCGAGCGGGTCGGCGCCGCGACGAGGGAACCACCGCGGCGTCGCCGTCGCGACGGCGCAAAACCCGAAAACGTTTTTTTCACAGTCTCCGTCCAAAGAGAGGTTTCTTTTGTCGCCTCGGACGCGACCGGCGAAACTCGAGCCCAGCGTTCGTCTGAACCCGCAATTCTCGTCGCGCTTCGTTTCCGCGTACGCTAAGCGCGCATCCGCGCACGCCGCGCGAACGCCGGCGAGCTCGGTTCGGTCCAGCCGTTTCGCGGCGCCGGCGTCGACGAGCGCGCGGAGCGTCGCCAACGCGCCGGGGGAGATTTCCGTGACTGCGCGCGCGCGAGAGGAAGCGTTCGTGAAACCGACCGAGACCGACGATGTCGGTACCAAGGAACACGTCGCGTGGCGGAACAGACGTCGCGCGGCGTCCGGGGACCGAGCCACTTTCGTCTGGAAGGCGCCGGGGGCGACGCGCGCGAGCGTCGCCGCGAAACGAAGGCGTCCCTCCGTTTGGGGACACCGCCCTAAAGAGGGCTCGACGCCGCTGAGCCAGTCTTCCAGCAGACTCGCCTCCCAGTGACCTTTCATGTCCGCGAAGGTGACATCGTAGTCGTCCGGGTCGTTCGGGTCGTCCTCGTCGTCCGGGTCGTGCGTGTCCCTCGTCTTCGCGTCGTGCGACTCGCCCGCCTCGCCCAAGCGCATCGCCGCCCACAGGCACGCCGCGCCGGCGTCGCGCGCCTCCTCCGCCGCGGCGCACATCGCGGCGCGCCCGCTCTGCAGGACCAGCGAGACGACGGAGGGGGTGAGGCCCCCGCGCGCGGTCACGCTGGGGGTCTCCGCGAGCGCCCACGCCGCGAGCGCGTCCAGCGCGGCGACGCCGTCCTCGGGATCGTCGGCGACGTCGGCGAGAACGCCGACGACGGAGTCTCTGTCGTTCTGCGCGTGATCGGCGCGCGGTTCGTGAATCGCCGCCGTGACCCGCACGAGATCGATCGCCGCGCGTCTCGCCTCGCGAACCAGACGGTGACGCATGCGCGTGTCGTCGAGTTCGGTCTCGGCGTGTGTCGAGTCGGTCGAGTCTGGCAGAGTCGGCGCGACCGCCTCGCGGTGCCAGTGCCGCGCCGCGGCGCGCGCCGCGTCGGCAACGGCGACGGCGTATGAGCAAAGAGACATCCGCGCGCGTCGCGGGTCGGGGGCTTCCGTCGCTCTCCGCGCCGCCGCCGCGAGCGCGGCGGCGAGGAAGCGCATGGTCGCGGCCGCGCCGAAAGCGTGGTAGGGCACCACCGTCGAGAGTTCCGGGATCGAAAAGTGTGACCTGAAGTTGGCCGCTGAAAAAACGGTCAGCGCGGCGAGCGCGTCGGATCGCAAGCTTGACTCGAACGCGTCGAGATCCGCGCGACTCGTTCTTGGTTGGCCTCGTTGTTTGTCGGGACCCGGACCCGCGGCGCCCGACGGACCCTCTCGCTCGTCCAGCTCGACGAGCGCGCACAACGACGCGATGGTCATCCTGTCCACGAACGCCGAATCGGTCGTCACGAACGACGACTCGCCGAGGAGCCTCCAGAGGTGACCCGCCGCCGCCGCCACAGCCGCGGTCACTGGGCGCCGGCTGAAGACAAACAGCGAGGCGTCCATCGCGGCGTTTGCCTCGTCGCGTCCGACCCATCGCGCGCGCGTCGCGCCCCAGGGAGAGACGGCGAACTCCGCCTTCACCTCTTCGGTCTCCTGGGCGTACGTGGCGCGCCGGGGGGCAAGGCACGCGCGGGAGGCGAGGAGCACGATGGCGGCGGTCGACTGACACAAGCCCTCGACGAACTTCCGAGGGTCGAAGACACGAAGAGCGTCGGCGTCCGCCGCGTCGTATTTTTTCCCTTCGCGGGCGGATTTCGCGTCGCGATCCCCGACCTCGAACCACCGTCTCGTTCGAGGGTGTACCAGCCCTTCCAGGAGGAGGGACGCGACCGCGTGCCCCCCCGCGTCGATCGCATCGCGGGAAACGGCGAATGGGGACGAGTGGTCGTCGCGGAAGACCACCGCGCTCGCCAGTCGGTCCATCGCGCGGACGCCCCGCGAAGTGCCGGAGCGGAGGAACTCGGCAAACGACGCGAACGCGTCTTTGGTGTACGCGGCTCCCGCGAACGCGCGCGTATACGACGTCATCCCGTCCTGCTCCTCTCGCGCTCTTTGCGCGACGCGCCACGCGCACTCAAGGAAGGTCTCCTCGTGAACGGTCTCCGTCGCGGACGCCACCGCGAACGCGAACAGACACGAGTCGTCCGCGGCGCGCGCGACGACGCCGCGCGCCGATCCGAGCGACGCCGCGACGACGGGTTTGATCCGCGCGAGGAGACGTTCGCCGCCGCGACTCGCGCGACTGGTTTTTGTCTCGAGAAGACGTTCAGACTCCCGCGTCACCTCCGATCTCCTTCCGGTGGCGTCTTCTCCTGATGCGTACTTGACGTGCGCGAAGACCGCAGTCAGAGCGCACCGCGTCGTCGCGTCCTCGGACGCGTTCGCGCCGAGCGAGTCGTTCGCGCCGAACGCGCCGGCGAAGGAGAATGGACCGCCCAGGAGAATGCACCGCCCCGCGTCGCGGCACGCGGGATCGTCCAGCGCGGTCAACGTCACGGCGACGAAGTTCTCGAGGAGTCCGTCGACGGACTCTTCGTGGTCGTCCCTTCGCTCCACGCCTTCTGAGTGGCTTTCGGTCTCGGACGAGCCCGAGTGCGTCTCGAATCCGCCGTAACGCGGAACGAGAGACGGTCGGCTCCGATCCCCCGGCGCGCGAAGAGAAAGCGAGGAAGAAGCGTTTGGAAACACGCCCGCCGCCGCCGCGACGAGCGCGGCGGCGAGGACCCCGCGTCGGACCGCGTCGCGAGCGAATCGCGTCCGCGCGCGAGCCGTCTCTCCATCCTTGGTGTGGCGTGTGTCGCGTGAGGGGGGCGTCTCGTCGTCGAACACCGCCACGGCGTTTCCGGTGCCGTCCACCGTCGCCTCGCTCTCGTTCGGGTTCGCCTCGAACGGGTCCGCGCGAGGTTCAGGCGACGAGTCAGCGCAAGCAAACAGCAGACTGCCGCACGCGCGCGCCGCCGCGGCGACGGCGCGGGTGACGCCCGCCGGACCAGACTGGTCGCCATACGTTTCGCGCGACTCCGCCAGCCGAAACAGCGCCCCCGCGAGTGCGGAGTGCATTCCGCACTCGCGGAGGACCCGCTCCGCCACGGGCGTATCCTCCGGCTCGAAGTGGTCGCACAGCACGTCGCACATCGCCTCCGCGGCGCCGGCGGGCAGGTCCCACGAAAAAAAACAAGTCTTGTCCCGCTCGTCCCGCGTGCCGGTAATCTTATCATACGGCGACCCGGGCCGCGGAGCGTACGGCGACCCGGGGCGCGCAGTCGCGAGATCCTCGCGCGTGTCTTCTTCTTCGCCGAATCCCCGGAGGTTGCGCGCGACGTCCTGCGCGAGCCGCTCGAACACGCGTCTGGCGCGCGCGGAGGTCTCGGCGCGGTCGCCGCGCTCGGCGGCGGCGGCGGCGGCGTCCGCCAGCGACGGCCACGCCAGCATCGCCGTCACCGCCGCGCACGCCTCCGCGCGACAGAGAGACGTGTCTTTCTCTTTCTCGTTCCCGCCGCCGTTCATACAGAAGCCATTCCCCGGAGGCTCGCGAAGGAGACCGGGAACGAGCAAAACGGCGTCCGCGGGGAGGGCCTCGTACGCGTCCAGGAGCGCGTCCGCGAAGCGCCCCGCGGTTGTCCCCGGGACGTTCCCAGGATCGCCGAGTTCGGCCACTCCGCGCGCCAGACGCAGCGCCGCGCTCGCGGTCTCGGCGTCGCGCGCGCGCGTGCTCCGGGTCAACGTCGACGCGAGCACGTCCATCCCGAAGCCCATGCGGGTCGCGCACGAGTGCGCCGCCTCGGGGTCGGGCGCCGTCGCGCGTAACACGTCCATCAGGCACGCCAACGCGGCGCGCCGAGCGGCGGCGGCGCCGCCGCGCGCGTCCGCGAGCGCGTGCGCTTCACGCCCCCGCGCCTCCGCGCCGCTCCGCTCCCTGCCCGCGTCTCGCAACACCTCGAAGACGTGCTCGAGGACGTCGTCGCGCACGAGGCGAGCCACCGCCTCGGGGCTCTGGCCGGTGACCGCCGAGGAGAGGCACGCGCACGCCGCGGCGCGCACGGACAGCGACGGGAACAGCGCGCCGGCGCGGAACGTCTCGGCGAGGGGGGACGGGCGCGGGTGGGTTTGGTTCCACCCCGCGCTCACGTACCCGGGGCTCGAGAACGTCGCGCACGCCGCCGGAGAGGTCATAGCCTCGAGGTCCACGCCACAGTGGCGCGCGAGCGCGTCAATCACCTCCAGCGCCAGCACCAGGCCGTCCTCCGGGTCGCGAGCCGGGAAGCGGTTCCCGCCTCGCGCCTGGGGAGCGGCGCCCTCGGCGGCGGCGGCGGCGGCGGCGGCGGCGGCGCCGAGCGCCAGCGCCGTGGCGGCCGCGGCGTTCCCCGCGCGGAGCGAGGCGAGCGCCGCGGCGTTGCCCGCGTCCGCGCGCGCGACGAACGCCGCCGCGGCATCCAGCGCGGCGAGCCTGGTTTCGAGCGTGTGTTTTTTCGCCGCGGGGAAGTCCCGGGCGCCGACTGGCGAGTCTCGCGTCTGCGGCGGCGCTTCCGCGGCGAGCCGCTCGGCGATCGCGGCGACCCCGGGGGCGGGGGCGAAGCCCGGGGCGGGGGCGGGCTCGCGGAACGATGACGGGACGAAGTCTCCGCCGTGCACGTCCACGCGCAGAAGTGCGGCGAGAAGCCGGAGCAGACGCACGGAAGCGCGTCGGGGCGTTTTCTTTTCAGAGTGAAAAAAACCGGAACCGTCGCCGTCTCGGCGCGCGTCGGCGGCGGCGTCGACGAAAAAAAACGCTCTTTCGTTGTCTCGCGGCGTGAGGCTCCCGTGTTCGAACCCGGGAGCGTACGGTTGCCTCCGCGCGAGAGGAAGAGCCTCGCGACCTAAACCCGCGCCCACGCTGTTCTGGCTCTCGCGGAACGCGTGCGCGTGCGACGCCGTGCTCTGGCTGTCGCGGAACGCGTCGCGAGGCTCGCGAGGCGGGTCGTCCTCCTCGCGCGACACCTCGAGGTTCTCTCGGTTTCGGCGCGTCCTGTCGGGCGTCGCGGTCGCGCGCGGGTCGGAAGGGCGCGCTTGGTGGGAAGCGCGCGCGAGGTGCGGGTGCTGCGACGCGGAAGCGCCCCCGGGGGGGCTGGGAAGGCCCAGGACCCCCGCGGGAAGGCCCTCGTCCGCGTCCGCGAGCGGGAGGGGCGCGTCGAGGTGCGCGAGGACGCGGTCGACGGCGGCGTCCAAGAGCTCGCCGCCGTCGAGGCGCGCGGAGGTTCGCGCGAGCCTCGCGACGGACTCGACGCACGGCGCGGTGACCGCCTCGGGGTCGTTCGTGTCGTCCGCGACGATCGCGTCGACGCAGGCGGCGACGAGGACGTGGCCCCACGCGTCCGCCACGTCGGGGCCCGCGCCGGGGTCGCGCACGAGCTCCGCGAGCGCCCTCGCGTACCGCGCGCGCGTCGTGGGCAGCGCGAGCACCGAGGCGTGGTCCCGCTGGGCCAAGGGTTCGGGCCCGGTGAGCGAGAGCACCTCGGCGACGCACCGCGCGCACACGGTGCCCACGCCGCGCGCGCTGAAGACGCACCGCTGGCCGTGGCCGCGGCGCACGTGCAGCGCGGGGTCCATGGCTGTGCCGGGGGGGGCGCGCGGGTGGGTTTGAAAACTTTCAGCCACGAAAAAGCACCTTCCCGCTGCTGCCCGAGTCGCGACGCGGCGGCGGCGGTATTAATATTTTCGGCGGTGTTTCCCGCTCCTCACAGCGCTCCACGCACACAGCTCGAGCCGCGAAGGCCCCTTCGGTCCATCCCGGGACGCGTAGGTACCGCCGCGACCGATGTCGGTGGAAGACCTCGAGCGCCGCGTGCGTCTGCTGTGCACGGATGAGCTCGGGGTCGTGCGCGTCGCGGAGGCGGCGGGCCGATCGAAAATCGACGACCTCGCGTTCGCGAAGCGATGGGGCGACGCCGACCGAAGCCGCCGCGTGGTGCGGTGCCGCGCCGGCGAGGACGGCGACGGCGCCGGCGACGCGCTGGGCGGACAAGGCACCTGCGCCGCTGCCGGCTGGCTGGCGCTCGGCCGCAACGACGGAACCGCGGAGGTCATCGACACCGCCACCGGGGGCGACGTCGGCGGCGGCGCGCTCGACATCGGGGGAGTGCCGGTGGGCGTGCAGGTCTTCGGGCCCGGCGCCGGCCGCGAGGGCGCGCGGCTGGTCACCGTGACGGACGCGGGCGAGGCTGCCGTGTACGACGCGGCGTGCGACGCCGCGCGCGACGACGGAAGCCTCGCGTCCCGCCTCGCGCCCCTGCGCGTCGTGCAGGAGTGGTCTCCCGCGGCCAAGTGGAAAGCCTGCGACGCCGCGCTCGTCGCGCGCGCGTCTCCGCGCGCGCGGTTGCTCGCGGTCGGCGGCAAGGGCCAGGGCAACGACCTGAAGATATACGACGTGGAGACGCAGAAGGTTTGGTACAAGGCGAAGCCTCCTCCTGAAAACTGGCTCGGGTACCGCGCCCCCCCCTACGTTTCCGCCATGGAGTTTGTCCCCGGGAACGACGGTAAGTGCGTGTTAGTCGGAACGGGAGAGCGCCGCGTGCGGTTGTACGACGCGCGCGCCGATAAAAGAGCGGTGATGGACCTCGAGGTGGGTGAGACCACGGTCACGGCGTTGGCGTTGAACGCTCAAGGGACGTTCGCGTTCGTGGGGAACGCCAAGGGCCAGCTTCAGACGGTTGATTTGCGAGAACGCAAGGTGTTTGCCAAGTTCAAAGGCGTGCAGGGGAGCGTCCGTTCCATCGCGCCGCACCCGGAGGGCGAGCCGCTCGTCGCCGTCGCCGGGTTAGACCGGTACCTGCGCGTGTACCACACGGAGACGCGCAAGTGCCTCGGGAGCGCGTTCATGAAGCAGGCGCTCAGCGGGTGCGCGTGGGACGTCCGCGGGCCGGAGACGGAGTTCGCCGCGGCGGCGGCGGAGGCGGCGGCGCGCCGGCGGCGGGAAAAGGCGGAGAAGCGCGAACGGAGGGCGGCGGTTTTGGTTGTTACTGAGGCGGAGAAGAAGGCGGACGCCCGTCTCGTGAAGGCGAAGGGTAAGAAGCCGAAGCGGGCCTCCGCGGGAGCGGAGGATGGCGTTCCCGCGAAGAAGAAGAAGAAGAAGAAGGTATCGGTCGATTGATGTACTGGAACGGCTAGTCTACCATATGGATACATAGACGAGCTCGTATCAATACTAGTCTACGAAGAGTCCGTCACGGTGTTTGACACGCCACCGTCCGCGTCTGGACGGGTTTGAAAAACGCGCACGGCTTCCCGCCGTTCACGGTGTCGCACGTGTAGTAGTACTGCACGCGCGTGGTCCCCGGGCGTTCGAGGATGTTCCCGTCCCCGGGGACGTCCCCGGTCGCGCGCACGAACGAGGGAGGTCCCGCGTCCGCGCGTCTCGTCTTCAGCACGCACCTCCGTCCGCACAGGCACGACGGCGCGCTCGCGTCCCACGCCTGTTCCTTTTTGCGAAACGTCAAGCTCACGCGACTGGCGTCGCCTTTTCCGCCTCCGCCGCCTCCGCCCGCCGCGCCGTCGCGGAGGATCTCGTGCGTCCAGAGCTCCTGGCATCCGGGCAGCATGACGCACACCGAGTTGTGCGGCAGCGGGACGTCCACGGCGCAGTCGTCCGAGCCGTCGGGGTTCCGCGGCCACCGCGTTTTCAGTCTGAAAGTTCTCACGCGACCCAGCGAAACGCCGGCGATGACGGCGTCCGGGCCGAGGGACGTGAGGCGGTCGGCGTGCGCGCCGACGCGGTCCGACCCGTCGCGGTACAGGTTCGCCACCGCGTACGTCGGGGACCAGGAGAAATTTCTCGTGGAGCCGGAGCACGTTTCGGAAGAAGAGCGTATCACGCCCGTCGTCGCGGCTTCGCCCGCCGCCCTCGCCGCGGCGCGCATCAATTCACTCGGCGCGCGCAACTCGTTCTCGAGAAGCGACGCGTCTTCGTTCTCTTCATCCGCCCCGGCGCCCGACGTCGCCTCGCCGCCTCCCGGGGTCATCTCGTACACCGCGGTGAGCCTCGGCGCTTTTCTGGCCTCGCCGGCGATCCACCACTCGTCCTGCGTCCAGGTCTGGCCCTCCACCAGCAGCTCGCGAAGCAGCGCGTCGGCGTCCTCGGCGGCCAGCGCGCGCTCCGCCAGGAACAGCGGGAAGCGCTTGTGCACTTCCTCCAGCGTCATCGGGACCCACGGCGCGCCCTTCCCCAGACGGGCGCGACACACCACCCCCCCGGTGGACGGCTTGAGCTTCGCGAGAGCGGACGGAGGGTCACGATCGAGGCTCACGCGCTCGGCCGATGACCCAACTCCCGTCGCTTCCCGCGAAGACGGTCCCGCGGGCGACGCGCGTCCTCCGCCGTCCGCGAGGCACATCTCGACGTGCGGGTTGATGTCGTGCTTCGAGACCTGCGCGTCGCACACCGGGCATGCGACGTACCTGGACTTCGTGTCCGCCAGACGCCGCTGGCCGAGTGCCGACGCCGTAGCGCCCGACTGCCGTCGTTTCATGCCCAGACGACGCGACGCGCACGGGTGGGACGCACGCGCCGCGCGCATCTGGGAGTGTCGTCTCGACGCTTTCTTCGCGGTCGGCACTTCCGGGAATTCGGGACGAAATCACGAAAAAACGAGTCAGCAACGTTCGGATGAAAACGCCACGGCTTCCCAGACCTCAGCGCGCGACGGGCGCGGACGACGCGGGTCTCTTGAACCATGCGTCACGAAAGAGGAGTCGATCGTGCCGCGAGCGTGATGGAGACAGCCTCGAGGTGCGCGCGGAGACCACCGGACACGCGCGTTGATCTCGAGATATTTCCGTTTTTCATGCACCGTTTTGTTGTTGCCTCGGCTTCCGCCATCCCCCGCGTCGTCCGAGCCTGACCGCCACGCTCCCCCTCCCTCGATCGCAGGTCCTCGGCGAGCGTGGCGTCCGACGTCGGCGAGACGGTGAAGGACCTGGCGCGGTACGCCCCCGCGGCGTCCATGGCCGCCGCGTCCGCGTCCGCGTTCGTCATCACGGCCCGCGTCGCGAGGCGCGCGGCGTACGCGGCGGGCGTGTCGTGCGCGACCCCCGTGCTCGGCACGCTGTGGGGCATCGCCTCCGTCGGCGGCGCGAGCGCGCTCGCCGGGCAGGTGGCGCGGACCGTGCTGGAGTGGCCGAACGGTTCGATGCCCCAGGGCGTGCCCGGGTGGGGGGGCATGACCCTCGGGGGCTTGCGACGGCCCCTGGAGACGTTACACGGCACGAAACAGTTTGAAAACGCCGCCGGCGTCGAGGCGGTGAAGGATGCCATCTTCGGCTCGCTGGCGTACGCCGTGCTCGGGCGCGGCATGCAGTCCGCGCTCCCGAGCGACATCTCGCACCCCGGCGCGCTGGCGTGGCGCTCGATGCGCTCCAACGGCGCGCACTACGCCACGGAGTCGCAGAGGCGGACGCTCGCCGTCTGGCTGCGCCGCGACGGGTGCCACCACTGCGGGTCTCGCGTCGGCAAAGTCGTCGGCGACCACATGCCGCCCAACAAGATGGCGTTCGGGAGCGCGGCGGCGGCGCAGGCGGCGCGCGAGGGCTCGTGGAAGACCAAGCTTTGGAACTTCCTGCGGATGGTCCCGAAGCAGAGGTTCTACCCGCAGTGCCGGCCGTGCTCGGACGTGCAATCCGCGGCTGTGCGCGCCTCTAAAAAAATCCTCGTGCAGCACAACGGAGGCGCCAAGGTGGGCGCCGCCGTCGCGCTCGCCGTCGCCGGACGGCACTACGTCATGAAGCACCACCCGGAAGAGTACGAAAAGCTTACGAAGAAACTCGAGCGGTTCCCGCTGCTCGTCACGTGATGAGACGCGATAGAGACGGTTCGCGTTAGGTAAGGTAGTTATATCTCGTGTACCATAGCATAGTCCTATTTCTACGAAAGTAGTCTACCTAAAACGACTACTCCTACTCGACGAGCGCCTTGACGTGCTCCACGACGAGCGCCTCGAAGGTTTCGCGCACGCCGCCCTCCGTCTGCTCCATCGGCAAGTGCGCGGCGGTGGGCAGGAGCTCGAACCGCAGGTTCTCGGGCTGTACGCCCGCGCCAGAAAGCGCGTCCCGCAGGCTTTCCGCCAAACGCGGCGGCGTGGTCTCGTCCCGCGCGCCAACCACCACCAAAGCCCGGAACGGTTTCGTCGCGCGCCCTCTCGACGAGGAACCACTCGATCCGGGCTTTGGTGTTTCATTTTGTTCGCGGCTCGTCGTCGCGAGCTTGCGCATCTCGCGCCGCAGTCGCGCGCCGTCGCCTCCGAAGGTCCCGAGACCGGCGCGGAACAGCTGCAACAGCCCTACGTCCCACCCCTCGGCTTTGGTCGGGCGCACGTACGCGTCGCGGGTCTCGCGGTCCAGGTCGCCGTACGTCACGCCGCTCTCCACGGCGGCGGTCTGGCGACGCACCGAGCCGCGCACCACGTTCAGACCGGGCCCGTCTTGCGACACCAAAAAGCGGAACCACGCGAACCGAAGCGCGCGGTCGAGGGGTAACTTTAACGCACCGCCGCCGCGGTCTCCCTCGGGCGCGTTTTTTTTTTCGTCCCCGACGAACACGGCGGGCGCGACGGCGATGAGCGCCGCGCACTTGTCCGGGTTCATTAAAGCCGCGTCCAGCGCCACGGGTGCGCCCGCGGAGTGGCCCAGCAACGCGAAACGCTCGACGCCCAGCTCTTTCATCACTTTCAGGGTGAGCAAAGCGGCGCCCTCCGCGCTGTACACGCGGTGGAACCCGTTTGGTTCGCCCGGCGGCGGCGGAGGACGCGACGTCAGGCCGTACGGCGGTCGGTCGATGGCGATGGCGCGCACGTTCGCCTCCGCCGCGACGCGAGGAAGCAGGTTGCGGAACGAGTACGTCGAGCCGTTCGCGCCGTGCAAGCACACCAGGGCGTCGACGTTTTTGGTTCCGCTCGCCGGAGGAGTCGCGCGTTCGTTTCCGCGCGCGTCCCGAGAGGGCGGCGGGAGGCTCTCTTTGTAGTGCACGACGATGGGCACGCCGTCCATCTCGACGGTGACGAACTTGGAGTCCGCGTCCGCGAGCTGCGCGGGGGGCACCAGGCCCTGGAGCGGTTTCGGGTCCGGCTCGGAGAAGGGCTCGACCACGAGCTCGTCGAAGTCCTTCTGGACCTTCGCGCGCCCGGCGTCGAGCAGACACCGAACGAGGTCCGCGAGCACGTCATCTTTCGACGCGCGTTGAACCGTCGATCGACGCGAACCGCGGGTCGGCGCGCGGCGCGCGGCGTGTCGCGGCGCGGCGCGAGGCCCGCGGCTCGCGGGCGTCGCGCCACTCGGACGACGCGGCGAGCACGCTGCGCCGTCCACGGCGGGAAGCATCGCGCGCATGTCGACGGACGCGCGCGTGCGTTATGAGACACGAAGGTCGACGTGGAGACCTCAGAGCAAGCTGCTGGTGCCAAGTCAGCGCGTTCCCAAACATTGCACTTTTCGGTGTTTCCCGAGAGACAGATGTGTTGTTCAGAGGCGCGGGCGCGGTGTGCGATGCCCGCGCATCCCCTCCCCGCGGACGCCGCAGGGGACGCAGACACCCCGCCCGCGATCGCGCGGAAACAAGAGAAGCGCGCGCACGTCCCCCGCGAGGAATGGCGGAGGCTTCATCCCAAACCCCCTCGCGAAAAAGGTTCGGGCGATGGGGATTTCGGGGCGAAGGGAGGTCCCGCGCGCGCGCGTCTGGTGGGCGGTATTCTGCGCAGCCAGGCCGAGCTGGAGGTGGCGAGCCCCCGCAATTTGCAGCTGTGGGGCTTGGATTCGGTGGAGGCGTACTTCGAGACCGAGGACCGACGGGCGAGCGCGAAGGTGTCTTTGGACGCCTTGATGCGCGACCCCGACGTCTCCCCCGAACGAAAGCACGACGCCTCGGCGCGGCACCACGTCGTGTGGGGCCGCAGCACGTTCGCCTGCGCCAAGTGCTGGCTCTTGAAAGGGAACTGCGTGTGTCGCTTTCTGTCCAAGGCTTTTACCGCTCCCAAAAGCGGTCTCTCTTCCGAGGCTTCAGCCTCGTCTCAGTGTTCGATGCGTCCGCCGTTCGTGCGCGTCGTCGTATACGCGCACCACAACGAAGTCGCGCGCGGGAACGGCAGCGGGAACCTCGTGCCGGCGTGTCTGCCGTTCGGCGAGCTGCTCGTCGCGGGTTTAGCGGAACACGAGAAACGCTTGGCGTTCCTGTTACGCGAAAACACAGGGCGTGTCGCTGTGCTGTGGCCGAGGGGCACGATGGAAGCCGCGGAGATCAAAGAGATGTTATCAAACGGCGCCAAACGCGGAGGTGTCGAGGCTGATACCTCCGCGAACGAAAAAAACGCGACGGGGTGGACGTTAATCGCGATAGACGCGACGTGGAACTCGGCGCGGAAGATGGTGTCTCGGATCCCGTCGAGCGTTCCGAGAGTGAGCGTCCCCGCGGAAGCGTTCCAGGCGCTCGCCGCGCGCGTGCCGCCGCTCCCCACGCACGACTCGCTGCTCGGGCCGGTGCGCAAGTACGACGCCCGCGAAAAAAAACAAAAGGACCAGACGCCGGGAACTCCGTCTTCCTCTCGCGACGGCGCCGGCGACTCGGGAAGGCGGTGCACGTTCGAAGCCGTCTTGGCGTCGCTCCTGGCGGTGGGCGCGCTGGACGAGGACGCGTGCGCTTCGTTGCTGCGGAACGTCAAGGTCAAGGTGAACGCGGTGCTTCGGCAGAAACACATGCCCGAGGCGTACGACCTCTCCGGGGAGGGGTCCGGGGGAGACGCAGAGGCGCTGGCGAGCGCGTTGGCGAACGCGACGGTGTGACGCAAAATTGATGTGTTGATGGTTTTCGTGTCTCGCATCGTCTCGACCATCGGAACGCCCGAGTCATCCCTCATCACAATCGCTCCGCGTGGGTCGCCATGCAGGCGTCCCTCGCGCTCGCCGCGCGTTTCGGCACGTGCGTCGCCGGGACGTTTCCCTTGAGGCGTGCGTGTCGCCACCCCGGCGCGCTCACGCCCGGGCGTCGCCCCGCGACCCGGCGGGCGGCGTTCGCCTCGACCGCCGACGATGCGGTCGGCGGCGGCGGTTCCGCCTCGGCGACGAAGGCGTCGCCGGGGGACGCGGAAGGCGTCTCGAGGCGCAAGGGGGGCAAGCGCGACCTCGACGAGGCGTACGGCGACATCCGGGCCATACTCACCGACCCCACGCGCCTTGTGCGCGCTGTGGCGAGCGGCAAGGCGAAGGGCGCGACCCCCCAGTGGCGCCGGTTGGAGATGCGACCCGTGCTGCTCAAGAAGGGGGGCGTCAAGCTGCAGGTGGTGAAGTACGACGAGCGCCAGGCGTTCACGTCCAACCACGCGTACGCGGATGCCCGAGACGGCGCCGACGACAGAACGCGGTCTCAGCGGGACCGCCGGTCTCGACGCGGAGACGCGGCGGGCGGATCGAATTCCGCGAAGAAATCTGCGCCGGACGCCTCCGCCGCCGCCGACGAAGCCCTCGCCCTGGGCTTCGGGTCGTGGCGCGTCGAGGCGGTGGACACCATCACGCAGGTGAAGGTCACCAAGTCCGGTGAGGCGCAGTGGCACCAGACCGGGCAGCTCCTCGCGAACGCCCGAGGAGGACCCGATACCGGAACGGGCGCGATCGGCGGCATGAGGGTGGCGGTCCAGAACTCCGCGGGCGCCGTCGGCGCGAACGTCGCGTCGCACGATCGCGTAAAACCCAGACTGCTCTCCCCCTCGGACCCGTTCCTTAGAGCGGTGGGCGTGAGCACGGCGGACGGCAAGAGCATCAAGGCGAGCCGCCGGGACAAGTACAAGCAGGTGGAGGAGTTCGTGAAGCTCGTGAAGCTCGCCGTGGAGGATGCAAAGACCGGGGGGCACCTGAAGACGCCGACCCTTCAATCGCCGGCGCGTCTGGTGGACCTCGGGTGCGGTAACGCGTACCTCACCTTCGGCGCGTACGCGCACTTGAGCTCGAAATCGTCTTCCAAGGACACCATTGACGACGCACCTTTCCACATGGAGGTGGTGGGCGTCGACATCAAGAAGCAGAGCCGCGAGACCAACACGCGCGTCGCGGCTGAGCTCGGGTGGGACGAAAAGTGCGTGTTCGTGGAGGGCGCCATCGCCGACGCCGACGTCTCTTCGTCCTTCGCCACAAAACGCGGCGAGCGGGAGGAGGCGGTGGATATCGTGCTGGCTCTGCACGCGTGCGACACGGCGACGGACGAAGCGATCGCGCGCGCCGTGCGCTGGCGCGCGCCGCTCACGCTCGTGGCGCCGTGCTGCCACCACGACCTGCAGGTGCGCATGAAGCGCGCGGCCAAAAACACATCCGCGCCGCCGCACAAGCCGCTGCAAAGACACGGCATTTTGCGCGAGCGGCTCGGGGACGTGCTGACGGACGCGTTCCGCGCGCACGTCCTGCGTCTGCTCGGGCACAGGGTGGACGTCACGGAGTGGATCGGGGGCGAGCACACGCCCCGGAACACGATGATCAAAGCGGTGCGCACGAACCAAAGGGCGAACCGCGATTTGTGGGCGGAGTACGACGCGCTTTGCGAAGACTGGGAAGTCACGCCGCGGTTAGCGGAGATGCTCGCGCCCGAGCTCGAGGAAGCGCGCGCCGAGGCGATGGCGTACGAGAACGGGGAAGACGCGTAGGATGTGTTTTGTATGTATGAATAGGTACGTATGACGTATGTATACGATCGAATCGTTCGTTTGTCACAAATACGTGTCACAAATATGAACCCCGCCGCGCGTAAACTAGCTACGCGCGCGCGTCGCGGTTGAAACGCTCCGGAAGCGTCGCGCCGAAAACCTCGCGACGTCTCCTCGCTTTTTTCGTTTGTCTCCTTTCTCACACCCGGTCGCCGTCCGCGTGCTTCTCGTCGTGCTCGTCGAACTTCACCCACCTGAACCCGCGCTCGGCCTGCACCTTCCTGTGCACGAAGATGCCGACCACCGTGCCCACGAGCCCGATGACCAGGATGGCGATGAGCGCCGCCGCGTACGTGGGCATCTCCGTGGACTTGGCCGTGACGGTGACCCCCGACGACCTCGGCGCAGCCGCCGGCGGCGGGGGCGGCGCCGGCACAACGCCGGCGTACGTCGCCGTCACCACGCCCCCCGCCGCCTCGGTGTGCATGCCCGGGTCGGGGCAGGCGTAGTACTTCGACGAGCACTGGCTCGCGGTGCACGTCTCCGGCGAGCCCGCGTAGAACATCTTGTACACGAGCGCGGCGGTAGACGTCGCCTTGCACGCGCAGGTGCAATCCTGGTACGTGGCGAAGGTCAAGGAGGCGGTGGCGGGGGTCTCCACCGCGTTGTTGGGGTCGTTCGGGCACTGGTAGAACTCGGACGCGCACTTACTCGCCGTGCACTCCTCCGGCGAGCCCGCCATGAAGGTGTACGGCTGCACGCCGTTCTGGCACATGCCCACGTTGCAGCAGTGGCACGTGCAGTCGTGGTAGGTGGCCGTCACCGAACCGGCGGAGGTGCACTCGGCGCGCTCGGTGATGCACTTGGCGGTCGTGCACGCCGCCTCGGAGCCGACGGCGATGTCGTACTTGGTCGGTTCGGCCGAGGAGGACGCCGCGCACGCGCACGTGCAGTCCGTGTTGACGTCCTGGTCCGCGTCCTGCGCGCGCGCGCCCGCGATCGCCAGCGCGAAAAGAGCCACGCACATGGCGGCTCCGACGCGACCGCCGCGAGGGGCGCGGACGCAGCGCATCGTGGCTTTTCTCTCTCGAAGGACGGCGGGACGGTGGTCCGCGGTCGAGGTGGCGCGGATCGGAAGCCGCGACTCGGTCCGGACGCGCGCCTGAAGGTGTGCGCGGGGGAGGGGATGCGCTCGAGGTCACCCGATAACGTCGCCTTCGGGAACTTTTTGGCGTGTGCCAGAAAAACGAGTCGGCAGAATAACTCGTGGATTAGACCGTCGAATGAACCGGCGAATCGTCAGCCAATCACACGTCGCGATCTCGTCTGGGCGCGCTTTTTTACTGTCGCGCAGACGAAGAGAAACGCGAGAGCGGCGGTGCGACCTTTGATGCACGCCACGACGCCGGGGGTGCAGCGCGTTCACACGGCGAGGCGTCGCGCGAGAGGCACGGGGACGACCGAGTCGCCGCGATGGGTAAGACGGCGAAGCGCCAGAACAAGAGGGCGGCCGCGATGCTCGGCGCCAAGGGCGGGACGGGCGCCAAGAAGAAATCGCACGCGCCCGTGTCGGCGGCGGCGTTCGGGGACGCGATGGGCATGCAGACCGACGACGCCGCGGGGGTGAACATCCAGACCGCCACGTGCGAGGGACACGCCAAGAAATCCACCACCTCGGTCGGCCGAATCGCGCGCGCGGTCGAGGCTGACCTGACGCAGGAAGCCTGCGTCGCCCTCGACGCGTTGCTCGCGGAGGTGGAGCGCGGCGAGCGCGCGGACGCGTGCTCGCTGGACCTGTGCTCGAAGGTGCTGGGCATGTGCCAGCGGGCGGGGAAGGCCAAGCCCGCGCTCAGGCTCCTGACGCGCATGGAGCTCTGCGGCTTGCCGTTGGGTCCGGTGCAGCTGCGGCAGGTGTTCTTCGCGTGCTGCGCGAAGGGCATGACACACGAGGCGCTCGCGCTCATGTCCCGACGCGACGCGAGCACGGGCGCCAGGGCGCTGGGGAAGGACGTGCTCGTTCGCGGATGCGGGATGGTCCCCGGCGGCGCGGACGCGCCGGACGCGCTGGCGCTCCTGGAGGGCGCGCTGCGCGGCGCGCTCTCGAACGCGCCGAACTGGGAACTCGTTCCCCCGGAGGCGCTCAGGTTCCACCCGCCCGCGCTCTGGAGGCCCCCCGAGGCCATCGGGAGCTCGGCGCCCGCGGATGACGAATCCGTAAACGCAAAAAACGCGAAAACAACCGACGACGCGGACCTCGCGGCGGCGGCGGAGTCGGCCGCCGCGTCGATGTACCCCGGCGGCGTCACCGGGGACGATAGTTTCTGGCTCGTGAGCGACGACGACGGGCGTCGTCGCCCCGCGGACCGAAACGCGCTGCAGCTTTGGGCGCCCGCCTCGGCGCACACCATCCCGCTGGAGCCCGCCGGGCTCGAGCCGGACACCGACCGAGTCGACGTCCCCGGCTTGCCCGGCGCGTTTGCGCTGGTCAACTTTCTGACCAAGAGGGAGACCGCCGCCTTCCGCGCGGCGGCGCACGCGGTCGGGTGGCGCAAGGACGACGACGTCGGGTCCGACGGGAACAGACTCGAGCGCCTGGACTACTGTGAGATGCTCATCTGGCCCGAGACCGCGGAGCGGCTGTGGCGGCGGATCAAGTCGCACGCGCCGGCGGGCGCCGTCGGCGTCAACGCTCGTTTGCGTCTGTTTCGATACGGCCCGGACGCGATTTACCGCAAGCACGTGGACGGGTCTTGGCCCGAGGCTTTTTTGACCGACGAGGGCGAGTACGTCGTCGACAAGAGCCAAGGGAAGGTGCGGTCGCGCTTGACGCTGCTGGTGTACCTGAGCGACGGGTTCGAGGGGGGGGGGACGACGTTCTACGGCGCCGTCCCGGGGAGGCCGGGCGAGGTTGGGGCCATCGCCGTCGCGCCAAAGGAGGGCGCCGCGTTGTGTTTCCCGCACGGCGACGCCGAGGATTCGCCCGTGCACGAGGGGAGCGCGGTGTTCCCGGGCGCGCGCGGCGCCAAGTACAAGTACATCGTGCGCACGGACGTGCTCTTCGAGGTGGGGAAGGGGTGAGGCGAGGCGTGGCAAAGGAACAACGCGAATAGTCAAGGGTAGGGGTAGTCTATACTCACAATCAACGCTAGTTACATACGAAAGGTGTTTCACATTCTTAAAACTTGACGCTCGGATCACCTGCGCACGCGGCTTCCGCGCGCGGGGTTGGGCGAGTCGAAGGTGTTCGCGGCGGCTTCGCGCTCGAACGCCGCGCGCGCGGCGGTGACGAAACCCGCGGGCGCACCCACCGCCGCGGCCGCGGCGTGCTTGTTCGCGCGGCTTCCCGGCGGGGACGACCGTTTCCGCGAATCCATAAACTCCGAGCCCTCCGATTCCTCCGACGGAGAGCCCTCCGAAGACGTCGAGTCTCCGCGCCTCGGTCCGACCAGCGGCGACGTCGGCGACAACGTGTACACGGTGGAGCCGGTTTTGCTTTTGCTTTTGCTTTTGCTCTTATCACTGCGCAGCACCGGGCCCATGGGCCCGGGGGACTTGGCGTCGTCCAGCACGAACGCGTCCGCCACGCGGTCCAGCACGCCGAAGTTCGACAGGCTCGCAACCTCGGAAACCTCGCTCGAGAGCGAACCCGGCGTGGCGGGCGACGCCGGCGCCGGCGCGGCGCGCGCGGCGGAGGCGGAGGCGGAGAAGGAGTCCTCCGAGGAAGGCGAGGAGGGGAAGTACACCGTGGGAGTCGCGCTCGCGCGCGCGCCCCGCGACCGCGCGGACTCGAACCTGGGACTCACAGGCGGCCGCGACGCCACGGCGCCGGACGCGACGCTCCCCGGCGTGGACGTCGCCGCGCCCGCCGACATCCAGACGTCGGAGGAATCCGAGCCGGGACTTTGGTCGTCGCGCGAAGCCGCGCCTCGGCTTCGCCGCGCCGCCGCCGCCGTGGAGACACCCTCGGACTCGAAATCCGAGCCCGACGAGCCCCAGTCAGAGTGCGGCGAGTCTGGATGTCGGCGCCGCCGCGCGAACGGCGACGCGACGAGGTTGAAGAAACGGCGCGGAGGCGAGGGTTTCTTCTTCTCGGACGTAAACGTCGTTTTGCCGTTTTCGTTGGTGACGTCGGCGAGCGCGCGTTTCCCGATCGGCGCCGCTTTTGCGCTTCGCGCCTCGGCGCTGGCGTCCGCGCGCATGCGGTGCACGGTGTCCAGCGTGGCTTTGCGGATGGGACCGGTCGAAGAAACCTCGCGCCAGGCCCGGAAGAAAAAACCAAGGCGGTGCGTCGCCGCCTTCGCGTCGTCCGCGTCGTCCGACCCGGCGAGGAAAGCGTCGTCGTCCGCGGCGCGACCGGTCCACCCCGCGAACGCGCCCGCCAATCGGCTCGTCGCGGCTCTCGATCTCGGGGTCGCTTTCAATTTCGCGTCACGCAAAAACGAAGGCTCCGTAGACGTACCCTTAGCCGACGCGTACGTCACGTCCCCGTACGATTCCGAACCCGAAAGGGAACCCGCGGGGGACGCGCCCGGCCCGAAGAACGCGCCGTGCTCGTTTTCCCACGCCTCCCGCCCGACGCCGCGCCCCTGTTTGAGCTCTTCGAGCCACGCGCGCATGGACTCGCCCGTCGGCACTTTGCCGTGCATCAGCACGGAGACGGAAGCCGCCTCGAGCTCCTCCACCACGCGCGTCGCCGCCTGAACATCCACCGGGACGCGAGTCATGCCCTTAGCGGCGAGCGTCTTTTTGACGCGACGCGGGGGCGCGCTTTTTTGCAAATCGTTTTGAAGTCGTCGCGCCGCGACGTCCTCCGTAAACGCGTAGACGGCACCGGCAATCTCGCTCGCCACCTCGGGGAACATTCTTTGGAGCGTGCGCACGCGCGTCGCCAGACTCTCCTCGTAGTCCTCGACGCGCAGCTTGCGTTTATCCACCTTCGCCTTCGGGGTCAACGCGGGGTGGAACACGACTTCGTTTTCGCGCGAACCGCGCGGTTCGGTCCCGGCGGTGGAGTCTCCGCGCGGCGGGAGCGGAGACAGCGGCGCCGTCCAGTCGGCGTCGCGGAGCGCGCGCTCGAGGCGCTCGGCGTCCGCCGCGACCGCCGCCGCGGCGGCCGCGGCGGTGGCGGCGAAGTCCGCGCCCAGCGAGCCGTACCCCTCGAAGTTCTCGAACAGAGCGCGGCGGGTCGTCTCGTCGTCGTCGTAATCGTCGTCGGAATCCTCCGCGGGGAAAGCGAGGAAAGAGAGAAACGAGGGCAAAGAAAAGTCCGCCGAGAACACGCGGCCGCCGCACGCCACGACGGTGACGCCGGGACCCGTCTCCGGTCGATCCTCCGTTCGCGACCGGCGTGGCGTGGCCTCCGCGCGGACGCTCGGCGCGTCCCCCGGGCCGCGAGCGTCGATTAACTGGTCGCCCTCCAGGATCTTGAACCAGCCCAGCCCGCGCGGCGTGCCCAAACGCACCGCGACAAGGGGGGGCACGCGAGGGTTCCACGTGACGTCCGGGTTATCCAGCAGGAACGTCTTGGTGGTGGCAAACGCGCTCTGCAAGCCTCCGAGGACCTCCTCCGCGTGTGCCGCCTCCTTCACGAACGTCAAAGTGTCGCGCACGGAAGCCGCGCCGCGCGCGAACGCCGCGCCGGCGCCGCGCCGCGCCGACGCCTTGGCGCACGCGGCGGCGGCTTTCGTCGAGCCGGCGACTCGCGCGGCGGCGGACTTGGTGGCGTTCGCGGCTGTTCCCACCGAGCGGCGCAACGCGAGGGCGCCGCCGCGGAGACGCAGGGCGCCGGATCCGAACGCGGCGGCCGCACCCGCGCCCCAGCGGCGCGCGAAGGCGGGCGAGGGGGACGCCCGTCGCGTTTTCGTCGCGGCCGCTTCGTTTTTGTTTTCGTCGTCGCGTTTTCGTTCGCCTCGCGTTCGTCCTCTCCTCGCGTCGCGTCCGTTCGTTGTATCCGAGTCTGGTTCCGCGCGCGTCGCGTCGGTGGACTCGGTGGACTCGTCACCGCGCTCGATCGGGGTCGGCTCGGTCGAGCCCGAGCCCGACCCCGACCACACGAAGGTGACGCCTTCCGAGCGCGCGCGGAACGGCGTCGGCGGCGGACGGGCCCGCCTCGGCGAAGGCGGTGCCTTCTCTCCCCGGGGAGGCGTCGTGGGCTTCGCGGGCGCCGCCTCGACGGGTTGCTCCGCCCGCGTGGGCGCGGGCGCCACGGGCACGAGCTCTTCCCTCGGCAAGAACGAGGGAGGCGCGGGTTCGATCACCCGGGACGTCGCGGTGACTGTCGGTCGAAGCGCGTGCGCCTCCCCGGGAGGCCTTGGTCTTGTGGCGCTTCGCTCGCGCTCGCGACGCGCGGCGTCCCGGGTCTCGCCCCGGCGGTCCACCTCGTAGCTCCGCGCGGTGACCTTCCCGACCAGCGGGGGGCCGGGGATGTCCCCGCGGCGGCGCAGGTCCGAGGATGCGTGCGAAGGGAACGCGTCGTCCTCGTCGTCCGCCGCGTTGGACGCGCGCCTGCGGAACCACGTCTCGCCGCCCAAGCCGGGAGGCGCGTCCCCGTCGGATGGGTCGCCCGGCCGGCGCCGTTCGCGAGGAGGCGAGGAGCTCACAGAGCGACGCTTGAGGCGCTCCACGCGCGCGCGCGCGGCGTGAAGCTCAGCGGCCTCCAGGTCCATCCACCGGCGAGAGGAGTGCGCGGACTCCTCTAGCATCTCGAAGTCGTCGTCGTCCCCCATCATCTCGTGAATCTCGGAACGGCCCGAAAATCCCGAGAGATGCGCGCGGGAGGGCACGGCCTCGCCGCGTTCGCGCTCGGGTCGAGAGAAAAGCGCTCGAGTCGCCTCGGACGTGTCGCACGAGCGTGACGCGCGAGTCGCGAGAGCGTGCGCGGGTCGTCGCGCGCTCGGCGGTGTGACGCGGCGCGACACAGATGCCGACGCTGAAAAGTGACCGTTACGAAATGTTCCGACACCTGGCATATGATGAGAGGGAGTGTCCGAGAGATTTTTCAGGCGGCTCTCGTTCGTCGCGCTCGATCGACGAGACGCGACGCGGGTAGTAGACGATCGGGAACGCGCGACGTATACGACGTACGAGCGTATGTCTCTATTTCTTCACTGGCGTTCGCCCTCGCGGCGTGTGCTTCGGGTTCTCCACCCCCGCGGCGGTATCGATGCCCAGGATGTCCAGCATCTCTCCGATGTTCACCGCGCGATCCGACACGTCGCCCACAACCTTGATGTTCCGCTTCCACCGCTTCGTCTTGAGCGCCGCGAGCTCCTCGAACTTCGCGGGCGCCATCTTCTGGCCCTCGAACAGGACCTTCTTCTCGCTCAGGATGTACTGCCCCGCCTTGGTCCCGCACGTCACGGGGATCATGTCGGGCGCGTCCGTCTTTGGGACCGGGGTAGGCTCCGCCGCCGGCGCGGGCTCCGTCGGCGCCGCCGCGGGGGGGTCCCGCTTCGTCGACGCCGAGCGCGTCGAGCGACGCGTGTTGGTCGTGTCCGCGCTCCCGACGGACCGACTCGGACGAGACCCCGCGCCGCCGCCGGGTTTCGATCGCGTCGCAGCCGTCGAAGCGTCACGCGGCTCGGCGGCGTCGGTTCGCGGTTCGGGTTCGGGTTCGGGTTCACCTGGAGGGACGTTTTTGTTTTTCGCGTCGACGTCCTCTCTCGTTGCGTCGGCGTCCTTCGCGTTCCTCGCCGCGGGCGCGGGGCTGACCCCCGCGGGCGTGGCCGCCGCCGAGGCGGGCGTCGAGAGCCCAGAGGTGGCGTTCGCAGTCTTCGAGCGGCGCTTCGCCGTCGCCGCCTTGAGCAGCATCTTCAGGTTCCCCGGGCTCGTCGCGAGGTGCATTTTTTTCCCATCCGACGCGCCTTCGGGGTTTCCGGAGGCGACCAGCGTCGTGACTTGCTGCGGCTTCTGCGAAGGTTTCGGTCTCTGCTGAGGCTTCTGCGCGTTCGCGTCACCGCCCTTCTGAGGATTCGCGCCGTTCCGCGCCGAAACCGCCGCCTCGGCGCGTCGCGCGCGAGCCGCCTCCGCCTCCGCCTTCTTCGCGAGGTTGGCGCGCTTCACGGCGGCGTCCTCCTCGGCGATTCGAATCGCCATCGCCACAGCCTCGCCCTCGTCCTCGGGTCCCGGGGCGTCTTCTCGTTTCGAGTCCGAGGACGAAGACGAGCTCGAGGCGGTCGTGGACGAGTCCGAGTCCGAGTCCGAGTCCGAGTCCGAGTCCGAGTCGTCGGAGGCGTCCGAGTCCGACGAATCTTTGTCGGAATCCTCCGACGCCGACGAAGGCGCCGCCTTAGCCGGCGCCTCCGCGGGCGCCGCCGGCGTAACAGACTGTTTCTTCGCCGTCGCCTCCTCCGGGTCCGCCGAAACGGTCTTCGGCGCCACCGCCGCGTCCTTCGAAGACGCCGTCTTCTTCGCGGGCTCCTCCTTCGCGGAGGAAGAGTCGTCCGAGTCGTCGTCCGAGTCGTCGTCGTCGTCCGAGTCGTCGTCGTCTTCGTCCGAGGACGAGGACGACGCCGCGACGGCGGTCACTTTCGGCGCGGCGGGCGCGTCCCGCTTTTCTTTCGCCGCCTCACGCCTCGTGGCGATCTCCTCCCGGGAAGCCTCCTTGCGGGAAGCCTCCGAGGGTTTCGGGGCGGAGTTGTTCGAAGGTGCGGGCGAGGGCGCCGGCCCGGCGGCGGCGCCGCGCGTCTGGTTTTGGTTTTGGTTTTGGCCGGCGTCGGCTCCGCCGCCGTCGTACCCCAGCTCGTTCAGGCTCGCGTCGATCACCGCCGCGCCCACGAGCCCGAACCGCTCAGAGCCGCTGTCCTTCTTCACGGAAAGCAGCGCGTGCGCCATGCGCGTCGGCACACCGCGCCCGCTCTTGTACCCGCCGCGGAACACGCGCGCGCAGAGCACGCCCACCGCCAGCAGCGTCAACGCGTCCTCGGGCGCCGCCGCGAGGGGGAGCGGCGAGAACCCGGCGGTTTCGCGCTCCCCCTTGTTCCCGAACGCGGAACCTTTCGACGCGGACGCGTTCAAAGCCTCCAGTCGTCTCATCAGGTCGTCGAACACGTCCAAGTCTGAGCCATCCTGCGCCTGCGTCTCGCGAATCGCCGCCGCGACGCGCTCCGCCGTCTTCATCAAAGCCTCCGCCGAGGACGAGTCCAGCTTCTCAACCGCGCTCAGGAACCCGTTCGAGCGCTTCAGAGACTTGGCGAACAGCACGTTACGCAGCGGGACCGTCCCGCTCGCCTCGCCGCCGTGCTTGAACAGGTCAGAGACGCCCTGCGCGAGCGCCGCCGCCGCGAAGCTCTGCTCGGCCGCCGCCTCCGCCTCGCGCGTTTCTGAATCCGTCTCTGGCTTTTTTTCATCGACGCCGCCATCCGCCGCGTCTCGAGGCGCGTCGCCCGTCTTGGCGCGCTTCGCCTCGGGAGGAGGCATCGCGGTCTCGTCCTCCAGCCTCTGCGCGGCGGTGCGTTTCCCGAGACGCGACTTTGAATTGTCGTTCGGGCCGGCCGCGTCAAAAAACGCCGCCGAAGAAGGCGTCATCCCCGCCGTCCCCGGCATCCCGAGCGGGGACATCCCCAGCGGGGACGGCCCGGTAGTATATACCCCGTGGGGCGGCGCGACGAGCCCGGGCGGACTCATGATCATCCCACCCCTCTCCTGCGTGAGGCGCTCCCACGCCGCGCGGTTGATCCGGCGCATCCCCACGGGGCTCCCGAAAGCCTCGGCGCCGGCGGCGTTCGCCGCGAGCGCCTCCGCGTCGCCGTGAGGCGCGACGCTCGGCTCGAGAGCCACCATGAGCCAGCTGAATTTTCTGTGCCTCAGCGCCGTGTCCGTGACCGCGACCCACTGCGAGACACCCACGGCGCCGTCGGGAACCTGGCGCAGGCCGTACATAAACGTCACGGAAACGTCGCCGTACTCGGGATGCGTCGTTCGGTGTTCGGCGGCGACGGCGTCTCGAAGCGCCTTCGCGCCCCCCGAGCCGGCGCCCGCCGCCGCGGACGCGGGCACAGCCACCACGAAACTCGTGCCCAGGTTCGAGCTCACGTCGAACACGAGCACGCCAGGGAGCGTCCCCACTAAAGATCCATCCGGTCCCGTCACGTCGCCTGCGTTCGCGTTCGCGTTCGCGTTCGGGCGTCGTCGCGTCGTCGCGGTGCGTCGGTCAGAATGAGAATGAACATTCGAAAGAACGCGAACGAAGGCAAAAGGAAGAGGGGAGAGACGGATCGGCGCGCGGGGGTGGCACGGGGGGGGGAGGCGCGCCGTCGGCGGAATCGACGCGCTTCGTGTGAAACTCGGGGGTGCCGGCGCGGTGTTGTGCGCGTTCGGTTCGGGCTCGTTCGGCCACATCGCCGCGCGTCGGCCCCGCCGACGTTTTCGCGGCGTCGCCGCCGCCCGGCACGGGCGAAAGCACGCGATGCAGTCGGCGGCTGGTCGCGCGCGGTCGGGGTTCCGTCGCGCGCCGCGTCGATCGGGAGGTGCGCACGTACCCATCGCGTCCGTTGTACTATCCCGGCCTCTGTCTTCCCGTCGCCGGCGGTCGGGCACCACCGCGCTTGACAGGCGCCGCCCACTCGCAGCCGCCCTCCGCCGCGAAAAGTGACGGACGCCGCACGCCCGAGCCACAACGTGCGAGCACGCAACGCGAGCCGGTCATGCCAGTTCAGATCCGCCGGGAGGAGAAAAATCTTCCGTGATGCCATTTCCGAGCTAGACTACCATCTATGACGCCGTCCGCGTGCGCTATCACCTCTTCCCCCTCCTGCGAGCGCCCCTCTCACCAGCACCCGACCCAGGCGCGGCGTCCTTCTCCGCCGGGACCGCCTTGGTTTTTTCCCGGGAAGAGACGGACGCTTTCGTCTCTGCCCGCGCGGCGCGCGCGGCGCGCACAGCCTCCAGCGCGTCGCTTTGATTTCCCGGCGGAGACGGCGGCGCGAACATCGGGCGGAACAGAAGCGGCGTAACGAACGCGACCAGGAACACGGGCGCGAGCTTCAACAACACCGAGGGGTTCTTCCTTATGAGTTTATCGAGGGTCTCGAGGAGCGCGCTTCGAAAAGTGACCGACCCCAACAGAGCGCCGCACCCCAGCGTCTCGCGACACACCCAGTGCGGATCGCCGCGGTGCGCGACCGCGTATAGAAACGCGTCGGCGTACGCGCCGACGTTCGGGTCCAGCGCTTTGAGGCATATGCTCCGCAGGTCCTCGTCCACCGGCTTCTCGTGCTCGGGGAAGAAGGGCAGGCTGTCGGGGTGCCACGTGGTGTCCCCGAGCCAGGTCCTGCCGCGCTCGAACGAGGCCAGCGAGACGGGCTCGCAGGCGCGACGGAGCGCCGCCGTCAAAAACTCGCGCGATTTAGAAAAAGGCACCTGCGTCTCCGATCCCGTCGCAGGGTCGATCTCGGTTACCGGCGGGCGCCGCGGCGGCCGCTCGAGCAGCCGCCGCAGCTGGTGCGCCACCGCGGCGCAGCCGCCGCACGCCGTCGACGCGTCCTCGTGAAGCCCCCCCCCGGGGACGGCCGGCGCCGCGCGATCGAGGGGCGCGAGGTTCGGGACGGAGAACGGAGGCGTGGGCGCCGACGACGCGGGCTCGCGCGCGTCCGACGCGAGCTGCCCTGTGGTCGGCGGGGCCAACAGCGCGACGACCAGCGCGAGCAGGACCTTACCGGTTACCGAGCCTCGGGACGACATCCTCGACGCGAGTCGACCGAAAGCGCGCGCGGTGAGGTGTGAGGCGCGGCGCGTGACCAGGGATGGAGATGTCTCATCAACAAGCAACTCATCAAACCGCCTTTTCGACGCGAAAAGAAAATACATTCGCTATTGCACGCGACGCGCGCGTCGTTCTTCCCGCGTCCGTCTCCCTCGATCTCTCTACCTCGCCCCCCCCGCGCCGTACGGCGGCACGCCGAGTATCTTCTTCACCTTTTCCGGCGCGTTGACGTACTCCGGGTCTATCCCCCCCACGGCTCTCAGCACGATAGCGTACACCGCGTGCAGGATGGCGACGTACGACAACGAGTTGAGCAGCACGAAGAACACCGCGCAAAACCACACGCCTCCGATGGTCGGCGCCGCGGTGGACCCGACGTTCGCTGCGATCTGATCTAACAACCCGAACATCTGCGTCACGAGGAGTCGCATGACGTTTTCGCGTAGAACGAGTGAGGAAAACGCGAGAGACGCGAAGATCCCACACGACCTCACCGCCGCGCTTAGCGGAACTGTGACCCACCAGCTTTTTTTTTTGTTCCACAGCGCGCCCAACGAAAACGCCATGGCGCCGTGCAGAAAAACGTAGTTCGCCGCTCTTAAGGGGCCGGATAAGACGAACAGAAGCAGCGTGGTGACGACCGCGACGCGCGCGCTGGCTTCGTTGCCGTGCCTCGCCGCGGCGATCACCACGGGCAGGGGGAACAGCGCGCCGAACCACGCGTCGACGCGGAACAGAGTCGAGAGGTGGAACAGCAACCCCGTCAGCGCGGCGAGCATGGCGCACTCCACCAGCGTCCGCACGGGGAGCACGTCCGGCGTGTCGCGCGTCCGTCGGGGACGCGAAACGCGGGCGAAACCGGCCGGTCCCGCGCCCTCCGGTCGGCGTTCGGACGGCGAAGACGCGCCTTCGTACGGCGACGACGCGCCGTACCCCGCCGCGGACGCGCGGGGGAGCACCGCCAGCCTCGCGGGCGGAACATCGCGCGCGCCGCGACGGGCGGGGGCGGTCCACCGAACGCAGCCCCGCGCTTTTCTCTCGCGCGAGCATCCGGCGCCGCGGTGCGGGCGCACCGCCGGGACGCGCACCGCCGCGCGCGCGGCCATCGGGATCGCCGGGGCTGAGGCACGAGTGTCCGCGCACCCTCCTATGGCGAGTCGAAGATCGGCACCAGTGATGAAAGAGTCGAGATTGTCAAATACCTTCGAAGGTATTTATATGAGACTACTCACCCATACGAATGCGACCTTCAAACGACTCGAAGCGCCAGTCAGTCACAAAAGTTTGGAAAGTCGCAAAGAAAAACGCAAATGCAGAGAAGTTCCGGCTGGTACTTGAGCCGTCGGCCAGCGTCACACTCTCCCTCTTAACAGGCACGTGTGTGTGTTCTCGTAAAGGCAGTACAACATGAGGTGCGTGTCCGCCTCCCGCCCTCCGCACGGCTCCCGCGCGGTCGCCGCGGTCGCCGCGGCTCGCCGCCGGCGTCTCCGACCTCATTTTCCGGCGCATCGAGGCGGCTTAGGGTTTTCTTTCCCTGGGAGGATGCGCGCGCGACGCGCACCCCCCGGCGTCGCCCTCTCGCGCGGACCAGCCTCGAGACTCGTTCGCGAATCGCGAACCCCCGCTGACCCACATCCCCCCCACGCCCTTCCCCCACAGCAAGCTCCCCTCCGACACCCTCCGCGACGGCATCGAGAAGGTCCTTCAGGGCGCCAAGGACAAGCCCCGCAAGTTCACCGAGACCATCGAGCTCCAGATCGGCCTCAAGCAGTATGATCCCCAGAAGGACAAGCGTTTCAACGGCACGGTCTCCCTGCCCACGATCCCGCGCCCCAAGCTCAAGCTCTGCATGCTCGGCGACGCCAAGCACTGCGAGGAGGCGCAGGGCGTCGGCATTGACCACATGGACGTCGAGGCGCTCAAGAAGCTGAACAAGAACAAGAAGCTCATCAAGAAGCTCGCGAAGAAGTACAACCACTTCCTCGCCTCGGAGTCCGTGATCAAGCAGATTCCCCGTCTGCTCGGCCCCGGCCTGAACAAGGCGGGCAAGTTCCCCACGCTGTGCACGCACAACGAGCCCCTGGAGAACAAGGTGAACGGCATCCGCTCGCAGGTGAAGTTCCAGCTCAAGAAGGTGCTCTGCCTCGCCGTCGCCGTCGGCAACATCGAGATGACCGAGCGCGAGATCTTCGTCAACACGCAGATGTCCGTCAACTTCCTCGTGTCCCTCCTCAAGAAGAACTGGCAGAACGTCAAGTCGCTGTACCTCAAGTCCACCATGGGCGCGCCGTACCGCCTCTACTAAAGCGCTCTGTGAGCGAAACTGTGTCGGAAGCCCTCGCTATCAATCTTAGGATTAGCGTATCACCAACGCACCGCAGCTTCACCGAGGCGTCCCCGCACCATGGCGGGCTGGCGTCGTCGCTACGGGAGTGACTTGGTAGCTCCGATTCCGCGGAGGCGCGCGTTTTCGCGCGCCGCCGCGGGATGAGCGCGCTTGCTTCGTCCTGTACCCACGAACAACGAGACTATCAACACACACACCATAAACAGCGCAGGCGAGGGAGAGGTTCGCGTTGTAACGACTCGAAACTCTGTCGCGCCTCATCTCTCTTCCGTGCCTCATTCGATACACGTAAGTAAGACTTTTCGTCGTCGTCTGCGGCACTCAGAGTCGAGTAGCTCGACTACCACGTGTTTCACAGACTCCGTCGCGCTTCTCTCGCTCCGTCTACGCGTAGTAACGATGACCTCGGCGGCCGAAACGAACTTTTTTTTTTGCATTGCACCACTTATTTTAGTCGACTATCAACTCGCGGCGCGCTACTGTCCGCCTCCGGCGATCCCGGGAAGCGCGCTCTCGTTTCCGGTGGCGACGAGCGCCGCCACGACGATGAGCACGCCGCTGTTCCACAGCGAGTGGATGAACATGGGCGTGAGCAGGTTCCGCGTGCGCGCGTACGAGAAGCCCAGCACGATGCCGAGCGTGACGAGCTGCGGGAAGTCCCGCGGCGCGAGGTGCGCTGCGCCAAACACCACCGAGGAAAACACCACGGCGCCGGGCGTGGGGAGCCACTTGGTGAGACTCGCCAGCAGGAACCCGCGGAACACGACTTCCTCCAGTAACGGCGCCAACACGGACGTCACCGTTAAGATGGAGAAGAACCGCCCCGTCTGGCCCTCGCCGCCCTTCAGCATGGGGAGCACGGCGTCGATCGTGCCCGGGCCCTGGTCCTTCGCGGAGGCGGCGGCGGATGACGCTGACGCTGACGACGACGCCGCCGCATCCGCCGCCGCCGCGGCGACGGCGCGCGCGCCTTCGCCCGCGCCGTTTCCGATTCCCCCCTGATTTGCGCCGCTCGCGATGGCCTCCACCGCGTGCGTCCCGAGGTCGATCGCGGTCGCGGTGAGCCCGATCGAGAAGAACACCGCGACGTACCCGATGAGCCCCCAGGTGAGCCATCCTTTCTCGATCGAGAACGGGTCGTCTGCGAAGTCCATCTTGAACCAATCCCCGCCCTCCATCTCCGGCGCGAACTTGCGCAGCAAGAGCCAGAGCACCGCGAACGTCTCCACCGTCTCGATCAGCTGCACCTCCACCAGGTACTTGCTCTGCTGGTTCGCGTCGAAGTCGCGCGGGTCCACGCCGTTCGCGAGCAGCAGGAGGGGAAAGATGAGCGCCGCCGTCAACACGAAGGACGCGCTCCAGCCGCCGATGCCGAAAAACACTCGCCATCCCCCCCACGGCACGTCCCACCGCTGCCGAACGGTGTCCAGATCCAACAAACGCAGCGACCGCAGGCCGTCGCGCTCGATGGCCTCGTCCACGACGACGAACGGGTCCTTCGACTCGCCCGAGGGCGAGAAGGTGGTTTTCTTCGTGCGAGGCACGTCGACGCCCTTCTCGCGAAGGTACCTCTTCAGATCCTCCTCCTTGCGCTGCCGCTCGCGGGGCGAGGCGCGGCACGCCACGCGCCGGCCGGCGACGCCGCGGCGGGACGCCGCGAGGAGACCCGTCGAGCGGAATGAGACGGACGCGGATGCGTCTGTTCCCGTGCTCGCCGCGTCGCCGGACTTCCGTTCCCCCGCGGCGCGCGCAGGCCGTCGCGACCACGACGCGGTGACGCATGTGCGCGAAGAGAGGTGCCCACGGCGACGGAAGTCTCGGCGAGCCGCGGGCGCGCCCGCCACGGCGCCGTAGACGTCGAGGGCGGACATCCCGTCAGCACCCGGTCACGCGCAGTCGAACGAGACTCCCCACCGCTCCGCGTCTCGCGTTGTGACGCCGAGAGGAGAGACGCCGAGGGACACCGGCGCGTGTCGCGTTTTCCACAGCCCGATGACGTGGAGGCGCTCGGACTGCCAAGTGGCGCTCTCCTTCTTTTGCTGAAGATAGAACGGCTCGTCGACGCCGCTAGAGCCATTCCAGCGCGCGCGCGGTCGAGACGCGACGTCTCGCCGCGTTCACTCGCTCGTCGATACCGGTGATGCCCGCGATGGCGAGCTGGACCGCGCGTGCCGCCCCGGCGGCGGCGCCGACGCGCGCGCGCGTCGACACCAACTCCCGGCGATCCGCGACGTGCGTGCCGACGGGACGCCGCGGGGCGTCCTCGGTCCCGAGGGCGATTCCGTCGACCGCCGAGCTCGAGGCCGCGCAGCTCGCCTCCATCGCGGGCTTCGGCGCGGTCATCGGCGCGTTCGCGGTCGGGCTGGGGTTGAAAGGCGAGCCGGAGCCGTGCCCGGCGTGCGCGCAGAGAGGCGGGGAGGCGTGCATCTTCTGCGACGGCTCGGGGAGACGAGACGCGCCGGTGAAAATCTCGAAACGCGACAGGAACGACGACAGCGTCCTCGGTTTGACCAGGCGGTCACCTCTGGAGTGCACGGCGTGCAAGGGGGCGGGGATGATCCTGTGCAAAACCTGCAGAGGCACGGGGTTCAAGTGACGGCACGCGCGACGAGACGCGGAGTAGAGTCGCGCGCGCGAATCGCGCGGGAACCGCCGCGAAACGTTTTGTAAAATGTTTTTCGCCGCCGTGGAATGCTATGAAAACGCGCTAAAATAAAAAGGTCCTTCCGAAAGTACGTCGCGGAGTGTCTACGCGTCCAGCGGACTCTTGTCCGAGAACGTCTCGCCGCTCTTGACGGTCATGTTCAGGAAGTTCTTCTCCACCTCGGCGATAGCGTCGTCCGAGACCTCCTTGAACTCATCCCGGCGGTTGCCCGCGCGCTTCGCCGCGTTGCGCGCATCCTTCGCCGCCGCCTCCAGGTTCTTCTCGCGCTTCGTCTCGCGGTCAAACATCTGGTTCACGCTCTGCTTCTCGTTCGGCTGCGGCGTGTAGAGCCCCTCGCACAGCTCCATGAGCGTCGCGGACCCGTCCGCCGCGCCCACGGTCACCAGCCGCCCGGTGTCCTGCACGTTGAAGGAGGTGAGCGGCGTGCCCTCCGTCACTTTCACCGAGAGCGTCGGGTCGTCTTGCTTGTAGTAATAGTCCCAGACGTCCATCTCGCCGTCGGCTTTGATGGTGAAAAACACGCCCGGTCTGGTGGGCGACCACGTGCCGCCGGTGAGGTACGTGCCGTGGTAGCGCGTGGTCATGATGGGCGTCTTCAGGTCCTCCATCCAGATCCGCGCGGACCAGTCGCCGATGGACATGAAGTACTTGGGGTTGAACGGGTTGCGCTCGAGCGAGTACACCGGCCCGTGGTGGCCGTGGTAGGACGTACCCACGCGGTCCGCGGGGTTCTTCGCCTTGCGGTTGCACATCAGCACCGTGCCCTGCTCCGTGCCGATCATGAACTTCGTGGGGCCCGCTATGCTCTCGTACTCCACGGACACCGCGCCGAGCACCACGTCTGGGTTGGACTTCTCCACTAACCGCAGCTCCTCCACGGGCTCGCCCAGTCGCCGCGTGTCCCACCAGAACACCATCCCGTCCGTGGACACGGAGAAGCACTCCGTGCCCGTCTTGCTCTGCAGCCAGTCCATGTCGTAGCACGGGTCCCGGTGCGACTTCTCGATCGGACTCGTGTCCACGGGCGTGTGCCCTTTGCGCACGTCCCAGTACCCCACCTGGCCGTTGTACATGCCGCCGGACAACACGTTGGTGTCCTTCGGGTTGTAATTCACGCAGCACAGCTGCGAAGGCCCGCGCAGCTCGAAATCCGGCTCGTTCGGCGCGTTGACGTCCCAGATATACGACGACAGGTGCATGCCCTCCGGCTGCTGCTGGAAACCGAGGATGGAGTACGCCACGGCGCACTTGCGGTTTTCGACATCCGGGTTCCAGCTGATGTACGACGCTCCGCGTTTGATCTCGCACGGATCGCGAAACACCGTGAGCGTCTTGGCGTACGGCTGCTCCGAGCTGTGGTCCGCCTGCGACCCGGCGAAGTACTCCTCGTAGATGTCCACGGCGTTGTTTTGACGCACAAGGTCCTCCACCTCGGCGCCGAGCGCGGCGACCGACGCGATGTACGCCTCATCCTTCTCCACCTTTTTGCGGTAGCGGATGACGTGCTCGGGCTCCGTCGGGTCAACCTCCTTCGGCCACCCGCCCTCGACGTGCGCGAACCCGCGGTCGGCGAACGTGATCTGCTGCGTGTTCGCCTGCGCGCGTCGGATTTTTCGGGTTTGATCGAGCGGTCAGAGTCGAGGCGAGCGGAGTCGAGCGGAGCGTCGGGCGCGTCGCGGTGCTTCGCATCGCGATTTTTACCCATCGAAACCAGTCTCGAAAACCCGAAAAAGAAGAAAGTCGTTTGCCTCCAAATGCGGCATCCGCGAATGGGATCGAAGGCTCGCCGTCGCGGGTCGTACCTCGTGTTCGGAGAGGTCGGGCACCACTTGCACGGTCGTGATCACCGGGTTACGCTCGATGTAGTCCTGCTTGAGCTCGGGCTCGGGGCGGATGTCCGAGACGACCTGTGTGGGGAGGGCGGGGAAGGGACGAAAGTCAGTACGCGCGCGGTCAACCGGTGATTCGGACGCCGGGTCGTGGCTCGAAGGGAGCGCGCCGGCACCGCGTGCGCACCTCGCACGGCTCATCGTCGAAGCGCGCGTGTCTCCCGAACTCCTTACGCGTCTTCGCGTACATGTAGTAGATCTCCATGGCGACCGATGCGCGCCCCTGCGCCCCGGCCCGCGTCAGTGATCTCTGGGTCTCTGGGTCTGGAGCCGCGCAGCGTGTTTGTTCGTTTTCCAAACTTTTTGTCTCGCGCTTTTCCCAGAGACGAGAAGCTCTCGGCCTTCCGCCCCTCGCGACACTCGCGATGCGCTGGAGCGCGTGCGCGGCGGCGTCCGCGGACGACGAGCCTCCCCCCTCGGCGCGGAGCGGCCACTCCGCGACGCTGGTGGGGGGATACGTGGTGGTGTTCGGCGGGACGCAGGGCAAAAGCTTTCGCGCGGACACCGTCGTGTTGGACGCGCGCGTGCTGTCCGACGTCAAGCGCGCGCGATGGTTCCGCCCGACGCCCGCCGCGACGGGCGGCCCCGGCCCGCGCGCGTTCCACAGCGCGGTCGCGGTGGGCACGGACCTGTACGTGCTTTGCGGGCGCACGGGCAGAGAGCAGCACGGCGACGTGTGGGTGCTGGACACCACGACGTGGAGGTGGAGCGCTCTGGCGGACCGATTCCCGAGCGCGAAGCACGTCGGGGTGACGCCTCGGGACTTCGGGGTGGCCGCGCGCGTCCCGAACGGGAACAACGTGTTGCTGTTCGGGGGCTTCGACGGACACAGGTGGCTGAACGACCTGCACGTCCTGGACGTCGCCACCGGCGAGTGGCGCGCGGTGGCCGTCCCGGTCGCGCCGAGCCCCCGGTCGGGGCACGCGGGCGACGCCGTGGACAGCCGCTTTCTGCTCTTCGGCGGGCAGGCGTCCAACGGCCAGCTGTGCGGCGACTTATGGGCGCTGCGCGACCCGGACACGGACCCGATCGCGCGGGACGCGGACGCGCTCGTGGACATCCTGGACGGCCCGAACGCGTCGTCGTCGTCGGAGACGGAGTACGACGACGCGGCGGGATCGGCGTCGCGAGAAAAGAGAGATCTCGCGGCGCGAGACGCGCCGCCTCGGTGGACGCGTCTGCACTTGCGGGGCCAGGCCCCCAGTCCCCGCACGGGCCATTCCGTGACCTCCGTCGGAAACAAGGTTTTGGTGTTCGGCGGCCGCGGCGACGACGGGTGGCTGGTGAAGCAGCACGTCTACTACGACGACGCGCACGCGGTGGACCGCGAACTCGGGAAGTGGCGAAGGCTGGAACACCGCGCGGGATCGAACCTGCGACCGTCCCCCCGCGCGTTCCACACCATGACCAAAGTCGGCGACGCGCTCCTGCTCCTCGGGGGGTTCACGGGCGAGACCGCGCTCGGGGACGCGTGGTGGTGCGAGTTCGGGGAGGAGGACAACGCCGCCGAGACGGAGCGCGCGGCGGCGGCGGCGGAGAGACTAAAAAACCCGGGCGCAGCGACGCACTCGCCTCTGCCCGCGGCGTCTCTGTTCGGGAGCCCGCCCGCTGTTTTGCCCCCCGGGGTCCCGGGGGGACTGAGCGTCGCGGGGAACGTCGCGGGAGGCGTCGGGAGGCTGCTCATGTCCGGCCTGGGGGTGGTGGGGACGGCGGCGCGCGGCGTGGGGACGGCGGCGGGCGTCGGCGTCGGCGACCCGTCGTCGACGCGGGGCGCGCGCGCGTCGCCGGGCGTCGAATGCGCCTCGGAGCCTTCCCGTTTGGACGAGCACCAGATACGGCAGCGAAAAGAGCATCTGCTCGCCTCTTTGCTTCGCTCGGTGGAGCGCAAAAGCGCGGAGGACGAGTCGTACCCCGACGTCGGCGAGGAAGGCCGCCGGCACTTCTTCGCGTCGTGTGATCCCGGGGACTTGCGGGTCGGCGACTTGCGGGACGCGCTCTCGGCGTACCGCCGCGCCGTCCCCGCGCAAGGTCTGGGGATGCCCCCGGGGATACGCGACGACGGGGCCGAAAGCGTCGACGGGGTCCCGTCCCGGGGACGGTTCATGCACTTCTCCCCGGAGAACGTGCGCGTCGGGGACGTGCCGGCGATGCTCGCGGAGCTGCAAGGCGCGCTCATCGCCGAGGCGCAGTAAGGTAGTTTTCTTCTCGCGAGCGCGGCGGGCGCCGGAGCGGACTTTTAGTACTTTCATATGCATACGTAGACGATTGCGACTCTTATGAGCGCGCTCTTATTATTCTAGCGCGCGCGAAAACCGCTTCGCGCTCGAATCGCGATCGCTCTCGAAGCACAAACAGGGGCGTGCGTGATACATCACGCCCCCTCGCAGAACTCGCCGACGCTCTCCATGGCGGCGTGCTCGAGGTGCTTGAGGAGCTCCAAGGTGATTTCCCGCTCGTCCTCCCCCGCGCCGCATCCGTACCTCACCGCGAGCGTCGACGCCGCCTCCTTCTCCGCCTCCGCCGTGCGCTTCGCGGCCTCGGCGCCGCCCAGCCTCCGCGCGTTCTGCACCGCCACCGCCAACTGCTTGCAGTGCTCGAACGAGGCGCCGTCGCCGGCGGCGAGCGTCGCCGCCAGTTTCGTCAGCACCTCGCCGCGCGCCTCCAGCAGGCCCGCCGCGCTCAGGCAGTGCGCGATGTTCGCGTACACCTGCAGCACGGACGTGCGCGCCCACGCCGCGCGCGTGTCGTCCAGCCCGATCTGCGTCGCCTTCGCGTCGAACCACGTCGCCAGCTCCACGAGCACGTTCGGATCGGGAGCGCCGCTCTTGCCTTTGGTGCGCTTCCACTCGGCGAGCGCGGCGGTGATTTCGGCGTGCGAAGCCTTCGCCTTACCTCGCATCGCCGCGACGAGCGTCGCCGGAGACGTCACCGCGAGGCTTTCCATCACTTGCGCGGCCGCGCGCGACGCCGCCTTCTCGCCGTCGCGGTCCATGCCCGGCTTCTTGTTCGCGGGGTCCGCGACAGCCGCCTCGCGCGCGCGCTTCGCCGCGGCGGCCGCCTCGGCGCTCGCCGCCGCCGCCTCCGCCTCGCCCACGCGCTCGAGCTTGCACCGCTGGCAGGCGCACGCGTCGATTCCGAAGCGCTTCGCGAGCGCGGCGCGCTCGGGCTCGGGGGAGGTCACCTCGAAGTACTTCATGACCACCTCCTCGCCCTTCTGCATGTCTCGCGCGGCGCGCAGAAACAAGGTGTGCCCGATCACGACTTTGCACGCGTTGGGCGCGCACCCGTGGTTGACAAAGCTCGGGAGCGCGTACACGCCCACCGAGGCGGCGTTACGCACCGCCGCCGTCTTGACCACCGCCGCGCAGTGCCTGGCGAAGGTCTCCTGCGACGGCATGGGATCCGGGAACGTCTCGTCGCCCTTCGAGAGGTGCTTGCGGAAAAGCGCGAGGTCGGGAACGGGCGCCTCGCCGGCTTTCGCGGCGTCGCTCTCGACGGGGAGACACGAGATGAGCTTCATGTCCGCCGGCGCGCGCGCGGCGGCGGCGACGAGGCCCTGGATGAGCGCCATCTCCGCGCCCGCGCGCAGAGGCGCGACCGCCAAGGGCGAGCTCACGCACAGCAGGTCGCCAGCCTTGACGTCCTTGGTGACCACCACGCCTCGGCCCTTCTCGGGGATCGGCGCGACGGCCACCGGGCCGACGTAATCGGCGCACCGGCGGAAGCTCATCGCGAGCCGTCCGAAGAGGAGCGCCGGCATGTTGTAGTCCCCCATGAACGCCTGCTGCGTGAGCATCTCGCACTCCGCGAGCGCGTTCTTCGCGGCGGCGTCCTCGGGCTCGACAGCCAACAGTTCCTTGAGCGTCTTGACCGCTTCAGGGTACCTCCCGAGGCCGTTGAGGGCCATGGCGCGCTTGTACAGAGCCTTGGGCTTGGCCGGATCCGCCGCGCGCGCCGCGTCGGCGTCGCGCAGCGCGAGGTGGAACTGCCTGGCGCGCAGGTAGCACTCCGCGCGGTTCGCCAGCGACAGCGCATCTTGCGGATCGCTGTCGATGCACTCGGTGTACTTCGCCGCCGCGGCGGTGACGTTGCCAGCCTTGAACAGGGCGTTGCCTTCCTCGCGCGTGGCTTCGTTCTTCTCCGCGCGAATCTCCGATGGCTTTTTCTTCTGCGCGGGGAGGTCCGCGACGATCCCGACGGGGGACTTCTTGACCGCTTCGGGGGCCATCGTGGGGTTCGTGTGAGGCGGTGTGGCTGCGTGGACCGGAGAGGCGCGCGACGGGCGTGCGGGGCGTGCGCGACGGTGGCCGTCGCGCGTTCCGCGAGCGCGAGCGTACCGTCGGAGCGTTTTTTGGATACGTCTGAGATTCTGAGATCCCGCAACTGGCGCGCTCTCATTGGTTTACAGCTTTTCTTCCCTCGACGAGTCACAAACCAGAAAAAGCCCCCGCCACACCGAGTCCACCGCGCGTAACTAACAAAGCCGAAAACACGATACACTCTATCTAGCTAGATACCTAAACGCACTCGTCTCGTCGTCGTCGTCTCAGTCGTACGACTTGGACGGCAACAACCCGCGCCGTTTCCTCCGCCGCCGCCACGCGCGGAGCGTCGCCGTCGGTCCTCCGCGCCGCGCGAGCGCCGCGATCGCCGACGCGATTACAAGCGCCGCCGCGCAAAACGATAAAAAAGCGCCGCGCAACGCTCGCCGTCCCTCCTCGTACATCCTCCAGTCGTGTGGAGAGATGGCGTCTTTGCCGTACTCGGCGTCCACGCGTTTCAACATGAACACGCGGAAAAACCCGAGAAGGCCGCGCCAGCCCGCGTGTTTAAACGCGCAGCAGTGCCGGTTGAGCCCGACGAACCCCGCGACGATGTATCGCGCGCCGTTTGTCACCGGCAGACCTTCGTGCGCGTTGAACCCGCCCGCGGTGAGCATCTGGCCTTTGTCGAGTCGGTACACGGTCGCGTGCGCGACGTTCAACACGTTCGGTTTAGGGTCGTACGCGGTCCAGCCGCCGCGAGGGACGGACGTCGCGTCGGATGAACCATCGTCGCGTCGTTCTCTTCTCTCCGCCGCCCAGTACTCGGCTTTGCGTTTGTCCACCTCGTTCGCGTCCCACATGCGCGTCCCCCCGCCCTCGTAGTCCGTTTGGTCGGAGAGCATCAGGTTGAACGACGCGAACGAGCCGTCCCTGTGCCTGTGCAGACCGGGCTGGCCCTCGGGCGTGTACTTCACCACGAACACGTCGTTGATGGTCAACTTGGCGTCCCTCGCGAGGCCGCACCTCTTCTTCACGTTCGACGCCATCACGCGCCACACGTCGTCGATGATGGTCCGCGCCTCGGGGGGGAGCACGTACCACGGCAGGTCCGTCGTGGGGTACTGTGCGTGCCGTTTGGTGGTCCAGCCGTGCACACCCGCGTACGCCTCCGCGGCCCGGACCAGCGCGTCCGCCTGCGCGGCGGTCACCACGTGGTCGAGCACGTCCGGGGGGCACCGCGCCAGCGGATGCTCGTTGTCCGTCTCCCAGCACCGGCCCTCGCACTCGGGGGGCATCGCGGTCCACTGCGCGCGCGCCGGACGCGCGAGCGCGGCGAGGACGAGCGCGCACAGCGCGACCCGGCGCGTCATGGCCGCCGGCGACGCGACGGCGCGCGCGTGCTGTGGCGTTATATTCCTTTTCGCGCCCTCAAAAAAGCGGCGGAGCTCTTTTCGCAAATTGACGTTATGATGTGGTGTGCGAAGTGCAAGCCCACCAATGCATCACCACACCACGCACCATGCGCCTCCTTCGGCGCGCGCTGGGCCTGCCGTACAAGTCCGGGTACTACTACGACCACCCGAGGACATCTCCCGAGCGCGGGGACGGCACGTTCACCGTGGACAACGGCAACGTGATTTTCACGCCGAAACCCAAGGATGGCCGGCATAGTCCGTCCCCCGCGGAACACGTCCTGTCGTCTGTGACGTCCGGGAAGATCAACTGCGACTCATCGCGGTTCGCCGAGTTCACGGGGCTGGACGAGCGGCCCAAGTTCCAGGGCGGCGTCGTGCAGACGGCGGACAGGGAGATATTCAAGGAGACCTTCGCGGCTGAGGGCGACGAGGGCGCGCTCAGCGTATCTCTCGCGGAGGACGTCTGGTTCCTGCTGACCGAGGAGCTGAGCATCTGGGCGGTGCTGAGGCTAGAGATCGTGCTGGAGGTGCTGCTCATCATGGGGTTCGCGCTGCTGCTGACGGTCGTGTCCGTGGTTGAGCACGGGGTACTCGGAGACGGCGTACTCAGGGACAAGTTTCTGCTGTCGCTGACGAGCGTGAGGCTCAGCACGGACAGCATCTTCGGGTGGCAGGCGCGTAGCGCGTCCAGCGGGTTCGAGGTGTTCGTGCTGGCGGTGCAGGGCTGGACGCACTGGCTGCTACTCTCCGTCGCGGGCGCCGTCATCGTCGCCAGGGCGCTCAGGCCGCTGCAGCAGGTGGTGTTCAACCCCGACTGCATCCTCACCGACGACGAGGTCAACGTCCGGCTTCAGATCATCCGCCCCGCGAAGGTGGACCTGCTCAACGTGACGATCAACCTGCAGGTGTTCGTCACGGGCGGGCGGGTGCACCAGCTGTCGCTGACGAACGGGATCGAAGGGTACGGCGCTTGGTTCGGCTACGCGCCGATGAACATCCGCCATAAGATCGACTCAAACTCTCCGCTCCGAGACGATTACCCGGGCGGAAAGCAGGGCATATACTTCATCCGCGTGAGCCTGAGCGCGACGGATTCCAACGGGAACCCGGTGAACGCGTTCGCGACGTACTACCACCCGGACTCGTTCTTCATGGGCATGTCGGACTTTCGCGCGGCGTGGGCGAAGAGGGGGATCATGCCGCCGAGGATACTGAGGGGCGTGAGGTGGAAGGACCAGATGCGGCGGATCCGGGACACGTCCACGGGGAAGGGCACCGAGGGCGCGGGGTTGCCCACGTGGCTCGTGAACGTCGATAACACCGAGGGCTTCGAGCCCATCCCGGGTGACTCCCCCGTGTGACGCCCCTGTTAGCGTTGTTACATTGACGCGTTGCCGTTGACAAAGCGGTTTTGTCACGCCTTTACGAGCGTGTACAGTTTGTACCAGTGGTAGTCGCGACTCGAGGCGTCGGGCGTCGCGCGCGCGCCGATGGACGTCGCGTCTCCTCTTTTCGAAGCTATCACCTACTCTACATCCACTCTACCGCTACATGGCTACGCTACGCATAGCTCGTTTTCTACGTTTTCTACGCGCGCGCCGTATCAGATATCAGATACGCCGTATCGCGTCTCACCCGAACAGCCTCAGCGCGCGGCGCACGACCCGCACGTTGCGAAACGTGAGGGAGACTCGAACTTTTTCGCGGCGAAGCGACGTCGTCGCGGGCGCGAACTCGCCGCGGTTCGCGACGGTCGCGTCGATGACGTCCTCGCGCGTGGCGTCTATGCCGTGCAGGTATCGCTCGTACAGCGCGCCGTCGAACACGAGCAGGCTGCGGCGAGGCAGGAACACGCCGAACGAGCGACACGACGACTGACCCGATTCGTTTTCTTCCGATTCGTGAAAAACTTTTCCTTCTTCGACATCGTCGCGGCGCGGCGCGAAGCGCATCACCGCGTCGCACCCGAGGGAAACGATGGCCACCGCGGGGTAGTACGCGTCGCCGTCCTGGTGCGGCAGTATGCCGTCCCCGGGCTGGTACTCGTTCACCAGCACGTGGTTGATGGGCGCCGGTAACAAGTCACCCGCCGAGGCGCGCACGTTCGCCGCCGCCGTCGCGAGCCATTCAGGCATCGGCGTCGGGATCAAGCCTTTCGGATGCACGACGCCGCCGAGGTTCTGGAGTCGCCTCCCCGAAACCTCCGTCCACTTCTTCTTGCCGGACGCGCCGCCGTGGTACACGCGACCGAGCAAGTACTCCTCCTCGCTCGAAGTGCACCAGTCGCGGAGGAGGTACGCGGTCGCGTCCGGGGGGGTGTTCGGCACGCGATGGCGCGCGCGATCCATCGACTCGTCTCCCGTCGCGCGCAAAAAAAAGCGCGTACTGTATCTGCGACGCGGAGCGCGGAGGATGTCGAGACGGCGTTCGGGTCAGCGACGAGACGGCACGCGGGACGGGAAAGGACCACAGTCGCGTTCAGGAGTGTGCGTGTCGAGAAGCGGAAAAACCAACCGTTTGTTGTCGCTTTCGCGTTTCGGTGATCCATCGGACAAATGCCTCGATTGTCAATCAGGCGCGACGAGTCGCCCTCCGCGGCGCGAAAACCGCGCGTGCGGAGGATCAGATTCGTCATCTAATGTTTTCGTCGTCACGCGGAACCGAGTCGAGCGCGCGCGTCGGGCCAAACCAAAATCGAAATGGAACTCGGATGGTAAGGAAACACCGTTCAGAGGTCACGGGGCTCCAGCTGTCCGAGCTACGGTCGCTCTACCTGCGATCACAACAAGGCGTCGCGATATCTGTGTCTATCGCGCCGCTCTGACACTAGTGAGAGGATGTGTTCGAGCGCGGCCGGGGAGACGAAGCTCTCCTGGTTCCGCGAGAAACCGCGCGTTCCCGGGCAAAACCGTGTCGTCGACACGACGAATGACGCGTTCGGATCGGACAAATGCCTCGATTGTCAATCAGGCGCGACGAGTCGCCCTCCGCGGCGCGAAAACCGCGCGTGCGGAGGATCAGATTCGTCATCTAATGTTTTGGTCGTCACGCCCGAGCGTCATTCGTGTCGAGTCGTGGCGCGCGCGAAGCGAGAACGGACGCTTGAAGCCGAGTGGGTTCGCGCACCGCACAAAAACACACGCGAGGTTCACGTTCGGAATACTTCCAGGGTAGCGTCACCGACGCCTTTCGGCGTTCAGAAGCAGAACTGGCGTGTTCGGAGATTAGTATCGTCACGACGCGGACCTCCGTTTTTCGCGAGCGGCGGCACCCACCGATCGAGACGGCCGGGGCGCTGGGTGTGGCGGGCTGGGTGTGCGATGGTCGCAGAAGCGCGCCCTACCTTATATCACGACGTGTATCAGCGGCGCGATCGGAATCGCGCGACTCTTCGGGGCGCCCACCCTCGCACGACCGCGCGGTGGCGCCCCCAAAAGTGCCGCCGCCGGCGAAAAGCGCGAAGGTTTTCGAGATCTGTCAGACTCGCGACTCGCCGCGCCAGCGAAGGTGCGAAGCTCAGTCCCTTGACCTCCCAGCTCAGTACTTCCGCTCGCGTGCGTGCGGTGTCTCGCGGAGGACGAGGTGATACGCAGCCTTCTCGGCTTCGTGTGTCATGTCCACCACCGCGTGTCACGTCTCGGCGCGCCCCGCGCTCATCGCGCGCCCGGCGCGTCGATGCCGCGCGACCGGGCCTGCGTCCTCATCCTCGGGCTCGGATAAGACGAGTCGCGTCTGGCTCGCCGGTCGTCGCGCGAGCTCCTCCCGCGCGCGCGCCGCTGAGGGCGACGGGTCGGCCGCCGGCGTGGGCCTCGGCCTCTCCGCGTCCGAGCAGGAGGAGCTCGCGCGCCTGGAAGCGTCGGGCGACGCGTTCGAGCGCCTGGTGGAGCTGGCGAAGGCTGGTGGAGTCGACATTCCGCCTCCCAGCGCGGCGAGCGCGATGTGCGGCCCCACGTCCGTTTCCGTGGACTCCCCCAGCGACGGCTCCATCCCCGGCCTCCCCGCCGGCCTGACGAAACCCCCGTGGCTGCGCCAGCGCGCGCCCGCCGGGGACAAGTACAAGCAGATCTCCGATGACGTGCGCGGTCTCGGTCTCGCGACGGTGTGCGAGGAGGCGATGTGTCCCAACCTGGGCGAGTGCTGGAACGGCGACACCGGCACGGCGACCATCATGATCATGGGCGACACGTGCACGCGCGGCTGCCGTTTCTGCGCGGTGAACACCAGCCAAACCCCCGCGCCGCTTGATCCGGACGAACCGACGAACACCGCCAACGCGGTCGCGAAGTGGGGCGTCGGGTACATCGTGTTGACGTCGGTCGATCGCGACGACGTTCCCGACGGCGGCGCCGAGCACTTTGCCAAAACGGTGCGAACGCTGAAGGCGTTAAAACCCGATATCTTAGCGGAGTGCCTGACCCCGGACTTCCGCGGCGACGGCGACGCCGTCACGCACCTCGCCAACAGCGGGTTGGACGTCTTCGCGCACAACATCGAGACGGTCGAGAGGCTGCAGGCGAGAGTGCGCGACCCGCGCGCGAATTACGCGCAATCGCTCGAGGTGCTTCGTTTGGCGAAAGCCACCGGCCCGAAGAACCTCGTCACGAAAACCTCCATCATGCTCGGTCTCGGCGAGACGGATTTAGAGATCGAAACCGCGATGCGCGACTGCAAAGCCGCGGGCGTGGACATCTTCACCCTGGGGCAGTACCTGCGGCCCACCTCGAACCACCTGGAGGTGAAGGCGTACGTCACGCCGGAGAAGTTTGCGTTTTGGAAAACATTCGGCGAGGACGTCGTCGGGTTTCGGTACGTCGCGTCGGGGCCGTTAGTGCGCTCCTCGTACAAGGCGGGCGAGTTCTTCATCGAGAGCATGCTGAGGGAAGATAGGAAGAGCGAGGTGGCGTGATTGTTTTCGTACGGTATTTCATTCGGGTTTCAATCATACTTGACTCCTTTCGTACGAGAGCGCGTTTGTCGTATTCATAAAAGCGTCGGCCAACGCGAAGACGCGTAAGCTTACGCGTCGGGAGAAAAACACCGCGCAAGAACCGCGTCAGTCCGTCTTCGCCGGGGGACCACCGGGCGCGCCGGGGGGAAGGAACCGGTCGTACCCCTCCCTGGCTATTCTGTCCGCCGCTTCCTTCGCGCGCCGGTCGCGGACGATGCGCAGTTTCTCCATCTCCGCCTCGAGTTCCTTCTTGCTCTTCTCCACGGGGGCCTCGGCGGGTTTCGGCGCCTTGGGTCGCGCGTGCGGGTTCAGAAGCGGGTCGTCGTCGTCGTCCGACTCGGACTCGGAGCCGCTCTCGTCCTCGTCGGAGGAGTTCGGGGGGAGCTCGCCGGGGATCGGGCGGCGCGGCTGCTCCTTCTCCGCGGCCGTCTCGGCCTCGCTTCCGGACTCCTCTTCGGAAGAGTCCGAGTCCGAGTCCGAAGGATCATCGTTTTTGCTCCATTTCTTCTTCAGCGCGCCCTCGGGCGCGCCGCCGCCGTCGCGGCCGCCCTTGCCGCCCTTGGCGGGGTTCTTGCCCTTGTAGCCCTTGCCCATCGTGAGATGCGCGGCGTGTACGTGGGAAGCGTGCGCCGGTGCCGGCTGTGTCCTCGCGGAGTGGCGACGGCGAGCGACGAAACCCTTTTTTGACAGGCGCGGATTTTCTCGTGCAAATTTTGAGCTGCTCTTTCTCTTGTTTCGCCGATCGGTCTCGTGCCGCGTGGCACTTCGCGGGGGCGCGCGGGTCCAGCCATGGCGGGGGTGAGGGTCATGCGGCGGGCGCCGCCCCAGGGCGGCCGGTTCCAGCAGTTCGTGGTGGTGGCGCTGCTGTTCATGCTCCTCAAGTCCTCGCACGAGTCCGCGGCGCGCGCGTACCGACCGCGGGGTCTTCCGGGAACGCGAGGGGGCGCGGCCGGATGGCGCGGGGACGCGGGAGGTGGGGCGCGGGGGAGTGTCCGCGGCGTGCACGCGGACGCGGGCGCGGCGGACATATCCAGCCTGAAGGAGTTGACGCGGGTGGTGGAGTTCGGGGACCCGGACGATTTCGACGACCCGTCGGGCGCGTCCGCGGGGACGCGGCGCGGGGATGGGGGAGGTGGCCTCGCGAACGCCACCGACGTTTCGGACGTTTCGGACGTCGACGACGAGACCTCCGCGTCCGCGCCGTGGACGCGCGCGTCTTTCCCCGCGCCGTTCCCGTCGGACATCTCCGGCACGTTCAAGGGCCGCTGGACGCTGGTCAGCGCGCTCGGCCGTGACGGCGAGAGAACAAAGGGCTCCACCGCTCCACCGCTTCCCGACATGCACGCGTATCTCGACGAAGGCGGCGCCGGCACGGTGGTCCTGCAGCTCCGCTCGCGGTGGGACCCCGCGCGGCGCGTGCAGGCGGTCGCGGGCGAGGCGTCCATCCGCGACGGCGCGTACATCTCGGACGACGACCAGCACATCAAGCTGGAGGGCGTCTACGTCGAGCCGACAGGCATGCTCGCCGCGCTCGGCGAGAGCCGCATCGCGAGCGCGTTCTTTGACGAAAACAAAACGGCGGAGATCTCGGCGGGGGAGGAGGCACTGGAGCCTCCCCGGGGTTCGAAAGAATTAAGGGCGGGAAAAGAGGCACACGCAGACACGTTCTCGGCACGAAGTATATCTACCTTCGTCGCCGCCGTTAAAGGGCCTTCGGCTCGGGCGCGGGGTAAATACCGCGAGGCGCTTCGCGTCGCGGCGCGCGACGCGGTGGGCGCGCCGTTCGGCGGCGGGTCGCTCGCGGCGTCGGCGGCGGCGCGCGACGGATTCGACCCCGACCGCGACGGTTTACGGCCGGAGACCGTGCCCGGCTCACCGGGCATGTCTCAGATGCAGAGGAACGAGCGCATGCGCGTGATGGACGACGCCGATTTAGGAACGTACCTGTCGCGGTGTTCGTTCACACTGAAGCTGTGGGTGGTGCCCGGGGAATTCAAACCAATAGACCCGGCGAGCGCCGTCGACGCGAACGGCGAAACGTACCGAGGTTTGCTTCCCGGCGTGCCCGGGGCGGGACTTGACGACGCGTCGGGACGTCGGAGAGGCGGTTCGGGGAACGCGCGAGACGACACCGCGCTGGCGAGGCGGAGGGCGGACGCGTGGTCGCGGCGAACGCGCTCGGCGGATCGCGCGACGACGAGTCTTCCGGGCGAAGGCGGCGGCGGCGCGCCGACGTTGCAAGGGTCTCTCGTCTCCGAGGAGTGCGGGTTCGAGCTTCGGTTAACGGCGCGCTGGTTTAACCTGCGCGACTATTACGGCAAAGCCACGTGGTACGCGGCGATGGTGATCGCCGCGACCGCGGCGCAGATTTACCTGGTCACGCGGCAAACCGAGCACGCAAACACGCAAGCCGGCGCGGCGCGGATGAGCCTGTTGAGCGTCGGGTGGCAGGCGGTTTTGGATTCGTACCAGTGCCTGCTGCACCTGACCGCCGGCATCGTCGCGGACGCGCTGTTCCACGCGTTCTCAGCTGCGGCGTTCCTGCAGTTCGCGCTGTTCAGCGTCTTCGAGATGCGCGTCATGCTTACGATCTGGAAGGCGAGGCGGCCGAACGGCGAGCAAAACTGGCTGGAGATTCGCAGAGACCTCTCGGCGCTCTACAGCCGGTTCTACGGCGGGTTCCTGTTGGGGTTCCTCACCATGTACTGGCTCCAGGCACGACCATGGGCCATCGCGCTGCTCACGCAAACATACTGGCTGCCACAGATCGTTTGGTCCGCCTGGAGCAACGCCAAGAAACCGCTCGCGCCCGAGTACGTCGTCGGCACGTCCTTAACGAGGCTTCTCGCGCCGCTCTACGTCTTCGGGTGCCCGACCAACTTTTTACGACTGAAACCGCAATACGGGACGTGTTTCATGCTGGTCGTTTGGCAGGCTCTGCAGGTCTTCGGTTTACTCGCGCAGCACTTAAACGGGCCTCGGTGTTTCCTGCGCTGGATGCCCTCCGGGATTCTGCCGGAGGTGTACGACTACCACCGAAAAGTAGAAGACGCCGCGCTCGCCGCCGCCGGCGGCGGCGACCCCGAGCGCGGCGAAGCCGGCGGCGTCGATTGCGTCATCTGCATGACGCCGGTGCGGTGCGACGCGCCTCTAGAGCGAATGGTCACGCCGTGCTCGCACTTCTTCCACAAGGAGTGCCTAGAGCGCTGGATGGAGGTCAAGATGGAGTGTCCCACGTGTAGAGGCGTTTTGCCGCCGTTGTAGTCTGCCGAGCGTTATTAGACAGTTTGGTTTTTTCCGTTTTCGCGAAAACTGAGAACGTCTTGCTTTTGACACCAAAACCGCAAAGAAGGCGCGAAGCTCGGGGAAGGAGCCACTCGCGCGCGCGCATGGTGAACCCGGGCGGGATCGCGCAAGGCCTGGCGCTCTTCTTCCTGGGAGGGGCGATCGCGTCCGTCCTCCCGCGCCCCCTGCAGGAGGACAAGCGTACCTCCGCGCAGCTCCGGAAGTACCGGCGCTCGGTGGACACCAAAACGCCGCGCGAGCAGGCGCCGCTGAAAAAGAAGCACACGCCTTCTAGGAAGAAGTGAAGGCGCGTCCGGAACGCGCGCGTCCGCGTATCGCCCGCGTCCGCGCGATGACGCGGGGAAGCGCGTGAGCACCGCAGAGAGGGTCTCTCGTGCTCCGCGAGCGGCGGGTCGCCTACCGCGTGCTGCTTCGCTCGAGGCTCTCCGGAAGGCGAGGTTCCAAAAGGTTCGCGAAACGCGTCGTCGGTCGTGGAAAGACTTTCAATGGTGTTTGTTTGACAAGAAGATCTCTTTTCATCTCGCTGCCGTCACCGCCTCGGTCGTTTCGCGGGTGGGGTTCCTGCCGCGCCCGCTCCCGTCCCTCCCCCCGCCGCCGCGACAGCCGCGGCGACCGCGTCGTGCGCGGTGGGCTTCGCCGCCGCGGCCACAACGCACTCCGCGAGCGGGACCACCTCGAACGCGTCCTTCTTTTCGTTCATCGCGGATTCCACGTCCCTCCCGTTCGCGTCCACCACCGGCGTCCAACGCAGCACGTCCGGGCCGGACTCACCCCCGCGAATCCATCGCTTCTCCCACCTCCGCACGCGGCCGGTCAGCACGTGCGCCTGCGTGCGCGCAGCCTCTCTCTGCCCGCGCGTCGACATCGGACCGCGCGCGCGAAGACGACTGCGCCAAACCTAAACCAAGGCGCCCGCCAGTTCGCGTGCCAAAGCCATGAACGAAAGTGACGGAGCCGCGTCATCATACACCCGAAAAGCGTCTAGGGGGAAGAGTCGAGACGCGGTCTCGCCACACCCGACGGCGCGGGAACGGAACCGCGGTCAAGGCACGAGGAAAGCGCGGAAATCGCGCGCGCGTGTCTCGTGCTGACCGCGATGCGCGCGTGCGCCCGGCCCGCCGCGAGCGCCTCGCTCGCGGTCGCCGGCCCGAGCCCGAAATGCGACGTCCGCACTTTTCGAGGGGCGCGCGGGTGTCGTTTCGGGGCTCCCCGGCGCGCGCGCCCGCCTCGCCGCCCCACGCGTCTATCGCGCGCGCCCGTCCGCGCGGCCGCGACCGACCAGGACGACACCGCGCTCGCCCCCCGCGTGTTCGACGCCGTGGAGGACATCCGCGCGCGGTCACGCAGCGCGGCGGAGGAGGCTGCCGCGCTGGACGCGGCGCGAAACGCCGTGCTCGAATCCACCGAGTCGCTCGACCCCGCGGTGGCGCCTTTCGAGGCGCTCGAGGCTGCGGCTTCCTTCGTGGGGTGGCGCGTGGTGAGCCTGGCGGACGGCGCCGAGGTGGGCGAGGTGCGGCACGCGCTGGCGATGGCCGGCGGCGTGGTGGTGGCGCAGATGGGCGACGCCGACGTGGACGAGCACGACGAGCACGATAGTTTCGCGCACGACTTTTTCTCCGCCGCCGCCGCCGACGAGGACGACCGCGACGACGACGAGGACGAGGAGTGGGAGGTGGGAGACGACGAGGACGGCGACTGGGAGGTGATTTACGAGAAAGAGGACGAGATGGGGGAGGACGAGATGGAAGGGTTGGGCTCGGAAGACGACGAGACGGAGTCCTACGACGAATCCGACCGCGAATCGGATTCGCCCCCCCTTTCGCTGGTGCTCCGCGTTCGCGGCGAGCGCGAGGTTCGCGGCGCGGGCGGAGTGGTGAACCGCGAGCCGGTGGCGCACTTGGTCCCGTTGGTGCCGTCCATGTTCCCGAGGTGGAACGAGCGAACACGAACGCTGGTCATCGACCCGCCCGCGGGTCTGTTGGATCTCGGGTTCCGCAACTCGGAGATCCGCGCGCTGCGGCGCGATTTGGCGCCGTACTGTTCCGCGGTTTCACAGAGCGTGATGGGCATGCCGCGTCGTCGGAGCCTGGTGCGCGCCGGGCGTAGTGACCTCGTGACGCGTGTTTCGAGTTTAGGGGACTGGTCCTCGGTGGCGCTCGCGCTCGGGTTCGAGTCCTCGCGGAAGCCGGACGGGTACTGGGAGAACATCGATCTGCTCCGCGACGCGCTGCTGCAGTTAGTGCACGCGTTTTGGTTCGAGGAGACGGAGACGACGGAGAGCGGCGCGACGCAGACTTTTTGGTACAACGACGTCTCCGGCGCGCTGACGTTCGAGGAGCCTGACGTCGCCAGCGGCGGAGGGCTGGACCAGCCGGTGATGCCGGCGATGGCGGACGTGTTAGAGGCGAGGCGATGGGACGTGCACCAGGCGATTTTGCTGCACGGCGGGTACAAAGAAGTCGCGCTCGCGCTCGGGTGGCTCCCCAAGCGCACGTCCGAGAACAGGCACCTGCTGCAGTTCTCCGCGCTCGCGAGGGAGATGGAGAGCTTCATCGCGGAGAGCGGCGAGTCTTTGGGTTTGCCGAAAGGGCGGTTCCCGAGCGAAGCGATGCTCCTCGCCAACGACCGAGACGACCTCGCGCAGGGCGTGCGGTGGCACGGGGGCTTCGTGCGCGTCGCGCGCCGCATGGGCAAACTCAACTTCGCCGCCTCGGCGATGGCGGACGCCGAGGAAGCCGCGCGCGCGCTGCGCGCCTTCGCGCTTCAGGAGCAGACGAGGAGCTCCGAGGAGCGGAGGCGGAGAGGTTCTTTCGTGGAAAACGACGCGACTGGCGAAGATGAGTCGTTCGCGATTGGCAAAAAACACCGGCACGCGCGTCTTCTCGGCGTTCCCGTGATGCCGACGGAGGCGCGGCTGCTCGCGTCTGGGCGGCACGATCTGCGGTGGGCGCTGCGCATCCACGACCGCTCGCGGCTGGCCGCCGACGCCGGCCTGGCGGATCCCAACCGCGCGGACCCGGAGACGAAGACGTCGCTGAAGATGCGCCTGGGGTACGACGAGGCGCGCGAGTTTATGCGCAACGCCGTGCGGCCGCGCCTCGTCTCGGCGCGCCGATTCCGGGACTGGTCCCAAAACGGCCAAAGGCCGTGGTTCATCCCGGCGGACCCGTCTAAGTACTACGAGGAGCGCGGCGCGTGGGTGGACTGGGAGGACTTCCTGGGCACGCCCCGGCCGCCCGGGAACCCGCAGCGCGTGCGCGCGTTCAAAAGGTACGCGGACGCGAAGCGGTACATGCGGCGGCTGCGGAGCGAGCGAAAGCAGAGCCTCGGAAGCTCGGAGGACGTGTCGGAGGCGCCGCCGGACACGTCCTCGGCGTACAAGCGCTGGGCCTCCTCCGGCGCTCGGCCGCGGGACATTCCGCGCGACCCGGTGGCGATATACGGCAAGAGAGGCGAGTGGGTGAGCTGGGACGACTTCCTGGGGCGCGCGCCGGGCGCAGCCAAGCGCGGCCGCAAGCCGAAAAAAGCGCAGACGCACGAGCACTCGCGATGATACATAGTACCTGTAGTACTTTCGTGTACGATGAATGAACGAATCGAAATCGCGTCTTGGCGTACGTCTATTGACAACGTCTACGCGCTCATCGCGCCGCGGGTTCCCCACCGCTCGGTCCCGGCTCGGTTTCCTCCGCGAACGTGCACCTCAAATCGGATTCACACAGGGACGTGGTGGCGACACCCGTCTTTGTTGCGTGAACGTCACGTGGATGCGTTCGCGGGGAAAAAGAGAGCCGAGAGGCGTTTCGAGCGGCGCGGGGCGGCGCGCGTGTGAAAAGAAGACTACGCAAGAAGTCCACTTAGAGCTCGGACTTGCCCGCACCCTTGGCGCGCTTCACCGAGCGGAGCAGGGTGAGGCCGGGCGACTTGGCGGCGATGGTGTCGTCCTTCTTCTTCTTGCCCGCCTCGTACTGCGACTGCAGAGACTTGAGCAGCTCCTCGAGCTCGGTGTCCGCCGCCTTGAGCTCCGCCTCGACGGCGGCGATCTCGGCGTCCAGCTCCGCGTCCGACAGCTTCTGCTTCGCCTGGATCGCAGCCTTCTGGTCGGCGTCGCACAGGTCGATGTTCTCCGCGCCGCACGAGGGGCCGAGGTTGTCCTTGGCCCAGGCAGAGAGCGTGTCGTAGTCACGCCCGCCGTTGTACGCGTCGCCGGTCGCCGCGGTGGCGCCGGTGAAGTACTTGATGGTGGGGTAGCCCTGCACGCCGAACTTCTGGCACAGCTCCTGCTCCTTCGTGCAGTCCACGTCGCCGATGAGGACCGTCTTGGAACTCTTGTACTCGTCACCGAGTTTGTCCCAAGCCGGCTTCATCGACTTGCAGTGGCCTCACCTGCGGTTTCCAACGAAGAGGGGTTGGCGTTGGGGGTCAGCGAACGGCGCGCGTTTTTGGGGTCGAGGAGGATGTCCCGCGGGGCGGCTCGACGTTTCCCTCCTCCGCTGACGAAAAGAAAAAACGCCGAAAGAAACACCCGCGAGCGCGAAGGTGCCCACGTGGGAAGCGACGGGAACGAGGCCGCGGCCCGATCGCGTTTTTCGGAACGCCGCGCGTGTCGGGCATCGGGCACGTACCAAGGCGCGAGGAACTTCACGAACGCGGACTTGCCGGATTCCAGCACTTCGGCGTCGAAGTTCTTGGCGGTGAGGTCGACGGCGCCGGCCTGCGCGCCGAGCACCAGACCCATGAGGGCGATGGCGATGAAGTGAACCTTCATGATTCTCAGAGACCTGTCGTCGCGGGAACGAGAGGAACATTGACGTTCGGGACGGAGGTCAGTCGTCCGGGCTCGAGGGGCGCACGTCGAGACGCCGCGGGCGGTCGAGTCGTCTACGATGCGATGTCTGAAGACGTTCGCCGCTTCGACTCGGGTCTCGCGCGCTCGCGAGGTACGCGGCCGCGTTCCACTCTCGGCGGAGATCCCGAGGATCGTCGGCATCGTAGAAAAAACGGCAAACGCCGATCGCCAGATCCGGAGCTCGCCCGTGCGCGGGCGCGCGACCGGAGGTACCGCGCGGGGACGCGGCTCGCGGACTCGAAACGAAACGGGAAAGGGGTCGACGGACGTACCGGACGAAACGAATCGTGCGGCGGTCTACAAGATGTGCCGTCCCGGGAAGGCCGCGGCATCTTTTTCGTTTCGAGTTCGACAGACTGTTGTGCTGTTCCCGGCGCTCTGATTGGGCGAACACACGATATTCCCATTTTTTTTTCTGAGCGCTGCGACTCTGGAAAAGTTTTTGTTGCTCGATTGAGAAACCTCCCTCCCTGCCCCCTCTCCTACCCTACGCCTTCTTCTTCCCCCCCGCCCGCGCCTTCTTGCTCTTCTTCACCGTCTCCCTGAGCCCGTCCATGTGCGCCTTCTGGATGAGCGTCATGGACTTGTTGAACCGCTCCGCCTTCGCCAGAGGCACCGCGGTGGAGATTTTCTTCTTCCCATCCGTCGCGCGCGCCAGCACCACCCACTCCGTCCCCGCGGGATCGAGGATGGTCTCCGGCGAGGGCACGCCCTCCTTGCCGCGCTTGGGCAGACGCTTCATGCTGCTCCGCTTCAGGGTCACCCACACCGTCCCACTCGCCTTCTGACGCTCGTACATCTTGGTCAGCTCGGTCAAGAACCCGTCCGTCTCGAGGAACATCGTGGATGCGAGTGCCCTCTCACGCGCAACCCTAAGAAGCGTCGGTCACCTCGCTCGCGCCTCCCTCGCTTCCTTCGCGCGCACCGAGCGCGGTCGAATCCGAGTCCCTCGCCCGTCCCCCGCGCGACGACGCGTCAAGCTCACCGGAGGTGTGCGGTCGCCGGTCGGAGTGAGGGCGTCGCGGGGCCGCGCGCGAAGGAGGGCGTCCGATTTCTCAGTCAAGCGCTGTTCCGCCTTCCGCCAACCCCGACGCCCGCCAGCGGCGGGTGACTTCGCGAGTTGAGCGGCAATAATTCCGCTCGCTCACACACAGCTGTGTCGCGCTCGTCGGAGGCGATTCGCAGCACGATGGCGACCGCGCTGGCGCCCGGGGCGCTGGAGGCCAAGATGGCCTCGCTGGAGACCCAGCTGGCGAACGTCAAGGCGCAGGCGGAGGCGGACGCCGTGAACGCCGAGCACCTGAGTCAGGCCATGGAGCAGCGCTACGCCACGCTCGCGGCGGAGCACGCCAAGGTACGCTCGCGCGGCGCTCGAAAAGGACACCGAGCACGTTCAGCGGTCGTGCCCACGATCCCGCGACCATTCCTCGCGCGCTCACCCGCGTCGCGATCGGAGACGATCCCCCTTCGCGCCGCGACGCGTCCGCGCGCGTCGCGTCTCGGCGCGCAATTTCACCCCGCCAAGATTCGAGAGTGCCCATGTTGTTTGTTTCAAATCTGACGCCCGAGCCCCCTCTGGCCCCTCCCTCGCAGGCTGTGGAAGAGCGCGACGGCCTGAAAGCCTCGCTCGCGGCGACGAACGACGAGCTCGCCAAGTCCAAGGCCAAGGCCAACGCGCTGGACGTCTCCGTCGTGCAGCACGGCGCCTCCGTGGACCGCCTGAAGGTGCGCGAGAGATCTCTCGCCCGCGAAAACCCTCGGCAGACGCACGCACGCACGCACCCTCTGGGACGCACCGAAGAGCTTTTTTTTTTTTTTTTTTCGCGAAAGCGAGACGTCCGAGACGTCCGCGATCGACCGATGCCTTCCCCGCGCCGCCGCGCACCGCCGCGAACCCCCTCACTGACGCACGACGCTTCCCTCGGAACCCACTTTTTGTTTTTTCTCCATCGAACACCAGGCTGAGCTCTCCGAGGCGAACGCTTCCCGCCGCGAGCTCGTGGATCGCGTCGAGCAGAAGAACGCCGAACTCGCGGAGAAAAACGCGACGGTGCAGTCGTACCTCGCCAAGGTCGTGAGCGCGTCCGAGGAGCGCTCGCGCGTGGAGGGTGCGCTGCGCGAGGCGAACGGCAGAGCCAACGCGTTCGACGCGGCCAAGGCGCGCATGGAGCAGGAGGCGACGCTCCTTCAGCAGCACAACGAGTGGCTCCGCGCCGAGCTGCAGCGCAAGTCGGAGGAGCTGCTGAGCTCGCGCAAGGCGGCGAGCGCCGAGGCGCTCGCCGGCGCCGAGGCTCTGGAGAAGGCGAAGCGCGAGGCTGCCTCCGCGCAGCGCGAGCTGGCCGCCTCGAAGGAGGCGCAGATCGCCGCCGAGGCGGCGGCGCTGAAGCGCGCGCAGGAGCTCAAGGCGGCGCGCGAGGCGGCGGCGGCGGCGGAGGCGCACTTCGACAAAGAGCTCGTCACCTCCAAGCGGCTGGCGGAGCTGTACAAGACGCAGGCGGAGGGCCGCGGCGGCAAGACGGAGGAGCTCGAAGGCGTGCTGCAGGCGCTCCGCGATCACCTGCGCGAGCTCAAGGAGGAACATGCGCGCGAGCTCGCGGCGGAGAAGAAGGGCAGGGCGGAGGCGGAGAAGGCGCTCGTCGAGGCGAAGCTCAATTTCGACGGACGCGTCGCCGCCGCCGCCGCCGGCGGTGGCGGGAACGAGAACGCGCTTCCCTCCGCGACGCTCAACGCGGACGCCGCGTCGGGCCCCGCCGCCGCCGCCGGGCGCACGGGAGGCGCTTTGCTGGCGATGCAGCTGCCGGACGCGTCCGCGGCGGCGCTGCGCCGGGAGAATCTGAGCATGACTGAGCTGTACACGAAGTACGCGGAAGCCGCCGACGCGTGGCGCGCCGAGTGCTTCGAGCGCAAGCGTCTGCAGAGCACGGTGGACGGCATGATCGCCGAGCTGGAGCAGCGCGCGCCGATGTTGGCGGAGCAGAGGGCGGAGTACGAGCGCGCGATTTCCGCGCACGCCGAGATGCGCGCGCGTCTCGAGAAGACCACCGTCGAGCTGCGGCGCATGGAGGCGGAGACCAAGAGCCACGTCGCGGAGTCGCGGCACAAGGACCGCGAGGCGCGCGCGCTCGAGGCGCAGTCGGCGGACCTGTCGCGGCAGGTGAAGCTCCTGCTGCACGAGGTGGCGGAGCTGAAACAGCCCGGGTCGGGGCCGGGGGTTCCCGCGCGCGTCGCGCGCGCCGCCGTGGACGCCGCCTCGGTGGTGACCGCCGAGCTCGTCGATTTCAAGAGCGTCGAGGAGCTGCAGGAGCAGAACAAGCGCCAGCTCTCGGTGATCCGCGCGCTTTCGCTGGACCAGGAGGAACAAGGCGCGCGGCTCAAGGAGCAGTACCAGGCGGAGGTGGACAAGATCAAGCGCGAGGCGCGCGAGGCGCTGGACGACCTGGAGAGCAGGAAGCAGAAGACGCAGACCATGGTGGAGGCGATTGTGCGCCAGCGGGACATGTACAAGGCGCTCTACGCGGGGGGCGGCGCGGGCGACGCCGTCGCCGTAGCCGACGCCGACGCGGCGGCGCTCTCGCTGGCGGCGGCGGCGTCCGTGTCGCTGGGAGGCGGCGGCGGCGGCGGCGGCGGCGGCGACTCCGCCGCGCGGCTCGCCGCCGTGAACGCCGAGCTCCAGACGCAGCTCGAGAAGCTCAAGGAGGAGAGCGCGGCGAACGCGGACGTGCTCCGCGCGCAGGCGGATGACCACCGCGCCGCCGCGGTTGAGGCGAAGGCGGCGGCGGCGACGGCCTCGGCGCGCGCCGAGTTCGAGGCGAGCCGCTACGCCACGCTCTCCGAGTCCGCGGAGACGCTCAGGAAGGACCTTCGCGAGCTCCTCGACAAGAACGCCGCCGCCGCGAAGCGCGTCGCCGAGTTTGAGGCGACTTTGCGCGAGCAGGCGGCGCGTCTGGACGCCGCCGAGGACCGCGCGTCGGCGGCGGAGGCGGAGGCGCGCCGCGCCGAGAGCGAGCGCCGCGTGCTTGCGGAGGCTGAGCGCCGCGCCGCGGAGACGGCGGCGCGCGCGACCGCGGAGAAGAACAAGCTCGAGGCGGCTCGCGACGCCGCGCTCGCCGTGAAGACGGCGCGCGAGGAGGAGCTGGGCCGCGAGCGCGAGCGCCTCGCCGGCGAGACGGCGCGGCTGCAGAAGGAGTGGGCGCAGGCGCGGAGCGAGCTGGACGCCGAGCGCGACCGCGCGCGCGGCGCGCAGGCGGCCAAAGATGCGCTCGCGGAGCGCTCCGCCGCGCGCGCCGCCGAGGACGAGGCGCGCGCGACGAAGCTCCGCGAGGACCGCGCGGAGGCGGAGAAGCGCGCGCAGGTTGCCGAGGCGAAGGTTGTGCTCCTGGAGGGCCAGGTGCTCAAGGCGGAGGAGCGCCTGCGCGCGGCGACGTACGTGCGCGGCGGGTCCGCGCGCTCCGCGGCGGCTGAGGCGGAGGGCGTGGTGGCTGGCGCGACGGCGGGCGCGGGCGCGCCCGCGGAGACACCGCGCGAGATGGAGCTTCTCGCGGCGGCGATCCGCGCCGGCGAGGACGCCGCCGCCGCCAAGGAGGCGGCGGATGCCGCCAACGCGCACGCCGCGCACTACCGCGCGCTCGCCGAGGCGAACGACGCCGCGGTCAAGGAGATGCAGACGGCGTTTGACGAGATGAAGAAGAAGAGCGCGGATGATTTGAAAAAGCGACAGACGGAGCTTGAGAGCGCGATCAAAAAAGCCGAGGAGGCTGAGCGTACCGCCGCTGAAACGTGGCAGAGACGTTTCGAGGAAGCGGAGGCGAAGGCGCGCGGTGTGACGGAGGCGGAGGCGAAAGCCAAAGCCGCCGTCGCCGCCGCCGCCGCCGCGGAAGCCGCCAAAGCCGACGCCGAGGCTCGCGTCGCCGCGCTCTCGTCGGACGTCGAGGCGCACCGCGCGCAGATGCGCTCGGCGCAGCAGATGTACGAGCAGGAGGTTGTGGCGCACGCGACGGACATCAAGCGTCTCTCCGAGGAGGAGCGGAGGCGCGCCGAGGACGCCGAGGCGCTGGCGTCGGCGCGCGACGGCGCGCGCGAGGCGGCGGAGGCGGCGGCGGAGGCGGAGCGTCGCTTCGCCGACGAGCTGGGCGCGTCCGAGACGGCTCGGCGCGACGCCGAGGCTAAGACGGCGGGCTTACAGAAGCAGAACGCGCTTCTGCTCGGCCAGCTGGAGGAGGCGCAGAAAGCCGCGGACGGCGTCGCGGGATCGACCGACGAAAACGGCGAGAACGCCGGCCGAAAGAAGCTCCACGAGATTGTGACGTATCTGCGCAACGAAAAGGAAGCCGCGCTGGGGCAAATCGAAGTGCTGAGCCTGGAGGTTTCGCGGTGGAAGCGGTCGGCGGAGACGTCCAAGGCGGAGTCGGCGGGCGCGGCGAAGCGCGTCGCGGCGCTCGAGAAGCGCGTCGGCAAGACGGAGAGCGAGGGCGAGAGCAAGATCGAGGCGCTCAAGGCGAAGATCGAGCACCTCAACGTGGTGAGCGAGAGCAACGCGGCTCTGCGCGCCGAGCTGGACGCCTCCAAAAAGGCCGTCGCCGAGGAGAAGAAAAAAACCAAAGCCGCGTCTGTGGCGGAGGAGCGCGCGCGCAAAGCCGCGGCGGCGGCGAAGGCTGAGGCGGACGGCGCCGCGGGCGAGCGCGAGATTCTGAAACAAGACGCCGCGCGCTGGGAAGCCAGGACCACGCAGCTTTTGGAGAAGTACGGCCAGGTGGACGTCGCCGAGTACGAGCGCGTCAAAGCTGAGCTCGCCGCGGCGAAGAAGGGCACGGATTTGAGTGTGAAGGAGGCGAAGAGCGCGGCGGCGGAGGCGGAGACGAAGGCGAAGGCGGCGGAGAAGGAGCTGGAGACGGTCAAGGCCAAGGCGGAGAAGTCTGCGTCCCAGCTGGAGATTGCCAAGAAGCACCTCAAGGCGTACAACCCCGACGGCCTGTCCGTGGTCAAGTGGCGCGAGGCGCAGGCGAAGATCAAGAAGGACGCCGAGGCGAGCGAAGCCGCCGCGGAGAAGTGGGCTTTGGAGCGCGCGGCGCTCGAGGCGAAGGTCGCGGAGGCGGAGGCGGCGGCGGCCAAGGCCCGCGAGGAGGCTGCCGCCGCCGCGGAAGCTGCCGCGGCGGCGGCCGCCGAGCCCGCCGGCATGGACGTGGACGCGCCCGCGGAGGCGCCCGCGGCGTGGGAGAAGGAGAAGGCGGAGCTGGAGGCGAAGCTGGCGGCGGCGACGGAGGCCGCCGCCGGCGACGCCGAGGGGGGCACCGCGGAGATGGTGACCAAGCTCCGCGGCGTGGCGCAAAAGAAGGCGCAGGCGGTGACGAAGCTGCAGCAGCAGCTCGCGCAGCAGAAGGCCTTGCTGGACGAGGCGGTCGCCGAAAAGGAGAAGGCCACCGCGGAGCGCGACGCCGCGTCGAAGCGCTTCGCGGAGCTCGAGAAGGCTGCCGCCGAGGCGGCGCCCGCGGCGGCGGCCCCGGCTCCGGCGGCGGCTCCGGCTCCGGCGGCGGCTCCGGCGGCGCCCGAAGAGAAGGAGACGGCGCCTTCCTCGGCGGCGCCCGCGGCGGCGGAACCCGCCGCCGCGGCGCCCGAGGTCGCCCCGCCCTCCTCTTCGGCCGCGCCCTCCTCCTCGCCCAAGATGACCAAGGCGGAGAAGAAGAAGGCGCTCATGGAGGCGCGCAAGGCGAAGGCGGCGGAGGCGAAGGCGGCGGCGGCGGCGCGGAAACAGGCGGAGGAGGAAGCCGCGGCGGCGCGCGCGGCGGCGCAGGAGGAGCGCGCGGCGAAGAAAAAGGCGGAGGCGGAGGCGGAGAAGAAGGCGGCTGAGGAGGAAGCCAGCAAGAAAGCCGCCGCGGAGGAAGCCTCGAAGGCGGCTGAAGAGGCGAAGACGAAGAAGGCGGAGGAAGAAGCCGCGAAGACCGCCGCGGAGGAAGCCGCCGCGAAAGAAAAAGACGCGGCGGAGAAGACGACGTCGCCCTCCGCGCCCAAAACGAACCCCTTCGCGGCGGCGGCGGCGGCTTCGGCTCCGGGATCCGGCTCGAGCCCCTTCGGCGCGGTCCCCGCGACGAGCCTGTTCGGGACGGCGGCGCCCTCCGCGAACCCGTTCGCCGCGTTCGCCAAGGCGGCGCCCACGCCGACGCCGCCCAAGACGGACGAGGAGCTCGCGGACTCGTTCCTGCTGGACGACGACGCCGAGGCGCCGCGAGACGAGGCGGCGGCGCCCGCGGCGGAGCCCGCGCCCGCCGCCGCCGCCGCGCCCGCGGAGGCCAAGGCGGCGGACGCCAAGGCGGATCGCGCGGCGGCCATCGCGGCCGAGAAGGCTGAGCTCGCGAGGAAGATCGCCGAGATGGAGGCTGCGAAGAAGGGCAAGGCGCCGGCGGCGCCCGCGCCTCCCAAGTCCCCGGGGAAGCGGAGCGCGGGGGAGATTGAGGCGGAGGTTGCCGCGAAAGCCGCCGCCAACGCGGCGGCCAAGGCGGAGCTCCAGGCGAAGATCGCCGCGATGGAGGCTGCGAAGAAGGGCAAGGGCGCGGCGGCGACGCCGGGCAAAGACAAGCCCGGCGGCGGCGCGCCCGCGGAGAAGAAGACCACCGCGGAGCTCCTGGCGGACAAGAAACGCGAGACGCTGCTGCAGCAGCAGAAGGCGAAGAAGGCGAAGGCGGAGATGGAGAAGGCCATCGCCGAGAAGCAGGCGCAGCTCGAGGCGATGCGCCAGCGCGTCGCCGGCGCCACGCCCGGCAAGCGCAAGGCGAGCGGCGAGGCGGGCGACGGCGCCACGCCCGCCAAGCAGCTCAGGGCGGACGCCACGGCGTTCACGCCGGGGGGAAGCGCCGCCGGGGCAGCGGCGGCGGCGGCGGCGGCGGCGGCGGCGCGCGCGGGCGCCGCCGCCGACGCCGCGGGCGCGGGCGCCGAAGGCGCGCAGCCGTCGCCCGGTCGCGGCGGTCGCGGCGGTCGCGGCGGTCGCGGCGGTCGCGGCGGTCGCGGCGGTCGGGGCGATGGCGATGGCGAGGGCGAGGGCGGAGGCAACGCCTTCTCCGCCCTGGGCGACGGCGCCGAGTGAGCGACGAGCGTCTCGCGTATAGACTTAGGTTGTGACGTCTCGCGTGATGGTATTAGAAGAAGAGACGAGAGACTACCGCGGCGCGATTCGCGTCGCGTCACGCGGCGACGACGGCGGCCGCCTCCGCGGGCACCGACACCGCGTCCTCCACGACGATGGTCTGCGTCTGCATGGACATCACCGAGTCCTCTCTGGTGTGCCTCGACGCTCTCGCGCCAACGAAAGCCTCCTCCAGCGGCACCGCGAAGACGTAGTTGGGAGACGCGACGCGCGCTCGGCTCACCGGCTCGGGCGACAGACGCCCCGTGTCTCGGTCAAAGGCAAAGACGCACATTAAACTCGAGTTTTGGTTCCCGACCACGAGGAACCGCCCGTTGGCGGCCCAGTTGAAGTTCCGAGGACACGCCCCGCCGCTGGGGGTGATGCCGACGAGCTCGATGCCGCCGGAAGAAGAAGAAGAAGGCACGCATGACTTTTCAGACGCCTTTTCGCACTCGACGTCCGTTTCAAAATCCGTCGCGCGGAACACCGCGACGCTGTCGTGCCCGCGGTTGCCGACGACGAAGAAATCGCCCCCGGGGTGCACGCGAATCTCGCTCGAGTGGCTCGCGGCTTTCCACACGCCCTGCGGCGAGATGGTGGTCTTGCCCTGCTCCTCGACGGGCAGCGAGCTGAGGGTATTGACCAGCTCTAAAGGCGCGCCGCGCGTCAAGCACGAAACCTCCTCCGTCTCCTCGACGCCGGCGCCGCCGGAGATCCACCGCGTCGGCGTGTTCACCTTGAAGCACGAAACCGTGCTGTCCAGCTCGTTCACCAGGTACGCCGCGCGCCTCGTAGGGTGGAACGCGAGGTGCCTCGGACCTTTCCCTTTCGGTAAGGCGATGACGCCTTTTTGAACCAAGACGCCCGTTTTGGAGTCCACGCGGTAGGCGAAGATCCGGTCGAGGCCGAGGTCGACGACGAAGTGCACGAGACCGAAATGCGGCTCGGTCACCGCGCAGTGCGAGTGCGCCCACTTTTGGCGGTATTTCCAGTGCTCCTCGCGCGTGGGCTTCTTCTCATCCACGTACGCCGCCTCGGGCCGCATGAGGATGGACCGCGGCGAGGCGGAAAGCTCGCCCGTCTTCGCGCACAGCGCCACGGTGGAGACCTTGGCGTCCCAGTAGTTCACCGCCATCAGCCACTGCTTGGATCGGTTGAAGTTGAGGTAGCACGTGGATCGGCCCCCCGCGCGCGCGCGCGACGTCTCCACCAACCGAAACTGATCCGTCAGACGCATGGTGATGATCTCGCCCTCGTCGTCGATGCGCTCGGTGCTGGCGTAGAGCAAATCAGGGTTCACGGGCGAGCGCGCGATGAACGCCACGTTCGGACCGATGGCGTTCGTCGACAGGTGGGTCAAAGAGCCGTCGCGCCCGCCGACGCGCAACACGTGAACGCCCGCGTCCAGTACGCGATCGCCGCCGTCGGAGATCTTTTGACTCTTGACGCAGGGCGTGTGCGCGAGCAGGTCGATGTCCGTGTACCCGCCCACGATCAAAAGCGTGTCGTCGGGGTGCGACGCCATAACGGCGACGTCCCCCTCGGGTCGAGTCGCGGCGGAGGTTGCCTCCTGGTAGGGCGTAGGGGTCGCCTGCGCGCCGGAACCCATCTTAATGTCGCCGCGCGATTGATTTCAAAAACGCGTCTGTCCCGCGTCGAAAAAACCAAATTCCGCCGCCGCGAATCCTCGTCAGCGCGTCGACACAGTCGGCGGGCGGTCGTTGTTCGCGCGCCGCTTTTCAAGTCCGAGCGCGTTCGGTCCACGGACGCGCAGCCTCGTCTCTGTGCGTCGGGGCGGTGAGCGTGAGCGCGGGGGTGTGGTCGGTCAGCGCGCGTGCATCAGAGTCGCGCGCGACGCTCCGCGTCTCGGAGCCTTCGTCGCGCCCGCCGCCCGGGCGCGTCGCCGGATGGCGGTTGCCGCGAAACGCGGGACGGCGCGAAAGGAGAAAAAACGAGCATCTTCTGAAACGCGTCGGTTGCGACTCGGCGCGCGCGGCGTTCGAGCGGACGCGACCGAAATGCGCACCTTCTCGCGGGTGCTTCCTCCGCCGAGCGACGCGAACCCGCGTGCGGCGCGTTTCGCGGTCCGGAACGCTCCGTTCGCGCGTCGCGAAGAGTGTCCACTCGCGCGCGCGGTAGTTCGACGTTTCTCGAAATATCGTCCGAGCCTGCGGAACCAACTGGCAGAGGCGGAAGATTCGCCGCGCCCTTTTTTGTTTTTTCGGCTCGCGTTTGTGTGCGTTTCAGTCTCGCCGCCGAGCGTCGGAGAAGACAAAAAAAAATTAACTCCCGATTGAGGATTCGGCGTGCCGACTTGGCACTCGCGCGCAGATCCAGAAAGCACGAGTCGCGAAAACGCCGCTGGAGCCCGCGTCCGCTCGATCGAAACGGTTTTTTTCCTTCCCCCCCTGAAACGTCGGAAGAGGGGAAACACGCGCGCGCGCCGCATTGGTCGTCGCGCGCACGTATCGGGCGCGCACGCACATCGAGAACCCCAACGCGTCGTCTGGTGCGAGTCCCGCCTGCTTCACGCGAGCGGAAACTTCTCGGAGGCGGCGGAAGGAGGCACCATGGCCGACGCCGATGCGCACGACAAGGAGAACCTGGCGGACGCCCCCCTCGCGGACAAAGGCGGGTCGTTCATGAAGCCCACCGCGTCGTCCAAGTCCCGCTTCGGCGCGCCCGCGGCGGCGGCACACACCGGCTTGCGCCCCAACCTCAACGCGGGCAACGGCCCGACCAGACCATCGACCGCGGGGGGGGTCGGGCCCCAGCCCGCGGCGGGCCAGCGCGCGGCTGGCGTCGCTGATCTGCACTCGTTCCA